>OGYB01000117.1_pt1 | contig 70138 bp, 66 predicted proteins | sample 1576421 | NCBI WGS metagenome assembly OGYB01 (sample SAMEA3541577, study PRJEB24748) | human gut metagenome | biome: human gut; feature: human-associated habitat; material: faeces | place: China | collected 2012
TTTAAAAAGATAAACCAAGCCAACAATCATAGGCTCCGGCTCGGAGGCCGGAGCGACGGAAGGGCGCTAAACCCCAATTTACGGATCTTTCTTGATGCGCTTGCCATGAATCCAAGAGCGTTCAAATAGTATAAATATTTAATACGTGCTATAATTAGCAATGGCTAACCAATCGTGTTACAGGAGGGATGACAATGAAACTGACAGGCGTAGAAGAAACGACCCTGATCCCGCTATGGGCCAGAGCTTACGAAACAACTAGAAAAGGCGAGCATTTGATTGAAGATCCGACGGCGGCGGAACTGATAAATAAAATAGATTATGATTTCAGCAAATTTGCTGAAGGCAAGCTATCTCAGGCCGGCGTGGCGGTACGCAGCGCTATTCTGGACAGAGAAGCGAGGCGTTTTTTCGCGGAGCATCCGAAAGCTATCTGTATCAACCTGGCCTGCGGCCTGGATACCAGATTCCAACGGGTGGACAATGGCAACATTCAATGGTACAACCTTGATCTGCCGCATGTGATGCAGCTGCGGTCAGAGCTTATCCCCAATACAAATGAACGGGAACATGAGATCACAGCCTCTCTATTCGATGAAAGCTGGCCCGGCATGGTGCCTCGCAACGGTGAAGACGTCCTAATTATTATGGAAGGGGCATCCATGTATTTCAGTAAAGAACAGATGTGTCAATTTTTTTCTCTCGCGGCAGAGCATTTCCCCGGCGCTTTTTTATTAATGGAAGTCATGACGCCCTTTATGATCAAACAACAAAAGCACCATGATACGGTGGACACAAAGAAGGCCCCCTTTTTGTGGGGCGTGACGGACGGCAAAGAGATAGAAGCGCTGCATAAGAAGCTGCGGTTTTTGCGGCAGTGGACGTTTTACGAAGGCTTTAGAAGACGGTGGGGCTTATTCGGCCTATTGTCGCTGATCCCCTGGTGGAATCAAAACTGCAATGATAAAATCGTTTGCCTGGAGATCAAAAAATAAGAAAAACCACAATGAGCCTTTAACAACTTACTCTACTAAAACCGATCTTCAAAAACATTTTCGCCACAGAACTTCCTAAAGAGTTTTGAACTACGTAATTTGTAAAAGATAACAAGCGCTGAACCGTGATATACCAACGGTTCAGCGCTTGTTTAGTTGGGAGAAACTGCAAAAGTCAGGAGGTCTGTGAACAGACATCTCCGCTCCGAGGCGCGTTCACGGCAAGATGTATCTTTGGGGCAGGCCCCACTCGCGTTTCGCATCAAACTATGCCGTTAACCTTCGTCCGCCATCCGCCTATTTCCCCTTCGCCGCGGCTTTGTAGTCCTCCTCCGTCACCGGTTCCAGCCAGGTGTTTTTGTTGCTGCCGGGGTTGCACTCGATCGCAAGATGTGAGAACCAACTGTCAGGCGCGGCTCCGTGCCAGTGTTCCACATCCGGCGCGATCTCGACGACGTCGCCGGGCACGAGGCGGCGGGCCGTTTTGCCGCGCTCCTGATAGTAGCCGACGCCTCCGGCGGCGATCAGCACCTGCCCGCCCGTGTGAACGTGCCAGTTGTTGCGGCATCCGGGCTCGAAGGTGACGTTGAATATGGGGACGTTAAGCCGCCTGTCGGCCGCCAGAGGCGCGAGCCACGACCTTCCGCTGAAATACTGCGCGAATCCCCTGTTTTCTTCGCCTATGGGAAATGGGCTGACTTTCGGGACTTCTCTGCCTTCCGCCTTCGCCTCTCTAACGGCGGCAGTAAATAAAACGGAGAGAAGTATTGCGGACAGCGCTATTATTTTTATCATCATCATCTTATCCTTTTCCTATCTTTTGACCGTTACGACTTCCTTGATCCAGCCCGCCACAGAGGAGCCGCCGTTCCCGGAGAAGACGCCGATCTTTCCAAAGGCCGCTTTCGGAGCCGCCTTGCGGATGTCGGCCTCGCAGCGCTGGACTCCGCCGCCGCCGTGCGTCATGAACGGGATGACGGTCTTGCCGGCAAAATTACGGGCGGAGAGGAAGCTGAGGACGGGCGGCGCCATCGTGCCCCACCAGTTCGGGGTGCCGACGAAGACCACGTCGTATTTGGAGACGTCCGGCAGCGCCCCCGCAAGCTGCGGCTTGAAGCCTTCGCCGCACTCTTTTTTCGCCTGATCGACGCATTCGTTGTAGCTTGCCGGATAGGCCTTTGCCGGCTTGATTTCAAAGATTTCTCCGCCGGTCGCCTTCTGTATCTGCTCCGCCACGGCCTTCGTGTTGCCGCTGTACGAGTAGTAGGCGATCAGGATCTTCGCCGGTTCCGCGGCGACGGCGGCCTCGGCCTTGACGGCCTGTCCCAGCGCGGCGAAGCCCGCGGCCGCCGCGCATACGATCGCGATCATTAACATTTTTGTCTCCATAGTTTTACCTCCGTGATATGTTTTTATAGTTGTTTTTCCCGCGCTTTTTCGCGAGGGGATAACCTGTTTATTTAATGCGACGTTATTTTCATACGCAGCTTTTCGCGCGTCCGCTGTAATTCGGCGATCTTCTCGTCCAGCAGCCTCATCTGCTCGGCCAGCATCAACGACCGTTTTTGCCTGGTGGACTCCCCCTGCTGATAGAGCAGGACGTACTCGACGAGAACGTCTATGGGAACGCCGGCGTCCCTCATGCACTTTATGAACTCTATCCAGCAGCAGTCCGTCTCCCCGTAGCGGCGCAGCCCGGCATCGGTGCGCTCGACTCTCGGTATCAGCCCCACTTTTTCGTAATAACGAAGTGTCTCCACCGACAGCCCGGTTTTATTGCTTGCTTCGGTAATGTATATTTTCCCCACCTCCGTCAAAGGTTCTTACGCGCGGCGCAAGATCTATTTTTTAACGACTTCCGCGACGCAGGCCAGCGCGTTGAGCGTGCGCGGGAACCCGATAAAGGGCAGGCACTGGGTGATCGCCTCGATCATCAGATCTTCGTCGTTGCCGACGTTGAGGTTGGCCTGTACATGGCTTTTGACCTGGCTCTCGCAGCCGCCCTGCGCCGAGAGGACGCAGAGGGTGAGTATCTCGCGCATTTTTACGTCTATCGCGCCGCGCGTGTAGAAATCTCCGAAGCAGACGGAGGCGAGATACTCCGCCATGTGTTTTCTGTTTTCCGGCGAACTCTGGTACATGCCGTCAAGTCCGGCGGGGAAGATGGACTTCTGCGTTACGAAGCCCTTCGCGTAACGGTCCTTTTCCGTCACCGTCGCCCGGCTCGCGAGCGGCAGCTTGATCTTTTTCTCGCGGAAGGCCTCGTTCATCGCGTAGGCGCCCTCAAGCGCCTTGGTAAATCCGATGTAGGGAGCGCATTGGTAGACCGCCTCTTTTATCTCTTCCGGCGTGACGCCGATGTTGAGCGAGGCCTTCACATGCGCCTTGAGGTCGTCGAGGTTCCGGTTCGTCGTCAGCACGGCGAGCGTGATGAGTTCGCGCTGTTTGTCCGTCAGCGTCCCGCGCCGAAAGATATCCCCGTAGAGGAAACGGTCCATGACGGCGACCAGCTCCTCGTCGCCATAGCGCGCCCCGTCGCGCCCCTTGAAGAGTTCCTCAAACTTCGGGCGGCCAAAATCGCTCCTCTCCCTCAGCTGCGCCTTCAGCGCCCATTCCGGGACCATCTCCTCCGCTGAGCAGGCCCTTTCCAGCAGCAGCGTCATCGCCATAACAAGGGCGAGTACCGCCATCGATATCATGAAATACTTGAACTGCGGCATTGCTGTCATCCTTCCGTATTTATATTTTTATTTACGCATCCGGCCTCGCGCGGCAATTTTTGCCGGCGGCAGGGCGCGCCTCCTCTTCGGCGGCGCGGATAAAGCTTATTCGCTGGAGTTAACTCTAAGTCAAGTGTGAATTTTTAAAAAATTTTCCGGCTTTGACCGCTTGCGTTGGAGTCAACTCCAGCATTTATAATCGCCGCAAACATAAGGTTCGGGGGGAAATATGCCATGAAAATAAAATTCAACCGGATCGCCTTTCTCGCTGCCGCGCTGCTGTTGATCGCGGCAGCCGCGTTCAACAGGGACGGAAAGCTGTTGGGCGTCGCTCCGGGCGATCAGAAGGGCGGGGGAACACGGACGGAATGGACGGCGGAAGACGGATCGCGCGTCATCTCCACCGAGGGGCTGGCAAAGGATATTCTGGGCTTCGGCGGCGGCATCCCGCTTCACATATATATGAAAGAGGGGCGCGTCGTCCGCGTCGAGGCACAGGATAATTACGAGACGCCGCCCTTTTTCGCGCAGGTGGAAAGCAGTATCCTCTCCGCCTGGAACGGCCTGACGGCGGAGGAGGCGCTGAACAAAGAGGTCGCGGCGGTGAGCGGCGCGACAATATCGTCAAACGCCGTGATCGGGACCTTCCGGCGCGGCATGGAATACGCGCGGGGAACGGCGGCGGAAGCTCCGCGCGAAGGGAGCCGCCCCGGGGCCGGCGCTTTGGCGGCGCTCGCCGTGGCTCTCTGCGGGCTGTTTCTTCCCCTATTCATAAGGTCGCCCAAATACCGCTCCCTCCAGCTGCTGGCCAACACCGCGGTCCTCGGCTTTTGGAGCGGGACCTTCATCTCGCTCTCATTGCTGACCGGCTTCGCCGCCAACGGGGTAAGGTCATGGAATGCCGCGCCGGCGCTTGCGCTTCTCTTTGCCGCCTTCATCATGCCACTCTTCGGGAAAAAGGGACACTATTGTTCGTGGATATGCCCGCTCGGCTCGCTACAGGAACTTTTAGGCCGGATACCTGTTCCCAAGGCAAAGCTTCCCGCCGACACGATAAAATGGCTCGGCCGGCTGCGGGAGGCCGTCTGGATGGCGATGATGCTGCTGATGTGGCTCGGCGTCGGCTTTGAGCTGATGGACTACGAACTCTTCTCCGCCTTCCTCTTCCGGCGCGCCGCCTGGCCGGTGCTGGCCCTCGCGGGCGTCTTTTTCGCGCTCTCGCTCGTCACGCCGCGCCCCTACTGCCGTTTCCTCTGCCCCACCGGCACGCTGATAAAATTCGCTCAGGGCGACGCGTCGGTCTGCGCCGCCTCCGCGCCGCGCGCGTTGAAACTGACAATGTCGGCCATTTTCTTTGTCTCGTCGATAATGACCCTATTCCGGATGCCATAAAAATTTTCCGCGCTTGACTTGGAGCCGGCTCCAGAGTGTAGCCTCTTAGCCATCGCACAAAAACGTTCAAGACAGAGAGGAGAAACGGACATGAACAGAAGAGATTTCATCAAAGCATCTTTAACGGCCGCCGCGGTCACGGGGGGCACGCTTCTCGGCGCGCCGCTGCTCGCCGCCGCGCCGACGGCAAACATCGGGAGGAAAGCGGGCGATAAAAAAATGAAGATACTCGTGATCACCGGCAGCCCGCGCAAAAACAGCAATTCGGGCGCGCTCGCCGCGCAGTTCATCCGCGGCGCGAAGGAGGCGGGACATGAAACCGCGCGTTTCGACGCCGCGTTAAAAAACGTACATCCCTGTTCCGCCTGCAGCCACTGCGGGATGGACGGCCCCTGCGTATATCAGGACGACTTCTCATTCGTGCGCGAACATCTTGTCCCCGCCGATCTGGTCGCCTTCGCGACGCCGATGTATTATTTCGGGATCTCGGCGCAGCTCAAAAGCGTGATCGACCGCTTCTACGCGATCAACGGAAAGATCCACGTCCATAAAAGGGCGGTGCTGATGATGACCTACGCCAATACCGCCGCCTCCGAAGCGGCGCCGATCATCTCTCATTACAACGTGCTGCTGAAATACCTCGGCTGGGAGGACGCGGGGCAGATCATCGTCCCCGGGGTCTGGCCGGAGGGGGCGGTGAACAACACAAAATACGTTGAGGCGGCCTACCGGCTCGGCAAAACGCTTTAGGAAAAGTCCGGCAAAATTGCGGGAAGCCGGCAGTTTTTGCCATTGGCGCGCCATAACGGCGTAAGCAATCAGAGCGGCGATATCACAGGAACACGATCCGACAAAGCGGGGAGATCGCTTTTTGCCGTAAATGTTCCCGCCGCTTCCGCAAGACAACAAACAACAGGAGGTATTTGGCATGTCACTTGGATTTACGGAAATAATTTTGATCGCCCTGTTCATCCTCATCGTATTCGGAGCTAAGCGCATCCCCGAACTGGCGCGGGCAATGGGACGCGCATCTTATGAATTTAAAAAGGCGAAGGAGGAGTTGAACGCCGAGAGCCGCGAATTTATGGAAGCGGCGGAAAGGGCCGCCGAGGGCGAAGATAAAAATACGGAAAAAGAATGACGAACGATCACGAAGAGACCCTCGCCTCCCATCTCGAGGCGCTGAGGGGCGCGCTGCTGCGGTGCGCGGCGGCGACGGCCGTCCTCTATCCCGTCGGATATCTGGCGTCGCCGTACCTCATCAACGCGCTGGTACGGTGGTGTTTTCCGGAATCGGCCGGCACGCTGCATTACTTCGCGCCGATGGAGGTGCTCTGGGTCCGGCTGCGGCTGGCGCTGATCGCCGCGCTGCTGGCCGCCTATCCGTGGAACATCCTGCAATTATGGCGTTTCCTGCTGCCGGCGCTTTACAAAAGAGAGCGCAAAGCTCTCGGCTGCTGCATCGTTTCATCATCTTTACTCTTTTTCTGCGGCGCGGCCTTCAGCATCGGCCTCATACTGCCGCTGATGATGAACTTTTCCGGCGGCTTCGCCACGGCGGAGCTCCGGCCGAGCATCGGGCTCGCAAACTTTTTAAATCTGGCCGGATGGCTGACGCTGGCCTTCGGCGTCATGTTCCAGTCCCCGATCATCGTCCTGCTGGCGGTCCGCTTCGGCGTGATATCCTGCGGGAGCCTGCGCCGCAAGCGGCCCTACATCGCCACGGCGATCCTGATCGCCGCCGCCATCCTCACCCCTCCCGACATCGTCAGCCAGCTCATGCTCGCCATACCGACCTGGCTGCTCTTCGAGCTCGGGCTGATAATAGCGGGACGCATAGAGGCAAGGGAGAGCGTGCCTTCCGCTTAGCAAAGGCTCCGCCTATGAGAGCGGCCGCCTCTCCCCGGACATCCCCGTAAAAGACGCTCCCTGTCGCGGGGCCGCCACCCGCACCTGTATCTCCGTGAGGAATTCCTCCTCTCTTACGGTGTCGCGGTTGTCTATCTCGTACATCTCAAAGGGCTCGCCGGACAGGCGCAGCCCCTCATCTTTTGCATAGGCGAGCAGCTCCTCCATCCTTTTCGCGTTCTGCCCATAGCCGCCGCCGTAGAAATAAGAGAGATATTCTCCCGCCGGCAGGATGAAATCATAGTCGGGCGACCGCCGTTCCAGAATAAAAAACACTGCTTCATAGACATTGGAAATGCCGTTCCTCAAATTCTCCATAGATGGGAAGGCTCCGATAATCTGATTGCCGAAGTCCCTGATCTTCTCTTCATGCTGCCGGTGAAGTTTTTTGACGGCGAAATCCATCTCCTCGTCCCGCGCGATATGTTCGCTGAGCCGCACACAAAACCTGTCCGGCAGGTCCTTAACGGTAAAAACTCCCGTCCGGATATTCCGCGCGTTATCGAGGACGGCGATCCTCTCTTTGATCAGCTCTTCGCGCGTCAGCAGCTCCCGCAGCCGTTCCGCAAGCAGCGCCTGTTCGCGGCGCAGCAGCTCCAAAGTATTGGCGACGCTCTGGTCCGCCAGGTACTCCTTTATCTGTGCCATGGAAAAATCAAGCCGCCGCAGATCGCGGATGATGTTCAGTTTGTACATCTCCTTCAGGCTGTATAGCCGGTAGCCGTTTACGTCCCGCCGCGGGCGCAGGATTCCCAGCCGTTCATAGTATCGGAGAGAATCGACGCCGATACCGTAAAGTTTGGATATCTCGTTGATTTTATAATAATTTTTCACCGTCAGGCTCCCCCTTGCGGACAGGCCGCAAAATTTATCTTGACCCTGGTATTATGCCAGAGTTTATAGTATTTGCGAAAGGGAGCGTTTCAAAATGGGAAAAAATATATTACTCGATCTAATACGGAAAAATATGGAGGGACTTTCCCCCGGGAAAATAGTTATAATCATGATAGGTACGGCGATCAGTTCGTTCGGTGTCTACAACATCCATCAACTGGGCGTAGTGACGGAGGGCGGCGTGCTTGGTATGATTTTGCTGGCGAATCACTGGCTGGGGATCTCTCCCTCAATAGTTACGCCGGTGCTCGACATCGCCTGTTATTCGCTGGCTTTCAAATACCTTGGCGGCGCTTTCATCCGGCTCTCCGCGGTGGCGACGCTGAGCCTCGCGAGTTTTTTCAGGCTATGGGAGCAGTTTCCGCGCGTACTGCCCGATATGACCGGCACGCCGCTGCTCGCCGCCCTCTGCGGCGGGGTATTTGTCGGGCTGGGCGTGGGCCTGATCGTGAGGCAGGGCGGTTCCGGCGGCGGAGACGACGCGCTGGCGCTGACGATAGCCCGCGTCACCAAATGGAAGATCGCCAGGGCCTACCTTGTGACGGATATCATCGTGCTGGCCCTGTCGCTGAGCTACATCCCGCTCAGCCGCATCGCCTTTTCGCTGGTGACGGTCACCGTTTCATCCCTGCTGATCGGATTTATCCAGGAGGCAAAGATTTTCCGCCCGGTAAAGAGGTAAAATATCCTCATAACCGGAGAGAGAACGCGGTAAAGGAATGATAAGACAGGATGAGTACCGACAGTATCGACATCAGAAAATTAACGGCACAGGATCTTGACCAATACAACGGCCTGCTGCGCTACGCCTTTCAGGTCACGGAAAAGACGCTGTTGGAGAGCGGCTGGGAGGATGAGGACATCAAACAGTCAAAGTTCCCCGTATTGGAGCGCGCCAGCGTCTGGGGCTGCTTTGACGGGGACGAACTCGTCTCACAGTTCGCCGTCTACCCGCTGGAGATGAACATTCACTCCGTCGTCTATCAGGTAGCTTTCATCACAAGCGTATCCACCTACCCCGAATACTCGGGGCTGGGGCTGATGTCCCAATTGATGAAGAAGGGGCTCAGCGAAATGCGCGACAACAGGCAGTCGATCTCCCTGCTCTATCCGTATTCCATTCCTCTCTACCGCAAAAAGGGCTGGGAGATCATCTCAGACAAGATGTCATACAGCATTCGGGACGTGCAGCTGCCCAAAAACATCGAGGCGGCGGGATACGTCCGGCGTGTCTCTTGGGAGGACCCCGACTTCATGGATCTGCACACGCAGTTCGCAAAGCAGACGCATGGCTGCCTCTTCCGCAACAACCTCGCCTGGGACGAATACTGGAAATGGGACGAGGACGACACCACCGTCGCCGTCTATTACCGGGACGACGACCTGCCGCGCGGTTACATGGTCTATCTCATCAAAGACGATATCATGTATATCAAGGAGATGATCTATCTCGATATGGAATCGCGCAAGGGGCTGTGGAAATACATCGGCGCGCATGAGTCGATGGTGGGCGAGGTGCGCGGCTACAACTATTTCAGCGAACCGATCGCCTTCAGCTTCGAAGACAGCGAGATCAAGGAGACGATCCGCCCCTACATCATGGGACGCCTCGTCGATACAAGGATGTTCCTGGAGAAATACCGTTTCCGCGGCGAAGCAAACGGCGGCGTCACGCTCCGCATATCCGATCCCTTCCTGGAATGGAACGACCAGAGCCTTACCCTCGACATCGCCGGCGGCAGGTGCGAAGTGACAAAAACGGCCAGCCGCCGCACCGCCGCAATGTCCATCGGCACGCTGACGACGCTGCTGCTGGGATACAAGCGGGCCTCGGAGCTTGCCGCGCTGGAGAGGATCGACGCCGACAGAGAAACGATAAAATTTCTCGATAACGCGGTCATCCATAAAAAACCGTATATCTCCGATTATATTTAAAACCTTCAACGATACGGCAGGCAGGACCGCCGCGTCGGGCAAACGGGTCGGCGGCGGCTTTGCCGGAGGGGCGTGAGGCGTTTCAGCGGATGAAGTTCGTGAAGCGCGGCTCCTCCCGCCTGGGCGGCTCCACACCGCCCGCGATCCCGGCTTTCTTGCATTTCAGGAGGAACGCCATGTTCCGCGCCAGCACGCGCATCGTATACAGCCCCTCTTCGTCCCGCAATACGTCCTCGGGCTTCGCGCCGAAGACCATATTCCAGTATCGCGATGAAACGATCGGCATCTCGTGAAGAGCGAAATATTTGTTGATCTGATCGAAAGCCGAGGTCGTTCCGGCCCTTCTCGCGGACAGCACGGCCGCCGCCGGCTTCAGATAAAACGCGCGGTTGCCGCCGCCGAGAAACGCGGAATAAAACGCACGGTCCATAAAGGCGGTCATCGCCCCTCCAGCCGCGGCGTAATGCACCGGCGTGCCAAAGATAAACCCGTCGGCCTCCGCCGCGCGGGCGATAAAATCATTCACGCAGTCGTTGAATACGCAGCGGCCCAGCTTTACACAGGCCTTGCAGCCGACGCACCCCGACAGCGGCTTGGTGCCGATCCAAAAGACCTCCGTCGCTATCCCCTCTTCGTTCAGCGTTTTCGCCGTCTCTCCGAGAGCCGTATATGTGCAGCCCTTTTCATGCGGACTGCCGTTCACCAGCAAAACTTTCATCCTTTAACCATCCTCTTTATCTTTATCGTCCTGTCCTGTCGCCCTGCTTTAGCAGACGCCAGCCGCTATTTATCCAGCCCCTTCTCCTTGAGGAACTTGGAGAGGAGATCGGCTATCTCAATGTTATTGAGATCCGAAAAGGGAAAGTGCGTGTTGCCGCGAATGCCGATCTCCGGCAGATGGACAAGCGTCACGTCGCCGCCCTTTTCATTGACTGCTTTCGCCCAAAGGCGTGCCATCGCCAAACGCACACGCCAGTTGTCTTGCCCGGGATTATCTGTAGGTTCCCCCGGAATGTTATCTCCATAATAAACGATTATCGGTATTTTAGTAAGCTTCATAAAGTCTGCGAGCGGTACGCCGACCGCTTTGAGCGTTCCCGCAGAGCTGGGCATCGGAGCCGGCTCCTCTCCCTGCGGAAAGATAAAATCGCTGCCCGGTTCATAAGCGGCGACGGCGCGTATCTTATTGTTTTTCATCACCGAATACCAACCCGGGCCACCGCCCTGTGAATGGGTAACGAGCACCCCTTCTCCGATGCGATCGAAAACCGCCGACACCGCGTCGGAAACCACTCCGGCATCGTACGGTCCGGTATTAGGCGTCGCCTGACGGAAAAATTGTTCAAGCGCACGCGGGTTGCGTGAAAACTGCACATTTGGATAGAAATCCGGCCAGGTCCCAAGACGGAATATACCGAACAGCAGCTGCTCGTCGGGAATGGCCTTGACTTCCATCGGGACGGTGCTGCGCCCGGCGCTGCCGCGCCGCGGCTGGTCGAGAAGATAGATTCCGAAGCCACGCCGCAGGAAAATATCCTGAAAGCCTTCGCGCCCGTCGGGCGTCGTCTCCCAAGTCCTGCCAGACTGCCCAGCTCCGTGCAGGAATACAAGCGGCAGCTTACGGGCCTTGACGGGTATCTGGTAGAAGACACTCGCATGATCCCCATGCAGCGTCTGCCCATCCCCATTCCACTTATAGGGGTCAAACTTGCCGGGAGAACTCACAATGCTACCTCCAGCCGCGAAACTCCCCTGTTCTTCTATCATTAAAGGGCGGCTCTTTAACGGCGCGGCGGCGGCCGCTGCCGCAAAGATGGTCACAATGATCGCCGTGGTCAACAACAATACGCTTTTCCTTTTCATCATATTCATAGCACGCTTCCTTTCAGCTTACAATTTGTTTTCTGCGCTGTCAGAGGGCCCTGAGATACCGGGCTCCACCTTGAATGCCGCCGCGTCTCCCCAGGCGGCTACTACCAGGCCGCCGTCTGGACGCCGTACAAGTCCGACCGGCGTCGAGAAGCCGTCCGCTACCGTCTCCGCCACACCATCCAGCGTAATGCGGGCGATCCTCGTGCCGCCGTAATCGGCGGCGATGACCGCGCCAGCGCCGTCCCTGACGATGCCGGGAGCGGGCGACTTCAGCGCGTCGCTGACCGTCGTCACCCTGCCGTCGGGCCAGAGACGCTGAATGAGCCCGCCGAGACAGCTTATGACGAGGCTCCCGTCGTCAAACCTGGCGATCCCCACAGGGGAATGATGCCCTTTCGAAAGCACATCTTTCCGGCCGACGGGAGAGACCCTTACAATCTCGCCCGCGTCGCGGTTCGCTACATAGAGGATGCCGTCGTGCCACAGTATCCCAGCCGGAACGTTAAAACCCGAGACGAAACGGCGGAGGCGGCCCTCTTCAAACAGATAGATGATCCCCTCGTTGTAAGAGGCGATGAAAAGCCTGCCATCCTCATCCATCGCCAGTCCGGACGGATGCGCCACCTCTTCCGTAACGAGGGTCCTCCTGCCCTTAGAGTCATACTTACAGACCCTTCCCGCCGCCCATTCGGCTATATAAAGCGAGCCCTCGCCGTCGTAGAGCATGCCGACAGGGAGCTGCAGGTCTCTTATGAATGGTTCCCTTATCGTTACCGGAGTATCCGCCAAGGCCGGGACAGGCGCTGAGATACACGGTACGAAGACCGCCGCGAGCAGAACTATAAAGAACATCGTCGTTTTTTTCATCTTACACTTTACTCCTTTTTGCACGGAACGACAGGGCGGCAGCCTAAGCGGCCAGCCTGCCGTTCCCGTTCTAAAAGCACCTGGTTTTCCGCAACAGCCTCAATCTAACTCTTAGAGCTTTCTCTAAGTCAAGCCTTTTGCGAAGGAAAGGGTTTTCTGTCTACGCCCGTTTTTTCGCCTCTATCGCGGGGAGCGTTATCATCGCGCAGAGGCCTCCCTGCGGACGGTTTTTCAGTACGAGCGAACCTTCGTTGAGCAGCACCATATTACGGGCGATAGACAGGCCGAGGCCGGTGCCGCCCGATTCGCGGTTGCGCGAACCTTCTAGGCGGTAATAGGGTTCAAAGACCTTCTCCAACATCGCCTCCGGTATTCCCGGGCCGTCGTCTTCGATCTTGATGACGACATCGCCCCGGTCTTTTTCCACGGAGACGACCGCCCCGCCGGCGTACTTGACTGCGTTGGTCAGGAGGTTCTCGATGCTGCGTTTAAGGCAGGTCGGACGTGCGCGGACAAGCAGCGGCGCATCGTCGTCCGGCATGGCGCCGAGCCGGATATCGCCCTCCTTTGTCTCCATATCGTCGGCGATACTCTCGACAAAGGCGACCACGTCCATCGGCGCGGCCTTCTCCGAGGTGTGGAGGCTCCGCGCGAGCTCAAGCCCCTGTTCTATTATCGAGCGGATCTCTTCGATGTTCGCGGCGAACTTCTCGCGCAGCTCCTCGGGCTCGATCCTGTCCAGCCGCAGCTGGATGCGCGCGAGCGGCGTGCGCAGGTCGTGCCCCATCGCCTCGAGCATGTTGTTTCTTTCATTAAGGTTGTCGCAGATGCGCGCCCTCATTCTGTTAAAGGACTGCGCCGCCTCGCGGATCTCACGACTGCCGCGCTCGTCGAGCGGGCAAGCCGCCTCCGGGTTGCGCCCGAAGCGGTCCGCCTCCTGCGCGAGGCGCTCTATCGGCTTCGCCGCGCAGCGGATGAGGATGATGACGATAAGGGAAAATATCAGCGATTCAAAGAGGACGAATATCCTCTGCCGCCACACCAGGCGGTTGTCGGTGATCGAAAGCGGCTGCGTCAGCTCCAGCCAGCCGCCGTCGTCCATTGCTATCAGCACCTGCAGCATCGGGAAGATGTACCCGGCGTAATCGGAGGAAGTTGCCTCCGGCGATTCAGGCCAGAGCATCCGGGCGCGGATATCGGGGACATCCGCGCCGGCCGCGCCGATCGCCCCGGCCACGGCGTTTTTCATATTGACGGATTTGTAATAGTCCTCGCTCTGCCATGCGGGCGCGGGAACCATCCTGAAACGAAAAGGCTTGCGCATCACGCCGCGCGAGGAATCAAGTTTTTTGAGATATGCCTCCCGCTGCGGCCCCTCCATCGTGTTCAGCGCCTGATAGACAGAAGAGACATAGTCATGGCCGATACCGAGCACCTCCCTCGCGAGCGAGTGCTGTATCGAGCAGACGGCGTAAAAGTTTATAAACTGGTTCGCGGCGGCTCCCAGGATGAGGACCAGCAGGATAAAACCAAAGAGGGAATCGGGCTTTACCGCCCTCCAGAGAGACTTCATCACAAACTCCCCCTGCGTACGGGGGCGGCCAGCATGTATCCGTCGCCGCGCATCGTCCTGATAAGTCCCGGATTCGCCCCCTTATCCCTCAGCTTGGCGCGGAGGCGGCTCACCTGCGCGTCGATGCTGCGGTCGTAGATATTGAGGCTGCGCTCCGCGAGGTAATCCATGATCATGTCGCGCGTGACGACCTGCTGCGGATGGCTGAGCAACAGCATCAGCAGGCGGAACTCCGCCGCCGAGAGCGGCACGATGACGCCCTCTTCGTCTATGAGATGACGCGCCATGACGTTGAGCTTCCAGCTGCCGAAGATAAGCGCCGAATCCGCCTCCCCGCTCCCGACCAGCCCCACGCGGCCCGTCTCTCCCGAAAACGACGAACGGCGCAGCAGCGCGCGTATCCGCGCGATGAGCTCGCGTGCGTGGAAGGGCTTGCAGAGGTAATCGTCGCCGCCGATTTCAAGGCCGACGACCTTGTCGGTGGTATCTTTCAGCGCCGTCAGGAAGATTATCGGGACGGCGCTGTGCGGCGCGCCCGGGGCGCGGAGCCGCCGGCAGAGGGAAAGGCCGTCTTCACCGGGCATCATGATGTCGAGCAGTATCAGGTCGAAAGCCTCCCTCTCGAGCGCGGCAAAGAGTTCCGCGCCGTTCTTCGCCGCGCGCGAATCATAGCCGTACTCGGAGAGCGTCTCCGCGATCAGCTCGCGCAGTTCACGGTCGTCGTCGACTATCAATATTTTTGCCTGATCAGCGGCCATCGCCAATACCTCCGAAAATCTCTGTTTCTTTAAATGATATTGTAATACTCCGCGCTCCGATAATCCAACTACATAATCTGACAAACTCGCAAGGTTTCGCAAAACAAAGAAACATTACGTCCGCCGCGCGTCATAACCGCGTAAGGTCGGCGCGCTAAAGTATCGTCGTCAGGGAGGCGCGGAGCGCCTTGCCGCAAAAACTACCGTGAAAAAATGGAGGGGATAAGATGTACACTGTTAAACAGACTTCTGAAATTACGGGGATTTCCGGTTATACTCTCAGATTCTACGACAAAGAGGGCCTCTTCCCGCATCTGAACAGAGACGGGCAAAACAGGCGCCTCTTCTCCGATGAGGACCTTCACAACATAGAAACGATACAGGAACTCAGGGAGATGGGTTTTTCGCTCGCGCAGATACGCAGTTACCTGACGGCGGAAGAAGAGGGCGGCATGAAAAGGCGTCGCGAACTGCTGGCCGAGCAGATGGACCGCATCAGATCGGAGCTCGCGGCGATCACGCGGCGTATGAAAAAGCTGCAGCAGGCGGCGGAATATTACCAGGTCGACATAAAGGGGTGGGCGAATGTCATGCCTGCGGACGGGGCCTCCCCTGTGATCTTCGCGGCTTAGAAACATAAAGCCGTACAGGAAATAGGAGAAGTATGAAAAGGACATTGACAATAATCATTCTGCTTTGCGCGGCGATTTTTGCCGGAATATTGATATGGGACGTCTACTGTGCCGAAGCGGGAGTTACGCTGCCGCGTAAAGATTCGCAGCATATATTCGCCGCTCCGGCGAAAAATCTCTCCGGCAACGCCGAAGTAAATGGATAAATAAATATAGGGGGAAAAACAAAAATGTACATCAAGACTGCGGTTACCGGCGGCACTTTTTTCTTCATCGTTACCACGATTCTGATATCACTTTCATCCGTAGTTTCAGCACAGGAGGGAAGCAGCGCCTTATCTGCCAAACAGCGCGCGATCGTGCCTATCGCCGCGCTCACCGCCAAAGGCGATCAGGAACATCTGACGGGTGCGCTCACGGAGGGGCTTGAAGCGGGACTCTCCGTCAACGAAATAAAAGAGATCCTTGTACAGATGTACGCCTACGCTGGCTTTCCGCGCAGCCTCAACGGCATCAACACCTTTATGGCGCTGATGGACGAACGCGGCAAGAAGGGCATCAAGGACATCTCGGGCGAGGAGGCGACGCCGATACCGGCGAATAAGAGCCGCGAGCGGCTGGGTCATGAAACGAGAGAAAAGCTCACGGGAGTGCGCCCTGTTGCCGGTTACGCTAAATTCGTACCGGTAATCGACACATTCCTCAAAGAACATCTCTTCGCTGACATCTTCGGACGCGGCGTCCTCGACTACAAGAGCCGGGAGATCGCGACCGTCTCTGCTATCGCCGCCATCGGCAACGCCGGCGCGCAGCTCCGCTCGCACATGAATGTCGCCATGAACACAGGCGTCACCGAATCTCAGCTTGAAGACCTCGTTTCCGTGCTGAGGGTAAAGGTCGGCGAGAAAGAGGCTGACGATGCCGGTTCGCAGCTGAGCAGGATAAAAGGATCCAGGACTAAATAGGCACGGGCCGGCGGCAAAGCGGCGTGGCCGCCCCGGACATTGTCCGGCTGTATTCATAGCAGGCTGAATATTGATGATTGGGAGGGTAACAGCAATATGGAATATACAAAAATCGGCGTATCAGACATGCCGGTCTCCAGATTATGCCTGGGATGCATGAGCTTCGGAGCAAATGATACAAACTTTCTTGATTGGACGCTGGACTATGAGGAAAGCGAAAAGATAATGAAACACGCCTTTGGCCTGGGCATCAACTTTTTTGATACGGCCAATTGCTATTCGTCCGGTACGAGCGAGGAGTATGTCGGGCGCGCAATAAAGAAGAATTTTCCCCGCAGCGACATCTTCTTGGCCACAAAGGTTTTCTTCAATGCCGACCTCTCCCGCGGCGGCCTCTCTAAAGAGGCTGTCAATCGTGAGATAGACAACTCCCTCAAGCGGCTTGGTACGGACTACGTCGACCTCTACATCATCCACCGTTTCGACCGCGCCACGCCGGTCGAAGAGACGATGGAGGCGCTGCACGGACTCGTCAGGGCGGGCAAGGTCCTTAACCTTGGCGCCTCGGCTATGTACGGCTACCAGTTCCACAATATGCAGGCAGCGGCGGAAAATAACGGATGGACAAAATTCGCCGTCATGCAGAATCACTATAATCTGCTCTACCGCGAAGACGAACGGGAGATGATCCCGATCTGCGAACAATACGGAACCGCGCGCACATCATACAGCCCTCTCGCCTCGGGGCGGTTATCCCGGCGGGCGTGGCACACAGACACCAAACGCAGCCAGACCGACAGGGCGGCGGAGAAAAAATATGACGCCTTTGAAAGCCATGACTGTAATATCGTGGCCCGCGTATATGAGGTCGCCGAGAGACATGGAGCGACCATGACGCAGGTAGCCCTGGCATGGCAATTCGCAAAGAACGTAGCCTCGCCGATCATCGGCGTCTCCAAGCTGAGTCATCTTGACGACGCAGCCGATGCTTTCAAGCTTTGCCTCCCGGACGAAGAGATAAGATATCTGGAATCGGCCTATATTCCCCACAAGGTGGTAGGCGCTCTGTAAACCGGGTGAGATCATAGCCCGCCAATATATTGGCGCAGATGTCACCGCCATTCATCCGGCGGAACAAGGAGGATATCATGAAAAAAATAGCGATACTCGGTATAGCCGCGATGCTGCTGATAGTTTCGGTTTGGGGGCACGGCGCGGCCGGCGGCGGGACGGATAAGACGGCAGATGCCAAAAGCACGGAAACCGTTTTGAAGCATAAGGTGGAAAATAAAAACGCGCCGGTGGTCTATTATACGAGGGACGTCTCCGCCCGGGGACTGCTTAAGGTCTACAAGGCTTTAAACCAGCGGGTTACGGGAAAAGTGGGGATTAAAGTTTCCTTTGGCGGTGATAACGAGCAGTATTTAGACCCCAAACTGATGACCGAATTGGCGAAGGAGACGAAGGGCACGTTCCTTGACGCCTGCGGATATACTCCGCCGAGGGACGATCCTCCGGGCACTTACTCCGCGGCGGAGAGGCATGGCTTTGCCGCTGTGGCGCCTGTGGATATTATCGATCGCGACGGGGATGTCGATATGCCGGTGCGGGGCGGTTATCATTTAAAATATGCGCGGACCGGGGCGCATTTGAAGAACTATGACACCTTGATCGCCGTGCATCGCTTTAAGGCTCATTATCTGCCAAGGTTCGGCGGTAATATGAAAAACATTTCCCTTTGTTTAGGCTCTCTTTCAGGAAAGGCCATCATCCACAGCGCCGGCACGAATGAAAACTCATACGAGAGGAAGGACGACGATATCACGTCGCAATCCTTTGCGGACGCGGCAAAGGCCGCCATGGACTATAAAAGGGGTCGTTGGGCTTTTATCAACGTAATGGACAAATTTGAGCCCAGTGACAGCTGTAAAGATACTAAAAACCTCGGCGACATCGGGATCATCGCCTCTTTGGACCCCGTAGCCGTCGACCAAGCCTCCTGTGATTTTGAATTCGGGGCCGCGCCGAGCGAAGAAATAAGAAACGCCTGGGAAAAGACCCATAGCGTCGACCTTCTGGAATATGCGGAAAAGATCGGCGTCGGTTCAAGACACTACCAATTGGTCTCTGTGGACTGAGACATACCGCCAGTGAAATTGCCAAAGCCCCAACAGAATAAGATCGCCGCCGCCGGCCGCCTTGAAGGGGGCCGGCTGTTTTTACCTTTACATTTCCGCCATGATTTTTCTATATTGATATCGAAACACAAAGTCGGCGCTCTTTCTATTTTATGCCGAGGAACTATTGCGGTTTCACAAGTATTATTTTATAGAGGGGCCCTTCGTCTCCTCTCCCGTCAGCAGTAAAGCCGCTCTTCAAGAGGACTTTTTCGGAGGCGGCGTTTTCCTCTTCCGTCTGCGCGGTCACACGGCGCACGCCGCTCTGTTCCGCGGCCCATTTTATGACGCCCGTCACGGCCTCCGAGGCATAGCCGTTCCGCCGATAGGCTTCGTCTATTCCGTAACCGATCTCCACGCCGCCCTCCGCGTCGGGCGCGCCCTTAAAGCAGAGCCCGCCAACCCGCGTCCCCGAAGTCAGGCAGATATTCCAATAGGTCCCCCACTCTTCACGTCCCGGCGATCTCCGCACGGCGTCCATCATTTCGCCGTAAGCCTGTTTCATGCCGTCGTCCGGCTCCCCGTCACGCAGAAGGCGGAGTTCTTCTATGCTAAGCGGAACGATGCGAAGCCTCTCCGTCTTGACAATTATCTTCCTCATACGATCACCATTTTCCGGCCAAATTTTTACCCGGCCTAAGTTATTATTTCCTTCGCCGCATAAAGGCCGAGTATCCCCGGTCCGCAAAGGCGTCCGGGTATGTAGGCGGGCGGCGGGCGGCAGAGGGACCGACGCACGGCGCGGCGGCGGAATCCGCAAAACCGAATAGGGCGCCCCAAAACTGATCCGCGACCAGCGGCGCTAAGTACGAGGTAAAGAGCGACGCTCTATTCGGCGGCCTCCGTCTCAAATGTTTCGGCGACCTTTTTGAGGCATTCGATTATCTTTATGTGCTGCGGGCAGGCCCGTTCGCATTGGCCGCACTCCACGCACTCGGAGGCTTTGCGGCGCGTCTTTGTGATGTTGGCGTAATAGACCCCCTGCGTGGAAATGGAAAAGACCGCCGCATTCGACTGTTTCTCGGCGTTATAGAGCGCGAAATATTCCGGTATCGGAATGCCCATCGGGCAGCCCTCGACGCAGTAACGGCAGGCGGTGCACTGGATCGCGTTGGCGTCGGAAATGATCTTCTTCGCGCCGTCAAGGATCTCTTTCTCCTCCGCCGAAAGCGGCTTGAAATCTTCCATATAGCCAACGTTGTCAAGAAGCTGTTCCATATCTGACATGCCGCTGAGCACGACCATGACGCCGTCGAGGCTCGCCGCAAAGCGCACCGCCCACGAGGCGGCCGACATTTCGGGGGCATATTTCCTGAATAGCTCTTTCACGCTGCCCGGCACTTCGGCAAGCGCGCCGCCCTTTACCGGCTCCATCACGACGACGGGCTTTCCGTGCCGCCGCGCCGTTTCATAGCATCTGCGCGACTGGATGCTCTCGTTGTCCCAGTCGAGATAGTTGAGCTGAAGCTGGACAAATTCCGCCTCCGGGTGTTCTGTAAGCACGCGGTCGAGCAGTTCGGCATCGTCGTGATATGAGAAACCTATATGCTTTATCAGCCCCCGCTCCTTCATCTTCGCGATGAAACCGAAGCTGTCGAACTCTTTCATTTTTTCATAAGTGTGAACGTTGACATTGTGCAGGAGGTAGTAGTCAAAATAGCCGACGCCGCATTTTTCCAGCTGTTCGTCAAAAATCCGTTCCTGATCGCCCTCTTTTTCAAGGAACATCAGCGGCAGCTTCGTCGCCACCGTGAAAGCCCCGCGCGGGTGGCGCTCCGTCAGCACCTCGCGCAGCGCCGCCTCGCTGGCATGGTCATGATACATATAGGCGGTGTCGAAATAGGTGAAACCCCTTTCAAGGAAGATATCCACCATCTTCTTCAGCATCTCTTTATCGATGCTCTTAGGGTCGTCCTTATCGGTCATCGGCAGGCGCATGAATCCGAATCCAAGCTTTTTCATATCTCTTCCATTCCCTCCATCAGGAAATTATTTAGACAATACCGCCGGCAGGCCTTACTTCAATATGCCCGTCTCTTTGAGCCAGTTCTCCACATCTCTTTGCGCGTTTTTTACGCCGCCGCCGCGGATCGCCGTCGGGGAAAGTATCTCCGACTTCGGACACAGTTTTTTCAGATCGCCGCCGCTGCGCCCGACGCCGCTTCCCTCGTGCGTCACGACCTGCGCGATCTTCTTGCCGGAGAGGTCGTTAGCCTCAAGCAGCGTCATCATCGCCGTAGGCATCGTCCCCCACCAGTTAGGATGGCAGATGATGACCGTATCATAGGAACCAAGGTTCGGCAGCTTCGAAACCTTTAACGCGGGGCGCGCGTTTGAATTGAGCTCGTTCTTCGCCTGCTCCGTGGTCGCTCGGTATTCCTTCGGATAGGACTTCACCGTCTGCGCCTCAAACAGATCGCCGCCGGTCAGCTCTTTTATCTGATTCGCCACCACACGAGTGTTGCCTCCCCATGAAAAATAGACGATCAGCGGCTTTTTGCCCGCAAGCGCGGGAGCCGCCTCGCCATGAACCGCCCAGCCGAAGAGCGCCGCCATCGCCAGTATCGTCATTACCAATGCCTTCATCAAAAAAATCCTCCTAAACATTATAGTATAAAACACATTTTCTTTGTTAGACAGGATATCACTTAGAGCTGACTCCAAGTCAAACGCCTGATTTCGAGCGCCGGGAAAAACGCACGGTCCCGGCTGCCGGCAAGAGCCGCTATACTCTGTACGCCGACCTGCGGACGATCCGGCCGGGGCTAAACATGCGAAAACGCCCCCGTCTGACAGAGGGCGTCTTCGCGTACCGCCGGCGGAAAGGAGAACCGGCTCCGGGCTGTCTTTATTTATAAGAGGCCGCGTATATCGCCACGCAGTCCTCTATGCTGAGCGGCTCCCTGTCGCACTGGAAGAGGAAGCCCATCGTATCCATCGCGTTCTTCGCAAGGGTCTCAAAATCCTCGGGCTTGATGCCGTAGTCGGACATCTTGAGCTCCGCCGCGCCGCACTCCTCCTGCAGCTTTGTCAGCACCCTGATGAAATCCATCGGCTCGCTGGCATCCGCCATCCCCATCGCTTTCGCCATGCGGATGAAACGCTCGTCGCAGACATGACGCTCGATAAAGTGCGTGTAATAGGCCCGGCTTATCATGATCAGCCCCGCGCCGTGCGGCAGCTCCTGATGATAGGCGGACATCGCGTGTTCCAGAGAATGCTCGCTCGCGCAGCTGCCGACGCACATCACGAAGCCCGAGGCGTAATTTCCAAAGGCGACATGCTCGCGCGCCTCAATATCCCCGCCGTCGCGCACCGCGCGCGCGAGGTAGCGGCTCACATTCTCGATCGCCGCGAGCGCGAACATATCGCTCATGAGGTTCGCCGTTCCCGCGATATAGGCCTCCACGCTGTGGAAGAGCGCGTCAAAACCCTGATACGCGGTAAACTTGGGCGGCACGGAGACCATCAGCTCGGGATCGACGACGGCAAGCACGGGAAAGAGATTTTCGTCGAGAATCGCGCTCTTTTCATGCATCTCCTCGTTCGTGATGACGCCGCCCGGGTCCGTCTCGGAGCCGGTGCCGGCCGTCGTCGTGATCGCTACGATCGGCAGCGGCCGGTTTGCGAGCGGGCGTCCCTTGCCGCTGCCCGAATGGATATAATCCCATAGGTCGCCGTCGTTGACCGCCATCGCGGCAATACCCTTCGAGGCGTCCATCGGGCTGCCGCCGCCAAGCGCAACGATAAAATCACAGCCGTTTTCGCGCGCCGCGGCGGCTCCCGCCATCACGGTAGAACGCAGCGGGTTCGGCTCCACCCTGTCAAACAGCGCCCACGTCACGCCCGCGAGCTTAAGTTCGTTTTCTACCCTCGCGAGATAGCCGTTGGCCTTAGTTGATTTTCCCTTGGAAATCACGATCAGCGCCTTTTTGCCCGGCATCCTCTGCTCGTGCAGTTTGTTCAGCATCCCGGCTCCAAAGAGCGTCTTTGTCGGTACATACATCGTAAAACTCATTTTTTATATCCTCCGTTTTTTAAGAAAATCGTCTGTTTGTTCCTTACGCTTCATAGATTAAGGCTTGGAGTCAACTCTAAGTCAAGCAACGATGAAGAAATCTTTTAGGAGGAAATTACGTCTCGGCGCGGCAGGCAGACGCAGCGTCCCATCCTGTCATTAAATTGCTTTGTATTACCGCCGGATAATAAAAAGAGGCTGGTCATTAACCAGCCTCGTGAGGGTTTGTTAGGTAATGGTGCCGGAAAAGCAGAGAGCCAAAACGCCGCTCTTGCGTTTTGTGCGAATCGCTTTGTCTTGCCGCCGGATAATGAAAAGAGGCTGGTTAAAAACCAGCCTCATGAGGGTATTTAAGTAAATGGTGCCGGAGACGAGAATTGAACTCGTACGGGTTGCCCCACACGCCCCTCAAACGTGCGTGTCTACCATTTCCACCACCCCGGCGCTCAACGTAGGGAAGTATATAAAAAAATCACTGATTAGTCAAGCCTTTTCGCGAAGATTCGTCGTTTTATTTTCGTATGTTATAATGGCGTGATAATCACAATGAAAGGAAGTTTTTATCATTAACTCTGCAGTTTCAAAAGAAGAACAGCACAGGCGCATGGGGAGCGAGCCGATACCCAGGCTTATCCTGAGTTTCGCGCTGCCGGCCATAATCGGCATGATTGCCGGCGCCATATATAATATCGTGGACCGCATATTTGTCGGACGTTATGTCGGCTCTGTCGGGCTTGCCGCGATAACGGTGAGTTTTCCCATGATGATGATGCTGATGGCCTTCACGCTGCTTATCTGCGTCGGCGGCGCGTCGAGAGTATCGATCCTCTTCGGCGCCAACCGGCGGCGTCCAGCCGAACAGGCGCTCACCACCACGTTCGTCCTGCTCGCGATCGTCGGCGCGGCCTCTATCGCGGCAAGTTTCTTCGCGGTGGACGCCATGCTGCGCCTCTCCGGCGCCTCCGGCGAGGTGCTCGAAATGGCGCGCCCCTATCTGCGCATCATCCTGCTCGGAGCGCCCCTGGGCCTTTTCGGCTTCGGCGCCAATTTTCTCGTGCGCGCGAGCGGGAATCCCCGCTTCGCCATGTGCACTCAGATCGTGGGCGCGGTCAGCAATGTCATCCTCGACGCCTTTTTCATCATAACTCTCGACATGGGCGTCGCGGGGGCGGCCTACGGCACCGTGCTCGCGCAGGCGGTCTCCGCGGTATTCGGCCTCTCTTTCTTCTGGCGGAGGGAAGCCCCCCTGCGCATCCGCGCGCACTTCATCGGCCTGCCCCGCTGGGATGTCTTTAAGAGGATATGCGCGGTCGGCAGCGCTCCCTTCTTTATGGAGCTTTCTTTCGTCTGCTATATGACGCTGATGAACCAGCTTATCATAAAATACGGCGGCGACGCCGGGCTTTCGGCGATGGGGATATTTCTCAGCCTTGACTCGCTGCTCTTCCTGCCGGCGATGGCCATCGGGGAGGCCTCGCAGCCGATCATCGGGTATAACTACGGCGCCGGTATGCCTAAGCGCGTCATAAAAGCGATCTACTGCGCCCTCGGCATGGCCGTCGGGTTTTATGTTATCAGCTTCACCCTCGCTGAAATTTTCGCGGGGCCGATGATGCGGCTCTTCACGAACGACGAGGCGCTGCTTGCGATCGGCGTGCCGGGAATGCGCGTCGGGTATATAGGGCTTCCGTTCATGGGAGTGACGATCGTCACCAATTCGGCGCTCCAGGGGCTGGGAAAGGGTTTCGCCTCGCTCGCCCTCTCCTTCTGCCGCCACGTGCTCTGCATGTTCATCCCGCTGATAATGCTGCCGCGCATCTTCGGGCTGCTCGGCGTCTGGATGTCGTTCCCATGCGGAGATGTCGGCGGATGCGTCATCTCCCTGGGTTTCCTTGTCTGGACGATACGCTGGCTCAAGAGCCCCGCGGCTCTGGCGGTGAAGTGACCGGCACCTGCCTATCGCATGCCGGAAGCTATATGACGACGATTTCCTCGGGCGAGGCGGATAACTGTTCCGCCTCGCCCTTTGTCGACAGGTACGAAAGGCGGGAGGTGATCTTAGCGCCGTCCGGCAGGGCGGCGGATGGAGGCTGAAACGCATATCCGGCCTGCGCCACATATCTTCAGTTGCGTATGAATCAACGCCATAACGTATGATACATACGCTTATTTGTGTTGCTTCTTTTATTGAGACTGTTTAATGTCTATTACATGGCTAAATCATTTGCGGAACTGCTGCGGGAATATCGGGGAGACAGGTCACAGGCTAAAGTATCAGAGATTTTGGATATCTCTGCCACATACTATAGCGAGTTGGAACGCGGCAAAAAAGAACCGTCCTACCGTATTTTATCGCAAGTCGTGGAACGTTCCGGCAAGGGACTGGCATTCTGGCTGGGCGGCGAGGGACGCTCCGCGCCCGGCGAGGCTCCGCGCCTTTCTTCGGATGGGATCGCGGACGAAGAGAGGCGGTATCTGACGGTACCAGAGATAACGATGATGCTCGGGAGAGTCTGGCACGGCATAGACAATTTACCGCCGTTGTCAGTGGCGGACCGGGGCATCATCGCCGATATGCTGGAAGCCTGCCTGAGATCCTTGAATAAAGCGGATAGATAAAGCTTTTGATTTTTAACAATAGAAAGACGGGGAGACTGCCGCAAAATACGGAAAAAGCCTCCCCGTCCGTCATTTTCCGCGGCGCATGATCCGCGTTATGGAGCGGCGGCCGCGCCTGGTTTTAAGCTAGTCGCTTCCGACCACCGGCGTCATTATCCTTCTCGCCGGAGTGCCTACGTAGGTGCCGCCAGGGCCGAGTTTTTTGACGACGGAGCTGCCCATGCCTACCGTCACGTCATCAAGGATCGTCGTGTACGGGCGCACCATAGAACCGAGTCCGAGGAAGACGCCGCTGCCCAGCATCACGCTGTCGGCGATCGCGCTCTTCGGCGCCATTTGGCAGAAGTCGCCGATCTTGCTGTCATGGCCGATGAAGCAGCCGGAGTTGATGATGCACTGCTTCCCGATCTCCGCGTCGGATTCGATTATGCACCCGGCAAAGACGACCGTCCCCTCGCCGATGCGCACCGAACTGTGGACGATTCCCTGCGGATGAACGAACACCGGCCAGCAGACCTCTTTGAATCTTTCCCTTATCGTGCGGCGCGCGGTATTCGAGCCGATCGCGATGACGGCCATCGTCTCAGGCGTATCCGGCATCTCCGAGACCGCTCCTATGATGGGAAGACACCAGAGCGTCCTTCCCCACAGCTCCGGGTTATCGTCGTAGATCCCCGCGCACTCCACGCCGCAGGCCTCAAGCGTCGAGAGCACGACCTTTGCGTGGTCTCCGGCACCGATAAGAAATACTTTCTCCTTCTTCTCCATCATTACCACCCTTTCTGTCCATTTATATATATATTTACGATATATTTATTGTATCCTAATTCGTTATAAAGTAAAATAAAAACTGCGGAATCCGGTCATATCATGATATAATGAATGTATTATACTGGACTTGAGTTTCCACTATTCTTTGCGGGTCCATCGGAGGGGTTTTTTTGCGTCGACTTATTGTAAAACTTATACTGCGTCTCTTCTTCAGGGTGAAGGTGAAGGGCTGGGAAAATTGGGAAAACGCCGGAGAAGGGGTCCTCATCGCGCCGAACTACGTGTCGTTTATCGACCCGCTGATCCTGGCGGCCTTTCTGCCGGAAAAGGTCCCTTTCGCCATCGAGCGGCGGCTGACGAAGAAACGCTTCGCCAGATTTTTCCTGCCGATCGCGGACACGCATATACTGGACGCGGACGCGCCGCTTACGCTTAAATATTTCCTCAGCCTGCTGAAAAACGGGGGGCGGTGCGTCATCTTCCCCGAGCTGCAGCCCACAATCATCGGCAATCCCATGAAGGTCTCGCAAGGAGTCGCGATGATCGCCGACCATACCGACGCGAAGATATTGCCGATACATATCAAGGGCACGGAACGCACGCCCTTTTCGCGCATCCAGCACAAACGCGGGGTGCGTTTCTTTTCCGAGGTGACTATAACCGTCTTCCCCGTCCAGAATCTCAACATCCCCGAGGGGCTGACGGGCTCGAAGCGCAACGCCGCCGCCGGGCGGGCGCTGGAGCGCATCATGGACGAGGCGTCGCTCTCCGCGCGCAGGAAACAGAAACCCTTCTGGGACATCCTTCTTGACGCGCGCAGGGAATTCGGCGGCAACGTGCGCATTTTCAGCGACGCCGGCGCCAAACCGGTAACCTATAACGGCTTTATCACGCGCATCCTTCTTATCGAAGAGGCGCTGCGCGAACAAAACCTAGAGGGGGACAACATCGGCGTATTGCTGCCGACGTCGCTCGGCGGCGTCATCGCGATGTACGCGCTGCAGAAGATGGACAAGGTGCCGGCGATGCTGAACTTCTCGCTCGGGCCGCGTTCGCTCGTCAACTGCTGCCGCTCCGCCTGCGTAAAGACGGTCGTTTCGTCGCGCAAGTTCATCGAGCTCGGCAAGCTGGAGGCCCTTTCAAACGCCATCGAGGAGGCCGGCATCCGCATCTTCTGGCTTGAGGACGTGGCTCCGCTGATCACGACCGGCAAAAAACTCTCCGCCGCCCTGCGCACGCCCTTCCTGCGTTCAGACCCGGTGACGCCGGGGGCCGCGGAGAAACCCGCCGTGATCCTCTTCACATCCGGCTCGGAGGGCGCGCCGAAGGGCGTCGTCCTCAGCTATAAAAACCTTAACACGAACCACGCGCAGATGTTCACGCGCGTCGATTTCTACCGTTCGGACCGCGTCCTCAACGCGATGCCGATCTTCCATTCGTTCGGGCTCTGCGGCGTCTTCATGCCCGTCTCGCTCGGTTTCTTCGTCTACCTCTATCCGTCGCCGCTTCATTATAAGACGATCGCCACCATCTGCTACGACGAGCGCATAACGCTGCTATTCGCGACGGATACCTTCCTTGCCGGCTACGCGAAGGCCGCGAGCGACAACTACGACTTCGCGACGATGCGCCTCCTCGTGCAGGGCGGCGAAAAACTCAAACCGTCCACACAGCAGACCTGGTTCGAGCGCTTCAACACCCGCATAACCGAGGGCTACGGCGTCACGGAGGCCGCCCCGGTCGTCTCCAACAATTATTACGCGCACCACAAGACGGGCACGGTCGGAACGATCGTCGCGGGGCTTGAATACCGCCTTGAACCGGTCGACGGCGTTCATGACGGCGGCCGCCTGTGGCTTAAAGGCGACAACATCATGCTCGGCTATCTGCGCATTTCCAATCCCGGAGTATTGGAGCCGCCGAAGGATGGCTGGTATGACACCGGAGACATCGTCCATATAGACGACGAGGGCTACGTGACGATCCTCGGCCGCGCGAAGCGCTTCGCGAAGATAGGCGGGGAGATGATCTCGCTCGCCGCCGTCGAAGAGGCGATGTTCGAGATATGGCCCGAGGATCAGCACGCCGTCACGATGATGCACGGCGCGAACCGCGAGACGCTGACGGCTGTGACGACGAGGGCCGATATGAAACGGGACGAACTGCGCCAGAGGCTGTCAGAGCTCGGGATGGCGGAGATCGCGATCCCCAAAAAGCTTCTTTATATGGAGACCATACCGCTTCTCGGCAACGGCAAGACGAGCTATGTCGAACTTGACGAAATGCTGAAGAACATGAGTTCCGATGAGTAGCGTATCTCTGATCAAGCAGGACGACGAGCCCAGGACGGTCTCGAACATACGCGGAGGCGACGGGGAGGCCAGGATCTTCGCCTCTCCGCTTCCCGCGCGGGGACCGCTGACGCTCGCCTCCCGCATCGAGCTCGCGCCGGGGGCAAGCATCGGGCCGCACCGCCACGACAGCGACGAAGAGGTCTACGCGATCCTCTCGGGAGAGGGCGTTTACGTTTATGACGGCGGCGAATGCCCCGCGCTCCCGGGAGATATCTTTACGACAAAAAAGGGGATGTCTCACGCTTTAAAAAACCGCGGCGGCGAACCGCTCGTCTTTTTTGCGGTGGTCGCGGAATAGGAATGCCTTTATTAACCTAAATTTGATTTACGCCTCATAAAATATTTATCATTCTCTTATCGTACCGGCAAACGGCATCGTCTGCCGGAATTTTTTTGTCAAAATGCAAGAAATCCACTCTCAAAATATTGACACATTCGTTAAATGATACTATCATTACGATTCATTAAATATCTGTACTGGAGGAACTTTTGTAATGATGAAGAAATTGGCTTTGGTATTATCTTTCGCACTGGCGGCGACGGCGCTCTTTGCCGCCTCCGGATTTGCCGCGACGACGATCAAAATCGGGCACGTCCTCAACACCGACCACTCATGGCACAAAAATCTTGCCGGATTTGCCAACGACGTCAAGAAAGAAACTGAGGGACGCGTCACGATCCAGCTTTATCCCAGCGGGCAGCTTGGCAACGAAAAGGACATGGTCGAGGGGCTCACATTCGGGACGGTCGACGGCGGCCTTATCGGCGGCGGCTCGTTCCAGTCGATAGACCCGAAGTTCGGCATCGAGGCCCTGCCCTACGCCTGGCCGACACACGAGGCCGCCTATAAGGCATTTGACGGCAAGCTCGGGAAGTACCTCTTCGACCTTTTGGGCAAAAAGGGCATCGTCGGCCTCGCCTGGTGGGAGAACGGCTTCCGCCACATCACCAACAACAAAAAGCCCGTCGTGAAGCCCGAAGACCTCAAGGGGCTCAAGCTCCGCGTGACGCCCGACAAGATGCGCCTCGACACCTTCAAGCTCCTCGGCGCCGCCCCGATGGCGATAAACTTCGGAGAGCTCTACTCGGCGCTGCAGCAGGGAGTAGTAGACGGCCAGGAGAACCCCTACGCGATAATCTACTCGAACGCCTTCAACGAGGTGCAGAAATATCTCTCCAAGTCGGGACATATATGGGGTTCGGCCGTGCTTTGCGTAAACAGCGACGTCTGGAACAAGCTCTCCGTCAAGGATAAGGAGACGGTCAGGAAGCTCGCGCAGAAGTGGTGCGCGGCGCAGCGCAAAGAGACGATAAAGGAAGAGAACGAGTTCCTTGACAAGCTCAAGGCCAAGGGCATGAAGGTCAACGACGTTGACAAGGCCGCCTTCCAGAAGGCCGTGCAGCCCGTGTGGAAGAGCTACGAAAGCACCTTCGGCAAAGAGCTGATGGATATGGTGCACGAATACGGGAAATAGACCGATGCCTCAAAAAAACAACGACTTTCTCAAGAGGGCGTACCGCCCTCTTGAGCTTTTGCTCATATCAGGCGTGATCACCGTCTTTGCGGTGGTGCTGCTGGAAGTGGTCTCGCGCTATATCTTCCGCCAGTCCATCGCCTGGGGCGCGGAGGTCTGCCAAACGATCCTGGTCTGGATGACCTTCCTTGGCGCGGCGGTCGCGCTTGTCGGCGGCGAGCATATGGAGATCAACGTCGTCATGGACAGGGTCAACAGCCCCTTGATGAAAAAACTGCTCCTGCTTGCGGGCGACCTGGCAATACTTTTGTTCCTCGCCTGCGGCACCGCGGGCGGCGTCAGGCTCGTACAGAAGACCTGGGGCATGACGACGACGACTCTGCAGATCCCCGCCGGGATACTCTATCTGGCCTTTCCGATCGGCTGCGCGCTGATGGCCGCCGTCGTTCTGCGCAACATCGTCCGGCTCTTCGGCAGGGAGGCGTAAGATATGTTCATCCTTGCCGCGGCGCTTATCATCGGCATCTCGATCGCCGTGCCGATCTCATATTCGATCGCCGTCTCCGGCACGCTTTATCTGCTCCTTGAATCGGCGCTGCCCGTGCTCGTCATCGCCCAGCGCATGGTGGTCGGCGCGGATTCCTTCACGCTGCTCGCCATCCCGCTCTTTCTGCTCGCGGGCGCGCTGATGGCGGAAGGGGACATCACGCCCCGCATCATGCGCTTCGCCTCCAGCATGGTCGGCCACATCCGCGGCGGCATGGCGATGGTCATGGTAGTCTCCTGCATGTTTTTCGGGGCCATCTCCGGCTCCGGCGTGGCGGACGTCGCGGCGATCGGCTCGATAATGCTGCCCGCGATGAAAGAACAGAAATACCGTCCGGCCTTCAGCGCTTCGCTGCTCGGCTGCGGAGGGGCGCTGGCGACGATAATCCCGCCCAGCATCGTCATGGTCATCCTCGGCGTCACGATGGGGACCTCGATCGGCAAACTCTTCATCGCCGGCTTCATCCCCGGCATCATGGCCGGCGGCTCGCTGATGGCGATCTCCTACTATTTTGCCTCCAAAGAAAACTATCCGCGGCTGCCGAAGGCCGGCGCGCGTGAGAAGTGGGAGGCCTTCAAGGGCGCCTTCCTGCCGATGGTGACGCCGGCGATCATCATCGTAGGCATTCTGCAGGGGATCTTCACCGCAACTGAGGCGGGGGGAGTCGCCGCCTTTTACGCGCTGATACTGTCGAAATATGTTTACCGCAAGCTTTCGTGGCGCCGCTTCTTCGAGATATGCCTGGAGGTGGCGAAGACGAGCGCCGTCGTACTCTTCATCATATCGGCGGCAAGCCTCTTCGGTTGGATACTTACGTCACAGGATATCCCGCAGAAGATCGCGGAGGCCATCCTCGGCGTATCCAACAACTACTGGGTGGTGCTGACCTTCTTCAACCTCATGCTGCTCGCGCTCGGCACCTTTATGGAGACGACGGCGATCATCCTCATCGTGATCCCAATCTTCATGCCGATCATGACGCAGATAGGCGTGGACCCGATACACCTCGGCGTGATGGTCTGCGTCAATATGGCGATAGGCGCCAACACGCCGCCGCTGGGCGTGGACCTCATGACGGCCTGCAAGGTCGCCGATATCGCCTACGAAGATTCTTTCCGTTACATATTCTTCTTCCTCGCCGCGATGACGCTCGTGCTGATATTGATAATCGCCTTTCCGCAGCTGTCCACCTGGCTGCCGAACATGGTCGTCTCCTCCGGCGCTTAGCGGAAGCCCGTCAGATCGCCAGAGATGAAACGGGCCGGCACATTTTATGCCGGCCCGTTTCATCTTAATTTTTAAGATTTTATACACATTTTAATATTCTTTAAAAATATTTCGCATAATTTAAAATTAACCTCTTCGCTATTGACATACCTCCCTGTAGGTATGTATAATTCTCTAGCTTGTTATCTATATAAGCGGGAGGTGAAAGAATGCGAAGGACAAAAGAGGCGGCGCTCGAGACCAGAGCGAAAATATTGGAATCGGCGCTTGATATTTTCAGCGAGAAAAATTTTTCAAACGCCTCCTTAACGGAGATCGCCGCAAACGTGGGGCTTACAAAGGGCGCGCTTTACTGGCACTTCCGAAATAAGAACGACCTGCTCCTGCGGCTTGTCGAAGAGATATGCAGGCACGGGGAAGACCGGGTGAAAAACCTCTTCGACGCCCCCGACTCAAGCGGAAAATTGAGAAGGTATTATAAGAACTCCCTCGCCCGCCTGCTGAAGGACGACCGCAATAAAAAGATCCACAAGATCATGACAAAGAGGGATGAATGGCCGGAAGATATCCAACAGAGCGTCAGCCAAATCATAAAGGATTCCATGGAACGGGAAAAGCTGATGGTGAAAAATTTCGTCCGTAAGGGGCAGGAAGAGGGGCGGCTGCGGAAAGATATCTCGGCCGAGGCGCTGGCCGTTCTCATAAGCTCGATCTTCCACGGGCTCTGCGTGATGCAGCTTTCGGGTATGCTGCCGAAGGAATTCCCGCAATATACCGATATACTATTTGACGCGTTTGAGAAAGAATTGAATATAAAGCAGCAATGAGCTCGCTATAATATGCCATGTCTCTCGGGACGGCGTTGCTTATATGGATTTTTAAGAAAGAGAAGGTGCGTATAGAAAATGCAAAACTCAGAAGAAAAGAGGAATATTGAGTTGAACAGCAAGCAGAAATCCGGCTGGATCAAAATAGCGCTCGTTGTCGTGATCGCCGCGGCGGCCGTCTACGGCTACAGGACGTGGAGCGGCGGGAAGGCGGTACAGCAGCAGACGGCGCAGGCCGCGGAGCCGCTGGTGATCGTGAAACCCGTGGAAAAAGCCGACTCCTCATCGCAGCCTTCGGAGTATGTGGGACGCGTAGAGGCGATCCAGACCGTGCAGGTAAAGCCGCAGATCTCCGGCGAGATCGCCAAGGTCAGCTTCAAAGAGGGCTCCATCGTCAAGGCCGGACAGCTGCTCTTTCAGATAGACCCCGCTCAGTATCAGGCCACAGTGGCGCTGAGGAGGGCGGAACTGGAAAAGGCCGAGGCCACGCTTGCCGAGGCTGAAAAATATCACAAGCGCGTGATGGCCGCCAACGACCAGGCGGTATCGGCCGCCGACCGTGATACCGCGGAGAGCAGCGTGCTGCAGGGAAAGGCCGCCGTCTCGCAGGCGAAGGCCAACCTGCGCCTCGCCGAGATAAATCTCGGCTACTGCCGCATCACGGCCCCCATCACCGGCAAAATAGGCATCGCGAACCTCACCAAGGGGAACTATGTGACTCCTTCCAGCGGCGCACTGGCGACGATCGTACAGATGGACCCGGTCCGCGTCTCCTATACGCTGCCCGACAGGGATTATCTCGATCAGCTCGAGCTCTTCAAAAAAGAGGGCTCCGTATATAAGACGAAGCTCATCCTCAGCAACGGCTCCGAGCTGGACGTGCCCGGACAGCGCGACTTTGAGGACAACACAGTGGACCAGATGACGGGCACGGTCATGATGCGCCTGCGCTATACAAACGACAGCGGCATGCTCATCCCCGGCGAGATGGTGCGCGTCTTCACGCAGCCCGTCAAGAGCCGCATAGTCAACGTCATCCCACAGACGGCGGTGATGGCCGACGCGGAGGGGGACTATGTCTATGTGGTGGAGGCGGACAACTCCGTGCGCGACGTCAGGGTCAAGCTGGGACGCGAAATGGGCACGCTGCGTGAAGTCGTGAGCGGACTGAAAGACGGCCAGAATGTGGTGGTCGCGGGACTGCAGAACCTCCGTCCCGGCACCAAGGTCAGAATAGACACATCGGCCTCGGCAAACGAAGCGACATCAAATTCAGTGCTTGACGAAACTTCGGGAGCCGAGATCATAAATTCCGGCGATACGGGAACGAAAGAGGAAAATTAACCAATGTTCGCGAAATTTTTTATAGACCGCCCGCGCTTCGCAATGGTCATCAGTATCCTGATGGCCCTTGCCGGCGTGATCGCGGCCTTCTCGCTGCCAGTCGCGCAGTACCCCAACGTCACGCCGCCGCAGATACAGGTATCGACGACCTACCGCGGCGCCGACGCCAGTACTCTCGCAAATACAGTCGGAGCCCCTCTTGAAGAGATGGTCAACGGCGTCGAAGGCATGATATACATGAACTCGACGTCCAGCAACAACGGGCAATACCAGCTCACCATCACCTTCGCCACCGGCACCGACCCCGATATGGCGCTCGTCCGCGTCCAGAACCGGGTCTCGCAGGTCACGCCGCAATTGCCCTCGGAGGTCACGGCGGAGGGGATCACCGTGGAGACGTCATTCTCCGATACGCTCGGGTTCCTGGCGCTGCTGTCTCCGAACGGGACCTATGACGAACTTGCGCTGATGAATTACGCCTACGGCAACATCAGAAACACGATGAAGCGCGTTCCAGGCATGGGAGACGTCCAGGTCTTCGGTTCCAAATACAGCATCCGTATCTGGCTTGACCCGGCGCGCGTCGCCTCGCTCGGCCTGTCGATCAGCGACGTCGCCGCGGCGATCCAGAGCCAGAACAAGCAGGCTTCGATAGGTTCGATCGGCGCGACGCCGGGCAGCGACCTCAACAGCCCCATCGTCTATTCGCTGCAGACACGGGGACGCCTTTCCAGCATCAAAGAGTTTGACAATATCATCGTCCGCACCACCGAACAGGGCGGCCTCGTCAAGCTCCGCGACATCGCGCGCATCGAGCTCGGCTCGGAGACGTACAACACCCACGCGAGCGTCAACGGCGCACCCGCGGCGATGATCTCGCTCTCGCAGGCCGCCGGTTCAAACGCCCTTGACGTCATGTCGGCCGCGAAAAAGACGATGGAACAGCTTTCGCAGTCTATGCCGAAGGACATGAAGCTCCTCATAAACTACGACTCGACGACATACGTCAAGGCGACGATCAGAGAGATACTGACCACTCTCATCATCACCTTCCTGCTCGTCGTGCTGGTCTGTTACCTATTCCTTCAGGACTGGCGCGTCACGCTGGTCCCGGTCGCGGCGATACCGATCTCGCTGCTCGCGACCTTCGCGGGGCTGGCGGCGATGGGATACAGCATCAACATCCTTTCGCTGTTCGGGCTGGTCCTCGTAATCGGAACGGTCGTCGACAACGCCATCGTCGTCGTCGAACGAGTCACGTTCATCATGGACAGGGACAAATGCTCTCCTGAAGCCGCCACCATCCAGGCGATGAAGGACGTCACGGCGCCGATGACGGCGACGACGCTCGTATTCCTCGCCATCTTCGTACCGGTAGGGTTCATGGGCGGCATCACGGGACAGATATACAAGCAGTTTGCCGTGACTATCTCCTTCTCCGTCGTATTTTCGCTCATCGTCGCGCTCACGCTTTCGCCGGCCATGTGCGCCCACATGCTGCGCGAGGTCAAGCCCGCCGAGCGCGGACCGCTGAAGTGGTTCAACACGACCCTCGCTAAGACCACGCGCGGATACGTCAGAGGGGCCACCTGGCTCGCGCGGCGCATGATCGTCACTATCGTCCTGCTCGGAGCGGTAATAGGGGCCTGCTGGCTCGTCTCCGTGACGACGCCCACCTCGTTCATCCCCGATGAAGACCAGGGCGTCATCTTCGCCGCCGTCCAGCTCCCCGAGGGCGCGACGCTGCCGCGCACACAGGCCGTCGTGCGCCCGATGGCGACCGAGATCGGCAAGATCAAGGGCGTCCAGGACGTCATGAACATCGAGGGCATCAATATCATGGGCGGCAACGGCGAAAACGTCGCCTCCATCGTCCTCCCCCTTAAACCGTGGAACGAACGCAACTCAAAAGAGCTGCAGCTTACGTCGATAGTCGCGCAGGTCAGGCAGATCGCGGCGAAATACCCGCAGGCAAGCACCAACGTATTCACACCTCCGGCGATCATGGGGCTGGGCATGGCCTCCGGGCTTGACATGAGGCTCCAGTCGACCATGGAAAATAACCCGGAACGCCTCGCAGAAGTCATGAAAGCGCTGCTCGTGGAACTCAACCAGGCGCCGGAGTTCCTCTACGCCTTCAGTTCATACACGGCGGACACTCCGCACCTTTACCTCGACATTGACCGTGAAAAGGCGGAACTGATGAACGTGCAGGTGGGCAGCATCTTCTCCACCCTGCAGACCTACTTCGGCTCCGCTTACATCAACGACATCAACATCGGCACGCAGGTCAACCGCGTCATGGTCCAGTCGGAATGGAACTACAGAAACAACATGGACAGGATCGGCGGGATCTTCGTACGTAACGCCAACGGCGAGCAGGTGCCGCTGCAAAGCCTCATGACGCTCCGCAAGACCCTCGCGCCGCGCGCGATAGACCGCTACAACCTCTATCCGAGCGCCGGCATCACGATAGTCATGAAGCCAGGGTTCTCTTCGGGACAGGGTATCACCAGAGTCGCGGAGCTGAGCAAAAAGATACTGCCCGAGGGCTACTCCTATGACTGGTCCGGCATGACCTATCAGGAACAGAATTCAAAGGGCGACATCATCATGGTGCTTGCCATCGCGCTGATATTCGCCTACCTCTTCCTCGTCGCGCAGTATGAAAGCTGGTCGGTCCCCGTGCCGGTCATCCTTTCGCTGCCGGTCGCCATGTTCGGAGCTTTGGGCGGACTATGGGTGATGGGGCTCTCCATCTCCGTCTACGCGCAGCTCGGCATCCTCCTCCTCATCGGACTAGCCGCGAAGAACGCGATCCTCATCGTCGAATTCGCGAAAGAACAGCGTGAGGAACACGGATTGCCCCTGATCCAGGCGGCGGCCACCGCGGCGAGCGAACGTTTCCGCGCCGTTCTCATGACGGCCTTCACCTGCGTCCTCGGCGTCCTCCCGATGCTCTTCGCCTCGGGAGCCGGCGCGGCAAGCCGCAAGGCGGTCGGCACGACGATGTTCTTCGGTATGAACGCCGCCACGATAATAGGTATCTTCTTCATCCCGGCCCTCTACGTTTTCTTCCAGGGAACGCGCGAGAGGGTCAAGGGGCGCGTAAGCAACACCGTAAAAAGAGAAGAGGACTAAGGAGGCGCGTGATGATGAAAAAACTTACGATATGCACAATATCCGCGCTGATAATGCTGACGGCCGGCACAGCTTTCGCGGCTAAGGCCGAGCAGCAGCCCTCCTCGCGCGACATACAGCTCAAGAACGGGGAATGGACGGCGCTCGCGCAGATATATCCCGTCCCCTCCGTATCCTCGGACGTCTCGCAGGCGCTGACGCCGGAGCGGCTCGCGAGCTGGTGGAACGTCTTCAACGACCCGATGATGACTGAACTGGTCCTCGCGTCGCTCAAAGGCAACAGAGACCTCGCGGCGGCCCGCGCCAAGGTGACGGAGGCGCGCGCCACGCTCGGCGTCAGCCAGGCCAGCCTCCTGCCCTGGCTGGATTCCACAAATTTCTGGAGCAACGGGCGCACGCCGGTACAGGCGGGAGGCTCCGGCAACAGCACGAACCTCTACAAGCTCGGCATAGACGCCTCGTGGGAGATAGACATCTTCGGCGGACAGCGCGCCAGCGTGAGGGCCCAGAGGGCGACGCTCGAGGCGCAGTACGCGGCGCTCTACTCCGCCTGGACGAGCCTCGCCTCCGAGGTGGCGATGAACTATATCTCGCTGCGCACCCTGCAGGAACGCCTCGCGATCGCCAGGTACAACCTCAGCCTGCAGCAGAACACCGTGGACATCCAGCAGTCAAAGGTAGACTCCGGCCTCTCCGACTCGCTCGCGCTGAAGCAGGCGCAGTACACGATGGAACAGACAAAGGCCGGCATACCGAGCATCGAATCCTCAATAGAGCAGACGATGAACGCTCTCGCGATCCTCGTGGGCGAGGTGCCCGGCACCCTTGCGGAAAAGCTGGCCGCCAAACAGCCGATACCGAAGATCTCCGATACGCGATTCCTCGGCATCCCCGCGAACGCCATCCGCCAGCGCCCCGACATCCGCCAGGCCGAACGGCTGCTCGTCGCCCAGCTCGCGCGTAAGAAATCCGCGCAGGCCGACCTCTGGCCCAAATTCTACCTTACCGGTTCGATCGGCACCGAGGCCGGCAACTGGGGCTCGCTCTTTGGAGGCCCGGCGAAGCTCTACAGCTTCATGCCGCAGATAAGCTGGCCGATCTTCCACGCGGGAGCTATACGCAACAACATCAAAGCGCAGGGCGCGATCGCCGAGCAGCTGCTCGCGTCATACGAACAGACTGTGCTCTCCGCCGTCGGCGAGGTGCGCGACTCGCTGTCCTCCAACGTGAAGGAATACGAACGCAGCGAATCGCTCAGGCGCGGCGTCGAGGCGGCCCAGGCGGCGCTTGACGTGGCCAACGACAAATACGCGAACGGCCTCGTCGACTTCACGAACGTCATCAACGCCCAGCGCTCGCTGACGTCGCTCTCGGAAGAGTACGTCATCAGCCAGGGACAGATATCGGCCAACGCCGTGGCGCTCTTCAAAGCCCTCGGCGGCGGCTGGCAGCCGATGGAAGAGGCCGAACGGGCCCTCGCCGAAGCGGCGAAAAAAGCTAAAAAGTAACAGCCGCGTAAACACGGCGGCACACAAAGGGCCCTCCCGCGCGGGAGGGCCCTTTGCTTAGCCGGCAGCGGCCCGGCAATGGCCGCTTTCGTGGAATTGGTGCAAAACCACAGAGCCGCCACTCCCGCAATTCGATCTTATATGGCGGAGCTTGCCTTGCGCTCTCTGCGGACATATAATAAAAAATATTGGGATATAATATAAAGTAAGCACTATTTTGTATTGTAGTTACCTTAATGATACTAACGGAGGAAATGATATGCCGAAAAAAGAGCTGCCGCCCTGCCCAGTGGAGACCACGCTGACGCTGATCGGCGATAAATGGAAGGTGCTCATCCTGCGCGACCTCATGCCGGGGACGAAACGTTTCGGAGAGCTGAAAAAATCGATCGGCACCGTCACGCAGAAGGTGCTCACGCAGCAGCTCCGCGCAATGGAAGAGAGCGGCCTGCTGACCCGCAAAGTCTACGCCGAAGTCCCGCCGCGCGTCGAATACACCCTGACCGGGACCGGCCGCAGCCTGAAACCGATACTCGACGCGATGGTAAGCTGGGGAGAGAGCTATAAGGAGACGCTTGAACGCCAGTCTTAAAAACAGCGTGCATACCGGATCGTTAAACGGCCAAGGGGCCGTGGAAAGGAGTACCTATGAGGGACGGATTTATAAAGGTCGCCGCTGTTTCGCCGGAGATGCGCGTCGCGGACTGCGATTATAACGCGGAAATGATCGTCGACGCGGCCGCGCGCGCTGCGCGCGATGGGGTGCGCCTGCTCGTTTTGCCGGAGCTCTGCCTCACGGGCTACACCTGCGGCGACCTCTTTTTTCAGCCGACGCTGACGGAGGCCGCCGAACGGTCGCTTTCAAAGGTAATGCGCGCCGCGTCGGATCTCTCCGTCGTGATCCTAGCCGGCCTTCCCGTGGCGCACGGAGGGAAGTTGTATAACTGCGCCGCCGTCATCTACAGGGGCGCGCTGCTCGGCCTCGTCCCGAAAAAGAACCTCCCCAACTACAGCGAATTTTATGAAAAGAGATGGTTTTCCCCCGCTCCCGAGGAAAACGCGACGGCGCGGCTCTGCGGGGAGGAGGTCCCCTTCGGCAGCAAGCTGCTCTTCCGGTGCGCCGGTATGCGGGATTTCAGCTTCGCCGCCGAAATATGCGAGGATCTCTGGGTGCCGGAACCTCCGTCCGTCCGCCACGCGCTCGCGGGGGCGCGAATCATCGCCAACCTTTCCGCGAGCGACGAAACGGTCGGCAAAGCGGAATACCGCCGCGCCCTCGTCCTGGGACAATCGGCGCACCTTGTCTGCGCCTACGTCTACGCCGACGCCGGCCAGGGAGAATCGACGACCGACATGGTATTCGGCGGACACGACCTTGTCGCGGAGAACGGGCGTCTGCTGTCCGAATGCGAGCCCTTCACTGCGGGACACAGTTCCGCGGTCATTGACGCGCAGCTGCTCGCACAGGAACGCAAACGGCTGACGACCTATCCCGAAGAAGGGACGGCGGGATACCGGACCATAACGTTTGAGATGGAGGCATCGGATACGGACATCGCGGAGCGCCTCATCCCAAGGCGGCCCTTCGTCCCCGACGACGGCGCGGAGCGCGGCAGGCGCGCCGCGGCGATCCTCACGATGCAGGCTCACGGCCTCAAAAAACGGCTTGAACACGCGCGCGCGAAAAAGGCCGTCATCGGCGTTTCGGGCGGCCTCGACTCCTGTCTGGCGCTGCTCGTCGCCGTCAGGGCGTCGGACCTGATGAAGCACCCGCGTACCGGCGTCCTCGCCGTGACGATGCCCTGCTTCGGCACCACGGCAAGGACGAAGGGCAACGCGGAACTGCTCTGCGAGGCGCTCGGCGTCGATTTCAGATGCGTCGACATAACGGAAGCGGTGAAACTCCACTTCCGCGACATCGGCCATAAAGAGGACGAATATGACGTGACCTTTGAAAACGCGCAGGCGCGCGAACGCACGCAGGTGCTGATGGACATCGCCAATAAAGAGGGGGGCCTCGTCGTCGGCACCGGCGACCTCTCGGAACTCGCGCTCGGCTGGGCGACCTACAACGGAGATCAGATGTCGATGTACGGCGTCAACGCCTCCGTGCCGAAGACGCTCGTGCGCCACATCGTGCGCTACGCCGCCGACAGCGCGGAAAACGAACCGCTGCGCCGCGCGCTGCTGGACATCCTCGACACTCCGGTGAGCCCGGAACTGCTGCCGGCGAAGGACGGCGAGATCTCGCAGATAACGGAAGACCTCATCGGCCCCTACGAGCTGCACGACTTCTTCCTCTACCACGCCGTGCGCTGCGGTTTTTCGCCGCGCAAGGTGCGCCGGCTGGCAAATGCCGCCTTCGCCGGAATCTATGACGGCGGAACGATAGACAAATGGCTGAAAAATTTCTACCGCCGCTTCTTCGCCCAGCAATTCAAACGTTCCTGTATGCCCGACGGCCCCAAGGTCGGCTCCGTCACCCTCTCCCCGCGCGGCGACTGGCGCATGCCCTCGGACGCCGCCGCGGCGCTGTGGCTCGCGGAGCTGGAATAAAAGCCGCGGCGACTAAGAAATCGGGAGGAACCTCATATATTCTCCCGCACCACGCGGCAGGGGCTGCCGTAGGCGACGCTTCCTGCGGGGATGTCGCGCGTTACGAGACTGCCCGCGCCGACGACGCATCCGGCGCCGATGGAGACGCCGGGCAGGATGATCGTGCCGCCGCCTATCCAGACGTGCGCGCCGATCGTTACCGGCGCGGTGTGGGTGACAGGGAATTCAAAACCGTCGACAATATGCTTTTCCTCCCAACGCGCTTCCGGCGTCATTGGATGAAAGGCTGTATATATCTTCACATCGGGGGCGATCAGTGTGTAATCACCCATCGTTATCTTGTCGTCGTCAAGGAAGGTGCAGTTCATATTGATAAAGCAGTTTTCGCCGAGAAAGATATTTCCTCCGACATTGGCGTAAAAGGGCGAACGGACGCAGAGCCGCTCCCCGCGGCCTCCGAGAAGCTGCGTGAGCAGGGTATTTCGCCGCTCTTTTTCACCGTTCGGCGTGCCGTTGAGTTCCAGCAGCAGTTCCGAGCAACGGCATATCCGCGCCACCAGTGGATCTCCTCCATAATTTCCCGCGCTGTTTTCACCCATCGTCAATTCCCCCGCTCATGATGCTGCCTTGCCACCCACACGCGGCAGCGCGGCATACTCGCTCATTTTACCCCGTGTTCTGTTCAAATTCATCACTACCCCTCGACAGGACATCGTATTGTGTATCCTTATTTTGCATCGTTATTTTGTGTGGAAAGGCATATGGGAAAACAGGCATCCATCAATATAAACAGTGTGATGCTATACTACGCTAAAAAGCAAATTTCATGCCTGCGTTAAGGACAACCGAACATGCGATGCTATGCATCTCTATATTGCGTTACAAATTTTTTATACCAACCTCTTTCAAATAATTATATGTTCCATCATAAAATTCTCTTTTGCGGGAAATATCGGTATCACTACCTAATGGGATAAATATAGCCATACCTTGCCGTGCCCGAGTGAGAAGTACGCGATAGGCGTTTTTAAGGTATAGGCGTTTTTCTTCAGAGATTACATTATTCCAGCGATTACCTACAAAATTATTGCGACTCCATTGTTCATTGGAAAAACGGAAGTCCGCACCCCAAGCAACAACGGAATAATCCAATTCTAGGCCTTGTATATCAAATTCTGTAACGACATCTTCAAGAGCATAACTAGAACGCACATCATCTTTTCCATTTAGGAACCAGTTAGCAACGTCAATGTCGTTCTTTACGAAAAGACCTTCTGCCTTCAGTCTAAGAGCGCCACTACTTGCAAGTAGGCCGTATCTGGTAGTACCTTGAGAATGTTCTCGTACCCATTCTTTGGCTTTATTTAGATCTCTGGTGATTACAATAGGATAGTTATTCTTTATTCGCTGATATAACTGTTGTGCTCCTTTGGTATTTACATCAAGAACTGCTTTCACAAACGCTGCTAGTTCCGGCGTTCTGAAGGAACGTACTGAAGTAGATAGATGCATTTTGTCTCTTTTATAAACTTGAAGTTTGGAGATCATACTTTCCCACCTCCGACCACGGCGATATTCATCATCGTTTAGTTGAGGTGTGACATATATATCCCAATTTGAAAAGGAACGTCGTAGAGAGTCAAACCATTCAGGAAGGCCAGCTTCTCCCGTGTTTATCTCCTGTCCTCCGCCAACGAGACAAATGATAACTGCCCAGTCTTTGTGGCGATCCATCGTGCTGATTAAAAACTCCGGCTCGCTGTATGGAAATTCCATAATATCTTTTTTTGTGGACATGAATTTTTTAATCATATCATGAGTCCAAGCACGCTGTGCTTCGTCAAATATAACGACATGCTCGGGCGGAATATTCTCATTTTCCACAAAGGAATCCCGATATTTATGAATAATCTGTATGAAAGCAACTGTTTCGCGCAGTGCTGTTGCTTTAGATATTCGGTTGTTTTGTTGTGCTTTTTGTACGACCTCATCGCGTGCCAGAGCTTCTTGAAGCACTGTTACAAGAGGATAGTTGCCCGACAGAAAAACTGCACGTTCTCCGGTTTCCGCATTTGAACGTTCAATAGCAATATTTAAACCTACCAAAGTCTTTCCTGCACCTGGTACTCCCGTCACAAAGCATATTGATTTTCTTTTTTCTTTTTTACTGTAGTCAATTATCTTATTAATTTCGTCAGTAGTAACTGTCAGGTTTTCTGCGCCAGCATCACTTCTTGTAATGTCATGCACGTTGTGCCCTTGGTACAATGCTTGGGCTGCTTCAACAATCGTTGGTGTAGGGTAATAGGCCGAAGTTTCCCATTTGTTATAGTCAAAATCTGGTTCATCATTATAATGTGACGTTACAGCATGAATCGCGTTAGCAATATTACTCGCATTACAGCAAATTGGTTCAAGAATACGTTCATGTTCACAAATAACACAAGGCATTGCGCTAGCTTCCGTAGGAATCATAATCGGAACCAGCAATTTATCAAGGCTTTCTTTATGAAAATTACGAAGGTCCAATGCATAATCACATACTTGGTCGGAGGTTGACTGCCGATAGTTTGCGTCACCACACTTGAATTCCATGAGAAAGACAATGTTTTGATAGAGTAAAACAGCATCGACACGTTTACCCATTCTGGGAATGGTGTATTCAAAAATGATCTTGCCACCATAAAAATCCCGTAGTTGCCCTTTTAAAATTTTAATTTCACTTTTCCAAGAATTGCTTTGTAATGGTGGCGTTTCGGCAGAAGAATTATTAGAATTTATGGCTCCAAATATTCCAACCTCAGACCGACAAAGAAAGTCTTGAATCGATGCTGAATAGTAGGCTCTTTGATTCCTAATGATCCTTCACTCCCTAACAAAGTAATGAAGTTATATTGTAAATCCAATGACGTAGATCATAAAGGGCCACTTCTTAGAAGAGGCGGCCCTCTTTAATATATTTACCAAATTTTTACTGCTTCTTCAGCACGCCGCCCTCTACTCCCGAGGTGGCGAAGGCGCGGTAGCGGTTGAGGAAGGGGCTGTCGACCTCCTGGACGTGGGGGACGAATTTTCGGCGGCGTTCTGCGAGCACCTCTTCCGCGACGTTTAGGTCGAGGCGTTTTTCCGGGATGTTGATCGATATTTCGTCGCCCTCTTCAACGAGGCCGATAGGGCCGCCGACCGCCGCTTCGGGCGAGACGTGGCCGATCGCCGCGCCGCGCGTCGCACCGGAGAAGCGTCCGTCGGTGATGAGCGCGACGGTGCCGCCCTTGCCCTGGCCCATGATCGCTGAGGTGGGGCCGAGCATTTCGCGCATCCCTGGGCCGCCTTTCGGACCCTCGTAGCGGATGACGACGACGTCGCCGTCGTTGATCTTGTTGGCCATTATCGCGGCGCTCGCCTCTTCTTCACAGTCAAAAACGCGCGCCGGTCCGGTGTGTACGAGCATCTCCGGGGCTACGGCCGCCTGTTTGACGATCGCGCCGAGCGGCGCGAGGGTGCCCTTCATGAAGGCGAGGCCGCCCTCTTTATGGTGCGGATCTTCCAGCGGGCGGATGACTTCCGCGTCTGTGACCTTTGCGCCGGCGACGTTTTCCGCCGTCGTCGCACCGGTCACCGTTATCGTTTCGCCGTCTATGAGGCCGGCCGCAAGCAGCTGCGCCATCAGGGCCTGCACGCCGCCCGCGCGCCAGAGGTCTTCGATATGGTGCGCGCCGCCGGGGCTCATCGAGCAGAGGTGCGGCACCTTCGCGCCGACTTCGTTGAAGATGTCCAGCGGCAGTTCAAGCCCCGCCGCCCAGGCGATCGCCGGCAGGTGGAGCGAGGTGTTGGTCGAGCCGCCGAGCGCGAGGTCCACCGCAACGGCGTTTTTGAAGGCCTCTATCGTGAGGATGTCGCGCGGACGGATATTTTTTTCGACAAGGTTCATTATCGCGCGCCCCGCGTCTTTTGCAAGGCGGATGCGTCCCGCGTGCACGGCGGGGATCGTCCCGTTGCCGGGCAGGCCGAGGCCGAGCGCCTCCATCATGCAGTTCATCGTGTTGGCGGTGAACATGCCGGAGCAGGAGCCGCAGCCGGGACAGGCGTTGTCTTCGATATCCTGGAGCGCCGCGTCGTCGATCTTTCCCGCGCCGCGCTGTCCAACGCCCTCGAATACGCTGTTCAGGTCAAGAGTGCGCCCCTTGTGCTGTCCCGCCATCATCGGGCCGCCGGAGATGACGAGCGCCGGCAGGTTCAGCTCCGCCGCCGCCATCGCCATGCCGGGGATGATCTTGTCGCAGTTTGGCACGAGTACAAGTCCGTCAAGCGCGTGGGCGCGGGTCATGATCTCGACCGAGTCCATGATGAGCTCGCGGCTCGGCAGCGAGAATTTCATTCCTTCGTGGTTCATTGCGATGCCGTCGCAGACGCCGATGACGGGAAATTCTATCGGCAGGCCTCCCGCGGCGTAGATGCCGGCTTTGACGGCCTCCGTTATCGTGCGCAGATGCACATGGCCGGGGATGATCGCGTTATAGGCGTTCGCCACGCCGATCCATGGGCGCTCTATCTCCCAGTCCGTGTAGCCCGCGGCTTTCAGCAGCGAGCGGTGGGGGCTGCGAAGGTATCCTTTTTTCGCTTTATCGCTGTTCAATTCACTGTTCACTTCCTATCCTGTGACCATATTGTCTAACGAGTTTCCGGGGTACACCATCGGCACGACGAGGGCCCCCTGCGGTATCCTGACGTCGACCAGCGCGGGGCCCGGTTCGGCGAGCGCCTTTTCCAGCGTCTGGCGCAGCTCCTCGGGACGCGAGGCGGAGTAGCCCGGGACTCCCATCGCCTCCGCGATCTTCACAAAGTCGGGCGTACGGTTGTATATCGTGTTCGAGTAACGGTGGTCGTAGAAGAACTGCTGCCACTGCCGCACGTTTCCCAGGCAGGCGTTGTTGAGCAGGATCACCTTGACGGGAATGTCGTAACGGGCGCAGGTATCAAGTTCCTGTATGTTCATCATCAGGCTGCCGTCGCCCGCGATGCAGCAGACCGTCTGTCCCGGACAGGCGTATGCCGCCCCCATCGCCGCGGGGAAACCGAAGCCCATCGTGCCGAGGCCGCCGGAGCTGAGGAAGCGGCGCGGGGCCTCCACGCGGAAATGCTGCGCGGCCCACATCTGGTTCTGCCCGACTTCGGTCGTCAAGACGGCTTCGCCTTTCGTAAGGTCGTGAAGCGTCTCCAGTACCTGCCAGGGCGCGATCTCGCCGCTGTACTCGTGGCGCGGCATCGGTTCCTTCTCACGGACCTCGGATAGGTGTCTGTTCCATTCGCCGTGGTCGGCGATCTTTTTCTTCATCGCGTCGGCAAGCGCCTCAAGGACGCGGGCGGCATCGCCGACAAGGTAGACGTCGGTCTCTATCGCCTTGTCTATCTCCGCCGCGTCGAGGTCGATATGGATTATCTTCGCGTCGGCGGCGAAGCGCTGGCGGTTTCCCGTCGTACGGTCGCTGAAGCGCGAGCCGATGGCTATGATGACGTCCGCGCCCATCAGCGCGCGGTTCGCGACAGGATGACCGTGCATTCCAGCCATGCCGAGCGCAAGCCCGCTCGGGTGAGACTCCGGAAAGGCGCCCTTGCCGAGCAGCGTCGTCGTGACGGGGATCTCATATTTGAGCGCGAAATCTATGAGCAGCTCGGAGGCCCCGGAACGGATCACTCCGCCGCCGGCGAAGATCACCGGGCGTTCGGCGTGCTCTATGAGCGATACCGCCGCTTCAAGCTGCGACACGTCGTAGAGGTTTTCCGGATGATAACCCAGGAAGTCAAGCTCGGTCGAATATTTATAATCCCCCATGCCCTTCTGGACATCGGCCGGCACGTCGACCAGAACGGGGCCGGGACGCCCCGTAGAGGCGATGTAAAAGGCCTTGTGTATCGTAGACTGTACCTGGTCGGGGGTACGCACCTGGAAACTGTGTTTGACAAGCGGGAGACTCGCGCCGATAATATCCGCCTCCTGAAAGGCGTCCGTGCCGATCATCGTCGTAGCCACCTGTCCGGTGATCGCCACCATCGGCGCCGAGTCAAGGTTTGCCGTGGCGATTCCCGTTACAAGATTCGTGGCGCCGGGGCCCGAGGTTGCAATGCAGACTCCCGGCCTGCCGCTCGTGCGGGCGTAGCCGTCCGCCGCGTGCGAAGCCGCCTGTTCGTGGCGCATCAGTATGTGGTTTAGTTTTGAATCATAAAGAGCGTCATAGAGATGGATGACCGTACCGCCCGGCAGCCCGAAGACGGTGCTTACCCCTTCGTCTTCCAGCGCCTTGACGACCATCTGAGCCCCGTTCATTTTCGCCATGTAAAATGCTCCTTTTTGCTTTTTTGTTTTTCTTTTTCCGTTACGTATGTGAACGGAAATTTTAGGATTAGATGGGCCAACTCCTAAGTAACTTGGCTTTGCGCCCCCGGAGCCGCACTAATGGTGCGGCGAGGACGGCGCAAGGCCGAGTTGCGACGGAGATGGCCCATATAAGCCTAAAATTTCGGGACTTCTTTCTGCTCCATCCACGGCATCATCTTGCGCAGCTCTTTGCCTACGGCCTCGCAGGGAGCCTCCTGTGCCGCCTTCGCCCACTTCTTCATGCGCGGGCGGCCGGTCTGGTTCTCGAGTATCCAGTCGCGCGCGAAGGTGCCGTCCTGTATTTCGGTAAGAAGCTGTTTCATCGCTTTGCGCGACTCTTCGCCGATGACGCGCGGGCCCGCGGTCATGTCGCCGTATTTCGCGGTGTCGCTGATGCTGTAGCGCATCCAGCTCATGCCGCCTTCAAAGATCATGTCTACGATGAGTTTCATCTCGTTGATGCATTCAAAGTAGGCCATCTCGGGCTGGTAGCCGGCATCGACAAGGGTCTTGAAGCCCTGCTGCATCAGCTCCGTCACGCCGCCGCAGAGTACGGCCTGCTCGCCGAAGAGGTCGGTTTCGGTCTCCTCGCGGAAGGTCGTCTCGATGATGCCCGCGCGTCCTCCGCCGATCGCCGAAGCGTAGGCGAGCGCGAAATCCTTCGCCTTGCCGCTGGCATCCTGATAGATGGCGATGAGGCAGGGAACGCCCTTGCCCTCTTTATACATGGCGCGCACCATATGGCCGGGGCCCTTCGGGGCCACCATGAATACGTCGTGCGACGCGGGGGGGACGATCTGTCCAAAATGCACCGCGAAACCGTGCGCGAAGAGAAGCTTCGCCTCGGGCTTCATATTAGGCATCACCTGATTCTTGAAGATATCGGCCTGCATGTGGTCGGGCATGAGGAACATGATAAGATCGGCGATCTTGGCCGCCTCCGCCACCGTGTAGACCTCAAATCCGTCGGCCTCGGCCTTCGCCTTCGACTTGCTTCCCTCGTGCAGCGCGATGATCGCTTTGACGCCGCTGTCGCGCAGGTTCTGCGCATGGGCGTGTCCCTGGCTGCCGTAGCCGATGACCGCCACCGTCTTGCCGTTCAGAAATTCGAGGTCCGCGTCGCGGTCGTAATAAACCTTTGCCATAATAGAAAACACTCCTTAATTAGAATTTTATGTATATCGCTATAAGTGGGTCCGCGGATCGATAAACCGCGCCGACGAACTTAGTAGTTTCTCCTGTAATGCCGCCGCTAATTTTCAAAACCGGTGCGCGCGAGCGCCACCTGTCCGGAACCAGCCGTTTCGAGGATGCCGTACGGTTTGAGCGCCGCCATGCAGGCCTCCACCTTGCCGCGGTCGCCCGTGACCTCTAGCGTGATCGCGTCCGAGCCGAGGTCCACCACGCGGCAGCGGAAGATCTCCGCCGTCTGCAGGATGTGGGGCCGGCGCTCGACCGGAGCCATGACCTTGACGAGCGAGAGCCAGCGTTCGACGAAAGGCCCCTCCTTGGTGAGATTCTGCACCTCGATGACCTCGATCAGCTTCATCAGTTGTTTGCGTATCTGGTCATATACCCCCTCTTCGCCCTCGATGATTATCGTGAAGCGCGAAAGGCCGGGGACGTCGGTACGTCCGACGCTCAGGCTCTCGATATTATATCCGCGGCGATAGATGAGGCTCGCGATGCGCATGAGCACGCCCGGACTGTCCTCGGAAACGATGCTGAAAGTACTCTTCAATCTTAAAACGTCCTTTCTCAAAAAACTTTTTATTGATAACCTCAGACGGCGCAAAACAGCTGACCGATATTGCCCCGCACACCACAACTTCGCAACAAAAAAAAGACCGGAACCCTCAGCGGGTCCCGGTCCGAAAGTAACGCGGCTATTAAGCGCCGGCCATCTCGGGGGACCCGCTGCTAATAATGCGTACTACGACGACTATATTCGCTACGTTGGATATAAAGTGATCTCTTCGCATTGCCGCCTGTCCCTTCGCTGCCGGATTAAAAGGAAACCTGTCCTTTTTGCATATTACGGGACATAATAAAAGCACTTTCGTGAAATGTCAACTATTACTTTTCCGCGATGATTTTAATTTTTACACGGTCTTTTTTATATGGACTTAATTAAATAACGGCACAAAAGAGATCACAAACCAGAATAAAAGGCGTTCGCCCGTTTTTATAAGCATAACGCCTTTTTCTGTTCTTAGAAACTGTCGTCTATTCGGAGCACGGCCTCATGCCTTTGGCGCGCGCGGCGCGAGCGTCGGGAGGTTGTACTGCGGCGGAGTGGAGATGGGATGTTCGATTATCGTGGTGACGCCGCCCGCGGCGGCGGCCGTGCCCGTCACAAAGGACTCGCGGTGCGCCCCGCCGGGATAGCGGATATGAACATGCGGGTCTACTCCGCCGGGAAGCAGCGTCAGCCCTCCCGCGTCGATCACCCAGTCGGCCGCGGGAAATTCCTCCGCCGACCCCAGCGCAGTTATCCTGCCATCTTCCGCCAGCACCAAGCCTTTAAAAGAATCATCCTCCGTGAGGACCTGCTCATTTTTGACCAACAATCTTTCCATAATAAAATCGCCTCCGGCTTTGACGGCCGGACTCGACTTTACCGGGGCGGAGTCAGATTTTTACTTTCTTCGATCAATACGGAGAGCCACATGTCTCTGTCTCTCTCATAGTCAAACCTCGTGCCCGCGACCGTCAGCGCCATGATCAGGTCCGTCCCGCACATGTCGATGTGAACGGATATCGCGGCAACGCCGGGGTCCATCTCTTCGACCGATTCGCAATACCCCTTTTCCCTTATCTGCTTCAGATCTTCCCTCAGCAGCTCCGGGTCCGTCACCGTAAATGGAGTGAACGCCTCCAGCTTCTGAGAGAGCACCTTTTTCACAAGCGCCTCAGGCGCGTACGCCAGAAGCATCCTGGCGCTGGCCCCGGCGTGAAAGAGCTGTTCCTCGCCGATTATCGAGGTGATCCTTACGACGCGGTTCGATTCTATCTTGTGCAGGCAGACCACCCGTTCGTGGTCGATAATATTGATGAAGGCGGATTGCCCGCACCGTTTGACCACATTCCGCAGCACGGGATCGATCCTTTTTACCGTGTCGAGATTCACACGCCATTCGTTGGCCAGCGAGAGGAATTTCAATCCGATATAATAATTCTTGTCCTCTTCGTCCTGATAGGCCCAGCCGATGGCGGTCAGCTCCTGCAATATGCGGTGGACCGTACTCTTCGGTACCCCGGTAAGCTCCTCTATCTTTCTTACGCTGTGCGCCTCTTCCAAATCTTCAAGCGCCTCCAAGATCGTCAGGATCGTATCTATGGAATCAAAAAATTTTCGCATCGGTCATCCTCCCCGCCTGGCCGCTCTCCGCAACAGACGTGGAGAATCACCGGACAGCTTTTTATTTGTGCTCACAGCCGCAGGGCGGCAGGTCGTCCTATATCCATACGCCGTCTCAGGATCGTCAAGAACCTCGCCGTCGGCCACACTCATTACAGCTTTGAATATTTTATCATAACCTGTGCAGCGGCAGCAGTTCCATGAGAGGGACTTCTCAGTTCGTCCATAGTCGAGTGCGGATTGCGGTCGAGCGGCGCCTTCGAGGAGAGAAGCATAGATGGCGTCTTCTATCTTTTCTTCAGAGAGGTTGTACCAGTTCTGAAGCAGATAAATCCTCAGCATGGTCTCAATACCGCGAGGCGGACGGCCCTTTTTTGCCTGCGAAGTAAAAAAATTTGATTATTTCTACCTAGCCCTGCCAAGGTATGATCTTATCCATCATATTTAAGAATTCCTCGCGCTTTGATTTACGCTTCCTGCTCTGATATTTGAAATCGCTAAAAGTCGTCTGCCTCATCATGAGTCCACGCCTCTTACATGCATTATTTGGTGACTTGCCAATATTTTAGCCTTTTTATTGGTGCTCCGCACCTTTTAATCAGCGGTTCCCTAGGATATAATTAACAAATACGGTAACCTTTTAAGGTTTAAGGAGATAGGTAATGAGCGCGGCAACGATTTCAAATATAAAATGTTTGGCTAAAGTCTTTGAACTTTTTTTCCGATACAGACTGGAGCTTTCGCTTGCAGAAACTGTTGTGCAGTGCGAAGCGTCTGAGGCTCAAATTAAACCTATACTGGAAAAACTTACAAAACGAGAGTGGCTGTTATTTTCAAAAACAAAAAAAACATACCGCTACGGCATGAAATTGCTGCCATTTACAAGAGAGGAAATACTAAAAGCAGAACTCGTACGACAGTTCACCCCGATTATGAAACAGCTTTCCATTGCTTGCAATCAGAGCACAATGCTTAATTTTCTTGAGGGTATAAAATCTGTGTGTATACAAAAAATAGACCCTAAAAATTCTATACACATTGCAACTAGAATAGGCGGAGAATCTCCGTTGCATGCCGGAAGCAGCTCAAGGGTCCTTCTTGCCTATGCGCCAGAAGCCGTACGTGTCAGCGTCATGTCGTCTCCTTTAAAAAGATATACTCCATTCACCATCACATCTCCAGAAGAACTTAGCAAATCCTTATTCGAGATACGCAGGACCAGGTGCTGCTCCAGCATTGAAGAAATGAGTCCGGGGGCCGGTTCTGTATCATGTGCAATCTTGGATGAAGGTAACAACTTACTTGCCGCACTCTCGATCATCGGCACACGCTTTGCCTGTGAGACGGAAGGGGCGCTCTGGAAGGCGCTTCTTCTTGAGGCCGTCAAAAAAGTCAAACTGGCATAGACAAAACAGAACGTTGTAACCTCAACCTGCTTGCAATATAATTGCAAGCAGGTTGCCGAGAGGGGGAGTTTTCTTGAATACGGAAAAAATCTTGAGCAGCGCCGGACTGCGTACTACGCGCCAGCGCAGGGTCATACTTGAGCTGCTTATCCGGCATGGTTCGCCGATGTCGCACAGCGAGATTCTTTCGATGATCGACGACCACCTGGACCGCGTCACTCTTTACCGCACGCTTGATACGCTGAAAAACTCCGGCATCGTCCATCAGGTGCAGGGCATCGACGGCGTGTGGCGCTTCTGCGCCCACGAACAGGACACCGACGGCTGCCCCGGAGATCATCCGCATTTTCTCTGCCTCTCCTGCGGGAAGATGTTCTGCCTCCCCGGCCAGAAGATGCCGCGCGTGAACGTGCCCGAAGGAATGCATGTGGAGGGGAAGCAGCTTGTGGTATACGGCACATGTCCCGACTGCGCCGTCCAAAAGACGGAAGAAGAAAAGGAAGAGAATAAATGAAGATCACAACGATCCCGCTGGAAGAGGCCGTCGGACTGCCGCTGGCCCACGACCTGACACAGATCGACGCGAAAAACCACAAAAAATCCGCCCGTTTTAAAAAGGGACAGGTGATAACCGAGGCCGACCTAGAGACGCTGCGCGGCATGGGACGTGAAAATCTCTCGATAATGGAGATGTCCCCCGGCGACGTGCATGAGGACGACGCCGCCCGTCAGCTCGGCGAGGTCCTCTGCGGCGACAATCTGCGGCTGACGGAGCCCTCCGAGGGACGCTGCAATCTCGTCGCCGAAAGCTCGGGGATACTCTGGTATCTCGCGGAGACGGTGAACCGCGTCAACCAGGACCCAGACTGGGTGCTTTCGGCGCTCGCGCCGCACCGCCCCGTGCTCGCGGGACAGGTGGTGGCTGGGTTCCGCATCCGCCCGCTCGTGATGGAGGACTACCGCGTGGAGCGCGCCGTCGCGGCTGTACGCGGAGGTAAACCTTTCACGGTACTGCCCTTCAAACCGCTGAAGGTCGGACTGATAACGACCGGCAAAGAGATCGTCGACAAGAAGGTGGAGGACGCCTTTCGTCCCAAGCTGCTGGAAAAATTGTCGCGCCTCAACGGCACATTGATGGGGCAGCGCTTCCGCACCGATTCGCTTGAGCAGATAAGCGAGGCGATCGCCGCCTTCCTCAGCGAGGGGGCGGACGTGATAATCTGTACGGGCGGCATGAGCGTCGACGCGGACGACAAGACGCCGGGCGCCATTCGCAGCCGCTGCCGCAAGATCTCTTTCCAGGGCACGCCGGCGCTGCCGGGAGCGATGCTGATGCTCGGCTGGGCCGAATCGCCGGAGGACGGACGCGACGTCGCGGTCATCGGCGCGCCGGCCTGCGTCGCCTTCGACGACAGGACGGCGCTCGATAAGCTGCTGCCCTTCGTATTCGCGGGCATGGAACCGGGAGACCTCGTGCGCCGGTGGGGCGTCGGCGGCCTCTGCGAACACTGTCCCACCTGCCATTATCCCGCCTGTTCTTTCGCCGCGGGCAGTTAAAATTTGAGCGTTATACGCGCCGTGCGGTTTTCACCGTATAAAAATATATAAAAAATAGAGGCGATAGGATGAATATCGAACTTTTAAATAAAATCAACGAAGAGGTGCAGGCGGGGAGATATGGCGTGCTCTGCACCGTGACGGGTGAGAGCGGCTCCACGCCGCGCAGCCGCGGGGCGTCGATGTGGGTGCGGCCTGACGGCAGCATCGCGGGGACGATCGGCGGCGGGCTCATCGAGTATGAGGCGATACAGGAGGCTCTGCGGCTGATGAACAGCGGCGAGCCTTCGCGCACCTGGCATAAGAACTTGACGGAGCGCGACGGCATGGCCTGCGGCGGCAGCGCCGACGTCTATATGGAGACGATCGGCCGCTGCGACGAGCTCGTCATCTTCGGCGGCGGCCATGTCGGGCGCGCGGTCGCCGAGCTGGGGGCATTCGCCGGCTTCCGCGTCACGGTCTGGGACGAGCGGCCGGAGTTCGCCAACGACGAACATATTCCATGGGCGCGCAACATCGCCTGCCCCATTGACAAGATATACGAAAACGGCATAACCCTCCACGAACGCAGCTACATCGTCATAATGACGCGCGGGCACGCGCTGGATGCCGAGGCCGTCGCCGTCACCGACAAAAAGCCGGGGGCCTATTACGGCATGATCGGATCGCGCAGCAAGATAGCGACGGTGCGCAAGATGCTGCTTGAGCGCGGCGTGAGCGAGGAGCACCTCGACCGCATATACCAGCCGATCGGGCTGCCGATCAAGGCCGAAACGCCAAACGAGATCGCCGTATCGGTAATGGCGGAGATAATAGCGGTAAAATACGGCGCCGATATCAAGAAACTGCGCGGATAGACAAGAAACGCATCCCCGGATCCGTTATTTACCCTTTGAGGCGGGACTTTCGTACTTTATAAGTATGAAAGTCTCTTTTTTCATGCCGAGGTGAGGGCGGTCAAAGGTGAAACGCCGGCGGCGGCGCTTCACACGACAGGCGCCCGTCAGACTGACGCGGCGGGATGGAATCAAGGGACGCCCGCTACAGTCTGGAGGAGATATCCCTCGCCGCCGCCGCTACCTTGGCACCAAAAATGGCCGCGTCATAATCCGTGAAACGAAATGACGGCGCGGTGAGGCTGATGGCCGCCACGGGATAATTTTTTCGATTCAATATCGCCGCACCGATACAGCGGATATTTTCTTCATTCTCCTGGTTTTCTTCCGCGTATCCCTGATTTCGGAAGCGGGCTAGCATCTCTCTGAGCCTATCGGGAGAGGTCACTGTAAGCTTCGTCCTCGGCGTCATCTCCGCCCCGGCGAGATAGGCGTCCAGTTCAGCCTGCGGCAGCGCGGCAAGGATCGCGCGCCCGGCAGCGGTGCAGTAAAGCGGCAGCGCGGAGCCGAGCCGCGACCACCGCAGGACGACCGTCTGCGGGCTGTTCAGCCTGTCCGCATACTGCGCGCAGCCATGTTCGTACACCGACAGATGAACCGTCTCCTTTGATTCGTCGCGCAGCTGCCTCATATACGGCTGGGCCATCTCCGCTATGCCCGAGGCCAGATGAAATCCGTTGCTCCACAACAGCACAGTAGGCCCCAGGCGATAGAGCCCCTCCTCCGTCTTAAGGATGACGTTGTCTTCGCAAAGAGTGTTCAGTATCCTGTGGACGGTGGCTTTTGGCATATCCAGCTCCTTTGAGAGCTCAGAGATGCCGCTTGCTTTGTCGTTGTTGGCTATATAGTTCATCAGTTTTATCGTCTTTCTCAATACGGCCACACCCTGGTCCATTCTCAATGCCTCCATTCCATGTTATGGAACAATATTCTACATAGAGTCAAAAAGCTGTCAAGCTGACTTTTTATTATTTTATAGAAAATACTTGACAAACAATTATTACTTTGCTTTAATTAGCTCAACGATTCCGAATTACGATATACTGTTTCACAATACAGAACATAAGAGTGCGATATGATACTCCGGCAGGGCTGCCGTCTCTTTTGGGCGTCTGCGGCGGGCTCAAACGCGATACCGGAGTAAGCGGTGAAAGTTTATATCTATGATATGACCGCGGCGCGGAGCCCCAAAAGCGGCGGCCAAGCGCACGGCAGCGATATATAAGATCACAGCCATATATTTGGGAGGCATTCAACTATGAAAAGGTACGTAACTTTTGGCGAACTGATGCTGAGACTTTCACCTCCTGGCCGCGAACTCCTCTTTCAAAGCCCGTCTCTGACGGCGACATTCGGAGGCGCCGAGGCAAACGTCGCCGTCTCTCTCGCGAACTACGGAGAGACGGTCTCGTTCGTAACGTCGCTCCCCGAGAACGCGGTGGCGGATTCGGCGCTTCGGGAGCTTCGCGGATTCGGTGTCGACACTTCGTTCATCCGGCGCGGCGGCGAGAGGGTCGGCATCTATTACGCGGAGGCCGGTTCCTGTATGAGACCTTCGAAGGTCATCTACGACCGCGCACACTCTTCGATCACGGAAGTCTCGCCCGCGGATTTCAACTGGGAAGAAATCTTTGACGGCGCGCACTGGTTCCACACCACCGGCATCACGCCCGCGATCTCTGCCGGTACGGCAGCGGCGGCGCTCGAGGCGGTGAAGGCCGCCAAAAAATTCGGACTGCGGGTCTCCTGCGACCTGAACTACAGGAAGAAGCTCTGGAAGTGGGGCAAGAGCCCGCAAGAGGTCATGACCGAGATGGCGGGCTGCGTTGACATTCTCATCGCAAACGAAGAGGACTGTCAGAAATGCCTCGGTATCGAACTCGACGTCGACGTCACCGCCGGCAGCCTCGATTCCTCAAAATACAAGCTGCTCGCGGAAAAGATAATGAAGCGCTTTCCGAACATCTCCGCCCTCGCGGTCAGCCTCCGCGAAAGCGTCAGCGCCGATTGGAACAACTGGTCCATCGTCATGGCGACAAAGGAAGGCTTCTACGTCAGCAAAAAATATGAGATAAGGAATATCGTCGACCGCATCGGCGGAGGGGATTCTTTCGGCTCAGGCCTCATCTGGGGACTCAGCAACCTGGAGGGGCCGCAGGCGGCGATAGAATTCGCGGCGGCGGCCTCCGCGCTCAAGCATACGATATACGGCGACTACAACAGGGTCACCGTGGAAGACGTGATGGCGCTCGCGGGCGGAGACGCCTCAGGGCGCGTTCAGAGGTGAACACGATGAACGAAACTCTTGCAAAACTTGGAAAAATCGGCCTGATACCGGTGATAAAGCTCGATTCGCCGGCGGAGGCCCTTCCGCTCGGAAAGGCGCTCGTCGCCGGAGGGCTTCCCGTGGCGGAGGTCACCTTCCGCACGGAGGCGGCGGAAGAATCGATAAGGATACTCGCGAATGAGCTGCCGGAGCTCGTGCTCGGCGCGGGGACCGTGCTGACGACGACGCAGGCCGAGGCGGCCGCCGCGGCTGGCGCGCGCTATATCGTGACGCCGGGCTTCAACCCTAAGATCGTCTCCTACTGCATCGAAAACGGAATACCCGTCACCCCGGGCGTAAGTTCGCCGAGCCAGATAGAGCAGGCCATAGAAATGGGGCTTCACGTCGCGAAATTTTTCCCGGCCGAGCCGTCTGGCGGAGTGGATATGCTGAAATCCTTCGCGGGCCCTTACGGCGATAAGATATCTTTCATCCCCACCGGCGGGATAGGGCCGAAAAACCTCGCGGACTACCTCTCCTGCCCGAACGTCTTCGCCGTCGGCGGCAGCTGGATGGTCCCCTCCGACGCGGTGAAGGCCGGCGACTTCGCAAGGATCGAAAAACTTTGCCGCGAGGCCAGGATGCTTTCGCTCGGCTTCTCGCTGCTGCACATCGGCGTCAACCCGGAGGCCGGCTGCGACTCGGCCGCCGAGGCGAAGCTGCTCTCCTCCATGCTCGGCATGCAGTTGAAAGAGGGCGCAAATTCCGATTTCGTCGGAATTTCGTTTGAATTTATGAAATCCGCCGGCCGCGGCGCTAAGGGGCACATCGCGATAGAGACGCTATCCGTCGAAAGGGCGCTCGAATGGTTCGCCGGCTTCGGCGTGAAGCCCGTCGCGGAGACAATAAAGATGAAGGGGAACCATATCTCCGTCGCCTATCTGGACAAAGAGATATGCGGCTTCGCCGTGCATCTGAACAGGAGGTAGGAGAATATGGAACAGCTCAGCAAAGAATTTCTAAAAGGCTATGTTCCGCAGGGAGGCGTAGCCGTCTCTCCGCCAACCGACGGCATGCCCGAAAAGGTCATACAGTTCGGCGAGGGCAACTTCCTGCGCGCCTTTGTGGACTGGATGTTCGACAAGCTCAACCGCGAAGGCCTCTTCAACGGCAGGATCGTCGTCGTGCAGCCGATAGAAAACGGCCTCGTCCCGATCGTCAACGAACAAGACGGCCTCTATACGCTGCTGCTTCGCGGCATAGAGGACGGAAAATTCAAAGAGACGCGGGAGATCATAACCTCCGTCAGCCGCGGCCTCAACCCTTACACGCAGTGGGACGGGGTGCTTGCCTGCGCCGAAAGCCCCGAGATGGAGATCGCCGTCTCAAACACCACCGAGGCCGGCATCGTTTTTGACGAAACGGACGTCATGGAGGGCACGCCGAAAACGTACCCCGGCAAACTGACGGCCTTCCTGTATCACCGCTGGAAGCACTTCGGCGGCGACGAAACAAAGGGCATGATAATAATTCCCTGCGAACTGATCGAAGAAAACGGCAGGAACCTCAAAAAGGCCGTCCTGCGCTTCGCGGAGCTGTGGCGGCTCGAAGACGGATTCGTCAAATGGACGGAGAACGCCTGCACTTTCGTCAGCACGCTCGTAGACCGCGTCGTCACCGGTTATCCCAGGGACGAGGCGGAAAAGATAGAATCCGAGATAGGCTGCCGCGACAAACTGATCGACACGGGAGAATACTTCCACCTCTGGGTGCTCGAAGGCCCGGCGCAGCTCGCGGAGAGGATCCCGTTCCACAAGGCCGGCCTGCACGTCGTATGGACCGACGACCAGCGCCCGTACCGGAACCGCAAGGTCCGCATCCTGAACGGCGCGCACACGGGAAGTGTCCCCGCGGCCTTCTTCTGCGGCCTCGACACGGTGAAAGAGATGATGGACGACCGGCTCACGGGCCGCTTCGTCAACGAACTGATAGACGAAGAGATACTGAAAGCCTTTAAAAACGACAACGACACAGAGGCGCTCACATCGCTCGCGAACGCCGTCAAAGACCGTTTCCGCAACCCCTATATAAAGCACTATCTGCTCAGCATCATGCTCAATTCCTCCTCGAAATTCGCGGTGCGCGACCTGCCGAGCCTCGTCGATTATTACGAGATGCACGGCGCGCTGCCGAAGCGCCTGGTATTCTCGCTCGCGGCGCTGCTGACGGTCTACAGAGACGGGGAACGCAGCGGCGGCATGCTCCGCTCGAAACGCGACGGCGCTCCGTTTGAGATGAGGGACGATGAAAAGGTCCTCGAATTTATGGGAGAGACATGGAAGTCCTATACGCCGACGCCCGAGGGCGCGCGCAGGACGGCGCAGACGTTTCTCGCGGAAAGCGCGATCTGGGGCCGCGACCTCAACGACATCCCCGGCCTTGCGGGAGCTGTCGCCGAAAACCTTCTCCGCATCACCGAAAAAGGCATGAGGGCGGCTATGGAGGAGGTCCTGCAATAATGGCCGCGATAAAAGCCATCCGTTTTTCCGACAGAGACAACGTAGCCGTCGCGCTTGAAAAGGCGTCGCGCGGCGACGTTATCGAGTTCGCGGGCGGGCGGCTTGAGCTGCGCGACGGCCTCGAGGCCGGATTTAAGGCCGCGCTCTGCGACATCGCCGGCGGCGGCGCGATATTCAAATACGGCGAGCCGATAGGCAGGGCGCTGCGCCCCATAAAGGCGGGCGAACGCGTCCACGACGACAATATCGCCTCCGCGCTCACGGGCGGACTTTCAATAGAGCCGTGGAGCGCGCCGGAACCGCTCAAAGAGGAGACAACGCCGCCGTCGTTTATGGGTTACAGGAGAAAAAACGGGCGCGTGGGGATACGCAGCGAACTTTGGATAATCCCCACCGTCGGCTGCATAAACGGCCTGCTCCGCAGCATCGTTAAAAATTACAGGCTTCCCGCGGGCATAACCGCGGTCCGCGTGCTCGAACATCCGTGGGGCTGCTCGCAGCTTGGCGGCGACCTCGACAACACGAGAAACCTGCTGACGGGGCTCGCCCATAACCCGAACGCCGCGGGAGTGCTTGTTGCGGCGATGGGCTGCGAGAATTTACAGCTTTCGTCGATGGAGAAGGGGCTGTCGGACGTGGAGAACCTGCGCACCGTCGTCATGCAGGACGAAACGGACGAGGAGGGCGCGGTGCTCTCGCGGCTTGACGAACTCGCGGCCGCGGCCGTTACCGAAAGGAGCCATTGCGAAGCCTCCGAGCTCGTTCTCGCCGTAAAATGCGGCGGCAGCGACGCGCTGTCGAGCATAACGGCCAACCCCCTGCTGGGCCGCGTCACCGACCTGTACACGGCGGCGGGCGGCTCCGTGATCATGGGGGAGCTGCCGGAGATGTTCGGCGCGGAGAGGGGGATCCTCGCGCGCTGCGCCTCGCCGGAGGTCCACGCGGAGCTTGCCGCGATGCTCCGTTCGTTCCGCGATTATTTCACGGGGCACGGCCAGCCCGTATTCGAGAATCCGTCGCCGGGCAACAGAGCCGGAGGCATCAGCACGCTTGAAGAAAAATCGCTGGGCGCGGTATCCAAGAGCGGGCATTCGATAGTTACGGACGTCCTGCGCTACGGCGATACAGTCAGGAGAAAGGGGCTCGGCATCGTCTTCTCGCCCGGCAACGACCTCGTCTCCTGCACCGCAATGGCGGCGGCGGGCGCCGTGATGGTGCTCTTCACCACGGGGCGCGGCACGCCCTTCGGCACGGTAGTCCCGACGCTGAAGATCGCGACGAACGCGCAGCTCGCGCAGCGAAAAAAGGGATGGATAGATTTCGACGCTTCAACCGTCATCACGTCCGGCATGGAAGAGAGCGAGGCGGCTCTGATCGCCAAGATCGCGTCCGTGGCGAACGGTGAAAAAACGCGCAGCGAAGAGAAAGATATCGCCGATATCTCGATATTTAAAGACGGCGTCATACTTTAAACAGATTGCGAGGCAATGAGGATGGCAAAGAAATTTTTGGACGACAGTTTTCTGCTCAGTTCCGAGCCGGCGGCCAGGCTTTATCACGAATACGCCGAGGGTATGCCTATTTTCGACTATCATTCGCATATTTCGGTAAAAGAGATACGCGAGGATAAAAAATTCTCAAGCATCACCGAGGCGTGGCTTGGAGGCGACCATTACAAATGGCGGCTCATGCGCGCGATGGGCGTAGATGAATCGCTTGTTTCCAACGCCTCCGCCCCTGACTGGGAGCGCTTTGAGAAGTGGGCCGAAGTGGTCCCGTATACGGTCGGCAATCCCGTGTATCAGTGGACGCACCTTGAGCTCAGGCGCTTCTTCGGCATAGACGAGCTCCTGTCGCCGGCGACGGCGCGCGGGATCTACGACAGATGCAACGAGTTCCTTCGTTCCGACGCCGGCAGCGTCCGTTCTCTTATCAGGAATAGCGGCGTGAAGGCGATCTGCTCGACGGACGACCCGACGGACGGCCTCTGCGACCACGCGGCCCTCGCGAAAGAGGATTGGGGAACTAAGGTCTATCCGGCATGGCGGCCGGACAAGGCGCTCGCGGCGGGAGACGCCGCCGCGTGGAACGGCTGGACAGACAGGCTCGCGAAGGCCGCCGACATGGAGATAAACGGCTATGAGGCGTTCCTCGAAGCTCTGAAAAAGCGCCATGACTTTTTCCACGCCATGGGCTGCCGCCTCTCGGATTACGGCATCGAAAAACCGTACGCGCTCAAATGGAGCGGCGCCGAGGTCAAAAATTCTTTCGCGAAGCTGCGCGGCGGAGCGTCGCTTGCCGGCGAAGAGCTTGATAAATTCCGTTCGGCGCTGCTCTTCGCGCTTCTGTCGATGGACGCGGAGGCCGATTGGACGCAGCAGCTTCATTTCGGCGCGGCGCGCAACCCGAACGCGAAGAAATTCGCGGAGCTGGGCCCCGACACAGGCTATGACACGATAGGCGACTTCTCCGTAGGCCCCGAGCTTCTTAAGCTGCTCGACAGCCTCGAGAGCGCCGGAATGCTCACGAGAACGATAATCTACACGCTGAACCCCAAGGATAACGAGATGATCGCCTCCGTGCTCGGCAGCTTCATGGACGGCGCGACGCCCGGCAAGATACAGTTCGGCACGGCCTGGTGGTTCAACGACAATAAAAACGGCATGACGCGCCAGATGGAGGCGCTCTCGAACATCGGTCTCTTATCGCAGTTCGTCGGCATGCTCACCGACTCCCGCAGCTTCCTCTCATATCCGCGCCATGAATATTTCCGCAGGCTCCTCTGCTCCTTCATGGGAGATCAGATCGAAAACGGAGAGATGCCGGAGGACTACGCGCTGATCGGCGGCATCGTAAAGAATATCTGCTACGGCAACGCCGTCAGGTTCTTTAAACTCGGGGCTTAGCGGCGCACTGACGCCGTTCTGATAAAAAATGATTACCGGAAAGGCGGTGGGCGGAAAATTTATCGAAGAATGACAAGATTTTTCGCGAACATTATAACCAATGTTATTTGCATTTAAAAATCTTAAGGAGGAATTATCAATGAAGAAGTTACTGACAGTATGCATGATGCTCTCCCTATTCGCATTCACCGCGGCGGCCAACGCAGCCACGACCTATAAACTCGCCGAGAACCAGCCGCCCGACTATCCAACCACGGTAGGCGACAAGGAATTCGCGCGCCTCGTTAAAGAAGGGACCGCCGGCCGCATCGTGATAGACGTCCAGCCCGGCGGCGTCCTCGGAGACGAGAAATCGGTCATTGAAGCGGTGCAGATGGGCGGCATAGCCTTCGCGCGCGTCAACGCCCAGCCCCTCTCCGACTTCTACAAGCCCCTTATGGTCTTCTCGCTCCCCTTCATCTTCCGCGACGCTGATCATCAGTGGAAGGTCCTCGACGGTAAGGTCGGAGACGAAGTGCTGGACGGCATGAAGGCGGCGCGCATGGTCGGCCTCGCCTACTACGACTCGGGTTCGAGAAATATCTACAATTCCAAGAGGGCCGTAAAATCCCCCGCCGATCTTAAGGGCCTCAAGATACGCGTCCAGCAGTCCGAGCTTATGATGGACATGATCAGGGCTCTCGGCGCTTCGCCGACCCCGATGCCGTACGCGGAAGTCTACACCGGCCTCCAGAGCGGAGTTATCGACGGCGCTGAAAACAACTGGCCGAGCTACTACTCAACGTCGCATTACGAAGTCGCCCCCTATATCACGCTGAACGGCCATACGATGACGCCGGAAGTGGTGATCGTATCGAAGGCGATCTGGGACAAGCTTCCCGCAGCCGACCAGAAGGTGATCAAAGAGGCCGCCAGAAAGTCCGAAGCTGCGCAGAAAAAGGCATGGGCCGCCTATGAGGCAAAGTCCATCAACGCCATCAAGAAGAGCGGAAAGAACACCATAACGCAGGTCCCGGACAAGAGCGCCTTCCAGAAGGCCGTACAGCCGCTCTATAACAAGTACGGAGCCGAGTTCAAGGACCTTATCAAAAAGATTCAGGATACAAAATAACCGGCACAGGGAAAAGCTGAAAAATGCCGCCCCGCGGGGCGGCATATTCTCTACGGAGGTGATTATTCATGGACGAAAAATCCCCAAAAACATCGGCCGCATCCATGGGGCTTTCCGCGCTCAACTTTGTAATTGAATGGGCCGGCATGATAGCTCTGGTCACGATGACGCTCATCGTCAACTTCACGGTCGTAACGCGCTATTTCCTGAGCTATACGCCGGGATGGAGCGAATCGGGCGCGCTGCTCTGCATGGTGTGGTTCGGCTTTCTGAGCATGGCGCTCGGCGTGAGGGACAGGCAGCATATATCCATCACGATACTTGACCACTTGATAAGCAAAGAGGCATTGAACAAACTCGACTATTTCCAGGAGACGGCTATATTCCTCTTCGGAGTGTTCCTGATAAAAGAGGGGTTCGTCCTCTGTGAGATAGGCAGGCTGAACAATCTGCCCGGGCTTGGGCTCTCCTCCGCGTTTCAGTATGCGGCGGTGCCCTGCGGAGGATTCGCGCTGTGCGTCTATTCCGCAGTTCATTTCATGAATAACCTCAAAGGAAAGGGGGATATGCTCTAATGGAAACTAACATTCCGGCAATAGCGCTGCTGCTCGGCAGCTTCGCGGGGCTGATCCTGCTTCGCATACCCATCGCCTTCTGTCTCGGCATGTCGGCCGTGCTGACAGGCATCTATCTTGAAGTTCCGCTTGCCATGCTCGCCCAGGGCATCGTGCGCGGGATCAACTCCTTCTCGCTCATGGCCATCCCCTTTTTCATCCTTTCGGGTGAAATAATGAGCCTCGGGTCGATAGGCATAAGGCTGATACGCTTTTCCAACGCCTGCATCGGGCAGGTCAAGGGGGGGCTCTCGCTCGTCAATATACTGGCCTCGATGTTCTTCGGGGGCATCTCCGGTTCGTCCGTCGCCGACACCTCGTCGATAGGCGCGATAATGATACCGATGATGCAGAAAAAAGGATACGACTCCGACTACTCGGTCTCCGTCACGATATCCGGCTCCACGATCGGAATACTCATCCCCCCGAGCCACAACATGATAATCTACTCGCTCGTCGCGGGCTCCGGCGTCTCCGTAGCGGCGCTGTTCATGGCGGGCTTCATACCGGGCGTCTTCCTCGGGCTCGCGCTGATGTTCATATCTTACGTGATAGCAGTGAAAAGAAATTATCCCGTCAGCGAACGGTATTCCGGGGCTGAAAAATGGAAGGCGTTCAAAGAATCCTTCCTCGGCCTCTTTACGTTCGTCATCGTCGTCGGAGGCGTCTGCACCGGCTTCTATACGGCCACAGAGGCCGCCGCTGTGGCGGTGCTCTACGCCTTTGTCGTAACGTTCTTCATCTACAAAGACGTGCCCCTCTCGACGTTCCCCGTCATGCTGAAGCGCTCGCTCGGCACGCTTGCGATAGTCCTCGGACTGATCGGCACTTCGAGCGCCTTCGGCTGGATGCTCGCCTACCTCAAGATACCTGAGCTTGCGACATACGCCCTGACCTCCATCTCCGACAGCAGAGTGGTGATACTGCTCGTAATAAACGTCCTGCTGCTGATCCTCGGGTGCATCATGGACATGGCCCCGCTCATCCTGATCACAACGCCGATACTGATGCCGGTCGTCACGCAGATAGGGATGAACCCGATACATTTCGGCATAGTCCTCATGCTGAACCTCTCCATCGGCCTGCTCACGCCGCCCGTCGGCAGCACGCTCTTCGTGGGCTGCGCGCTTGGGAAATGCCGCATAGAGGCGCTGGCGAAAACGATGGTACCATTCTACATCACGATGATCACGGTGCTGATGTTCCTCACCTACATACCGGATATATGCCTCATTCTGCCGCGTATGATGGGAATGATAAATTAAGGCCGCTGCTTGCGGCGTTCGGAGGCGACCGAATATGCTGAAACTTGATCTGAAAGATTTGAAAGAACGCGAAAAATGGAGCGCGGCGGGCATCGCCGTCCCATCCTTCGATATCGAAAAGATGCGCGAAGAGACGAAACTCCGCCCGCGCTGGGCGCACATCGGCCCCGGCAACATCTTTCGCGGCTTCATCGCGGAACTTGCGCAGGAACTGATTGAGGCCGGCGACATGCAAAGCGGCGTCACCGTCGTCTCCACGTTCGACCAGCAGGTGATATCGAAGATCTACGAACCTTACGATTCGCTTGCGCTGCGCGTCGCCATGCGCCCCGACGGGAGGCTGGAGAAAGAGGTCGTGGCTTCCGTCGGTGAAGTGCTGCGCGCCGACGGCGATTATCCCGCGGAATGGGCGCGCGCCAAAGAGATATTCGCCGACCCGGGGCTCCAGATGGTAAGCTTCACCATTACGGAGAAGGGATACCATATAAAAGGCATCTCCGGCGAATATTACCCGGATGTCCTGGACGATTTTCGCAGCGGCGCATCCGGCGCGGCCCCGAAAAACGGCATGGCGGCCGTAGCCGCGCTGCTGCTTGAGCGGTACAAGGCCGGCGCGCATCCCATAGCGATGGTCAGCATGGACAACTTCTCGCACAACGGCGACAAACTCCTGGACTCCGTAAGCGCCTTCGCAAAAGAGTGGTGCGCGAACGGCACGGCGCCCGACGGATTCTTCGGCTACGTCAGCGACCCGAAAAAGGTATCGTTCCCGTGGTCGATGATAGACAAGATCACCCCGCGCCCCGACGCGTCGGTCTCCAAAACGCTGAACGAGCTGGGCTTCGAAAGCACGGAGCTTGTCATAACGGACAAAAATACGTACATCGCCCCCTTCGTCAACACGGAGGGCCCGCAGTATCTCGTCATAGAAGACAGCTTCCACAACGGGCGGCCGCCGCTTGAAAAGGCCGGCGTGCGCTTCACGGAGCGCGCCACGGTAGACCTAGTGGAGCGGATGAAAGTCTGCACCTGCCTGAACCCGCTGCACACCGCGATGGCCGTATTCGGCTGCCTGCTGGGATACACCTCGATAGCCGCGGAGATGAAAGACGAATCCATCGTGCGGCTCATCAAACGCATCGGCTACGTCGAAGGCATGCCCGTAGTGGCGGACCCGAAAATATTCGTCCCCGCGGATTTCATAGCCGAAGTCATAGGGGAACGGCTGCCGAACCCCTACATCCCCGACACGCCGCAGCGCATAGCGACAGACACATCGCAGAAGCTGCCCATCCGCTACGGCGAGACGATCAAACATTACATGGAGCGCCCCGATCTCGACGTGAACTCCCTGCGCGCGATACCGCTCGTGATCGCGGCGTGGTGCAGATATCTGCTCGCGCTCGACGACGAGGGCAGGCCGATGGAGCTGAGCCCCGACCCGCTCGCCGGCGAACTGCGCGAATACCTCGGAGAAGTGAGATTCGGCGACCCCGATTCAGTCGGAGAGAGCCTGCGCCCGATACTTTCAAGCGAACGCATCTTCGGCACAGACCTCTTCCGGGCCGGCCTCGCCGACAGCGTCGCCGGATACTTCAAACACATGATCGCGGGGCCGAAAGCCGTGAGGCAGACGCTCGATGCCGAGACGGCGGCAATGAAACAGTAAAAGCGTGAAAGAAAAAGTAAAAAAAGGGGGCAAAGCGCAATGAAAATGACCTTCAGGTGGTACGGCGAGAAAAACGACAGCATACCTCTGAAATACATAAAACAGATACCGGGCTGTTCCGGCCTCATGGGCTTCATCGACAAGGCCGCGGGCGCGCTCTGGAGCGAACAGGAGATCAAAGAATACGTCGACCATGTCCACGCCGCGGGGCTGGAGGTCGAAGTGATCGAAAGCGTCAACGTCCACGAGGATATCAAGCTCGGGCTGCCGTCGCGCGAAGAATATATCGACAATTATATAAAAACGATAGAAAACCTCGCGAAGTACGGCGTCAAAGTGATAGTCTACAACTTCATGCCCGTATTCGACTGGCTCCGCACAGACCTCGCGCGAGAGATCCCCGAAGACGGCTCGAACTCGCTCTACTACGACGAAGCCGAACTGGCCGGCATGACGCCCGTCGACATCGTTGAAAGCACCGCGAAAAACTCAAAAGGCTTCACGCTGCCCGGATGGGAACCCGAAAGGCTGAAAGACCTTGAGCGCGTCCTCGCGCTCTACAAAGGCGTCGCTCCCGACGACCTGCGCGCGAACTACAAATATTTTCTGGAAAAGATCGTCCCGACCTGCGAAAAATGCGGCGTGCGCATGGCCGTCCACCCCGACGACCCGGCGTGGCCCGTCTTCGGGCTTCCGCGCATCGCGCACACACAGGATGATTTCGACAAGATCGTATCCTTCGCCGACAGCCCCGCGAACGCGCTCTGCCTCTGCACCGGCTCGCTCGGCTCGAACCCGGAGAACGACATCCACGGAGCCATAAGACACTTCGGAGAGAAAAACCGCATCGCCTGCGTCCACGTGCGCAACGTGAAATATTTAGGCCATCGCAAATTCCGCGAGGCGGCGCACCTTTCAAGCGACGGCTCGCTCGACATGTACGAAATAATGAAGGCGATATACGAAACGACGCCGGAGACGTACATACGCCCCGACCACGGCCGCATGATCTGGGACGAGAAGGGCCGCCCCGGCTACGGCCTCTACGACAGAGCGCTGGGGATAGCGTACCTGAACGGCCTCTGGGAAGCGCTCGATAAAGGACAGAAAAGATAAGATCGGGGCGAAAAAATGAAACGTGTAAAATATGGCGAGATGTTCGAGCTCTTTTACTCGATAACCACAGGGCTCGGATTCACAGAAAGCAAGGCGATGACGGCCGCGGGGATATTCACAGACAACAGCTGCGACGGAGTTTATTCGCACGGGCTGAACCGCTTTCCGCGCTTCGTCTCGTATATCGAAAAGGGTGTGGTCGCCCCATGCGCCGAGCCCGCGAAGGAAATATCGTTCGGCGCAATTGAGCGATGGAACGGCAACCTCGGTATCGGCTGCACAAACGCATACCAGGCTATGGAACGGGCGGTGGCGCTTGCCTCCGAATACGGCATTGGCTGTGTTGCAATGAGAAACACAAATCACTGGATGCGCGGCGGCACATATGGCATTGAGGCCGCGAGCAAAGGTTTTATCGGTATATGTTGGACAAACACCGCGGCGAACATGCCAGCGTGGGGCGCGAAGAGCTGCTCAGTCGGCAACAATCCGCTCGTCTTTGCTTTTCCGCTGAAAAGTGCGCCGATGGTAATAGATGGCGCCCTCGCCCAATATTCCTACGGCGCTCTCGAAAGCGCGGTGATGGACGGGCGCAAACTTCCGTTCCCCGGAGGCTTTGACGCGGACGGAAGGCTCACAGACGACCCCGCCGCCATCCTCGCCACGAATAGGGTGCTCCCGATAGGTTTTTGGAAAGGCTCGGGCTACTCTCTGCTGCTTGATGTGATAGGGGCGGCACTTTCCGGCGGTTTGACCGTGCCTGATGTCGCTCGCATGGGTGACGAGATCGCATTAACGCAGGTGTTCATAGCGATAGACCCTGAAAAGACCTCAAGCCGCGAAGCGGTGGACGAGATGTCCAACAAACTCATCCGAGAATTTAAAACCGCGGAGCCAGTAGAGGAGGGAAAACCAATCTATTATCCCGGTGAAAAGGCCGCTCTTACAAGGAAAGAAAATATAAAAAACGGCATTCCCGTAAACGAGACGATTTGGGACGAAATGCTCGCAAAGGCCGCGTCGTTTCCTCACGCGAAAAACCCGACTTCCGCGCTTGATATGTGGATGAAGATGCGTATACAATCGGCAAAATAGGCCCGGCATCTCTCTGTGGATGCCGGCCTCTTCCCGGTGGATTGAAACAGTTCGGGGACGCGCCGTGCCGCCAAATGCCGGACGGCCGCCATTTATTTCAATTCTTCCTGCCTCTTTTCTCCAGAGCCGCCGCTAAACGGTCTGAAAGGACCTTTCCCAGCCAGCCGGTCAATATCCCGATCATCGCGCCGGCGAGCACGTCCGTCGGGAAATGCAGGTAGAGGTAGAGGCGCGAGAAGGCTATCAGCGCCGCCAGCGCCGCCGCTTCCTGCAGATTATCATTGACTCCGGAAACGAGACTGTACTCAAAGGTCAGCCGTCTTCCCGTCTTCTCAAAATATGTATGACAGGCTCCCAGCACATCGTTCAGCTTATAGCGGTTCGCCACAGGCATCAGAGTCTTTCGCACCTCATCATCAGGCGCGTGGAGCGAGAGGGCCAGGGTGATGGCGAGTCCCTCATCAGCCAGCTTAAGGATTCCCGGAACAATGCCGCAGGTGGACAGTGTAATGTTTCGCTGGCTGATGTTCAGCCCATGCTCATCCGTCAGCAGGCGGATAAACTTCACCACATTGTCATAGTTATCCATAGGCTCTCCCGAACCCATGATCACCACATTGGAGATCCGCTCCCCTGTGAGATACTGAATCCGGTAGATCTGGTCCAGCATCTCCGCCGGCCTTAAATTCCGTTCCAGGCCATCCAGAGTGGAGGCGCAGAACCGGCAGCCCATACGGCAGCCGACCTGGGAGGAAATACATACGGAATTGCCGTGTTTATACCTCATTAAGACACTCTCGATAATATTGCCGTCTGAAAGGCCGAATAAATACTTTCTCGTCCCGTCAATGGCGGATATTTTCTCGTCCACAGTCTGAAGCGACGTATAGTCACACGTCTCCTTCA
>OGYB01000119.1_pt1 | contig 68777 bp, 41 predicted proteins | sample 1576421 | NCBI WGS metagenome assembly OGYB01 (sample SAMEA3541577, study PRJEB24748) | human gut metagenome | biome: human gut; feature: human-associated habitat; material: faeces | place: China | collected 2012
CGCAGTCAAATTTAAATTTATTGATTATAAATAGTTTCTATTATTTTACGATTGCCTTTACAGCTGCTTCACCTTCTACGGCTACTACTACGATACCTGCAGGAGCAGAGAGGGTAGCGTTGTCGGAAGAAAGAACTGTGTTAGCGATTGTCTGACCAAGAACATTGCTGATAGTAACTTTCTTACCCTGAGCGCCGTTGATAACAACTGCACCTTCTTTAGCAATTACTGATACTTCACTTGCGTTGATACCTTCGTTGGCTGTCGGGATGCGAGTTTCGTCAGCATTCAAGTTGAAGATGTCGGCTTTCTTAACGTCATCTACTACAACTAATACACCGTTCAACCATTTCAGATAACCCGGCTTTTCAGCGTATTCGCTTGAACCGAAATCTTTACGGCCTGTTTCGATAACGAATGATTTAGTATCCTGATCTACGATGCGGAAGGCAAACTTAGCTACGCTATGAGAGTTTGCTTTTCTATCCATCGGCAGACGATCGAACTTACCGGCTACTCGTTCTACGAACAAAGAATCTTTTGTATGATAACCTTTCACGAAGCCCAGCTTAGCATAGCTTTCGCCATCTTCTTCGTTGATGTACTTGTTGTCATGGATATGCGTTTCGGCATATACATTGGCAGAATCCATCAGGTTAACCAGGAAGCGTCCGTAAGTAGTATCGGCATGGAACTTCTCGTGAGAAGGTATACCGCAATCGTCGTTCACAATCTTGCGAACAGCTTCCACTGTCAACAAATATTCCCAACGGTTGTTGTTGCCACGATCTACATAAGCGGTGTCGACATACAGAGCAGGATTGATTTTCGGGAACTGAACTGCATTTGCAATGCTCAGGAATTCACCCTTTTCATATACCACCTGTGCATCGTTTTCAGCACGGTAGATACGGATCGTATCACCCATAGCGATCTTACGATATGCAGGAGCATCCATCTTTTCTACAACGAACAGGTCGTTTTCTGTCTGGTCATAGATGTCGGCACGGTTAGTAATACCATTGTTTTCGCTGGTTCCGGCATACATCTTCAAATCGCCTAATGTATTAGTCTTATATGAACCAATCTTATCATCAGTCTGATCGATCTCAACCAGGTTGTAAGTACCGTTCGGTTTCATCTTCAGAGCGAAACGCTGGGCAGCAGCCTTAGCACCTGCTTCATCCAATGTATTTTCACCATTGAACGGATTACATACATAATGCTTCATCAAGTCGTTATCCTTGATATTGGAAGCAGTTCCGTAAGTTACATATTCGCCGTTAGCGTCGTTCTTCACGATATACGGAAGGATAGCCAATGTATCTTTCTTATCCGATTTGTAATCGTTGCCATCATAGTAACCTAATGTGCTTACTACATATACAGTATCGATTCTGGATACTTTCTTATCCGGGCGTCCTGCATATTCTTTAGTCAGAGACCAGATAACTGCATTGGCAGCATTCTTATCCAAACCGATCTGATGTTTTCCGGCATGGTTTTCTGTCAGGTAAGCATTTTCTGTTACAGGCAGATAAGCAGCGATCTTGAACTGTTCGTCTCTCAATGCATTTTCATCCAGGTTAGCGAAACCGTCGAACTTAGTAGCGTTGTTTACAAACTCGATCTTAACAGTATCCTGAGAGCCTGCGAAAGCATATACATCGTCAGCTTCTACATTATACAGTGTCTGAGCAGTTAATGCGATCGTCGGATCTTCACGGTTGGTGAATACCAACTGGCTACCGCTCTTCGTTACAGCCCACTGAGCTTCCGGAGAAGTCAACAGTACCTTAGAAGCATCCACATAACCGGCTTCGCTGTCTGTATTGATTGCATATACTTTACCATAACCTTTAGAGTTGTATTTAGCAGCAGTATTTGCATTGACGATGGTTACAAACTTACCTTTCAACAATGTCTTGATGTCTGTCAGGTTAGAACCACCGAATTTGATGAACGGCCAGTTTTCTACACGGCTACCGTCGGTTTCGATAGAGTTAGAGGTAGTAAGCATGTTCTTGCCGTCTACAGTTGCAACATACAGCTTACCGAATAAATCGCTTTCAGTGCTTGCACCAGTATTGTATACATTAATAGCCAAAGCTTTTGCGTCGGATGCTTTATAAACACCGGCACTATAACTTACGCCAAAGGTATATTTATATTGTGCCTTCATGTCTGCATCACCGCTACCCGTTTCTCCTACGGTCATTGTCCAGAAGTCTTCTTTAGAGATAGTAGTCAGTTTGTAACCACGATCCTTAGAGTTTTCACCATTCAAGCTTTCAGAAGATTCACCCCATGTGGATTCAGTATCCAATACGATGAAGTCGCCGGCTGCATTCTGCAGGTAGAAACGTTTATCCGTATTTGCATTTGCAGCAGTTGAAACAACTTTATTGTTCGTCTTTGCAACAGATCTTACCGGAGTCAAAGTACCAGTGAACGGATTTTCTTCGATAGAAGTCTTCTTGAAGTCTTTGTCGATAGCAATCGTTACATCAAAACCGTTACCCAGCTTTTCAGTCAGATATTTACCATCCAGCAACATACCCGGAGCTGCATACAAACCGAAGGTTGCAACTGTTTCACCCTGGGCAGCCTGCGAAAGAGCAATACCATTAGTAGCATCAGTGATAACCATTGTCTTTGATGTTGCACCATTCAGCTGTAACTGTACGGCTAAGTTTGTATTATAAGACAAACCGCCAACGCTTTCAAAGTCGGAACCGCCTCCCAATACTAAAGGCTTATCTGTTGTACTTGCAACAGTCGATAAAGTATAGTGCTTAACACCACCGAATGTAGATTCTGTTACTTTCCACAATACATTCTTCAATGCATCATCTGTAGCTGAAACAGCACCGGCATTCTCTGCACTAACCACCTCTGCAGAAGTCTTTTTCTCTAAAGTAGTACCATTCCAAGACAAGTAGTTCTGTCCGCCATCAACAGATAACAGATAATAATTACCGTCATTCTTAACCAAACTATAAGCTTCGTGAGTTGTGTTTTCAGGAGCCTGAGCGATTACGGAAGAAGCAGCCAATTTGGTAGCGGCGGCAGCAGCATAATTTTCAGCTTTAGCACCTGTATTCGTAAAGAATACATTTGCACCTTGCTTTGTATAACCAAATTTGAATGTTCCACTAATAGTCGTAGTTGTGTTTGTTGCATCCGTATAATAAGCAAACGTACCACCGTTAGCAGTCAAAGCAAAAGCAGTTGCTTCAGCAGGATCTGCAGATTTTAAACCAGGAGCGACATCCAGGAATCTTTTTGCTTCACCGGCATTCTTCAATGCTACTGATTCGTATTTACCATTGTTTACCAACCAGGATGCAGCAGCGGCTTTAGCACCATCTGTCAGGCTCCATTCGCTAGCAGCAATTGTCTTAACTTTACCACCGTCAACGATCAGTAAGTTTTCACCTAACTTAACCAATACAGGAGTAGTAGCATCCGGAGCGACCGTCAAGTTTCCACCAGCTTCAGGATCAGCCGGAGTTGCCGCTTTTTCTACTGCGGTAAGAACCTGAGCACCGTTAGCCAGAGCTACCTGTGATTCTGTTCTTTCAGCAATTACGTAAGTTCCGTCAGCCGGAGCTTCGCCTGTGCCTAGTTTAGGAGTTCCTGATACAGTATTAGTTGAAACAGCATACAGATATGCATATTTAACACCGTCACCTTCAGCTTTTAATTGTAGCTTATTGCTTACAATTGCTAAATAATTGCTTCCTGATTTCAAACGACCATCGGCACACAAAGTGAAGGTAACTTCACTTGTTGCTGCTAATGTCATATCAGCATCTGCACTTCCTGTCAAAAGGCTCTTAGAAGCACCGATCTTGCCATCTTTTACTGTCCACTGGCTAGTAGCGTCTACTGAGCTAAGATTAGTAATATTAGCGGCTTCTGCTTGTGCTAATTCTTCGGGGGTAAAGATAATAGGATCTGCATCCGCAGAGCCAATAGATCCTTTATTATCATCAGCAACCTTTGCTAAATAGATCTCTCCAGCAGTTATTGACTGTTTCTGGCTACCTCCACTTTTAGGATAAGCATAAATATTATTACCTGTGCTTGCCGAACTTCCTAGAACAATATCACTACCTGAAACCTGCAAGAATTTCGTACCGATCTTTACTTCATAAGTGGATTCATTTAAGCTAATAGCAGAAGCATCATCAGCATTATCTACAAACTCAAGAGTTGCATCATTCTGTTTCAAGTAAAGTGTTCTTCCATCGGGAGTAGAGAAACTTACTTTATTACTTGCATCAACAGTAAAAGCAGAAGTTGTAAAAGTTCCATCAGAAATAGTAGTTCCCAAAGAAAGCTTTTCAGCAGTAGTCTCCGAATACCCTGCAGCAACCTGGCTACTAACAGCTATTTCAGCAGCTTCCTTCACATTCTGTCCCAAAGCAAAAGCCTCAGTTGTACTTGCTGTATTTGCCACTGTTCCTACAGCAGTAAATACGCCAACAAAAGCTTCACCAGCCCCCGGAGTCGCTTTCAAAGATAATGCACCAGTAGTGGTATTTACAATAAGGAAATCAGTACCGGATTTAAGATTTTCACCTTCAAATGTAAAAGCAACAGCGCCATCAGGTGCTGCGTCGCCAGAAGCAGGAAGCAATACGACTTCTCCTGTTGCAGCCTTTCCGATATAACTTCCGTTAGCAGTAACCAGATTAGTAGCCGATTGATTTGCTTTACCTTTCCAGATCTTTGCATTTTCAAAAGTCAGTTCAGCAGACAGTGCCTCACCTTTAACAGTATACTCTGCAGGAGAAGCAGCTCTGGTTTGAACCATCACATACTTAGCTCCACCATCCACATCCGGCAGGATCATTGCATCTACAGCGTAGAACAATCCACCAGAAGCTAACAGTGCAGCTACTAACGTAGAAAACTTTTTGTTCATAATTCTTTAATTTAATATTAATAATAGTGTTACTTAAAAAGCCTATTCGTAGAGGATGCCTTAGTGTTGCCTATTGTTAAATGACTAGCCAAAACGTTCCTTTTTTTTAGTCATTCTTCCGGAGGCCTTTTGCTTTCGTGTAGAAAAGGAGCAATTTCATACATATTTTGCTATCCGGTTGATAAGAAAGCACATAGATCAGATAAAATAATTCTTAAAAGGATTGCACATTCAAAATTAAGCGATACCTTTGTATGACTAAAAAAAAGGAACGATTTATCTAGTCAGTCCTTTTTTGGCATCTATCCTTTATTATTCAAAAGTTCATACCCCGTATTCGACTACCCCTATTTATATAAATATGTACCCGCGCGCGTTTCATAATAGCCTGTGTTTCAATGGGCATTATTTCGGGTTTTTGCCGGGGATTGTAAAAAGGGGGTTTTTGGAGTGATTTTCCCCAATATTTCTTATTGGTGGGGAAAGAGTCTCTAAACTTCACATGCTCATTCTCTTTGAAGCCATGAAAAAAGCAGCTTCATCTTTTGATATAAATAAAAAACAACTATCTTTGTCCCGTTACCCGCTAGTGGGTAACAGACCATTAAAACCATTGACATATGGAAAAGTACGTTAATATCATGCTGGATAGCGCTTTTAAAACCGTATTCGGAGTAAAGCAAGTAGCCATCGACTTTATCAATGCCGCCCTCGAAGGCGAGCACCGGGTGAAAGACCTGACTTATCTCGATAAAGAAATCCAACCGGAAGTAGTAGAACAGCGCACGGTGATCTTCGATCTCCTTTGCGAAGATGTGGATGGAAGTAAATTTATTTTGGAGATGCAGAATTGCCCGCAACGTTATTTCTTTAACCGCGGATTCTATTATCTTTGTAAAATGGTCTCCCGTCAGGGAAGGATCGGTGATGACTGGAAGTACAGCCTGCTTCCGGTGTATGGTATCTACCTGTTGAACTTCAGCCTGCCTGAGTTTCATAGTTGGCGCACGGATGTGGTTTTGGCGAACGAGGCAACGGGTAAAGCATTTGGCGAGGTCAAGTTGAAGCAGATCTATCTGTCGTTCGACCTGTTCAATTTAAGTGAAGAGGAGTGTAAGACGCCTCTTGAAAACACGATTTTTATATTGAAGAATATGAATTTATTTGATATGTCTCCGTTCAAGGAGAAAAATGATGCCTTCAAGCGTCTGCTCGATGTATCGAAATTAGAAGCAATGACCGATCACGAACGTGCCGTCTATGAGGAGAATCTAAAGATTTACCGCGACTGGCGTGCTACGCTGGAATATGCTGTAGAAGAAGCTGAAGAGAAGGGTTTGAAGAAAGGATTAGAGAAAGGCAAAATGGAAGGTCTGGAGAAAGGCAAGGCAGAAGAACAACGTCTCATTGCTGCGAACTTAAAAAAACAGGGAATTAATATTGAAACGATCGCTCAGTGTACCGGATTGTCGGTGAAAGAGATTGACGAATTGTAATTTATGACTGCATAATATATTAAATCAGCCGGGGTATCTTGATATAACACCCCGGCTGATTTTGTTTCTGTTCTTGCCAGATCTTACAGCTTATGTATCACCTTCATCAACTGTTCACCCAGGCCGATCGTGTATCCCTGGGATACGAATACGACGCGGTTGAAAGTGTCGGCGATGATGAAGATCGGCAACTGGCTTGCATTCTGCAGCTTCATGGCCGATGCGATCTCCTTCTGGATATGGTTGTCTGCATCGATACCGTAAGTGATAGTGCCGGGCAGGTCGCCGAACTCTTTCGGATCGAAGCTGTTGTAACCCTTTTCATCCGGGAAAAGAAGCACCATGCTGCGTCCCCATGCTTCGAGGTCTTTCTTCACGGCGGCGATGTCGCGCATAGCGTGGTTGGTCGGTTCCTGACGGGCACCGAGGATAGCCACTACGAAGTAACCACGGCCGGTTGTTGCCAGTACACTGGTTTCTTCGCCGTTATCGGCACGTTTGAACTTATTCTCGGAGTTGAAGTTACCGATCACCTGCACTTCTTCGAGGTTCTCACGCATCTCCAGTTTGATATTGGTTGTCTTATCCGGTTCTATGTTGAAGAACGATACTTCGGCCAGTACGCTGCCGTTTGCCATACGGGTTCCGGTCACCATCATATAGTTGCCTTCGTCGATAGCCTGCGGTTTCTTCAACAAGCTGCTCCAGGTGGTACCTACACCCATATCGGTACTTGCACTGCGGAAGTTCAGCGTCTGCAATTTAGCATCCGGAAGGATCTTGGCGATCGTGAAATGGCTGTAATATTTCGGATCCTGCAATGCCTTGATCGGAGCGTAAGTAGCTGTAACCTTACCTTGCTTGGCTGTAGTCTGAACGGCTGCTTCGAAGTCTACATCCATCCACCGGCCGTCTTTCATAAACTGTACCTTGCGTGCTACCGGCTCGATACGGGCAGGGATACCCAGGCTACGTGCCACAGCGATAAAGAAGATGTCGCGCGATCCGGTATCAGCCACACGCGATTTGAATACGCCCATCGGCATAACAGGGATACGCTGCGAGTTGAGTTCGTTCTTGATCGTGATATTCTTCTTCACCCAGTCAACCAGTGCCATCGGATCTGCCTGAGCCTGTTTGGCCAGTTCCGGATCTATGTTGGCAATGAAATAGCTGCGGTAAGGAGACAGGAATTCGTTGGCTACACGCGGGTTCAGGATATATCTGTTGAACTGATCCGAGTTAACCACTTCCGTATTGTTCAGATGGTCGGCCAGTACAGAAGCAGGTGTATCGCGAAGGTCTTTCGCAGAGATCACATCCAGCAAAGCCATTGCTACCGGACGTTTGTCGGACGGAGTTTCGCGCAGGAACTTCTCGATCTCCATCCAGTTGCCACGGCTGCCGATCAGGAAGTCGGACGTTTTCAACGGGTCGATACCCAGCTCTTTTGCCAGGGCTTCCGCTTTCTCTTCGGTATAGAAGGTAGCTACGTATTTATTACGGATAGCGTCTTCTTCCAACAGGCGTTTCGCATTGGTTTCCTTCTGTTCGGGAGTTACTTCAGCAGGGATGGAACCGTCTACCGGCGGGATAACATCCAGAGCGACTGCTTCGATGGCGTCACCCGGCTTCTTATCCAACTTGATCGTTACATCGCCTTTACCGAAAGATACTTTGTCGAAACCGAACTTGCCGTCTTTGGTAGCCCAGACGAACATATCGCCTTTACCGGCTGTCAGGAAGGTCTTTCCTTCGGCGTCGGTCTTTTTATTGGCTACGGTATAGAACTCGGCATAGTTGTATATCTTGAATTCAACGCTGGCATCGGGAACGGGCTTGCCGTCGGCATCCACTATCGTTACGATGGCTTTGCCTGTCGGTGCGTAGTTGTCGATCACATTGATCTCGGTGTAACCGTCTGTTTCGAGCATGACTTCTTCGGGGCCGTTGTATTTGCCGAATACCTTGGTGTGCATCAGCATGCCACGGTAAGCGGGGCCGTTAAACCATCCCAGGTTCAGGATCGGTTCCGGTTCGCAAGCGCCCAGGAACATCCATTTGCCGTTCACCCAGGCTTCCACCCAAGCATGGTTGTCGTCGGTGTGTGCCCAGCGCGGGGTATATACCTGGCGGGCGGGGATACCTACCGAGCGGAGTGCGGCCACCGTAAAGGTTGACTCTTCACCGCAACGTCCGTAAGCTGTCTTTACAGAGGCCAGCGGCGAGCTGGTACGGGCATCGGAAGGGGTATAGATTACTTTCTCATGACACCAGTGGTTTACTTCCAGCACGGCATCGTACAAGGACAGGCCTTTTACACGGTCTTTCAGTTCGTCGAAGAAGACCATACGGCTTTCGTCCAGGTTCTCGTTGTTCACGCGGATCGGCAGGACGAAGTGACGGAAGATGTCTTCAGGGATACTGTCGCCCCAGGGCATTTCCTGTTTCGCCTTGAAAGAACTGCGGATGTTATCCAGATAGAGTTTCCCGTCATAATCGGTAATGTCACCGATCGGCATGTAGGCGTAAAGGAAGGTCAATGCCTCTTTCTCCTGCGGCGTCATTTCCTGATTGAAAACTGCGAACAGATCTCCGTCAGGCAGGGCAACCTGTTTGGCCTGGAAATCTTTCTCTACTTCCGCTCTGAATGCATTGTCAGAGATGAAGTGTTGCTGCTTGCTGCATGCTGCACATAAAAGAAGGGTGCACAGCAATGTGAATAGATGTTTTTTGTTCATAGAGTGATTATGTATGTGTGCCAAAAGTAGTGAATAAAACGATAAGATACAAGTCTATACAAAAGGAAGAGGATGTTTTTACGGAATATATCCACACCCTCTTCCTTAATTATGTAATTACTGTTCAAACGTTTCCCGGCAAGACTTATTTCTTATCCCACCACAGGCGGCCGAACTCGTCGGTAATCAAACCGAATTCAGGATCTTTAGCCATTGTTTCGATTCTTTCAACCAGGTTGTCATGGTTAGGACTACCCACAGCCGGGTATGAGAAGCGCGTTCTGCGCGGTACATCCTGCTGGATACCGCCGATGAAAACCGGATCGAAAGTAATAACGGTAGACTGCTGGTTGGGATAACCTGTACGGCGCCACATAGCCCATGTCTCATTGTTGTTCTTGAAGTGTTCGACGAATGACTGGCAATAGATCTGTTCCTTTGCGATGGAAGGATTCCACTTGATGCCGTCCTGAGCCATAAAGGCTTCCAGTTCTGCATCGGTTACCGCTTCGTAGTCATTGATCTTGCAATAGTCACCGATCTTGCTCCATTGCGTGATAGAAGCACGTACGCCTTCTTCATACCATTCCTGTGCCGTCTTGGAGCTGTTCACACCATCCAGTACGAACTCGGATGCCATAAAGCAGAAGTCGGCATAAGTAAGGATCGGGAACCACGAGCCACCGCTACCGTTATCCTGCATACCTTTCCAAAGGCGGGTCTGAGGTTTGTTGGCCGCACGCATATCCGTACCGTCCGATTTCAAAGAGCGGGCCAGGTAACGTTTGTCGGTTGACTTGAAATCGTTGCTGACCGTACCCCCTTCCCAACGGGTGAAATCTTCCGGGATATATTTATCCGGGTCTGTCTGCTCCGCATTATATTTCGCTACATTTTCCGAAGTCAGGTTGTTGATCTGGAAAAACAAGCGTTTTCTGGGGTCGTTATATTTCTTCAGATAAGTCATGAACGGAGCAGAAGCGCGATCCATGTCGATTACCGAATGCCAGTCGCCACCGCTGGTGAACAACTTATCGAAATACATGATAAAGCTATCGTCGATACTTGCCGGGATATCAGCTGAAGCCAATACCTCTTTGACGATGGCTTTCGCTTCTTCCGGATTCCGTTTATATATACGAAGAGCGATACGCATACGGACTGCATTGGCCGTCTTTACCCATTTCTCCATTTCGCCATCAAAGCAAACATCGTAGCCTTGCAGAGAGATCTGGTCACCGCCCAGGTTCGCTTTGATGGTAGCAGCAGCTTCTTTCAGCTCCTTATTCCATACATCGAAAAGCTCTTCCTGTGTCTGGAAATGCGGTTCGATCAGGTCTTCATGTCCTGAACGCATTCCCCATCCTTCGGAATAAACCAGTGATCCGTGCATATCGGTCGTAGCGATGCCTTTTGTGATCAGGATAATACGGCCTACTTCGATCAAGTCCTGATATCTAGCCGCTTCCTCAGCCGGCAATTGCGAAACAAGATATTCGATATGCTTGGTATAGGAACCTACATCATTATATTCCGTATATAACGTCTCGCCAATACGGGAGTTGAAGAATGTAAAGTTAGTCGTACCGTATCCCCAGATACCTGTACAATATTGCATCCATCTCAGTTTGCAGGCATACGAGTCGTCCCACATAGACTGGTAGGTATTATATTTAGACTCGGCCTGGTAAAGCATTGTTACCGGATCTACCTCCAATACGGTACCGGTATCGGTATTGATTTTTACGAAATCATTGTTGCAGGAACAAAGCGATCCTAAAAAAACCGGAAGGGCATAGGCCCATATTTTTAATTTATTCATGATTTTCTTCGTTTAAATAAGGCATTAGAAAGATACGTTGATACTGAAACCATAGTTACGGGTCAGGGCAGAACCACCGGCTTCGTAGTATTCTGAAGTGTAGTTACTTCTCAGACCTTCCGGGTTGATGTTATCCGGCAGGCTATTATACAGGAAGCCGACGTTACGGCAAACAAGGCCTACGTTTACGTTCTGCACGTATAACTTGCTGATCCATTTTGACGGTAATGAATAACGCAGCGACAGCTCACGCAAAGCGATCCAGGAACATTTCTGGATACCTGTCTCACGGATACCCGATCCCCAGTCGGCCAGGTTAGCATAATATTTGTAGGCCGACAACGGCTTAACCAACCCCTTTTCGTAGGCTTCCTGATAGCTCATACCGGAAACATCCGTACCGTTGATGTTGATTCCTTCGGCAAACACTCCTTCCGGGATCATACCGTCGTTGATAACACGTCCGTCGTCGAGTGTACGGGGCAATCCGCCGTATTCTTCCGTACGACCGAACAGAGAGGATTTCAGAATACCGTTAGACATACCATAGTTGTAAGAACCGGAGAAGATATCACCACCGAAGCGGGCATCCAGCACCACGTTGAAAGAAAGGTTCTTCCAGGTCAGGGAAGAGCTTAAACCACCCAGCAACTTAGGCTGGATACTACCGATCTTTTCGCTGGTACCCGAGCGGCGCCATGAACCGTCCTGGTTCAGGATCTTTTCACCTGCCTCGTTGCGTGTATAAGCATAGCTGGTGTAGATATCGCCATAAGCACCACCTACCGTAGCCCATGCTTCCGTATCACCACCACCGCCTTTCAGCTTGTAGCGTTCAACGCCCGGAGCCAGTTCGATGATCTTGTTGCTGTTGTGTGTCAGGTTAAGAGACAGATCCCATAACCAGTCTTTTGTCTCGATAGGAGTGGCATTGATCAACAGTTCCACACCGGAGTTCTGAATATTACCGGCATTGATCCAGCGGGCGGTTACCCCTGTTTCTTTAGGCATACTGAGTGCCAGGATCTGGTTCTTTGTATTCGTCTTATAATAAGCAAGGTCAAAGCCTAAGCGGTTATTAAAGAACTTGGCTTCGAGACCGAACTCGAGAGCATACTGCTTTTCAGGTTTCAACGCATTATTCCGCAGATACTCGGAGTCGTATTTGTAGTAAGGATAATCCTTGCTGTCGAACGGGTTTACATACGTATTGTCGAATGTATAATAACCGGTAGCTGTTGTCAGATACGGATCACAGTCATTACCTACCACGGCATAAGAACCTCTGATCTTTGCGAATGACAGGAAGTCGGGCAGCCGGTCGCGGAACGTTTCCGTCATGATCCATGAAGCACTGACAGAAGGATAGAAATAAGAGGTCGTACCTGTTCCATCGGCATAGATCAAAGCAGACGACCAGTCGTTACGGCCGGTGATATCCAGGAAGATCTGACTCTTATAGTCCATATTGGCAAATGCATAGACCGAGTTGATGCGTTTACGCTTTGTCTTATAACGTACTTCTGTCGTAGCCGGAGCCACCGAGTTAGTCATATCATACTGTCCGGGAATACGCAGACCGTTTGTAGATTTGGTCTTGTGGTAACCTGAACGGGTATCCCATTGCTCGGCAGCCACTGATCCGCTGATATTGAAATCCTCGAAACTATGATGGGCACTCAACATACCGGTCACCTTATACTGATCTTTACGTTCGTCGTTGATTTCATATTTCGATCCGTCGTAATTGCTTTGGCCTGTTGCAAAGACTTTTGCTTCATATGTCTTGAATATCTTGTAGATATCCCCTTTCACCTTCAATGTCAACCAGTCCAGGATCTTCACATCCAGTCCGAGGTTGGCACGGAAGTTGTCTTCCACCTGCGAATAGCGGTTCTCCAGATAATCGAACAACGTGCTGGAGTAGCCGAACGGATCTTCCCCGTTGTAACCGTCGCCTTTAGCGCTCTTGTAATTATTCAGCCAGTATTTCACGTCATATTCACGCGGAGCGTTGAACATAAAGTCGTACACCGGTGATTTATCTCCACCCTGGTAAGTCGGGTTGATTGCTTTGGAGCGGATGTAGGCAAATCCTCCTTCTGCTTTCAGGAACTTGCTCAGGTCGCGGGAAGCGTTCAAGCTAAAGCTATTTCTTGAGAAGTCGTTGTTGAAGGTTACACCATTTGATTTAAGGTTGGAGTAAGAGAAACGGAAAGCTCCTTTTTCATCACCACCCGATACAGCGACGTTGGTATTCATATAACGCCCTGTCTGGTACATGTCTTTAATGTTGTTCTTGGAAGCCTGGAAGATTCCTTCATAATTATCCACGTAATAGGGCTGGCCATCAAAACGCGGGCCGAAGTTACGGCCGGTCGAGATATGACGGTTGTCGCTTCCATCCGAATTCAGGCTCCATACCGGCTGCGTACCCATACCGAATTCGTTCTGAACGTCCGGAGTGGCATACACCACATCCCAGGTTTCAGAGTGCGACAGGCTGACACCTATACCTGATCCTTTTTTACCTTTCTTGGTTGTGATCAGAACCACACCGTTAGCGGCACGCGAACCGTACAAGGCGGTTGCAGCGGCACCTTTCAGGACAGACATCGACTCGAAGTCGTCGGCATTCAGGTTCTTCAGGTCGTTACCGAAGTCTTGTGTCTGGCTGTTCACCTTATCCGGATCCATTACTTCGTTGTCGATGATAACGCCGTCGACCACAAAGATCGGCTGGTTGTTACCGCCCAAAGAAGAGTTACCACGGATCAGGATACGTTGAGAAGATTGCGGCCCGGAGTTACCCATATTGATCTGTACACCGGCCACTTTACCCTGTATACCATTGATCGGGTTCACCACGTTCACCTTGGCGATTTCATCCCCTTTGATTTCTGTCATTGCATAACCCAGCGCCTTCTTTTCGCGGCTCATACCTAAAGCGGTTACAACGACTTCATCCAGAAGCTCCGAGTCTTCTTTCATTTCAAGATTGATCACAGTCTGTCCCTTTACCTGTATAGTTTGGGATTGATACCCCATAAAGGAAAAGACCAACTCGGCATTTGCCGGTACATCGATAGAGTAATTTCCATCCACATCAGAAATCGTACCGGTGGTAGTACCTTTCACGGCAATATTAACACCCGGCAACCCGAAACCGGTTGCATCGATAATCTGACCGGTAACCTTAATAGTCTGCTGTTGGGTTACTGCCATTTCCGTGCCGGCCTTGGCGAATACCGTCTGCGGAAATGCTAATCCTGCCGTCAAAGCCAAACATAAGCATAAGGATGATGCTTTTAATGGCCAGCCATTAAAAGCAGAGTTATAACTCTGCTTTTTTGAACAAAACATTTGTTGGTTCATAATTTGAAGTTTGTAATAGTAATAGTAGTGTGTTTAATACTAGTGCGAAATCAACATCAAGTCACTTTGTTTTTCCATATTTGAATTTACTTTTTCCTTATTTGGAATAACTTATCTCTCCCGCACCAAATATATATCTGTAGATGTATTATTAATATCTATTTTTGTTAATATTGGTTATCGATGTTTTACAACATTGCTTCATTTCCTTACACCATGACAGCCAGACCAAGGGTAATCAATCGTAAAACCAGTATTTTAGCAACATATTGCCATTCTTGTTTTTTATTTTAACGTTAGCAATTATTTTTATTTATCATGCACGTTATTTGGTATAAGTTTGCGAACTTTGTATCATATTATACATCACAGAGTAAAACCGTTTCCGCTTATGTTCCACGACTTAGAGATTCTACATAATGCGGAAGGAATCTTGTTGATTGCTTCCGTCATTCTTTTTTTCAGTATTTTCGCCGGTAAGGCAGGTTATCGTTTCGGACTCCCCGCGTTATTGCTATTCCTGGGAGTCGGTATGTTATTTGGTAGCGACGGACTGGGTATTCAGTTCAGTAATCCGAACGCCGCACAGTTCATCGGTATGTTGGCGTTGAGTATCATTCTGTTTTCGGGCGGTATGGATACGAAGATATCCGAGGTTAAGCCGATTGCATCGCAAGGGGTTATCCTGGCAACGGTCGGGGTGCTGGCCACTACGTTTATCACGGGTGGCTTCATTTATTACATCTCCAAACTGGTTACGGGCTACGAAACCCTCACCTTTCCCGAATCGCTGTTGATGGCGGCTGTTATGTCGTCTACCGATTCTGCGTCTGTCTTTTCCATCCTCCGTAGTAAAGGGGTATACCTGAAGCAACGGCTGCGTCCCACGCTGGAGTTGGAAAGTGGTAGTAACGACCCGATGGCCTACATGCTTACCTTGCTGCTGATCGCTTATATACAGACAGCCGGGATGAACCTGGCCGATGCTGCTCTTTCGCTGGTGATCCAGTTATCGGTAGGTGCTATTGCCGGCTTCCTGCTGGGTAAACTGGCCGTGCTGATCATCAACAAGATCGATATAGATAATGAGTCGTTGTACCCGATCTTATTGCTGGCTACCGCTTTCTTCACCTTCGCCGCCACTACGCTGTGCAAAGGGAATGGATATCTGGCTGTTTATATTGCCGGGCTGGTGGTTGGAAATGCCAAGATCGTACATAAGAAAAGTATCGGTACTTTCTTCGACGGCTTTGCCTGGTTATGGCAGATTGTGATGTTCCTTACGCTGGGATTGCTTGTCAACCCCCACGAATTGCTGCCGGTTGCCCCGATCGGGCTCACTGTCGGTATCTTCATGATCCTCTTTGCACGTCCGATCAGCGTATTCCTTTGTCTGCTCCCTTATAAGAATTTTACAACGAAAGGGAAGTTATATATCTCCTGGGTGGGCCTTCGCGGAGCCGTCCCGATCATCTTCGCCACTTATCCGCTGATTGCCGGAATTGAACATGCCGGGCTGATATTCAATGTGGTATTCTTTATCACCATCCTCTCCCTGCTTATCCAGGGAACTACCGTGACGCAGGCAGCCAAATGGCTCGGACTGATCGACGAACCGGAACGGAAAGACGTATTCGGCATCGAACTCCCGGAAGGCATCAAAAGCGCCATGAGCGAGATCGATATCACTCCGGAAGTCCTTACGCACGGTAACAAGCTGATGGAACTTACCTTGCCCGACCATACACTGGCCGTTATGGTGATGCGCGACGAACGTTATTTCATCCCCAAAGGCAATACGGTTCTGATGGAAGGCGACAAGCTGCTGATGATCTCCGACAACGACGAGGCATTGCTCCAGGCTTATGAAGCGCTGGGCATCACAGACTACACGATGAAAAAGAATTAACATCATCTACATCCCTTTTCAAAAGAACAGTAATAGCGAGGAAGCAGAGAGGCTTTCCCGCTATCGCTATGCAGATTCTGTCTCCTGCGGGCGGATATAAAAGACCGTAAAAAACAGCGAAGAATATACAAAACAGTAAAACGCATCGTTATTATGTAAACTATTCCGATTAAATTTGTAAGAACTAATAAGGTAATAATATGGCAGTAAAGAAAGACAGAGTACTTTGGGCAGATGATGAGATCGATTTGCTGAAACCTCACATTTTGTTTTTGCAGGACAAAGGATATGAAGTAGTTCCGGTAATCAGTGGGCAGGATGCTATCGACTGTTGCAGGGAGCAATCGTTCGATATTATTTTCCTCGACGAGAACATGCCCGGTCTGACTGGTCTGGAAACGCTGGCCCATATCAAAGAGATCAACCCCAACGTACCGGTCGTGATGGTGACCAAAAGCGAAGAAGAAAGCATCATGAACCAGGCTATCGGCAACAAGATTGCCGATTACCTGATCAAGCCGGTCAACCCGAATCAGCTTCTTCTGTCTATCAAGAAGAATGTACATAAGAATGTGATTATCTCGGAAACGACTACGGTCGGTTACCAGCAGGAATTCGGCCGTATCGGCATGCAGATCAACGACTCATTGACTACCGACGACTGGATGGAACTATATAAGAAGTTGGTTTATTGGGAGCTGGAACTGGAAAGCAGCCAGACGCAGATGTCCGACATGCTCCGGATGCAGAAGGAAGAGGCTAACAATGCTTTCGGTAAGTTTGTAAAGAAGAATTACGTAAACTGGATACAGAACCCGGCCGAACGCCCTTTGATGAGTCCGGATCTTTTCAAGAAAAAGGTATTCCCGTTGCTGGACAACGAGGAGAAGGTTTTCTTTATCCTGATCGATAACTTCCGCCTGGATCAGTGGCGCGTTGTAAAAGACCTGTTGGCCGAATACTTCACCTTCGACGAGGGGTTGTATTACAGCATCCTGCCTACCGCTACGCAGTATGCCCGCAACTCCATCTTCTCAGGCTTGATGCCCTCGCAGATAGAAAAGATGTTTCCCGACCTTTGGGTAGACGAGGAAAGCGAAGAGGGTAAGAACCTCAACGAGGCTCCGTTGATCCAGACACAGATAGACCGTTTCCGCAAGAAATATACGTTCTCCTACAACAAGGTACACGACTCGCAATATGGCGAAAAGTTGCTGAATATGATCTCATCCCTGACGCATAACCAGCTGAATGTCGTGGTACTGAACTTTGTGGATATGTTGTCGCATGCCCGTACGGAAATGAAGATGATCCGCGAGCTGGCACAGAGCGAAGCGGCTTACCGCAGCCTGACCCGTTCCTGGTTCCAGCATTCCACGACCCTGGAACTGTTCCGCCGCATCTCCGACAAAGGTTATAAAGTGATCGTGACTACCGACCATGGGACAATCCGTGTAGATAATCCGATAAAGGTGATAGGCGACCGGAATACCAACACGAACCTGCGTTACAAGGTAGGCAAGAACCTCAACTACAACCCGAAAGAGGTATTCGAGATACGCGATCCGGAAAAGATAGGTCTCCCCTCGCCCAACCTGAGCAGCAAATATATCTTCGCCATGAACGACGATTTCTTTGCCTATCCGAACAACTACAACTATTATGTGTCCTACTACAAGAACACATTCCAGCACGGGGGTATTTCAATGGAAGAAATGATGGTGCCGTTTATCACCATGATCCCAAAATAGTTGGCGGTTGACGGCTGACAATCGACAATTTAATATACCTTTGCGGCATAATAAAAGAACATTATCGACAGACATCATGAGTACTATCAAGATTGAGAATTTAGATACCATCCGTCAGGCAGCGAAAGAGTTTATTGCCGGTATGGATGATCGTACAGTCTTTGCATTCTACGGTAGCATGGGAGCCGGAAAGACTACTTTCATAAAGGCTATCTGCGAAGAACTGGGTGTAGAAGATGTTATCAACAGCCCGACATTCGCCATTATCAACGAATACCGTAGCGAAACTACCGGCGAACTGATCTATCATTTCGACTTCTACCGTATCAATAAGATCAGCGAAGCGGAACAGATAGGCACGGAAGATTACTTCTACAGCGGTGCCCTTTGCTTCATCGAATGGCCGGAAAAAGTTGAAGAGATGTTGCCGGGTGATGTGGTAAACGTAACGATCAGCGAAAACCCTGACGGATCACGAACCGTTGAAGTAAAATAACCGATGGAACCGACCGATTATTTCATATTAGTCATTTTCATGGCGCTGGGAGCCTTCTCCCTGATCGCCGCGATCTTCAACTTCGACTGGTATTTCGAGACCAACGGAGCAGCGACCTTCGTAAATAAATTCGGAAGAAAAGGGGCACGCATCTTTTATGCTTTATTGGGATTAGCGCTAATTAGCTGCGGCACACTCGGTTTGATTTACTGGTAAAAAAATAACACATCATAAACAAGGAATAGAAGTCTGTCTAAGGATTTCTATTCCTTGTTTTTCCTACCTTTGTACCCTACTAGTATTGCTATTGTATTTACCTGTCTAAATAAAAATGCTTATGAAGCGAATAAACTATTTTCACAACATCGTAGCATGTATGCTACTTATGTGTATTACTGCCTGTGATAAAGAGAACTCAACAATAGAAGATGTGATTCCCGCAGCAATCAAAAGCGACTTCTCCAAAAGATATCCATCTGCTGAGATCACTTCTTTCATGAATTATTCGGATGGCATCGACCAAATAAAATTTAAAGATCCGGAACAAAATGAGGCATTGATCTCGTATGTCAATGATAGCTGGAAAATGACCTATACAGAGATCAGCGATATCCAACAACTCCCCATTGAAGTTCAGACTTCTTTCCTGCAAGCCGGATATATTGGCGTACAGGACATTGAGATATTTAAAACAGAACGAGCAGGGATAACAAGGCCCCTTTACACATTACATTTCACGTATCCCTGGAAAAAATCCGACAACATGCAACATTATATTTATATCAATGACGACGGACTTTACTTGAGAACCCTTAGATGTATTCCAAACGATACACGCTGGTTTGTAAATCTGCCCGAAGACCATTTTAATTTTATACACGAAAAATATAAAGGGGCAGAGATAAGAGGATACATGAATGACGGAGAGCATGAATACTTCATCCTTCACAATGATACAATTAAACATGTTTTCTTTCATGGGGAAATAGCAACGGACAGAGGTTTCTGGAGAAGGACAGTGTATGAATTAAGCATGGATACTCCTATCCCGGACAATGTTGCCAAAGTATTAAAACATGACAACCCGGACTTTATCTATACAAACCTTTACTATATCGAATCCGAAGAAGGAAACTCATATCTTTTCCAGGATAAAAAACGTGATGACGAATTAGGATACACTATCGGCGAAAACCTCCAGCCTGCTGAAGAATAATACGACTTTATCACTTTCCTTATAAAATAAAAGAGACAACTGATTATTAATGATAGGTTGTCTCTTTTATTTTATCCAGCAATATCTTCTTTATTCCATCAACATAAAGTCGAGCTGCTTACGTTCCAGGTTGGCATTGGCTATCTTAACGGTAACCGGATCACCCAGACGGAAACGGCGTTTCTTACGACGACCGATCAGGCTGTAGGTTTCTTCGTCCATATCGTAGAAGTCGTCACCCAGATCACGGATAGGAACAAGGCCTTCGCACTTATTCTCGTTCAACTCGACGTATAATCCCCATTCGGTAACACCGGAGATAACACCGTCGAACACCATACCCAGTTTATCCTGCATAAATTCTACCTGCTTGTATTTGATAGAAGCACGTTCGGCATTGGCTGCCACCTGCTCCATAGTAGAACAATGGTCGCATTTTTCTTCATATTTCGCTTTTACCACGCTGCGGCCGCCATCCAGATAACGCTCCAACAGGCGGTGCACCATCATATCCGGATAACGACGGATGGGAGAGGTGAAATGTGTATAATATTCAAAGGCCAGACCATAGTGGCCGATATTTTCTGTCGTATAACGGGCTTTCTGCATCGAACGGATAGCCAGTGTCTCGATCAGGTTCTCTTCCGGCTTATCGTGTACTTCATCCAGCAGACGGTTCAGGTTGCGTGAGATATCGATCTTACTGCTACCTTCCGTCTTCATCTTATATCCGAAACGACGGATAAAGGCGGCGAAGTTCTCCAACTTGTCTGGATCGGGCAAGTCGTGGATACGATAGACAAACGTCTTCTTCGTTTTCCCTTTTGGCACTTTGCCGACAAATTCTGCGACCGTACGGTTTGCCAGCAGCATGAACTCTTCAATCAGCTTATTGGCATCTTTCGACTCCTTGATATAGGTGCTGATAGGCTTTCCGGTTTCATCGATCTCAAACCTTACTTCAAAGCGGTCGAAGTTGACGGCCCCATTCTTGAAACGTTTCTCGCGCAGCTTCTTTGCCAGCGCATCCAGTTTCAGTATCTCGTCTTTATAATCGCCTTCCCCTGTTTCAATCACCAGCTGTGCTTCTTCGTAAGTGAAACGGCGGTCGCTCTTAATCACCGTACGCACGATACGCGATTTCTTCACATTGGCATCTTCGTCCAGTTCAAAGATGGCGGAGAAACTTAACTTTTCTTCATCCGGACGCAGCGAACAGATCTGGTTGCACAACCGTTCCGGTAGCATCGGGATCGTACGATCCACCAGGTAGACGGATGTCGCACGGCTTTCGGCTTCACGGTCGATCAGGCTTTCCGGTTTTACATAATGGGTCACGTCGGCGATATGTACGCCCACTTCCCAGTTGGCATTATCCAGTTGGCGGATGGAAAGAGCATCGTCGAAGTCTTTCGCATCTTTCGGGTCGATAGTGAAAGTCAACACATTACGGAAGTCCTCACGTTTAGCGATCTCTTCTTCCGTAATCGTATCGGGTATTTTATTCGCAGCTTTCTCCACATTTTCAGGATAGACATACGGCAAACCGAACTCAGCCAGGATCGCATGCATTTCTGCGGTATTCTGACCGGCCACACCTAATATGTCGACCACTTCACCCAGCGGGTTCTTGGCATCTTCCGGCCATTCCACGATACGGACGATCGCTTTATCGCCGTTCTTACCACCTTTCAGTTTGTCTTTCGGGATGAATATATCGTTTGCCAATGTCTTGTTCTCTGTAATCAGGAAGGCAAAACCTTTCGTTACCTGCAGTTTACCGACAAAGCTCTTGTTCTTACTTTCCAGCACCTCGATCACTTCGGCTTCCGGCTCTGCACCTTTGCGTTTGGCAAATAGCTGTACTTTTACCTTATCACCGTCCATAGCATGTCCGGAGTTGCGCTCAGCCACAAATACAGGGGTTCCGCCATCTTCGGGGATGAACGAGTTCTTTCCGTTGCTGCGGCGTCCGAATGTACCGATAGCTGTTGTTCCCAGGCCGTTATAGCGATAACGGCCGCGGTCTATTTCCGTAATAAAGTTTTCGGCGGACAGATCATACAGAAGATCCACTACCTGGAGCTTCTGAACCTGACTTTCCACGCCGATCAGCTTGCTTATCTGTTTATAGTTAAATGGTTCCTTGGGAGAGGACTGAAAAACGGACATTACGGAATGCAGCATGGCTTCTTTCTTCATGCGCTTTCCTTTTCCCTTTTTCGGTTTGTTTTCTCTATTGTCCTTTTTCCCGGATTTGTTTTTCGTCATATATTTCTTTCGTAATTAAATGAGAGATGTATCATCTCCCTACAAAATAAACAATTATAATCGAGATACTGTTTACAAACAGACTAAATTATATCGCTTACCCTGTTATTATTTGAAGCAGTAAGGCTCCGGGCCGTTTACTCCCGGCTCACAAACAAAAAGACTGCCGCTAAGGGGGTATTCTTCCAGTTGTTCGTCAGAAAGTCCGGCGCGTGCCGTTGTTATGTAGAGCGTATTCATATCCTCGCCGCCGAATGCACAGGAAGCGACATGAGGAGCCGGCACCTCTACTTTTGCCAGCAATTCTCCCGTATAGGGATTATAACAATAAACACCGAAACCTCCCCATTGGGCTACCCAAAGGTTATCGTTGCTATCGATCGTCATACCGTCGGGGGAACCGGTACCCGGACGCATCATAACAGCCACCCCGTCGAACAGGATCTCGGCCGTCTTTTCATCATAACGGTAACGGGCAATCCTACCTGTTGCCGTATCATTATAATACATGTATTTCTTGTTGGCAGACCACACGATACCGTTGGAGATCGTCACTTCATCCAACTTGGTCGTTACGGTTCCGTCAGGAAGTACGGTGTAAAGTGTTCCGGCACCTTTAGGAGCACCGAATCCCATCGTACCGATCCACAGACGGCCGGCCGGATCGCATTTCCCGTCGTTACAGCGAACCTTTCCTTCGTGGTCGGGTATCGGAGCGATGGATGACAGACCGCCGTCGTTCAGGTTTACCCGCACGATCTCATCCTGAAGGGAGACAACAACCGTACTATCCGTTTCCGGCACTACGGTAGACACCATGCGGTCGAACTCCCAGGTTTTACAATCCTGCTTTTCAGGATAATACTCATATAACGTTTTGCCCTCGATATCAACCCAGAATAACGTATTTCTATCCGGATGCCAGATAGAACCTTCTCCGGTTGTCGCTTCTGCTTTAAAGGCTAAATTTGCATTGAGAACTTTCGGCTCGGACGAACATCCGCCTGTTATAAAAGGTATTGTCAACATAAGTATTCCTATTAAGTTTTTCATGGTAAATAATCAATTTCACTGCCTGTTATTAAGTGCAAATATAGCGTATTTTACTCATCAGCAGGTAATCGATATCAATTAAACGACCTTATTCGTGTTAAAAGTCCTAATCTTAGCTTCAAAGAAACAATCTAACGAATTAATTATGTAAATTTGCCGTTCAAACTAAAAATAACCGATGAGCGTAGTAATTAAAGAAGTTACCAGCAAAAAAGAGCTTAAGAAGTTCGTTAAGTTCAATATCGATTTATATAAAGGCAATCCATACCACATACCGGGATTGATTGAAGAGGAGATGGTTACGTTAGATAAAGAAAAGAATCCGGCTTTTGAAGTCTGTGATGCTGTCTATTATCTGGCTTACAAAGACGATAAGATAGTCGGCCGCATTGCCGGAATGATCAACCGCCGCAGTAATGAGGTGTGGAACCAGCAACGTGCCCGATTCGGATTCCTCGACTTTATCGATGACGCTGAAGTAGTAGACGGTCTGTTCAATGCTGTTGAAAAATGGGCGACTGAGCAAGGTATGACTGAAATTCACGGGCCGATGGGATTCACCGACATGGATCATGAAGGGATGTTGGTTGAAGGTTTCGACCAGCTGGGTACAATGGCTGCCATTTACAACTACCCCTATTATCCGAAACATATTGAACGTATCGGTTACGAGAAGGATCAGGACTGGCACGAGTTCAAGATATATATACCCGAAGGTATTCCGGAGAAGCATCAGCGCATCGGAGAGATCGTAAAAAAGAAATACGGCCTGAAAACCATGAAGTTCAAAAAGACAAAGGAGATATGGCCGTATGCACAAAAGATATTCGAAACGCTGAACGAATCCTATGCACCTCTGTACGGCTTCGCTCCGCTGACACAAAAGCAGATCGACTATTATGTAAAAATGTATATTCCGATGATCCGCCTGGATCTGGTCACCCTTATTATCAGGGAAGAGGACGATACGGTAGTCGGTTTTGGTATCTCACTGCCCAGCCTTTCGCACGCTATGCAAAAAGCAAAAGGACATTTGTTTCCTTTCGGCTGGATACATTTGCTGAAAGCGTTGAAGACAAAACCGAAGGTAATCGACCTGTATCTGACGGGCGTATTACCGGAATACCAGAATAAGGGAGTAAATGCGTTACTGTTTAACGATCTTATCCCCGTATATATCGGCTTAGGTGTCGAATATGCCGAAAGCAACCCGGAACTGGCAAGCAATAATGCCGTACAGGCTCAATGGGATTACTTCAAGCGTGAACATCATAAAACAAGAAGAGCTTTTATCAAAAAATTAAAATAAGGATTTTCTATGGAAGAACTGAATTCAACAATGCAACAACCGACAGCGTATAATGACGACGATATCAAGACGCTGGATTGGATGGAACATATCCGCCGGCGCCCAGGTATGTATATTGGTAAATTGGGAGATGGTAGCTATGCGGATGATGGTATCTATGTATTGCTGAAAGAGGTACTCGACAACTCCATTGACGAATACATGATGGGGTATGGCAAAACCATAGAGGTCACCGTAGAAGAAGGAACCGTTTCTGTCAGGGACTACGGACGCGGCGTTCCTCTGGGAAAAGTTGTCGACGTTTCCAGCAAGATGAATACAGGTGCCAAATACGACAGCAAGGCTTTTAAGAAGTCAGTCGGACTGAACGGTGTCGGTATCAAGGCCGTAAACGCCCTAAGCAGTTATTTCCTTATCACCAGTTTCCGCGACGGAGAATGCAAACGGGTGGAATACAGCAAGGCGATCATTACAGAAGAGTCAAAGATACAGCCTACTACGGAATCAAACGGTACATCGATCTATTTCATCCCCGACCGCGAAATATTCAAGGAATACCAGTACAAAGACGAGTTCATCGAAAGTCTCCTGAAGAATTACGTCTTTCTGAATTCCGGCCTGACGATTATATTCAACGGCAAGAAGTTCCACTCCCGCAACGGGCTGGTCGACCTGCTGAACGAGAACATGACCACCGAACCGTTATATCCGATCATTCACCTGAATGGCGAAGATATTGAAGTGGTTATCACCCACAGTAACCAGTACGGCGAAGAATATTACTCATTCGTCAACGGCCAGTACACGACACAGGGGGGAACGCATCTTTCCGCTTTCCGTGAAACACTGGGACGTGTTATCAAAGAATATTACAATAAGAACTTCGAATACTCCGATATCCGTGCCGGTATCGTTGCCGCCATCAGTATCAAGGTGGAAGAACCGGTATTCGAAAGCCAGACAAAAACAAAGCTGGGATCGAAGGATATAGGCCCCGAAGGCCCTACGGTAGCCAAGTTTGTTGGCGACTTCATCAAGAAGGAGCTCGACAACTACCTGCATAAGAACGTAGACACCTCGGAAGCCCTGCTTCGCAAGATACTGGAATCGGAAAAAGAGCGCAAAGCCATTGCCGGTGTGACCAAACTGGCCCGCGAACGAGCCAAGAAAGCCAACCTGCACAACAAAAAGCTACGCGACTGCCGTATCCACCTGAACGATACCAAAGGCGACCGTACGGAAGAAAGCTGTATCTTCATCACCGAGGGCGACTCGGCCAGCGGATCTATCACCAAGAGCCGCGACCCGAATTATCAGGCTGTATTCAGTCTGCGTGGTAAGCCGCTCAACAGCTTCGGTCTGACCAAGAAGATCGTATATGAAAACGAAGAGTTCAACCTTCTGCAGGCAGCCCTCAATATCGAAGACGGCCTGGACGGTTTGAGATACAATAAGGTTATTATCGCAACCGATGCCGATGTCGATGGTATGCACATCCGCCTGTTGCTGATCACTTTCTTTTTGCAGTTCTTCCCCGACCTGATCAAACGTAATCATGTCTATATCCTGCAAACCCCGCTTTTCCGTGTCCGCAACAAGCAGAAAACGTATTACTGCTACAGCGAAGAAGAGCGTCTGGCAGCCATACAAGCTGTAGGAAAGAACCCCGAAATCACCCGATTCAAAGGATTGGGAGAGATCTCACCGGACGAGTTCAAGCATTTTATCGGCAAAGATATACGCCTGGATCCGGTTACAATGAAAAAAGAAGACCTGGTAAAAGATATGCTCGAATTCTATATGGGTAAAAATACCATGGAAAGACAGAACTTTATCATTGATAACCTGGTTGTTGAAGAAGATGTGGTTAATTAAACACGAAGAATGAAAAAGCGTATCGCCCTTTTCCCCGGAACATTCGACCCGTTTACCATCGGACATCAGTCGCTGGTAAGCCGTGGACTGGCTCTGGTAGACGAAATCATTATCTCTATCGGTATCAACGAGAAGAAGCAAACCTATTTCTCGATTGAAAAACGGATAGAAGCGATCAGTAACCTATATAAAGATGAACCTCGGGTTAAGGTGATGTCATACAACTCGCTCACGGTAGATTTTGCCAACGAGGTGGGTGCTGCATTCATCCTGCGTGGTATCCGTACGGTAAACGACTTCGAATACGAGAAAAGCATTGCTGACGTAAACCGTAAACTCAGCGGCATCGAAACGTTCATCCTGTTTACAGAACCCGAGCATACGCATATCAGCTCCAGCATCGTACGCGAACTGCTGAATTATGGAAAAGATATATCCCAGTTCGTGCCGAAGGGTACGAACTTATATTGACAACTTACGAAATAAAGATCAAAAATGAGACAAATCCTATTCACCCTGCTCGCAGCAATGCTCGTCATCACTTCGGCAGTGGCCCAGAAACCGAATCAGGATGCCCGCAAATTATCCATGGCCCTGTATGCCATATCGAATCTGTATGTAGATCCGGTGGATGATTCCAAGCTGGTAGAAGATGCGATTATCGGTATGCTGGAAAAGCTGGATCCACATTCAAACTATATGGATCCGGAAGAGACAAAAGAAATGACCGAACCTTTGCAAGGGAATTTCGACGGTATCGGTATCCAGTTCAACATGCTGACCGATACGCTATACGTTATCCAGGTTATTCCCGGTGGCCCGTCTGAAAAGGTAGGCCTGGTAGCCGGTGACCGTATCATCATGGTTGACGACACCCTAATTGCCGGTGTTAAAATGAAAACAACCGATATTATGAAGCGTTTGCGCGGGCCGAAAGGTACCGAAGTAAGCGTAAAGGTATTGCGTAATAAAAATCCGGAACTGATCGAATTCAAAATCATCCGTGGAAAGATACCTGTAACGAGTATGGATGCCGCATATATGGCCGACAAACAGACCGGATACATCAAGCTGAACCGTTTCGCAGCCTCATCTGCCGACGAATTCCGTGAAGCGCTTGCCAAGCTCCAGAAACAAGGAATGAAAAACCTGATCCTCGACCTGCAAGGAAACGGGGGCGGTTATCTCAACATTGCCATCGAACTGGCTGATGAATTCCTCAACAAAGACAAACTGATTGTCTATACCGAAGGGAACAAGCAGCCGCGCGACGAAGCCAAATCGACTGCACGCGGTGGATTTGAAGAAGGACGCCTGGTAGTATTGGTTGACGAATCGTCTGCTTCCGCCAGCGAAATCCTGGCCGGTGCCGTACAGGACTGGGACCGTGGAGTGGTTGTAGGACGCCGTACATTCGGTAAAGGTCTGGTGCAGAAACCAATCCCCATGCCCGACGGTTCTATGATCCGCCTGACAGTAGCACGTTATTATACGCCTACCGGACGAAGCATACAGAAACATTACGAAAACGGTAAACTGGAAGATTACCAACACGACCTGATCGACCGTTATAACCGTGGCGAACTGATGAGTGCCGACAGCATCCATTTCCCGGACTCGATGAAGTACAATACACTGGAAACAAAACGTATCGTTTACGGTGGCGGTGGCATCATGCCTGACGTATTCATCCCGGTAGATACCACCCGCTATACGGATTATCACCGTAGCCTGGTTGCCACCGGACTGGTGAACCGTGTTGCCATGAATTATCTGGATCGTAACCGCAGTGAAATGAACAAAAAATATCCGAAGTTCAGCCAATATAAAAAAGGATTCGTCGTTCCCGAAGAGACGCTGCAGGAACTGATCGATCTGGGTAAAGAGGAAAAGATCGAGTTCAACGAAGAGCAATATAACCGTTCAAAACCGCTTATCACACTTCAGGTAAAGGCCTTAATAGCCCGCGACCTGTACGATATGGCTGAATATTTCCAGGTAATCAATGACGATAACCAAAGTTATCAGGAAGCGCTGCGCATCATCAATGATGAAACGGTTTACAATAAGGAACTAGGAAGGTAAAGAAGATTTCAATGCGAGCCTGTTATGGTTCTAAACAAATAAAGGGGATGTGCCAAAAATTAAATAACTGGTACATCCCCTTTTTAATTAGTTATCACATACGATTATCTTTGTATCCATATTTAAACTTTACAAAATGAATTTATCAGGAATAGACACTTTAATCTGGGATTGGAACGGAACACTATTAGATGATGTAGACGTAAACGTCAGGGTTATCAATGAAATGCTTTTAAAAAGAGATTTACCTCAACTGGATTTAAATACTTATAAGGAATTATTCTGCTTCCCGGTCAAACAGTTTCACAGACAAATAGGTATCGACTTTGAGAAAGAGTCGATCGAGGAAGTATCAGCCGAATATATGGAACGTTACAAGAGTTATGAGAAAGAGATAAAGTTGCATATGGATGTTCCTTTCATTTTAGACACAGTCAATAGCCTGGGGATCAACCAATATATCTTATCTGCTGCCGGAAAGAATGACCTGCTGCGTATGCTCGATCATTTCCGGCTGACCGGAAAGTTTAAAGGTATATACGGCTCGGGAGATATATGCGCAACAGGAAAAGTAGGGATCGGCCAGAAGTTATTGAAAGACAATTTCCTGAACCCGGATAAGGCCCTGATCATAGGAGACACATTACATGATGCCGAAGTTGCAAATGCTTTAGGAGTAAACTGTGTGTTGTATGCTGGCGGACATAATAGTCATAACCTCTTAATAGAAAAAGCCGAAGTAATTACAGACCTGAAAGATATTATCCAAGAATAAAAACACCCGATTGGAAACTCCAACCGGGTTAATAATATATAGTCCGAATACGGTCTTACATTAATATAAGTACAGCTCCTTCATCTTTTGGATATCTATATCTAATGTCTCCGTAAGGAATTTAGTCATAGAACCATATTTCTTATCAATTGCATCATAAGCCGCATTCAGGTATTTTTCATCGACAGTAACCAGCGGGGCAATCTGAGGATAAATTTTCAAGAAACTGCTATATTTGCTTGCAATATAATCTTTACTAAGCAGATAATCCTTCATGATCGTTTCCTTATCCACATCAAGAGCCGAGAGTATAAGCATAGTAGCAACTCCCGTACGGTCTTTACCTGCTGAACAATGGAAGCTCAACGGCAAAGTATTTGCGTCCTGAACATATTTAAAGAATTCCTTATATTGAGCGACATAATCATCAAAGTTTACCATTTCCACATAAGAATCAATCATGATCTGTGCTGTTTCTTCTTCGCTCATACCCTTTGATATTGCTCCGATGATTTCATCTGAAAAGATATTACCGGCATTGATCTTTAAATCATAAGTATTCTTTACGGTAGATGGCAGAATATCCGGAGCAGCAGGCAACATACCACCCAGACCTCCTTCTTTTTCAGTATCAGTACGGAAATCGACAACAGTTTTCAAACCGGTACTTACCAAATAAGCAAGATCGGCTGCGTTCAATTTGTTCATTTCATCGGTACGGAATAATTTTCCCCAACAAACAAAACGGCCTTCTTTGTTCTTTATACCGCCCAGATCTCTGAAATTGTACCCTTTTTCGATAGGCAAACGTCTTTCTGCCAATAACACCTGACCTTCAGAAGTCTTAAACAAGAAAATGGATCTTTTTTGTGTATCGACACTCAACTCGAAAGAACCTTTCCCATCCCCACTCTTGCATGGTGTACTCATATCGATATCGTCTGCCGAAGAACCTGCATATAAATCCCAGGCATTATCACCAGAGACATTCAATGTCGCTTCTTTGGATGTCAGATCACGCACAAGTTCAACCTGTCCGCTTATATCTTTACCGGAATAACCGGTAGTTGGTTTTTCATCATCATCATCACAAGAAGTTAATACCCCGGAAGCACAAAATAACAGCAACAAATAACTAAATAAACTCTTTTTCATAACACGCTTTTCTTCTCTATTTTACATTAATAAAGCGCGCAAGTTACAGGTTTAAAACCAATTACGCAAAATCAAAACCCCATTTAGGCTCATAAATGAAATTTAGAATATCGTTTATTTATTTTAGAATATAAAAGGAATCATCTGCTTTTCGAGACTCTTTTATATAATCCTCAAAGTCCCCATCTCTCCCTGTTCTGCTCCGTATCCGGATAAATATGCCATAGGCTGACTTTGTCTTTGATTATTTCCGCTATCCAGATGGCAGGAACGTTATTTAACACTTCATCGGAGCAGACAGCGTATCCCTGCAATATAACGGTCGATCCTTTTACGAGTATTTTCTCAAAGATATTATGATAACCGGGAAACAAACGAAAGAAAGGTTCCCAAGCCATTTTCCGGTTATTCAATTTCCCCTCGATACGGGCATTTGCCATGTCAATAAAAACATGGTCATCCGTCATTAAGCCAACAAGGCCTTCAATATCTGCATTACCAATGTATTCATTGAACTTCAATGCGATTGATTTAGGATCGATCGGTGTTTCCATTTTATATTTTTTGTGTAATAAAGATCATATCGGTAAGGAACATCCCATCCGGCTCAGGATATTCTTTCCGCAATAAATTGACTATTGTAAATCCGGCATCCGACAACAATATCTAGGAAATTCGGATTTTTATCATTCGTTTTATATATTACTCTGCTCCCCATACTCCTTAATCTTCTCCTCACAAATCCGCTTCGTTATATCCCTAAGCAATTCTACCTTTGGGATAAGCGCATCGATATCCTCTTTAGTCACGACGAAGTGGGGATTGTACCGGGCATCTACATAAGCGGCTTTTAATAGTTTAAAAAGTCGTTTCTCTTCAGGAGTGTTCTGAGGGAACACAGTACTCAGATCATCGGAATAACGCCTGGTTGTAGAAGACAGTTTCGATAAATTATGCTGTTTATTATTTCGTAAAGTAAATGTCAAGCGAATAGCATAATAATAGTTTTCACAGGCCTGGTGAAGCATAAAAGAGGCTTTTTTATACTGTTCTTTTTGATAAAAATATTCTGTAGAATCCAAAAATTCATTGGCATTGACAAACTTCTCACCAAAATACTCCTGAGCTTGCTCCTTTATCTCCGCAAAGTTGAGTTTTCTCCTACGAGACAATTTGTATTTTCCACTATTATAAAGTATTACTCCTTCCTGCTTTATCTGTGTATGGAAATACCGTCCCTCTTCAATAAACTTATTAAGCTGTGCAATATCATCGTTAATAAACTCAACAGGGGTATCGCGGTCAAAATCTTTTCCGGCAAAGAAGATATCTTCTACGTTATCCAGTATGGTTTCCGCCTTTTTGCTGTTTATTCCGCTCGTTATCACGTAAATATCATAATCTGAAATTTTAACGGTAGGAATGCCGCCGTCTTCAATCCGTATGCTACGGCGAACATAATTGCCCCTCGCATAACTTCCATACAGAATAATAAACTCCGTCTGAGGTAAGCGACGAAGTATCTCCGTTACAAGAAAATTTAGTTCTTCCTGTTTGTCTTTAGGTAGATAAGCGATCGAGTCTTTCATTATGCTTGATTATGTACAACGTTAAAATACAAAAGTACAAAAAAAGCAGAATTGCCTTTAGCTTTTTGATTCTAAATCATATATTTGTACAACGTTCCTGTTTTTATTTGTTTTGTTTGTTATTACAAAATGAATAAGTCTATATAATACAGGTAATTAAAATATCATAGTATTAATATAGGCTCGATTCCCCCGAATCAGGCTTAAAAAGGAACGTATTCATATGGACAATAATAATATAGTTGGGATAAAAAGCTATTACTATCTGCTACAACAAATTACTTCTTTATTAAATCTGTCATTACCAGAAATCAGACAGAAATATATAAACTATCCATATTGCTTAATAGACTATTTCGAAAAAGAGGTGGAAGAAAAATCGATCGAGATACGATTTGACCAGGAAGAGTTTACATTGACTTGTCTTTTCAGCAATGATGGTAAATGTGAGTTTGTTTATTTATTCCCTGATAAAAATGAGTATATAAAAGGATTCATCTCTTATCTGGAGATAACCCAGAGCTACGACTATTTAAAGAATAGATGGACGACATCAGGCTGTTACATAAAAGCACAAACAATAGCCCATCTACCCAGTGACATTTGTCTGATGTTTTATAATTAATCGTATAGTCCCTAAACCATAAAAGACTATACCCAAAAGCCTCTTTATACTTTTTACAGGCACGGATTATACGGATTTGACAAATTGTTTATTTATCTGAACAATGAAATCTGTGTAATCCGTACTTGAAATATATTATCATGAAGAACTCACGAATATCAAACTGTCAATTCAACCCGCCTCCAGAAAGGCTGCACGGGGGAGAATCAACACTTGCTGCTTTTCACGCTCCTGTCAGAGACTTCATGAATAACACATTATCCAATCAAAGCCAAATAAAACAATATTATAATGCAAATATCAAATTAAACAGGACAATCAATCAAATATTTATCACATACACTACATATATGTCAACCAACATACAACACTCATTTACTCTGCCGCAGAGGACAAAAAATGTTATTCAACACACTTTTGTACTACAAAACAGTACCCGAAAATGCCAAATTCAATATTTATTAACATAAATCTCACTTCAAATAAACCTTAATCTCGTTTTAAACGAATTATATTTTCGTTTAAAACGAGATTAAATTCCCTTTCAGACGAATTATAAAAGCCATATATGAAGAAAATATTGTTAAATATTGTATTCAACAATCTTCTACAACACCAATTTGGCGCAATACACAAGTTACAAAAAGGGCTGTAATAAAATCTTTTTTATTCAAAAGCAAAGTATTATTGTTTCATTTTGTCAAACCCCATAATTTCACTTCAAAAGTTCGTGTTGCCATCTTATCATTTCACGTAATATCCCACTTTAACACATTGCTTTAAAGAATAAAATATCTGTTTTCCAAATATTTACTATCTTTAGGAACCCTATCGAATCAGTTCACATTAAATAGCAACAAAAGAATAAAAAGAAAAGACATATGATTGAATCCAAAAACGTCGATAAAACCGGTACTACTTTCGGCAATATTCTGACCGACAGGTTGATTATACGGTTAGCAAACCCGGATGATGCGGAAGAAATATACGCTTACCGCTCTGATACCATTGAAAACCAATATCAGGGTTGGTTCCCCGAATCCGCAAAGGAAGTTCGTAATTATATAACCAATATGCCGATGACTATAGATATAGCCGACGTATGCTTTCAATTTGCCATTCTAACCAAGAATGAAAACCGCCTGATCGGAGATATGGGAATAATCTTCACAGGACATGAAAGAATGCAGGTAGAGGTCGGTTGTACGTTGAATAAAGCTTTTCAGGGCAAAGGATATGCCACCGAAGCATTGACGGCAATGGTAAACTATTTTTTCACAATCCTAAAGAAACATCGTATTGTAGCATCTATCGATCCAAGAAACACCGCCTCTATCCGACTTATCGAACGATTGGGATTCAGGAAAGAAGCTCATTTCAAAGAGAGTTATTTCCTTCGTGGCGAATGGGTAGATGATATAATTTATGCCATGCTCGATAAAGATTGGAGTAATTGAGTAGGGGAAGCTAAATAAATATCCACATATTGTATTTCTAAACAAATTTGTTTATTTTTGTAGTGATATGAAAGATCAATTAGAAATATTGAAAGGTATTCACCCTGGCTTATTTTTAAGCAGGGAGTTACGAAATCGTCAATTAAGAAGTGGTGCATTTGCAGAATCCATAGGAGTTCATCCTCAAACGTTAAGTGCCATCATTAAGGGACGAAGAAATATGAGCATACCTTTGTCTCTAAAGATCGAGAGATCACTCCATTTAGACGAAGGACTACTAATGACCTTACAGGTTTATTATGATATTGAATTGGAAAAGAAGAAAGAAGCTCAATCATATCATCCTGATCTTTCTATATATCGTAAGATCTTGTTTTGGGATACAGACTTTGATAAATTAGATTGGAACACCAATAAACGGTATATCATTAATCGTATTTTTGAACGGGGAAATGAAAAAGAAATACTTGAAACAATTCGTTTCTATGGCAGAGACACAATCCTGTCGTTGCTGGACTTAAATAATAAGTATGCAGTCAATCTAAAATCTAATATTCAAAAATATCTGAATTATGCCAACAAAACTCAAATATCAAACAGTAACACCATTACTAAAAAAGGTATTGACACAATTAATGTCTAATGAACTTTTTCAACCTTTCCAGCTTGTAGGTGGAACATCATTGAGTTTACAGTTAGGACACCGTATCTCTGATGATATAGATTTATTTACTGATTACGAGTATGATTCTATTGATTTTAGGGTTATTCAAAACTGGCTAAGACAAACCTAGTAAACAGCATTAAACAAAAAATCCTTCTAAGAACATCTTAGAAGGATTTTGCATTTTGTGCGGCTGAAGGGACTCGAACCCCCACGCCGTGAAGCACCAGATCCTAAGTCTGGCGTGGCTACCAATTACACCACAGCCGCATTTGGATTGCGGTGCAAAGGTAATCCTTTTTTATTAATCTGCAAGTTTTTTAGCGGAGATTTTACTTTTTATCTGCCTCAAAGACTATTCATCAAAAAGTTTCATCTGTCCTGTTATCTCATCGATAATATCCGAATTACTCTGATCCAGCTCTTCATCGTCATCCTCCGAATTACCGGTGTTCCCCTCTCCTGTCGGTTGGTCAGGTGACGCAAACCGGGTCGGTTCGAGTTCGTTGACTGTTTCTACCTCAAAGGTAGTGATACGTTTGCCTTTCGCTTTGAAGCCTTTCACAGCGATAAACTCTTCGGCATCCAGCACAAGAGGTTCGCGGAAAGCGTCGTGCCCACCGAATACCACCTCGATACGCGGATACGTTTCGTCGGTAAGCAACAGCAAGCGGCTCTTCGGGTTGTCCCCCAGGAAGTTCTGTTTACGGCTGCCGGCTTCAAGCTGGAAGCGCTTCATATAAGGATATTTCTGATCTGCATCATACAGGGCAGCCGTCCATACCTTATTCGCATCGAATTTCTCGATTATCTGTATATTATCTTCGTAATGGTTACTAAGATCGAAGTTCGTTGTGTAGAAGTCACCGTTGCGCAAAACAACCAGGATCACATCGTCGCTCTGGAACTCGCCCAGTTCATCGCCACGCCCGTCATAGTTCAGGCGTAACACATCCCAGTCGAACCAAACCTGACGTCCTCCGAGAGTTGAGCTACCCTTTTGTTTCAAGCTGATCTTATGTACATCGGCTTTTGTCAGGATATTACCCATCGAACCACGTCCCTTGATAGCAATCTCACTGAAATCTTTCTCAAAGACAAGCAACTTCTGACGTGGTTTAGGTTTCAGTATCACTTTCACCGTTTCAGCTTCTCCATTCGGGTTGGCACTGAAATACAGGACACGTGATCCCTCTGATCCTTTCGTTACATCATACTCCTTGTCACGCGTTACCCCTGTAACTGCAAAACGCTTGATATAGTTATAACCGACCTTACCATCGCGATAGATAACATTATAGATCGTACGGTTATCGTTGCGCTTGAACACATTCAGATATAATACGTCTTTTCCGACAAACATCTTATCGCAAACCTTCACGATCTTATACGTACCGTTGCGATAGAAAATAATTACATCGTCGATATCAGAGCAATTGCAAACATACTCGTCCTTTTTCAGGCTCATACCAATGAAACCTTCGGCACGGTTGATATACAGTTTTTCGTTTGCTTCCACTACTTTGGTCGCTTCAATCGTATCGAAGTTGCGTACTTCGGTCATACGCGGATGATCCTTGCCATATTTCTCCTTCAGCATAGTGAACCAATCGATCGTATAATCTACGATATTTTCCAGATGATGGTTGATACGTTCGATCTCTTCGCGTATCTGGGCAATCAGGGCATTACTCTTATCTGAATTGAATTTAAGGATACGGCCCATCTTGATCTCCATCAGTTTAAGAATATCCTCACGGGTCACTTCACGGATAAAATCAGGCTTGAACGGAGTCAGGCGCAGGTCGATATGGGCAATTGCTTCATCCATATCTTTCGCGTTTTCAAACTCTTTATCCTTATAAATGCGTTCTTCGATAAATATCTTTTCGAGGGAAGCAAAGAACAGCGTTTCTTCCTGCTCAGCCTTATGGATTTCCAGCTCGGTACGCAGCAGATGCAAGGTATCGTCTGTTGAATGGCGCAACACGTCACTTACCGTGAGGAAGTGGGGTTTGTTGTCCATGATCACACAACAGTTCGGAGAAATACTGATCTCACAATCGGTAAATGCGTACAGCGCATCGATCGTTTTATCCGATGAAACGCCCGGAGCCAGATGCACCAGTATCTCTACGCCGCTTGCCGTATTATCGTCTACCTTCTTAATCTTGATCTTTCCCTTATCATTTGCTTTCAGGATCGATTCGATCAGGGAAGAAGTCGTTCTACCGTAAGGAACTTCACTGATAACTAATGTTTTGTTATCCAGCTTTGTTATTTTGGCACGGACTTTTACGGAACCACCGCGTTCGCCGTCATTATATTTTGTTACATCGATAAATCCTCCCGTCTGGAAATCGGGATACAAAGTGAACTCCTCCTCTTTCAGATAGGCGATCGATGCGTCCAGCAACTCATTGAAGTTATGCGGCAATATTTTGGAAGAAAGACCAACCGCAATACCTTCCACACCCTGAGCCAGGAGCAGAGGGAATTTTACCGGCAGAGTGACCGGTTCTTTGTTACGTCCGTCATAAGACAGTTGCCAAAGGGTTGTTTTCGGGTTGAACACTGTTTCAAGAGCGAACTTGGAAAGACGCGCTTCGATATAACGGGGAGCAGCGGCACCGTCACCGGTCAGAATATTACCCCAGTTTCCCTGACAGTCGACCAACAAGTCTTTCTGTCCCAATTGCACCAGCGCATCGCCGATAGAAGCATCACCATGCGGGTGAAACTGCATGGTATGTCCGACAATATTGGCCACTTTATTATACCGTCCGTCATCCAGACGTTTCATAGAGTGAAGGATACGACGTTGCACCGGCTTCAATCCGTCGTTGATATGCGGCACGGCACGCTCCAGGATTACATACGAAGCGTAATCCAAAAACCAATCCTGATACATCCCTGAGAGATGATAGGATACACGTCCTTCCCCTTTACCGGGTATTTTGTATTCCGAATGTGTAGCAGCATCAGACGGCTCATTTGGTTGAGAGTCTGCATTTGTTTGCTCTATTTCCTCGTTTTCGTTTTCTCCTGTGAAATCTTCAATATCCTCTGGTTTCATATACTTATATCGTGCTCTTTCTTCTATATTCAGCCCCTGAATGGAAATAATTCCGGGGCGTAAATATACGAAATATTAGCGAGATAATAAAAAAGCGTTATTGTTTCGATGAGATATATTATTTCTCCCTATATTTGCCCCCTCAAAATAGACATTCATGCTCACACTTGATAAGATTTATCAGGCATCTTTTGCCCTGAAAACAGTTATCCGTCGCACAGATTTGATTAGTGCGCCCAATATCAATCCGGACTCACAGATATATCTGAAACCGGAAAACTTGCAGATAACAGGTTCATTCAAAGTCCGCGGGGCTTGTTTTAAAATATCCCAACTGACGGAAGAAGAGAAAGCGAAGGGCGTCGTGGCGTGTTCCGCCGGAAACCATGCGCAGGGAGTTGCTCTGGCAGCTACTACACATGGTATCAAATCGTTGATCTGTCTCCCCGACAATGCTCCGATCTCCAAAATAGAAGCGACCAAATGGTACGGTGCCGACGTTTGTCTGGTAGAAGGCGTATACGACGATGCTTACCAGAAAGCGTTGAAGCTGAGAGACGAGAAAGGGTATACCTTTGTTCATCCATTCGATGACGACGATGTAATTGCCGGACAGGGAACAATCGGCCTGGAGTTGCTGGAACAGTTGCCTGACCTGGATGCCGTTATCGTTCCCATTGGCGGGGGTGGCCTGATCTCAGGAGTCGCCTTTGCAATCAAGCACCTGAATCCAAATGTAAAAGTATATGGCGTACAAGCCAGTGGCGCTCCGAGTATGCTTAATTCCATCGAGCACAACAAGATCGAACGAATGGGTTTTGTCCGCACGATTGCCGATGGTATTGCCGTAAAAGAACCGGGTGAACATACGTTTGAATATTGCCGCCAATACGTTGACGAGATTGTAACTGTCAGCGACGATGAAATATCTACCGCCATCCTGGCTTTGATCGAACAGCAAAAGCTGATAGCCGAAGGAGCCGGTGCCGTCGCAGTTGCTGCCGCCATGTTCAACAAGGTTCCGGTCAAAGGGAAGAAAGTGATCTGCCTGGTATCGGGTGGCAACATCGACGTAACGATCCTCTCGCGTGTGATCGGACGTGGTTTGCAGAAATCCGGCCGTTCTTATACCATGACGATCGAACTGGTCGATAAGCCGGGACAGTTACAGCATGTATCCGAGATCATTGCCGGTACAGGAGCTAATGTTGTCTCCGTACACCATGAACGGGTCAGCCATACAGCCGACATCAACGGTTGCTATCTCCGCCTGGAAATGGAAACCCGCAACCAGGATCACATCGACCAGATACAATATACGCTGACAGCAGCGGGGTATAAGATTATTCCGGGATAGTGATTCCGCATCGATAGCTTGCTTATACCGGTAAAGGAACACAGTAGTGTTAAGACAGCCAACACTACTGTGCTGATTTGCTTAATACTACTGTGCCAATCTACTTATTACTATAGTGCTAAGGATGCAAGACCTTCGCATCCTTGCCCATTTCAATAATAATCTTTCCTCCTTTCAGCACTTCCTCCTGTGATATTTTAAAGCCATTGATCGGTTTTCCGTTTAAGGTAACCGATTGAATGTATTTATTTTCCTTGGAGGCGTTGGGAGCTTCTATCACAAAAGTCTCGCCCCGGTTATACTTTCCATCCAGGCGGATTGTTATTTTGGGGTAACGGGGAGAAGCTAACTCATAGAACGGTTTCTCCGAACAACCACCCTCCATCTGGAACAGGCCGATAGCACTCATCACAAACCAGCTGCTCATTTGTCCCAGATCCTCGTCTCCCGGATAAGCATCATAAGGAGTAGTTCCGTAGTACTGTTCCTGTATCGCCCGTATCCATTTCTGTGTTAAATGGGGAGTACCCGCCCAGTTAAAAAGATAGGCCACTTCCATAGAAGTTTCATTTCCATGATTGATCGGGAAAGCGGAGAAATTATCTCCCGCCGCATTAAAGTTAGCATGGGCGGATTGCTCCATCGCCTTGTCTAACCGATCGACAAAACGTTCCTTGCCAACCATACGAATCAATTTTTCAGGATTATGAGGAACAAACCAGGAATAGTTAAATGCATTCCCTTCCGTAAATCCGGGTGTATGATAAGGGTCGAAAGGTTCTATCCATTTCCCGTGCTCATCTTTAGGACGGATGAAACCGGATTCAGCGTCAAACAAGTTATACCAGTTGTCAGACCGTTTGTCAAAGAAATGAAAATCGTCTTCTTTTCCCAGCAGGTGAGCCATTTGCCCCAGACACCAGTCGTCGTAAGCATATTCCATCGTATTGGAAACAGTACCTTTCCCTGCCGGAATATATCCATACTCCATATAAGGCACCAGATTCTCAACGCCGACAGTGCCTCCTCCCTCATACTTTTGGGGTGGTGTCAGCATCATCTTCTTCAAGCCGTCGTAAGCCACATGCATATCAAAGTCACGTATACCACTCTGCCAGGCCCCCAGAATCTGGGAAATCGGATGCATAGCCACCATAACTCCCGTATGCTCGATTCCGGCAGGGTCTGTATTGAACCATCCGCTGTTCTGATACAACTGGATAGCCGAACGAGCCCATAGACTCGATATTTCGGGAGTAATCAGGTTAAACAACTGTTGGTTATTCCAAAACGTATTCCAGTATTCACCGCTGACAATACAATCGCCTGGTTTCTCCAACTGTCTGATTCTCTCATTCTCATCCACAAAACGACCGTCCACGTCGCTCCAGGTTGCTTTGGCAGCCAGCGCACGATAAAGATTCGTATAGAATTTCTTCTTTTGCAGGTAATCGTCCGTTTCAATATCGATCCTTCCCAAATACTCATCCCAGACGGAACGGGCGTTATTCACTACTTTCTCAAAATCCCATCCGAATGGGTCAGCCAGTTCCTGTTTCAAATTATTTCTTGCTCCTGCCATGTCTACCAGAGAGACACCGGAACGGACAAGAACCTCTTCCCCCTCTGCAGTCTTATAGCTCAGGAAGATTCCGACATCACCCTTCCCTTCTATCTCGTCAATATTCTGACTGATCTCTGCAGGTGTATCAAATTCATGATTTCTGTTCCATCCCGGTATATAACCCGTCACAGGTTTAACGCCTTCATTGACCCAGCCCCCCATCGACTCGAAAGGCTTACTGAACTGAAGGACAAAATATAATGTATAAGATTGCTCCAACGTATAACCGGTAAAGGCATTGTAATAGGTTGCATATCCCTCTATTTCAGTATCATTGACTTTAGTTATATGTGCGTTCACCAGATTATGCGGATACTCGTTGGGAGTAAACATATCGATCAGGATACGGGCATCTTCCCTTGCCGGAAAAATATAGCGTTGTAAGGCGGCGCGACGTGTTGACGTAATCTCCGCCTTGATTTTTGTATCGGTCATATAGACGGAATATCTGCCTATTTCGGCCTTTTCGGAAGCCTTATCAATACGAGAACGATAGCCTTCGTCGGGAAAATCTTCCCTGCCGGGATTTACTTGCAACTCCCCACAGGTTGGCTGCATCAGGAAACCGGTCATCGTCCAGTCGCTGAAATGATTGAATCCCATGATATTTTCGATCGTATATTCATATCCGGCTTTCCATATCTCGTCCTGGTTGTCGGGAGCAATCTGCACCATACTCAGCGGAAGGCTAGGTCCCGGCTTGAACATCCAGCGTGAATTACCAGTTCCCATCAGCAAATCGACATCATCCGAATAGGAATGAAGAGGTTGCCGGCTACGGGTAATTTCGCCTTTATAAACAATCTCCTTTCCATCCTGTATTGTGAACTTTAAAGTTTCCTGTTTACCTGTTGTTTTTGCAGCAGGCATTAATATTTCCTGAATGCTCTCCCCTACTTCGATTGTACGCGAAACAGGCTGACATCCTTCTACCCGGAATATTAATTCCCGGGAACAGTCAAACTGGTTCATATCCACCAAAACCGGTTGCATACGTTCTCCGTTTTCTTTTTGGTATTCAAACGGAGCTGCTTCGACAGAACGTATCAGGGAAGAAGAAGCTTTTCCCAATTGCATGTTGGCCGGAGTCTCCAAGCGGATACAATCGAATATTGCCCAGGTTCCTTTGATTGTTCCCAACTGGATTTTATTCATCCCTGTGGTAAGCCACGAGGCGGGGAACTGTATTTTTATTTCTTTAGCCTTTCCGTCTTCCTTATTCGTAAGTAACTCTCCAGAGTTTTCTCCATTCAAATCCTCCTCAAACCGGTTACCGTTTATCTCCACCCGTATCTTAATAGGATTACTGTTATGTGCTCCGGTAAAGAAAAAGGTCAGATAACATTCTCCCTCTGCAGATGTCTTATCAAGATTAAAAAACACAGAAGGGAAATGACGCGGATGGAATCCGGCCCAATACCCACCACCGGCCCAGTTATCCAACGGCCCCGGTAAAACATAAGGCCAATGCTTATCGGCAGTCGAATAACCGACATAAAAAGATTTCTCCCCTCCGAAGTTAGCCAGAAAGCTATTATAGTTATCAGGATATAATGCAAACTCAGCCGCTGAGTTATCCTGCTGTCCTATTTCGAATAAGACTTTATTTCCGGCAGACAGGCCGGAAGACGATAAAAACAAGAATAGAAGTAAGAGTAAATGCTTCATTTCAATTATTAGAATTAGAGTCTGTTACTAACAAATTACAAAATAAAAACAACCATCATTATTGGAAAATAGCAAATAGTTGCCTATTTGATGGATTATTATTGCTTTTATATGAACTACCGGATTATTTGGATCTGTTTAGGGTCTTCTGATGTTATCACTGATAATTGCAAGAATATTGCTGGCAGCTATCAATCTATTTTGTTGCTGATAATTATGCGCAGGCTTGTTGACAATTATGAGTAAGTTTGTTGATAATTGCAAGCAGGCTTGCCGATAATTATCAACATATTTAAGTTATCTTTACCTGCTAATTACAGAATACACGAAAAATGAAAATATTAATCCTATGTACCGGCAACAGTTGCCGTAGCCAGATGGCACAGGGCTGGTTACAATCTTTCGATAAGAATCTGATCGTTCATTCAGCCGGAACGGATCCTGCAGGGGAAGTAAACCCGCTCGCCATTAAGACAATGAAAAATTCCGGAATAGATATCAGCAGCCATACGCCGGAATCGGTCGAGCGCTATCTGGATGAACCCTGGGATTATGTAATTACAGTATGCGGAGACGCAAACGAGAATTGCCCCGTATTCAGAGGAAAAGTCCGCCATCGGTTACATATCGGCTTCTATGATCCTTCACGTGCAACAGGAACACCTGAATTTATCGAAAGTGAATTCCGCCGGATATGCATACAGATCAAAACAAAGATGTATGACTTTTATAATGATGAAATACTTAACGGTGACGGAGGCCCGACCTGTACTTGTGGTGCCAATCGTTTCTGCCGATGTAACTAAAAAAAGCACTACATATAATATGTAGTGCTCTTTTACTATATCATCGATTTTCTGTTATACATTATAATATTCTTCCCAACCTTTACGTGGCGGCTCACCAACCAACATCTGGTTAGCAAAATCATCGTTCACAATCTCTTTTGTATTGCGATCGAAAACTAGTTTACGGTTCAGGCGCTGTGCCAATACACCCATACAGAACACCTGACTTAACGGGCCGGCAATAGAGAACGGAGAGCGGGTCTTTTCTTTTCCCTGGCAAGCCAGCAGAAAGTTTGCATAATGATTAGATGTGCTCTTTTCGTATTCAGGCAACTTCGGATTCATATCCTTGGCTACCTGATCAGGAATAACAGACAATGTACTGCCATGAGACCCCCCTTTAAAGGTAAGCGTCTTCGAATATATCTCTTTACCCGGATTCAGTTTCATCAATTGCAGTTTACCGCCTGCAACAGTCGGAATATTTGGATCGACATCCGATGAACCGAAGTTCTCGGGAACAGCCGGAATATTATCCAAGCCATCATACCAGGTGACATCTACAGCCGGCATATTATTCCTTTCGGGGAATTTAAACAAGATGGTAGACGACATCGGGTAGAAAAATGGATTATGATCTTTCAGGTATAACGGATTAACTTCCGAAGGCAAACCTAAATCCAGGAATTCGTGTGCCGTATCCAGGATATGTGCCCCCCAGTCACCCAGCGCACCCATACCGAAGTCATACCAGCAACGCCATTGTCCCATATGGTAATCATGGTTATAATCATGATGCTGCACTACACCCAGCCAGGTATCCCAGTCCATTGTCTCAGGAATAGGCTCACCCATCGGCATATGTTTGATATTCGGATTCCATCCGTGCCAGCGGCGGGGAGAGTTCATATGCGCTGTTATGGCTGTTACATCTTTTATAAGTCCGGCTTCTTTCCAGGCTTTGAACTGGTAATAATTCGCTTCAGAATGTCCCTGGTTACCCATTTGAGTGACTACTCCGTATTTCTTTTCGCCCCTCATCATCAGTTCCACTTCATTGAAGGTACGAGCCATCGGTTTTTCCACATAGACATGTTTACCATGAGCCATCGCTTCAATTGTAATAGGGAAATGCGAGTGATCGGGAGTTCCTACCGAAACTGCATCGATCTTGTCCGCCATCTTATCAAACATCTGGCGAAAATCCTGAAAACGCTGGGCTTTCGGGAACATAGATATAAGTTCCTGCGTATGCTTGGCCCCCATATCCACATCACAAAGAGCCACTACATTACATAAGCCTGTCTTATATAACTCTTTGGCAATCTCGCCACCCCGGTTTCCGATGCCGATAAATGCAATATTAACTTTTTCGTTAGGACTAACGAAAGGTACACCTGGAAAAGCATTCGCCTTTGAAGGAATCCAAAACGACGGGATCGCCGTAGCTGCAGAAAGTGCTAATGCCCGCTTCAGAAACGAGCGGCGTGAAATGTCTTCTGATCTCATGGTATTTTATATTAGATAAATTAAGTCTGTTTGCGCAAACATTAAAAACATCAACTATGCAAAAATAGATATTTTTTGTTGATTCAAAAGGAATCAGCTAATAAACTTCTCTATTTTATTCAAAAACAGAATGAAAGTATATCGGAGAAGAATTACCAAGTACTATTGGTTCCATGATCAGAGAGCATGGCTTCCACCTTCTGTTTATAAGCTTCCGCACCAGCAGCAATGTTCTTGGATGCGTCACTTGTCCCCATGCCATAGACAACCAAAGGCGTTTGCCAAACCATTCCGGCATGGATAGCACAGCCCTGATAAGGACGCAGCAATTCATCCATAGTGAAACAGTTGCGTCCGCCACTCCGGTAGGCCGCATATTCCGATCCGGTAGTCGTAACGACTTGCAAAGGCTTACCGGCCACGGCGGGTGTCTTGGCAAGCGATGTAAATACCTCATCAAGCCATCGTTTTAACAAGGAAGGAGCTGACATCCAATGAAACGGGAACTGGAAAATAACCATTGAAGCATCAGAAATAATCTTACTCCAGATATTCACATCGAAAGATTGATTCTGATATTCATATAAATCATATACCATTACACCGTCAATATCTTTAACTGAATCAGCCAGAGCTTTGTTTGCCTGCGATTCGTTTAAATTGGGGTGAGCCAGAAGAATTACTACTCTCTTGGAATTGTCATTCATAATATTTAGTTTTATATTGTAATACCCTAGTTGATCCGTTATCACAAAAATAAGCAAATCCATAAATATCCTACAATGAATCAACATATTTATTTTATATCAAAGACTTTCTTATAATAACCTTTTGAGAGACTAAAGAATAAACCCGGGACCAAATATTCAACATAATTTTTGATGGTGAAGAGTGGTTGTAGTGGTCACACTTCTTTATATGTATTAACGAATAAGGCGCGTAAAATGCTGTAACTTACAGAAAAAATCATTTACTTTGCAGGTTGATAATAATGTGCAGGGCACATTGGCATATTAAACAAATTGGCAAATTATAGTTATGGCACAAGAAGATGTTTTCAAGAAACTGGTTTCACACTGTAAAGAATACGGATTTGTATTTCCCTCTTCAGAAATATATGATGGTTTAGGCGCAGTGTATGATTACGGACAGTATGGCGTTGAGCTGAAAAACAATATAAAAAAATACTGGTGGGACAGTATGACATTACTCCATGAAAATGTAGTAGGTCTCGACTCCGCCATCTTTATGCACCCGACTATCTGGAAAGCATCCGGCCACGTCGATGCATTCAACGATCCGTTGATCGACAACAAGGATTCAAAGAAACGTTATCGTGCAGACGTCCTGATTGAAGATTATCTGGCTAAGATCGATGACAAGATACAGAAAGAGGTGGACAAAGCTGCTAAGAAATTCGGCGAAGCTTTCGACGAAACACAATTCCGCGCCACGAACGGCCGCGTATTGGAACACCAGGCTAAACGTGACGAGATACATACCCGTTTTGCAAAAGCACTGAACGATTCCAACTTCGAAGATATCCGCCAGATCATTATCGACTGCGAAATAGCCTGTCCGATCTCAGGAACACGCAACTGGACAGAAGTACGCCAGTTCAACCTGATGTTCTCTACAGAAATGGGTTCTACTGCCGAAGGAGCTTCTAAAATATACCTGCGTCCCGAAACGGCACAAGGTATTTTCGTGAACTTCCTCAACGTGCAGAAGACAGGCCGTATGAAGATTCCTTTCGGTATCGCACAGATCGGTAAAGCATTCCGTAACGAGATCGTTGCCCGTCAGTTCATCTTCCGCATGCGTGAGTTCGAACAGATGGAAATGCAGTTCTTTGTTCGTCCGGGCGAAGAAATGGAATGGTTCAAGATGTGGAAAAAGACTCGTCTGAACTGGCACAAAGCGATGGGACTGGGTGATCAGAAGTATCGTTACCACGATCACGAAAAACTGGCGCACTATGCTAATGCCGCTACAGATATCGAGTTCGAAATGCCGTTCGGCTTCAAGGAAGTGGAAGGTATCCACAGCCGTACAGACTTCGACCTGAGCCAGCACGAGAAATTCTCCGGCAAGAAAATGCAATATTTCGATCCGGAACTGAATAAGAGCTATACTCCGTATGTGATCGAGACATCTATCGGTGTAGACCGTGTATTCCTGAGCGTTATGGCAGGTTCATACTGCGAGGAAACGCTTGAAAACGGTGAAACCCGTGTTGTATTGAGACTGCCGGCTGCCCTGGCTCCTATCAAACTGGCGGTATTGCCATTGGTAAAGAAAGACGGTCTTCCTGAAAAGGCAGAAGAAATTATCAACATGCTGAAGTTCGACTTCCGTTGCCAGTATGATGAAAAGGATTCTATCGGTAAACGTTACCGTCGCCAGGATGCTATCGGAACCCCGTACTGTATTACAGTTGACCATGACACTTTGAAGGATAATTGCGTAACGATCCGTTTCCGTGATACGATGGAACAGGAACGTGTCAGCATCGACAAGTTGCACGACATTATCTCCGAAAAGGTAAATATGAAGACATTATTAAAAAAGATAATTGAATAAGTACATGAAGAAGTACCTGCAAATCGCGTTGATGATTTTTTGTATATCCGCCGTCTTTACTTCCTGTAAGGATGACGATGATAATAGTGATGATATAGCTGTTGAAGCATATAAATTGGAAAATGAAAAGGCTTTCCAGGCGAAAGCCAATGATCCGGATTATATACAAATGAAAATAGCCGGGGCAGGTGATTATTTCGTCTATGCCAAAAAGCTTCAGGAAGGGAAAAAACCGGCAATTCCAATCTACTACAATAGCCGTGTTACTGTTTATTATAAGGGATGGTATGCCACTGGCAAAGATGATGAATATTTCGACAAGAGGGAATTCGAAGACGGAAATCCTGCCCTATTTGCAGTCAGTGCAGCCTCAGCTGTTTACAATCAAATTTCCAACCCTATAGCTGGATGGACTATTGCCTTACAAAATATGACAGTAGGCGAAAAATGGGAAGTCTGGATTCCCCAGCAACTTGCTTATGGTACAGCAGACTATCAAGCTCCCGGATCTAGCGAAATTATTCCTGCTTACTCCACTTTGGTTTTTGAAATAGAAGTGGTTGAACGAACTGTAGAAGCGGCTGGTACTACTATTTAGCCGGTTTTTATATAATTAAAAAAGGGAATATCTGTTTTGGATATTCCCTTTTTATTATCTGTTAGTTTGATATAAAAAGGCTTGCAGCAAAGCAAACCCCTATAAACAATTAAAGCCTGTCTCACGACAAGCCCTAACCAAACTTTGTTAACCTTAAATCTAATACTATTATGAAAAAACCACAGTACAAAGATACGGCTGTAGAGGGCTTTTGTCAAGTCTTTTCAGACTAATAAACGTTAAGCAAGACACTTATCCGTGCCAAATTTTGTTACTGAACACAAAACTATATACATTACAATCAAAATCTGCTAAAATTAACAGTTTTCCCGTCCGATTTTAGCAGATCTGATTGTATATATACGATTTGTCAGTTATCAGTATGCATCACTTAGCGAGATAATTTTCAACTGCTTCTCAAAGTCCGATACCGAAAGTGTCGATTTTACTTTGACTGCAACGGTTTCTCCCGGAAGTATATCAAAGTAATTATTTTCGAAGAAATTATCGATCCCATTTAAAGACATAAATACCGCACGCGCAAATTTGTCAGAAGTGAGAAGAACCTCATATCCTCCATCCACTGATTTAATTTGCTTTGAGATCATGGCTCGGGGATAATTTATCTCTTTTTGCTGTAACAAAAAGTAATTATTGGTATATATCTTTCCTGTTTTATCCACCAAACGTGCATGTATTACCACTTCGTTCTTTGAGCGATCTTGTATCAAGTGACCGACATTCATCGACAAAACATTTTTACTTGTATTGGCTGCAATTGTCACTGTCTTCTGTACTTTATCAATAACCGTACCATCCAATGTCAATGCTGTCAAAGTAAGTTCCCCTTTGGTGGCTGTTAATCTGTCGGACACTACATATACTGATAACCTGTTATCTTTTTCTATAGGAGAAATCAATATATCCCTATAAGCATCACGGGCAAAATAATGTTGGGCTTTCCAACGACCATAATAATCACGGCTAGACCATGAAGCCACAGGCCAACAATCATTATGTTGCCAAAACAAAGTACCCATGCAATAAGGCATATCCCTCCGATGAGCCTCCATCGCAATCTTAACGGCATCACCCTGTAAGACCTGATTCATATAAAGGAAAGATTCAAAATCTTTAGGTTTTCTGTATTCATTCAAAAGATATTCTTCTATCAAATTGTTCGCATAAGATCCGGCTCGTTGATGTTCCATCATAACCTCAGATGTAATCGCCCAGTCTCCGGATTCCGGCGCATATATCTTAACCGACTCAAACTCAGGGAAGGATTGAAATCCGTATTCACTAAAGAATCGACTTCGCTCATTGTTATATTGAGTAATAGGTTTCCTGCCATGCCATACTTCCCAATAATGCCGGTCTCCATTTTTATCATCACATCCTTGCCCCGGAAGACCATAGGGGGAAGAAGGCCAATAAAATGCACCCGGAGCATACTGTTCCACCATATCCGGCAACAGTTTATGGAAAAGATCAGCGTACTGTTTCCACATAACACGCGCGTATTCCGGATTTTGTTTGGTATAGTCTTCTTTACGGCCCCAACCGAACCAACCATCGTACGATTCGTTATTCCCGCACCAAAGAGCAATTGAAGGATGGTTCCTCAAACGTTTTATATTATCTATCGCCTCATAGCGAACACTTTCAAGATAGTCTCCTTCAGAAGGATACATGCCACAGGCAAACATAAAATCCTGCCAGACCAAAATACCGTGTTGATCACAAAGATCATAAAATATATCGTTCTCATACGTTCCTCCACCCCAAACCCTGAGCATATTCATATTGGTATTCACGGCATCGAGGATCGTCTTTTCATATTTTTGCTTGGTAACACGAGGTAAGAAGTTATCACCAGGGATGTAATTCGCTCCCTTCATAAATACCGGAACTCCATTTAATTCAAAATAGAATGTCGTACCATACTGATCCGGTTTATTAATCACTTTTACCGACCGTATGCCTGTTCTGGAAATATTGGAATCAATCACCTGAGAACCTAAAACGATATCTGTCTGAAATTCATACAGGTGAGGTTCTCCTAATCCGTTTGTCCACCACAATTGAGGATTATTGATTACAAAATCAGTTGTTGCAACGTTTGTACCCTTCTTTAAATCTGCCGTATATGTAGCATAAGTCTTTCCTGATTTTTTGTCTTTTACAATGATTTGCGCACCGGAGATATCCTTATCAGACAAAATATCAACGTGAACTGTAATTGAAGCCTTTTGTTTATTCACCTCTTTTTGCTGGATAAAAACATCTTCCAGCTTGGCCTCATTCCATGCCTCTAAATAAACCGGACGCCAAATGCCGGATGTAACCAGGCGCGGCCCCCAATCCCAGCCATAATGATATCCGGCCTTACGTGCAAACGAACTAACCGTTTTATTAAAGATACCACCTTGTTGCGATTGATCCGGTCCTGTAGGGTATTGATAAGGCAACGCATCCCATTTAGGTATATCTTCTTTTATAGGAGAACGAAACAGAACCTCCAACTTATTGTCTTTCTGCTTTACCTTATCTTTTATATCCACTTTCCATTCACGAAACATATTGTCGCCTTCCAATATCTTTTCGCCATTCAGATATACACTGACGTAAGTGTCCAATCCCATAAAGTGCAACCGGATGTTTTTCTTATCAAACATTTCATCGTTCAGATCGAAAAATGTTTCATACATCCAATCTTCCTTATCAACCCATTGCACGCTTCGCTCGTTAAGACGGAAAAAAGGATCTTCAATAATCTTATTTGCAATAAGATCCGTATGAACCACACCGGGAACCGTAGCCGGATACCAGTTGTTCAACCTCCACTGTCTAAAACGCCATCCGGAATTCAACTCCGTTTTTACTGGAGCCCCGCTAACTCCCGTATAAGATAAAATCAATAGAAAAAAGATTATGATTCGAGTATAGTTATTCTTTCTTTGAATGTTCATGTCAATACGTTATTAAATACTTGAAAATAAAAGGGGGTAATATAGAATATAACAATATTACCCCCATACTCCACAACTACAGTTTATATTTCAGATTGCCTTGTGCAATTTAATTAATAACCCGGATTCTGATCATCCTTTGTTAAACTCGGATTATTATTGATTTCGGAATCAGGGATAGGATAACGCATGTGGTATTCCTGAATCGTATTCGATTCTCTTGCCCAACGGTTACGTTGTTTGATCAACTCCACAAATTTACCTGTCCTGATAAGGTCCATACGCCTCCATCCTTCAAAACAAAGCTCCCGCATACGTTCATCCATAATTTCGACCCGGAACTGTTCTTTCGACAATCCTTTCCATTGCTTATCTGCCGGAAGATTCCCCCCCCAGGCACGTCTACGGATTTGATTGTTTACAATATCTATCGCCTGAGCAGTGTTTCCTACTTCATTCAAACATTCGGCATAACAAAGCAGAACATCGGCAAAACGGATCATCGGATAATTCTTACCCACGCGATAATAACTTCTATTGAAAACGTTGGGATATTCAGGTGCAAATCTGTCGATACGTCTGTCTTCCCATTTCTTAATATGCGGGTCCAACTCGTCGGCAGCATCCGTAGGAACAGTATAGGTAATACCATCATAAGTCCATTCATAGCGCAAGTTTACATTTTTACGCAAGTCGCCTTCTTCCCATACACCACCGTCTTCTCTCATGCTATACTGGTATACTGTCGGCATAATCACATCCCATCCGCCTAAATAACATTCTTCACTATAACCGGCTTGTCCTAAGGTTTTAGAACCCATATCCCATTGCCAGCCGCTTCTTCCGTTATCATTCGGTTCGTAATCGATCTCAAACACCGATTCAGGAGAGTTAAATTCCAACGTTCCCCATTCGTCGAATAATGTTCCGTAATCCGGTTCCAAAGAATAAAGCCCATTATTCATTTGCTCGAAATAACCGATAGCCTTCTGGAAGTCGCGATAACCGCTTTCTTCAGGTGCATACATGCAAACCTTACCCAACATGGCAATAGCCGATCCTTTGGTAGCGCGTGGGCCTGTTTGTCTACCTTCGCTCAGGTTTTCTGAAGCGTATGTGAAATCATCGAAGATTTGTTTCCATACTTCAGGCAAAGGTCTTCTCGCATAATCCGTATCTGTTTGATCCAAAGATGTAATTTCAACGATAGGAACCTCTCCCCAATGCATAGCCAGTTCAAACATAGACATGGCACGCATGAAACAGGCATTTGCCTTCAGCAATTTGATTTTTTTCAGATTTTCGTCATTTGTTTCTGACTCCTCCAGGATAGTAAGACCACAAATAGACAATGACGCCGTATTTATGATAGGCCATTTGCTTTGCCACATAGCCGAAATCTTATCGAGTGCGCTGTTCAGCTGTCCGTTATAATAATCAAAGCCCGGCTGGCTCGAATAAGTGAGCACTTCTTTAATACCTTGCTGAGCTTCGTCCGTACCGATCATATAGAAAGTAAAACCTTCCCTGTTGACTTTCGTGTTACGAAAACTGGTGTACAATCCGTTAACCGTAGGCTCCAATCTGTCCAAATCCGTATAGATCTGGTCCGCTGTCAATGCGCTCTGTGGTGTCTTATCCAAAAAATCCTGACAAGAGCTTGTCCCAAACAAACACAAAGCCGAAAGTGATAATATAGTTATTGCTTTCATAAATTTCATTTTAAACATTATAAATAAGTTCTTTTATCAATGGTAGCTTAGAATGATACATTAAGACCAAAAACAAACATTCTTGTCGGTGGATACCAGTCGCCCGTTTCCGGATCATACCCCTTATACGGAGTCAGACAGAATACATTCGATGCCGTACCGTACACTCGCAGATTATCCAGTTTCAGACTATTGACAATCTTTCCGGGAAGCGTATAAGCCAGCGTCAGTGTAGATAAGCGCAGGTAAGAAGCTTTCTGTACAGAAAAATCCATCTGGCTGGCACTAAACGGGTTATACGACGGAGCCGAATCGTTACCATCCTGATACATCGGACGGGGGAATTTAGCTCCCGTATTTTCAGGTGTCCAACGGTCAAGCAGATCGACCGATGCAAGCGAACTACCCGTACTTCCAACCAATGTTTCATACAAAGGACTTAATTTTTTTGCACCGTAAGAATAATTGAATACAAGGTTCAATGAAAGACCTTTGTAACTAAGATCCGTACTGAATCCTCCGTAAAATTTAGGATCGGGAGAACCTACAACAACGCGGTCGTATTCATCGTCGATCTTTCCATCGGGTACACCATCAGGACCAGAAACATCCAACGGATATAGATCACCAGGACTTACATTTTTCCCCTGCCAATTGATCTGATTCAGACGATCCATATCACCAACCTGGGCAATACCTCCGGTTTTCCAGATATAAATAGTGTTACGCGACTGGCCCAGGAACAGGTTACCCTCTTTTTCCAGGTTATGATCCCCATTATATTTCTTAATGAATTCCACTCCGTCACCATACAACTTGGTCACCTTGTTACGGTCTCTTGAGAAATTGGCTGATATATTCCATTCCCAATCTTTCGTTTTTAGAGCATTTACATCCACAGTGAACTCAACCCCTCTGTTCTTGATTTCACCGATATTCATTACTGCAGTTTTAAAACCGGAGGTCTCTGCCAGATTTCGTGTCAGCAGCAAGTCGCTGTTGATAATATTGAAATAGTCTGCCGAAAATTTAATCCGGTTATTAAGAAATGCCATATCGAATCCGAGATTGAACTGACGCTGTCCTTCCCAAGTAATATCTGATGTACCTTTTTTAGAATCAGGAACATAAGTAGTAGATCCGGTAGTGACATTAGGTTTATATAATGTAAGGAAAGCATAATTATCGATTTCCTGATTACCCACGATACCATAACCCAGACGTAATTTTAACTGGTCGAAGATTGTCTGATCCTGCATAAAATCTTCCTGAGTAATATTCCATGCACCGGAGAAAGAAGGGAACAAACCCCACCTGTAGTCTTTGCCGAATTTGGAAGATCCGTCGTAACGAGCCGTTACAGTCAGATAATATTTATTGTCATACGTATAGTTGGCACGCAAATAATAAGACATCAATGAAGAAGAATAGAAATCCGATTCAATACGTCTGTCTCCGGTTTGTTCAGATGCACCGATGTTATGGTATCCCAAAAGGTTAGAATCGAATCCACGGCCGGTTGCATTAGTATAGTTACGGGAATTATTAGAAGCACTAGTACCCAACATAGCATTGATACGGTGAACTCCACCGAAAGTATTATCATACGAAATAGTATTATCCCACTGCCACATAGTTACATTATCCCGCTTATGCTGCGTTTCTCCATGATTGGAATAACGGATAGCCTGCTGGATATCGTTCGGTTGATATCTGAAAGTCGATTCTTCCAAATGGTTCAGTGAAAAAGTCGTACGGAAGTTCAAGCCCTTGATCGGATTAATATTCAAAAAGTTAGAACTGATAAAACGGTTTCTTATCCGATCGTGGTCGATACGCATCGTACCCAGCGGGTTAAAATAGTTTTCGTCAATACGATCACCATAATTCAATGTAAGCAAATCATAATCAATTGGTAACATAGGGTTCGCACCTCTTGCTTTATCGAAAACATCGTCATTTTCTGCTATTTCCGATTCAGTACGTATAAACGAAGTATTGGTACCGACTTTCAACCAGGATTTAACATTGTAATCGACATTGACACGGCCGGTAATATTCTTGTTACTCAGGTTTTTCACCATTCCTTCCTGATTGGCAAAGCCAAGGCTTATAAAATAAGTACCTTTATCACTTCCACCGGCAAAACTCAATGAATGATTATGTTCTATGGCATTACGAGTCACTTCGTCCAGCCAGTCGTAATCCTGGAAATTAGGATTGTTGTAGGCATCCAATTCGTATTGTCCGAATACATATCCTCCTCCTCCAAGCGGGTTATAAGGTGTCATGATACGATTTTGCAGATTGGCATTAATCTCTGCTTCCGTTGCATTAGGATGACGAGCGGCAAAACTATTCATTGCAGCATCTCTACGAAGTTCGAATAACTGTTTGGAATTCATTGTTTCAGGTCTTTTTGCATAAGAACGAACGCCAATCCATCCGTCATAGCTAACTTTACCTTCTCCCTTGCTTCCTTTTTTGGTTGTGATCAAAACGACACCATTGGCTGCGCGTGAACCATACAAGGCTGTAGCCGAAGCATCTTTCAAAACTTCGATGGAAGAAACGTCATTCAGGTTGACTGCATTAAATCCACCTCCATAATTGTCCATGATCAAACCGTCGACCACATAAATAGGATCTGTAGCCCCATTAATAGTATTGATACCCCTGATCTTAATAGATGAGTTATCTCCCGGTTTTGCTGCAGAACTGATAAACACACCAGCCACACGACCTTGAAGTGCCTGGTTTATATCGGTTACAGGCTTTTCCTTTAACACTTCACCGCTAACACTGCCCACAGCACCGGTCAGATCACTCTTTCTCATCACAGTACCCACAACAATCACTTCGTCAATGGATTGTGAATCTTCCGAAAGTGCAACGTTGATCACATTCTGGTTTCCTACTCTTATTTCTTTGGTATCATAACCGATATAGCTGAACACCAGTGTGGCACCCGGTGTCGCCGTGATAGAGTAATTTCCATCCATATCGGATACAGTCCCTTGCGTTGTTCCCTTGAGAACAACGCTCGCTCCTAGGAGCGGCTCCGACGTATTAGCGTCGGTGATTATCCCTGTGATCGTGGCGTTCTGGGCAAACATCGTGCCGCAACATAACACAAGCATCATCAAAATACTGAAAATCTTGATCTGTTTCATAATTGATTAATTTAGGTACACCTTAATTGTTTATAATTTTATATAGTAATACATCTGCGGAAGGAACTGCTACCTGCATGTATCCCTTTACGTTTTGCTCCTGTCCGCTCCAAAGTTCTTTAGCTTTATACTCTGTGGCCGGGTTCAACCCTATTCTTTCGAGTGAAATCGTGGCATTCATATCTTTATCCGCATAGTTAAAGATAGCGAAATATGTGGTTCCATCGGCATTGTGAAGAACAAATTGGTTCTCCGAGCGCTCGCCGTTCCCTTCCACCGGAGCAAAAGAAACACCTGTCGCAACGGCATTAACTTCGGGATTGGTCAGGAACTTCATGGCACGTTCCTTGTCGATGGATTTACCTCCTGCACTGAAATCATCCCCTACAATATACAATCCGGTGATGGCACCCGAAGTAATGCGGGCACGATTTTCACCCTCGGTAGCTTCGCGCAGCACCAGATGGTCGGCGTCATTATACTGATACACTTCATCCTGCCACCATCCGTAAGAAAGGGCATTCAACGTATATTCGGTATCTTTGATCTTATTCCAGGCATCACAGGCGATACGGCGCGACTGTGCATAATGAGCCGGGAATACAGGCGAGATAGACAAATTGATGTACATATCGCCAAAATACTTATCCAGCAGCTGCATACCATAGTTATACGCCTGGATACCTGTCTGAATATCGGGGTTATACCACTTGTCGGCTTCCATCGCGCCGTGCGTCATAAAGTCCATCTTGACATACTTGAAACCACTGCGGTGGAACAGATCGGATGTCTTTTTCATCATTTCCTCGATAGCCGGGTGAGTCGGGTCGATGGCATAAGCACCGTCCAGTTCTTGCGGCTGTCCGTTGGCATAGAGATAAACATCTTTATAGGTGTAACCGGGAGCATCCTTGATGATATTATCAGGGCGTTTACCCCAATCGGTGAAAGGAGTCCAGTAAACACCGGCTATCTGGCCGTTGGCAGCACAATGATCGACAAAGCTTTTCAACTCTTCGTCGGAAAAGCTGTTCCAGCCGGAGTCGAGCCCGATCGTTACGTTACCGTCAGTATTCACAAAATGGTTGTTCTGAAGATTGTTCTTGAAGAAATCAGATACTTCAAGCGCTTTCTTGTAAGTCAGGTTGAACTGCAAAGCACCCCAGCTGTTCCAACCGAAAGTAACGGCACCCGGCCATTTCTTTACCGGAGCAACGACAGCGTTTGCCTTTCCATACTCCTCCAGCCCGGTACGCCAGTCATTGAAGAAGCCGAGGAAGATCTTCGGCGATTTCACTTCCTTGCCTTTCAGTGCGCCATGTGCTTTCGAGTCGCGCGTCAACGTGTCGGCCACACCACCGAAGCAAACCAGCGAACCGATATTGTTACGGTCGCCCCGGCTCATATCGATACCAGTCTTCCAGTCCGTATGTTCCACCGATCCAACGATAAGACCGTTACGGTCGTTATTATTCAAGACGGTAGCCACTTCATAACTACGCAATTTATCGAATGTAAGCGGATGGGACTGGTAGCGGATCCAACAGTCGTTATCGAATGGCTGGAACAAGGCACGGTTATCCCCTTCAGCCAGGATAGCCGGCATCGGGTCGATATTGACCGGAGCCATGTAGTTCGATTCAATGTCGGCATCCCCTCCCTGAAGAGTGAATTCCGTCAATAGATAATCTTTCTCCGGGTAGATATAGAAAGATTGTACCAGTGTAGGCAGGTTACTGTCCGTATAAGTAACCTGTAATAAAGATCCCTGGCCGAAAGCGTCGTTGACAGGAGTCAGCTTCGCCCGGCTCTTTTGGTAATCGCGGGTCGTGACTAGTTTATCACCCAGCTTATAAGAAGCGTAGGTGCCACCGGAAAGAAGTTGATTTTCTTTCTCGATGCGATAGCCTTTCTGTTGCCGGTCGTAACTGACCTTCCATTTCCCCGATGAAACGGACGGTTCGCTACAAGATACCAGCAAGGCGAGAAATAGCAGCAGATTTAAATTTATAAGTCTCATTTGTTGATAATTAATATGTGTTCTTATTGTTCCGTGATCAGCAGGACGGTACTTTCGTACGTATTCCCGATTGTCAGGCTGATACCGGCTTTCATCAGATAATCGCCGGGGAAGACCTGGCCGTCGCCATAGAAAGTACTGTTCCCGGCTTTATTCAACTCCGTTACCTTATACATTTTAGCCGGGTCCAGTCCTTTCAACTTGGTCTCAAAGAATGTTGTACGTCCATGGTATTTCAGGCTGTATGCGAAAAATACCGATTCTTTTTTATCTTTAGATATATACATATGTGAAGCCCAACCGTTTCCGTCGTAAGGGGATTTCAGGCGATAAAGGTCGCCCATCTGCACGATCGGACGGATACGTTTATAATTCTTCACGGCTTCTTCTGCAAAAGGAAGTTCATCGCCGGTCAGGTCTTTGGGTTGCAGTTCCATACCCAGGCGACCGGTCATAGCCACATCAAAGCGGAACTTCAGCGGTGCCATCATACCGGTTTGATGATTCGGAGTGGTCGAAACATGGGCTGCCGTAGCCTTAGCCGGGAAGAAAAGGTTTGTGCTGTACTGAATGAATATACGGTCGAGCGAGTTGGTATTATCGCTTGCCCAGAATTCATCGTGGTATTTCAACGCACCGAAGTCGAGACGGCCGCCACCGGAAGAACATAGCTGAATCATAATATCCGGATGGTTCTCACGGATACGTTCATAAGCACTGTACAGTCCTTTCGTATATTCAATCCAGAAATGAGTCTGGTTTTCTTTGGAAAGATAATCGGAACCGAAATTGTCGACGTGGCGGTTTGCATCCCATTTTATATAGGAGATATGGGGCGACAAGGCCACTACCTCATCGAATGTCTTTACCACGAAGTCCTGCACAGCCGGATTACTCAAGTCGAGCAGCCACTGGTTACGCATCGGGATAATATCACGCTTACCGCTCTTTACGATCCATTCAGGATGTTTTTCCGCCAGTTCGCTCTTGGGGCTTACCATTTCCGGTTCGATCCAGATGCCAAATTTCAGTCCTTTATCTACCGCATATTTAGCCAGGTAATCGATTCCGCGCGGCAGTTTCTTCTTATTCACCTGCCAGTCTCCCAGACTGACCTTATCCGAATTACGAGGATACTTATTTCCGAACCAACCGTCGTCGAGTACGAACATTTCAACACCGAAAGCAGCAGCGTCATCGATCATATCCGTAATCGTTTTTTCACTGAAATCAAAATAAGCACCTTCCCAGCTATTCAGGACAACAGGCAATTCCCAGTCACCATGAGCCAGCGCATAGTTGCGCGACCAGTCGTGCAGGTTTCTCGATACCTGTCCCTTACCGGTAGAACTGTATGTCCATACCATTTCAGGCGTTTGTAACGTTTTACCCGGTTCCAAATTATAGGTAGAGGCAAAATCATTCATACCGCTCATAACATGAAGCAAACCGCATTCATCTATCTCAAAGGAAGACAGATAGTTGCCCGACCAGGCCAGAGAACCGGCATACACTTCGCCCCTGTCTTCATTAGCCGGGCCATTCAGCGAAAGCAGGAAAGAAGAGTTTTCGGACTGGGTAGTACGTACTCCCTTCTTCGACTCCACCCGTTTCACACCCGGCGTCAGCTTCTCTTCTACCAGTTGCATTTCGGAAGCCCAAGCTCCGTGGAAATGGGTCAGATAATAAGAGTCTGCATGCAGGGGAAGGTAAGCGGAAGCAATATTCTCGACAGCCAGTTTGTTCTTCTCCTGATGAGATATGGAAACTGACTGGCAGATCACATTTTCTTTGCGGTAAGCCGTGAAGTTCAGGTTAACGAAAACCGGATACAAAGGATCTTTCAACTGTATCACTGTTTCCGTTCTGTTATTATCTATATTCTTTACCTGATGATCTGCATAGATTAATTCGGTAGTCTGCACACCATCGTTATGGGTCAGTTTCAACGCCGGGTTCAGGAAGAAACGTCCCCCGTAGGCCGGATAGATCACCGGAGCATAACCGATCCCGTTATCCGGTTGTTCCTTATACTTCTTATTAAGGAAAGGAGATACATGCTGGAATTTATCCCCGAAATAGTTATACACCACTTTCTTATCCGCCGAGATGGAAAAGACCATACTCAGGTCGTTCGTAGAAACGGTAATGATACCCGTATCCTTATCCTGCGAGGAAGCAGTTATGCATCCCAACAGCAGGGCAACAGTTAACAATAGTGCTTTCATGTCTATCAATTTTATACTTATTATTCATGGTTGACGATGCAAACTAAACCAATAAATAATAGTACAAAAAGCACGGATTCGCCAATTACTTGTAATTATGAGCTTAATTAATAAGGACTTAATGAAGATGCAACATTTGTGTCATTTTTTGACGCATCTGTTACAATGCGGAGAATAAAAAAAGGCCTGCATCGGATAATGCAAACCTCTATAAAACATTAAAGGCTGTCTCACGACAACCCCTAACCAACTTTGTTAACCTTAAATCTAATACTATTATGAAAAAACCACAATGCAAATATACAGCTGCAACAAGCATTTGTCAAGTCTTTTACAGACAATATATGTTAAGCCGTCGAGGCATTGTAGCTAAAAATTGTTTCCGAACACAAAACTATATACATTACAATCAAAATCTGCTAAAATTAACAGTTTTCTTTCCTCTTTTTATAGAGAAAGACGCTCTTTCAGTAACTTATATCCTCCAGCACTTGCCCGCAGGGAAACACCTGTCTTCAGTCGAACCTGCCAGGTTTCTTTTCCGAATAACTCTACACGCATGATATAGTCACTATTCACAATACAAGAGCGGTGAATACGGATAAATGATCTTTCCGGCAAATGTGATTCAAAATATTTCATTGTCTGTTCTTTGACATATTGCCCATCTGAAGTAAATAGTGTGACATAATCGCCACTTGCCTGGATATAGAGTAGTTCATCCAGCTGGATTAAATGAATGCGGGAACCGTCTTTAACGGAAATTCGATCCAACAATTCCTCTTCAGCCGACAATGCCGTTCCTGTAACAATTTGCCGATCCTCAGACTGAACATCCACCTGCTCCTCCTTCTGAATCTCCTTCCAACGAATAAAATACCATTGAGCCAGAATGATCCAGCCCAAAAAGCCGAACAGAAGACGGAAAGGGATTGTAGAAACAAACCAATCCATATGATCAGGACAAACCAGTGCCATCACCATATATCCTCCTATAATAGAAATAGCCAAAACACCCAAAGCTAATGCAATCTGAGCTTGTACCTGTCGTAATATGCCTGTTACATACCAGAACAAAAAACCTGCCATTGAGAAAAGGCCGACTGAAACCAGACTGTCCAGCCACGCAACGAGCCATCCCGCATGCCCATAGTAATACAACAACAGAGCACCTATACTACAAGCGAGCAAAACCAAAGTAATACCGGCAATCCTATACAGAACAGAATTTATAAATGGATGATTCTGCATAATCAGCTCTTAATTTCAACTCCCCCGAAAGTAATATTTCCACGTATAATCAATACATGTCCCTTATCCAACTCCACAGAGGAGTTAAAACGTTTGTCTTCGCATCCCCCCATTATTGGAGAAGTACTAAAATGAATACGCCAATCGGAAGGAACATAAATCTCCAAACCGGCAAACCGGCAATCAACATCAATATAAGTTTTCGGATCACCGAGCGTTGTTCGTCGCAGATCCAGAACTGTTCCGCCAAACAACACTTTAATCCGTGCACCTTTAAAAACCGGATCCAATATGATCTGTTCCACTGAACTGAATGTATTATCTGATTCCACATAGCCATCGGTATTAACGAAGCTTTCTGTCGTACGCCCCACAGATACATTTTCGGGATTTAAATGACCATGACGTTTATGGTTTGATTTCCTGAACAAGGGTTTCAGCAGAATGATGATACCTATTACGACTAATGTAATCGGCCAGTTCACACTCAGCCAGTTGCTATCTATCCATCCCAGTTCGGGCATCAGGAACAGTGCACCGATCATAAAGGTGATCAAACCACCGGTAAAATGCCGGCTCAACATATTGCCTACGCCGACATACATCAACAGCATCTGCCAAGAGACAATTATATCGAACAGTTCGAATGTAACCATCCCCATATTTCTAAGCAACCATACAATTCCCACCACAATAAACGGGATCGCCCAAAATACATTTTTCCTTACGTTCATAATAAATACAGTTTAATTGTTTGAGGACAAAAGTATGCTCCGGCCAGCCTTCCGGCAATAGAAATACGTTGTACCACCGTCAAATATCGGTGAATTACCGATAATTACCGACAAAAAAGGGGAGATATTTAGCATATCCCCCCTAATTTTTACTTACTTGTTTGTTTATTTCACGCTAACCTTGCGAACGGAAGTATCGTTTCCGGTTCCAAGTTTTACGATATAGATGCCTGCAGCAGGAACAGGTATCTGTGTAGCGGAACTAACGATATCGTTATAGATCAGTTGTCCGTTCATACTTACCACCAGAACATTGACAGACATAGCCGGTTCGATACGGATCGCATGATCCTGACCGTATACACGGGTATTGGCAATCAATTCTTCCAGACCGGTAGCTGCATCGACAGTCACCACACAGGTAGCAGTCTTGCCGCCATCTTCGGTTGTTACCGTGATAGTAGCTTTACCGATGGCAACCGCTGTTACTTTACCGTCTTTATCGACAGTCGCAATCTTATCGTCGCTGCTCTTCCAGGTTACGCTCTTGTTGTCAGCATCGGCCGGAGCAACAGTTGCTTTCAGGGTATAAGTGCCCTTTACAGCCAGAGTCAACTCGGATTTGTCGAGTGAAACGCCGGTTACGTCAACTACAGGATCGGGATCAGGGTCAGTTCCCGGATTAGGATCGATTGTCTGATTTTTCGTATAAGTAACGACGATCGACACATTACCCTCATCTTTAACAACGTATTCAGTACCGCTTGTATAATCAGTATCATTGATTTTAGCAGTAGCGGTATAGCCTGATTTTGCGCTAAAGGTAGCAGTCAGTTTATCTCCGGCTTTCACGGTTGTACCGGCTGTTACTGTCGTACCATTCAGGGCAAGGACAACGCCGTTACCGTTTGCCGGGTCACTCTCTTTTAATTCGATAGTGCGGACAACAACGTTGTTAGCCAAAGCTGTTACATTTACTTTTGCCTTTCCGCTTACAGGTGCATAATTGTCATCTGCCGGGGTGAATAAGACAGCAATATCATCATATGTACCAGCAGTCAGTTGTGTATTCGGATTTACCCATGAGAAAGTACCTTCCACATTGGCTGTACCGGAAATAACAGACTGGTTGAGTGTCTGGATTGTTGTTATATCTGTTCCTACAACATCGCTGATAACAGCTTGTGCTTCAGTGATACGCAAAGTACCAACCTCTTTAGCTTCGGCAGCTAGATAAACATCATCAGCAGAACGGCTAGCGATCATTTGATATTCGCCAACAGCTGTCGGTTCGTCGAATGTTACACCGTTTTGTTTAAAGGTTACTAACCAACCGGAAACGCTAGATTCGATTTTTGGAGCAGATGCTGTACCGAATGCTGTGCCGTTATAAACACTCGTGTTAACTTTGGGAGTAAACGGAGCATTATCTTTTCCTTTGAATATAGCTGTTACGGTTACTGCTTTATCAGATAAAGTGATGGAGGCAACTCCGTCTTCCACGACAATACCATCGCCACTCCAAGTCGGACGAGTAGAATAGCTGGCATCAGCAGGTATAGCCTTAAATGTCAGTTTCTGTCCGGCATATAGAGTTGTTTCATTTGTAACTAGTGCATCACCAAGCCATGCAGATACGGAACCGCCGGTAGCACTCAATGTCAAAGATACTGATTCTTTATTGGCACGTGTTGTAATCCAACCTTCACCTAATGTTACTTTTGTAAGGCTACCTTCCAACTCAGAAGTTGCCGGAATAACAAATTCCGGTTCACGATAATTGGAATTAGCCGGGAGCTTATAGTAAGCGGTACGGAAGTTGTCAACAGCTTCTGATCTCCAATGATATTCATACTCTGCTCCAGAGTCTTTTATATTACTTGCTGTTGGAATAACAGCTGCAGGATACGGAGCTTTTTCGATTGTCAAAGTACCGATTTCTACCTTATCCATAGAAGCATAAGATGAATTAGCGGTAAGAGATGCAAATACTTTATAAATACCGGCATCTGTAGGAGCATTTGCATCGCCTGCATCTTTGGCATTGCTTCCTTCTTTCTGATAAGTAATAGTAATACCACTAATACCAGCTGGAACAGTTCTAACAACAAATGCTTGTGCTGCTTTATTGTATATATATGTCTGTTCTTTGTCTGCAAAGACTACTTCCGGTAGTTTCTGAACAACAGCATTTACCGTCGTAGCACCTTTTACTGTAAAGGATTCACCCTTCGCTATTTCTTTACCATTTACGACAACGGCTAAGAGTTTGTAATCATCTGCAGCTTTAGCTTCTGTGATTTTTATTGAAGTACCATAGTCAACCGCATCTAACCCCTCTGTCTTGTCCAGTGTTATAGTTGCATTTTCAGCAGCGATTTCTACTTTATACTTCTTTGGTTTGAATGTTGCAGAAACAGTAACAGCTTTTTGGCCTACGGTAAATTTGCCATTTTCGTATGTTGCATCGGCTACTGTTACGCCACCATCCAGTTCATATCCCGGATCCGGTACTGCCACAACGCTAACAACTGTACCTTCAGTAAGAGCAGAACCAAATGCGATTGCATTACCATTTGTATCGAACAATTGGATCTTACCATTTGTCATAGTACCTGCTGTGATACGATAAGTAGAAGGGACAAAAGCATTAAACGCAGCCTGAATATTCAAAGCTCCATCTACCGTAACCGTATTGTTAATAACTTCCTTATCATTGCAAGTCAATGATTTCAATGAACCAACCTCCCCTGTCGGAGCGGCAACAACGTTTAATACGGTTCCGTAAGGAAGGCTAGCACCAGAAGTAACAGAACTACCATCCTGCTTTGTTACTTTTACATTGTCACCGATTGTAACAGCATAGTTTTTAGCAACGAATGTTGCTGTTAAAACAGCGTTAGCACTTACTGTGTAAGAACCGTCATTTACTGTTATACCAGTTCCCCATGCAGAAAAATCATAATGATCATTCGGGATTGCCTTAACAGCCAGTACTTTTTTATCTTCGTACTTTCCGGCACTGTTGCCATCTGTTACTTCGATCTTACCGTTTTCGCATTTACCGATGGTTACGGTATAATATTGTTTGACATCTTTGATCTCAACATCAATATCCTTTACCACCTCATACTTAGTCAAATCGGTTGGGGTAAAGACGGCTTTGTACGATTTGGTACCAACAGTTGCTTGTGTAGACGGATCCATCCAACTGAATACGCCACTAACTACAACCTCTTTATCTCCTTCTGCTTCTTTTACTGTAACCTTAGCTTCTCCCCCCGTTAAGATAGAAGCAGACAGCGGCTGTCCGGCTTCGATTGTAGAAGCGGCAGGTTTAGTTTTGATCGTTGGTGCTACTATTAAAGCTTTCGGAATTTCCAAAGAATAAGTACTACTTTCCAACTTGATATACTTAACCGTTCCTTCAGTAGTAGACAATTGGGCACTAGCCATATCCGTATAAACAGTTGCATCCGAACAAAGGATACAGATACCGGCAGTAAGGGCTTTCTTCTCTCCGTTATTCAACGCTGTTTGCAGAGCATCGGCTGTAACTCCTGAAAGATTAATCGTAGACTTTGCCTGCGAGTAAGTCAGTACATCTACCAGATTATCTGCATTTGTATAAGCATACAGATATTTTTGTGTAATGGTTTCGTCACCACTACCTGTACCGTCGAGTACGGAGTAATCACCTGTCAGACGGCAATAGTTAAGACCATTGACAGTTGTAAAGATATTCTTTCCACCCATCACACTTGCATCTACCACAGAACCGTTCGGCAAAATTGCAGTAGTGCCAACTCCCGGTATCTGTGTTGTACTCTTAAAGTTCTCGCGTACCATAATAGCAGTAGAGCCTTCCTGATTCAGTGAGAATGTATTACCTGTTACTACATAATCGGCTGCCGTAGCCGTTTTCGGATAGAAAACAATACCGTTAGTGCCATGATCGCCACTTGATGTAGTAAAAGTATTTCCCGTGATTGTTGCACTGTTACCAAATACGGCGATACCGGTCTTGTCACTATACTTAGAACTTGTCCAGGCATACTCAAAAGCCAGGTCTTTGATAGTAGTACCTTCTGCTTCGACCACTATGCAACCTTTGATAACTGCTTTAGTTGAAGTAGCACTCTGAAGAGTGATTGCTTTATCAATGACAAGAGGGTTGGAAGCAAGTTCATACGTACCAGCTGCTAAATTAATAGTACCTCCTGCTGCAATAGCCGAAACTGCGGTTGCTAATTGGTCTGCTTTAGTTATGGTATAAGTACCATTAACAGTTAGTGCTCCGTTGTTAGTAAAGGTTACATCATTGGCTATTTCCAGACCATTGTTGAAAGTCCAGGTCTTACCAGCATCCATTGTAAAATTAGTATGGAACTTACTCGCATCCCATTCAAACTTATCAATAACAGCTTTTGCCCCTGTAAGTGTCACATTAGCAGCAGCCAGGCCATCACTAACACCGACTACCGGCACATTTGTACATGCGTCGTCAAACACGAAAGTAACTTCACCGGGAACTCCTTCCACTTTAGATGTTGATCCATTGTAGTTATATTTCCAACGAAATGTTGCACCTAAATTTGCATATATGTCTGCTGCATTTTCGGGGAAAGTACAGTTATTAAAAGTCAGTGAAACCTTTTTAGCAATACCACGGTTTACAGCTGCAATCTCAATAGGATCTTTTATTTTACTGAAGGTACAATTGGTAAATGTACCGGTAACGTCATCACTACATCCATTAGAACCATTACCATACACACCTCCTGTTATTGTTGCACCGCTCACTGTTGCAACAGATTTTGTAGTCTTTCCTTTATCACCGTCAGTACCACCTAAAGCAATTATACAATAAGTACCACCAGTAATATCCAATGTTACAGATTCTACTGTATTATTAAAATTCACATATTGAGTGCCTGAAGTCACTCCGCTTTCAAAGCCACCGCAGATAAGCCAACTACCCACCTTTGTTGTTCCTGAAAGGTTTAGTACAACATCTTTCGATTGTGCATAATACAATCCACCACCTAGCAAAACATTGCTAATCGTACCTCCTGAAATAGTTATATTGGTAGATCCAGCTACTTTTGCCGGACTTGAAGAACTAGATGTTGCTCCATAACCACCACCAAACAACATATACACTTTTCCACTCGTCATTGTAATTGTAGAAGTGGAGACCTCTGCATTTTTGGAACCACCAAAGACAACAGGATTATTAGCAACATCCAGTTCTAAAAAATCTCCAGGATTATTAGTTACACTGATCTTCACTTTGTCAGCAGTGGAACCTTCTGTTATAGTAATAGGATTACCATTAGCATAAACAAAGGTATATCCCTTATTCCAACTTGTGGGCTTATTTGGAAAGTTCTGTAAAAATTCGTGTGTAATGACAGAGCTATCTTCTGCCAATCCAACACTTGTCGCCAACCCTATCATGGCAACAAGCAATAGAAGTATTCTTTTCTTCATAAATCTTCTTAATTAAAATATTAATATCTAGTGTTTGTTTCCGGGTTTGATTTTAAGTTGCCCGGGCAACTTACCTGATTTGCATACTCTTTCCCTATAAAAGAGTATACAGATGTGGTTTTCGAAAAGATTATACTTACCTCATTGGCAATATGGATTTAGGTATCCATCAGTTCCCGGAGTGGATGTTTATAAAAATAAAGAAGGCGTAGGAACTGTTGAATATATCGACTATTGAGGCCTTCGACTGCCCTTGGGATTGATATAAACAACGTACCCACGCCCTTTATCTTGTATATAGACGTATGTAGGCATACGAAAGATATAACAAGGAAAGGTACGTGAGCGTTCTGTTGTCTATTATCCAATCCCAATGAAAGTGTCGAAGTTTCAATTGTCGGATAATATCTTTTAAACGCTTCTCGTAATCAATAAGATGTACTGAACAGCAACGCTTTGCCGGAGTACAGGGGCAAAAGTAGGTAGAAGGGATAAGATAAACAAGTAAAAATCAGTTATTTTTCTGTCATGCACCGATATTCCGTCTTTCGCATTCGTTGCTTGTTACTCTTTCAGTCTCCCGAAAGAATGTTTTTAGCCATCGTGCCTTCAGGGTTCATTGAGGGTCGATAGTTACTGTTTTTCAATAGAAACGAGTATGAACCCTGAGTCGGTTTTGCTTTCATAGGGGCTTCATTTGGGGTTCATTAATTTAGTTATTAAAGATGAATGTTTCAGTGATTGCCAGCCTCAAGACTCAAAATCTTCCTATAACGACTCTATTTCTTCGACCGACAAACCTGTACATTCTGCAATGCCTGTAGTCGCTATACCCATACGCTTCATGTTAACGGCCGTTTGACGCAGGGCTTTAGCCTCGCCTTCGGCCAGACCCTCTGCTTTGCCTTCGGCCAGGCCTTCGATGCGGCCTTCCCATTTGGCGGTATCGAGGACGTCGTTCTGGATCATGATTACATTCAGGTGTTCGTCGTAAGCATGCCGCTCCTGCGATGACATGGAGTAGTACTTTAGTTTCTCGCGGGCTTCACGAAGCCCCGGTGTTGTCGTATCGGGGCGGATCGTGCCGTCTTTCAGGTATTTGATCCATTCGTCCAAAGGCGTTGTAGCTACTTTATCGAACTCGTTTACGCGGATCAGGATGTATTCAGGGAAAATCTCGGCCGGCAGGCGGGTCACAACGGCATCCCGGTCTCGCATGTTGATACGCAGACGGTCGCCGGTATGCACGCCGGTGAAATGGTTCTGTCCGTGGTAGAAATAATCCGTACCCACACCGAGGTCGAAGTAAAGAATGCTGATAGAATAAACTTTCTTCACTTTCTGATAACCTTCACCCAGCGAGATATGCTCGGTGATGGCTTTGGCCACGCCGT
>OGYB01000122.1_pt1 | contig 67323 bp, 55 predicted proteins | sample 1576421 | NCBI WGS metagenome assembly OGYB01 (sample SAMEA3541577, study PRJEB24748) | human gut metagenome | biome: human gut; feature: human-associated habitat; material: faeces | place: China | collected 2012
GCGCATAGTGGAGTTTCTCTTTCCCCGCTTCCACATTTTTACTCAGGTTCTTTCTAAGAACCAAATGAAATTGTAATGGCATAACTTTGTTGTTTTTAGTTGATTATTAATTACATATCAAAGATACGACCACCGTCTGCCCCTGTTGAAGTCATAGGTGACAGGACGTAACGAAGCGACATTTTATTTCAGATAATTGCAGATAATTCATTCGCAGAACTAAAAGGAATGCATAAGTAAAAAAAGAAGCAAACACTTGATACATCCATTGATTTTTCGTGTCTTAGAGAAATAAACCTATTCATATTATGGAACAAACAACCTTCACGATACGAGCCTACGGGATAGGCGAACTGGCGGCACTTTACAGCCCCCACCTGAGCCGCAGGGCGGCCATCCTGCAACTGTGGCGGTGGATCAATTATCATGGCGTGCTGAAAGCGAAACTGCTTGAATTGGGCTACCATCCCGGCGTACGGAGTTTCACGCCCCGCCAGGTGGAATGTATCATCGAGCACCTGGGAGAACCCTGAAGAAAAGAAAATAACTGCGGCAGCTGTTTTTACTGGCTGCCGCAGTCATTTTCAGTAGCTGCCGCAGCAAAATAAAATAGGTGCGGCAGCCATTTTCTTTATTCGGGGGGGCGGATGGGGGCGGCAAAAGAAGCACGGCGCACGAACGTCTCCGCATTACGGGCATACGGGCGGCGTTCGAGGATGGAATCTTTCGTGATCAGGGCCTTCAGCTGGTTCAACTCCACACGGCTCTGTCCCGACAGCTCGTCGAGGATGATCAGGAAGCAATCGCTCATCAGGAGCGACGAGTCTTTGGCCGTAGGATCGAGATTGCCGGAATAGACATAGTTTCTAAGCACGGGTGGTACGAGGTTACGCAGCCAGGTAGTCTTACCCAGCCCCTGTGCCCCACTCAACAACAAAACCGTATGATTTGCCTTCCGCTCGTTAATAGCACAGGCCACGACAGCCACCAGCCATTTCTTCAGGCATTTCACCCAATATTCGGGGCAAGTGGTATCGACGGTAGCCGCCAGCTGTCCGATAGGATCTGTCTCCCCGTCCCAGGCAGGCAGGTTTTCAAAGTAAGACAGGAAAGGGTTGTATTCGGGGCTGAAATCGGATTGGATCACCGCCCGCAGGTCAGACACACGGCAAAACACACCCGCTTTCTGCAAGGCACACCAGACGGAGTTTTCCCAATAGTCGGTCACCTGCTGGAAAGCGTCGTGCTTTGTCAGGCTCCGGTACTCCACTATACGCCGGACGATATTGCGGCGAAGCTTGAAGTTTGCGGCCAGAAACTCTTGTATCTGAACCACAAAACCATCCCCGCGGGACGAACGGGACGTCCTTTTCACAGTATCATGCTCCTCTGTATGCGTATAAGCGCTACCGACCGCTTGCAGGCATTCTTCAGCCGGCAAGTCGGCAAAGTTTTTGCAGGCATACTTCAGCACTTCTTCTTTCACTACCCCCAGCCGGTTGCAGTTGGCGGCAAAGAGATGTACGAAATTGTTGCGGTTGCCCTCGGTATAGGCAAACTTGCGGGTAGTCCGTTTACGGGCGGAAGAGATCAGCTGCATCACATCTTTCCCGGTAATGGCTTTTATCGGCGGCAGATCGTCGGGCAAAGCGCCCTCCCCTTTCAGCCAGGGCTCGAAGCGGGGAGAGAGGTAAAGCTGCGGATCGTACGAAACAAGGCAGAGCCGCCCGACATCGCTACCCGAAGTATCGGCTTCGACCCCCAGCAGGCGCCCGTACCAGTCTTTCACCAGATTATACACAGCCAAATGGTTCTGGGGAGTCAGGTCAAGCCCGACAGCCGGATAGACAATGACTTTGAGGCCATGACCGCGCGGACTGACCCAGCAGGCCACCGTATAGGCAGCCTCGCGCACCAGCCCGAGCAGACGGGGCAGATCGGCCTTCTTCTGTTTGTCGAAATCGAGGATAATCAACGGATTGTAGGCCGTCATACACTCTGCCAGGCGTTTTCCGCGATAGGTGGCAGAGATGGTTACGGCCGGCAGTCCTTTCTTCAACTGGTCGGCAGCTTCGGAATTCTCTTTGTCCATATAGACGCGGATACGGTTAACAGACGCGGCATACTTGCCATTACGGATATCGGAAAGGATGTCGATCAGATCGACGTCGCCCATACAGGTTCTAAACCGGGCAAACACAGTAACTTTTATCATAACAGATAGTTTAAAATAGAGGAATTCTTTATTGCTTTCAAGGTAGATATAATAAGCAAAGGAGCCTATGCTTTTACTTTTTATTATGAGAAACATAGGCTCCGGCAAAAAAAACTTATTCAGACTGGTTAGTCTTGTCGTAAATGTCAAGATAGTTTTGTACTGCATTCGTCAACGCTCCCAATGTCAGAAAATCTTTCTCCGGATCGTAGCATATACGAAAGATCGAGTAGAGCGAACGAAGAAAAGGTTTTACTTCATGTCTATCGTTCACTTTCCATTTACGGCTCATCACCAGTGGGCCGATCAGTTCCACGAAATCGGCAGTCAGTCCGTTGAAGACGATAGTTTCTTCCACTATCATATCGTCTTCCCAGACAGCATGCTCCAGCATATGTGCCAGTTTGTTACATTGTTTTTTCACTTCCCGAAGTTCTCCTTCGAGCTGCTCGCAGTGGAGTCTCAACTCCTGTGCCGTCTCTGTCAGCAGAACGGCGTCCAATTTTTTTTCATTGGGTTCATTTTTATTGTTAATAATAGGCCGATGGCCGTTAATTTAATCTTCTCTATAAAAACGAAGCCCCGGAGAACGAATCCCCCGGGGCTTGTTTTTGTCTGTTTTTGCTCTTCACAGAGGTTGAACAGAAGAACTTTATTTCATTACTTTAGTATTAATATTGACCGCTTGTTCGCCCTCACGGGATACTTGGTTCTTCTTTAAATATTTGTAGAGAAAACAACCGCGCAGTCAAATTTATTGATTATAAATAGTTTCTTATTTTACGATTGCTTTTACAGCGGCTTCACCTTCGATAGCAACTACTACTACACCGGCAGGTGCAGAGATTGTAGCGTTATCAGAAGAAAGAACTGTGTTAGCGATTGTCTGACCAAGAACGTTGCTGATAGTAACAGTCTTGCCTTGTGCACCGTTGATGATAACTGCACCTTCTTTAGCAATTACGCTGATAGAAGAAGTTGTGATATCTTCGTTAGCAACCGGAGATTGACCTGCTGTTACATCCATCACCAAAGCATCGTCTTTTGATGTAGTGAAACCTAACTTACCGTTCAGGTTATACAGATACTTACCGTCACCCAGGCTTCTGATTACATAACCGTTAGCTGCTTCTTCATCTTTCTGAACGATCTGGAATTTGAAGTTGTTCAAACCTTTCAATACCTTACCGTCTTTTGATGCTTCCGCTGAGATAGTAACGTCTTTGCCATTAACTGTTGTAGTCATTGTGTCTACAGCAGCTAAAGTAGCCTGACGGAAAATTGCTTTTACATTATTCTGTGTTGCATCCATGTAGTATTCCTTATTTGTAACTACAGCAGCTTCATTCGGATCGTAGTAACTTGCAGAGTCTTTCGTGTTATACAGGAACATACGAGGACTTACAGCTTTTGTTTCAGCAGGAACACCTTTTGAGATAAAGAAAGAAGGAGTCAATGCGTCTACATCGGCAGTATCCAACCAGAATGTTACATCTTCTTCTGTGAAAGAAGCAGATTTCAATACAGAGGTAAGAATAGCATCACGGTTTGAAGCCATAGCAACATAACCACCAATTGTTGATTCGAATGCTGCATGACGAGCTTCTGATTTCAAGCTAGGTGTTGCAGCATCTTTTACGATTACGACATCGGTATAGGCATCTGAACCGTAAAGTCCTTTAGCGTTTGTATCAAATGCTTCACTACCTGAAGCGATATTACCACTTACTTTCTTAACAGTTGCAGTCACTGCACTTCTGAAACCTAAGCCCGGAGTTGAAGCTACCGGAACCATTGCATAAGTATTGTTTGCATTTTCCTTGAAGATGAAACGCTGAGCATTAGCAGCTTCAGTCTGCTGTTCCTTTTTCAGCATATTAGAATTAACATTCAAATAATTATCTGTTCCATACAGATTCAAAGCATAAGCTACAACAGCAACAGTGTCTTTACCGTCAGCTTTTACGACAGTCTTATCGTCTTTATCTTTTGTCAGGTAAGCATACGTATTTACTGCATACAGTGTATCAGCAACCAACTTCGTTTCCGCTTTGCTACGGTCGAATTTAACCAGACTCCAGATAACATCTGCCGATTCTTTTGAAGGAATATATTTAGAATTTGTTACATCATATTCCATATACAAATCTGTCGGATTGAAGCCTGTTGCATCTGCGTCTCTGAACTTCAACTGAACAACGTTTGTCAAATCTTCATCAGAGAAGTTTGCATAGCCGGCCATCGGGGTAGATACTGCATCGACAAAACGAACAGTTGTAGTATTCAAATTAGTAGTAGTAGGTACAGCCAAAGCGTTAAAGGCTCCACTACCGGCAACCGTTACCGCAACAACAGTATATTCACCTGCATTTTCTGTAGGATACAAAGACATTTCAACACGAACGCCTGAAGCACCTGCACCCGCTTCTCTATTTACGAAAGTAAATTTCTTAGTATTTGCATCATAACCGGCTACAATCCACTGAGCATCCGGAGATGTTGTTTTTACATAATTCGGAGCTTTAGCTTCCAATCGGAAAGCAGATCCGTCAGAACCGAGTACCAGATATTTACCATATTCAGAAGTTGCCCCCCCCGGAGTTCCGCTAGTAAACATGATATTTACAACAGATTTCGCATCATTCTTCAATAAAGCAGCTCTTACGTCAGCACCTTCGCCAAACTTACAAGGAGCAACGGCTGTACTGGTTGAAATAACATAAGTTGCAGCAGATGTCGGAGCATAAGCATTCACATATAAGTTGCTTACAGACGACTGAGCATCAGTATCCTTATAATCAGCTTTCTTCTGAAGATAAACAGAAGCCAATTTTACCTGGAATTTACCACCGGCATTCTTTGCATCCGGTTCAGTAACGGCAAACTGTGCATTGTCTACAGAAATCTTATTACCTTTCAGAGCACTAGAAGACAATACCAGGTCAGAACCTTTCACCTTTACAAACTTGAAGCCATTACCTGTAGCTCTGTCTAAGTTCGCAGCAGTTTCTGTTGAAGACATAGCGATGAAAGTGGCATTGTTGAAACAAGCAGCAAGAATAGCCAACTTTTCTGAGGAACTGCTACTTGCCTCATTTGCTTCTGCAGCTGCCAGTTCTTTTCCACCTTCCAACACAAAATAAGTAGCAGCCGGATAAGTGTTGCCATCATGAGTACGAGCACTAGCAATCGTCACCGCCAAAATATTACCTCCAAAGATATTATCAGCCACTTCCGGCTTAGCATCCGGGAAAGTGAATGAGAAACCTGAACCTGAACGGTTGTCGTTCAAATCTGCAGCTGCCCATGTGGTAGTACCGGGAAGATATATAGCTAAAGCAGTTTTACTACTACCATCTGCTACATAACTTACTGCCTTGTCAGCATCAGTAACATAAAATTTTGCACTAGCGGTAGTTGTATTTGCTAATGTCAAACCACCTGTTGCATCAGCAGTCTTTCCTGTAATCTTAAATGTAGAAATCAGTTCACTAACTGTCGAAGTAGCCATTCCTCCATCTTTTTCAAAATAAATAATCTTACCATCCTTATCTTTCAATTGAAAAGAAGCGTTACCATCCTGAACGGTAAAATTGTCAATAGTGAAAAGGCTTGTTGTTCTAGCGTTCCATACTGCAGCAGGTGTTTTGAATGTTTTTTTGTCAGTAGCGCTACTTGTTCCATCTGCTACATCGACAAAATAATCTGTGCCAGAAACTCTTGCACCTAAATAAACTTTCATGCCATTAGCCAGCTCCGTAGCAGAAGTCGCAGCTGTGGGAGCCTCTAATACCTGAGTTGCATTCACATTACTAAACAATGCGCCCACCATCAGCAGACCCATTGTCATCAACGTAGAAAACTTTTTGTTCATAAATTTAAATTTTAATATTAATAATAGTGTTCCTAAAAGTTCTTTTCAATAGAATGTTTTAGTCTTGTCAATTGTTAAATGACTAGCCAAAACGTTCCTTTTTTCTAGTCATTTTTTTGAGGAGCAATTGCTTTCGTGTAAAAAAGAAGGATTTTCATACTAACTTTGCTATCCAGTTGATAAGAAAGGAGATAGATTAGACAAAATAATTCTTAAAAGGATTGCAGATTCAAAATTTAGCAATAACTTTGCATGACTAGAAAAAAGGAACGATTTATCTAGTCAGTCATTTTCGGCTATCTATCCTTTATTATTCAAAAGATTATATCCATATTTCAACTACCCTTATTTATATAAATATGTACGCGCGTGCGTTTCCTAATACACTGTGTATCAACACCCGTTTTTTCAGATTTTCACGAACAATTGTTAAACGGCTATATTTTGCCGGTAAATCGCACCATTTGTGCTCCCGAAAAGACCATCGAAATACTATTTAAACGACAATACCTATATATTGCTATTTTCCCCTTCCTTCCCTCTCTGTTTTTTACCTACAATCGGTGATTGATGCGCTTTTCTTTTCAGCCGACCTTTGCAACAATTAATAAATGGTAAAAAGATTAAGACATTGAAAGCGATATTTAACACACTTATGTTTGTATTACTCCTTGTATTTCTTCCGGTCGCGGCAAAAGCACAAAGCGGCACGATGATCTCAGGGAAAATAGTATCTACGGAAAAAGAGATCGTCGATTTTGCAACGGTCTATCTGAAAGGAACAAATTACGGGGGGACGACTAACGAAGAAGGTATCTATCATCTGAAAGCTCCTGCAGGAAATTATACACTGGTCGTATCCGCCATCGGTTACAAGACAGTAGAAAAACAGGTCAAACTGATCGACGGGCAACGTGTAAAACAAAATATCACCATCACTCCACAAGCGGAAGAACTAGACGAAGTGGTAGTTGTCTCCAACGGAGTCAGCCGCCTGAAACGCTCGGCATTCAACGCCATCGCGGTAGATACGAAGGAACTGCAAAACTCGACCAAGAACCTGAGCGATGCCCTGGGGAAAGCTCCGGGGATGAAGCTCCGTGAGTCGGGCGGCGTAGGATCGGACATGCAGCTGATGCTCGATGGTTTCAGCGGAAAGCATGTGAAGGTATTTATCGACGGGGTACCACAGGAAGGGGTGGGAAGTTCCTTCGCACTGAACAATATCCCCGTCAACTTTGCCGACCGTATCGAAGTGTATAAAGGGGTAGTCCCCGTTGGCTTCGGGACGGATGCGATCGGCGGGGTCGTTAATATCGTGACCAACAAGAAACGCCGCAACTGGTTCCTGGATGCTTCCTATTCATACGGATCTTTCAATACACATAAATCGTATGTGAATTTCGGACAGACCTTCAACAATGGTTTTGCCTACGAGATCAATGCTTTCCAGAACTATTCGGACAACGACTATTACGTAGATGCCCCGGTGAAGGATTTCGAAACCGGTAGCCTGGATACAGAGAACAAAGAACGTGTGAAACGTTTCAACGATACGTACCATAACGAGGCGGTAGTCGGTAAACTGGGTCTGGTGGATAAGAAATGGGCAGACCGCCTGATGTTCGGATTCACTTACTCGAATATGTATCAGGAGATACAGACAGGGGTACGCCAGAAAACCGTATACGGCCAGAAGCACCGCAAAGGCCATTCGCTGATGCCGTCGCTCGAATATAACAAACGCAACCTGTTCGATAGCGGAGTAGACGTGGCACTGACCGTCAACTACAACAAGAACCAGACAACGAACGTGGACACTTCCGCCTACGAATATAACTGGCGCGGCGAAAAGCACCTGATGAATTCGCGCGGCGAACAATCCTACCAGCATACCCGTTCGGACAACAATAACTGGAACGGTACGCTGACGGCCAATTACCGGATCGGCAAAGCGCATATGTTCACCTTCAACCATGTGTTGAACACCTTCAGCCGCTCCAACACCTCGCTGCTGACCAACGAGGAAATGACGGATGCCATCAACAAGGAGACACGGAAGAATATCTCCGGCCTCTCCTACCGCCTGATGCCGTCGGAACACTGGAACCTCTCCGTGTTCGGTAAATACTACAACCAGTTTGTAGCAGGCCCGATGGCGACCAGTTCCACTCAGGACGAGTATGTGCGTACCACCCGCAGCGTCAACTCGATGGGATACGGGGCAGCAGGTACGTATTTCGTTCTGCCCGGCTTACAGGCCAAGCTGTCTTACGAGAAAGCATACCGCCTGCCTACGATCGAAGAAATGTTCGGTAACGAAGACCTCGAAATGGGCGACCTCAGCATCAAACCGGAGAATAGCGACAACATCAACCTGAATATCAGTTACAACCGGACATTCGGTAAACATACTATCTATACGGAAGGCGGCGTGATCTATCGCAATACACGCGACTATATCCAACGTAATATTACCGACCTGAGTGGCGGTAAAGAAGCTGCGACTTATATCAACTACGGTAAAGTACTGACGAAAGGGTATAACATCTCCGCCCGTTACGGTTTCGGCAACTGGCTAAGTATCGGCGGTAACTTTACGCAGATGAACGTACGCGACAACCAAAAGACGGCTATCGGTAGCGGAGCGAACAACATCGCCTACAAACAGCGTATGCCGAACCTGCCCTACCGTTTTGCCGACTCGGACGTAACGTTCTACTGGCGCAACCTGTTTGAGAAAGGCAATACACTGACCGTATCGTACGACAATCAGTATCTGCATGAGTTCACCTATTATTCATCCATCATCGGATCGAATAAAGGGGAATACCTCGTACCGAGCCAGTTCTCACATAACCTGTCTCTGTCTTACACCCTGAAGAATGGACGTTACAATATCTCTTTCGAGTGCCGTAACTTCACGGATGAGAAGCTGTATGACAACTTCAGCCTGCAACGGGCAGGACGGGCTTTCTACGGAAAGGTTCGTGTCTACTTAGGAAATTAATCCCAATATAAATAGTAATAAATTCAATATTAAAACAAAAGCAAGATGAAGAAGAACTTCTTTTTAACCGGTCTTTTCGCTACAGCGATAGCCGCACTGACATTTACTGCCTGTGATGACGATCCTACCAACGGTGGTGGCGACGACGGTGGAGACGATGACAAGAATGCCGAATATGTAATCGCGGCTTCGGTTACTGCTTCCGGAAACACGACCAACGTACTGGTGAATGCAGAGACACTGGACGAAGGTACCATTTCGACCATCAACAACGGTGTTGTGAATGATGGTGCCAGCTACTGGGTATTCTATAAGAATCAATATCTATATGCGTTGACTTACAACCAGGGAGAAGCGGGCGGTACTCGTTCGTATATCATGGATGCAAGCGGTGAAGTTAAGAAACGCTCTAAAGAGTTTGCGGTAAAAAGATTTACCACTTATGGCATCTACGACAAATATATCATGACATCCTCTACCGGTGACGGCCCTACGGACTGGAACGACGAGAACGGTTACACACCGAAAGTGTTCCTGATCTCTTATCTCGATGTAGCAGCTGAAACATTTACCACGAATGACACGAACGATAAAGCGTATCTGTCTGAAAACTTCCTGGGTAACGGCGAATACGTAACCCTGGCCGGTTTGCTGGAACATAACAACAAGATTTACACGGCTGCCGTTCCGATGGGTCTCAGCCAGTTCGGTACGAAAGACCAGAATGGCAAATGGATTAAGGCAGGCAACGAAGACCTGGTGAAGAAAGAGTCGGGCGGTTCAAACAGTAGCGCATACAAGAAAGATGAGTTACAATGGACACAGTACCCGAACGAATGCCATGTTGCCATCTTCGACAATGCCGATATGACCAGCAAAAAGATCATCAAGACAGATAAGATCAGCTATGCAGCCGGACGTAACAAGTCGCAGTACTACCAGATGATCTGGGCGGCCGACAACGGGGATGTATATGTATTCTCTCCGAGCTTCGCCAAGACAATGAGCGATCCGCGCCAGCAGACTACTTTACCTGCCGGTGTGGTACGTATCCCTTCGGGAAGCACCGACTTCGACGATTACTACTGCAACCTGGAAGAAAAGACCGGCGGAAAGTCTTTCGTTCGCAGCTGGCATATCACCGGCGACTATTTCATGTTGCTGATGTACGACAGACCACTCACCGAAACAGGTTATGTAGCGAACCAACTGGCTATCTTCAAAGCCGGCGACAAGTCGCTGACGTATGTAACAGGTCTTCCTTCTGCCGATCAGATCTCCGGTTTCGGCAACGAACCGTTTGTTGAAAACGGCAAAGCTTATGTAACCGTAAGCTACACGGAAGGTGGCAGCAACCCGGCAATCTACAAGATCGATCCGACAACTGCTGCTGCAACAAAAGGTCTTACAATCGAAGCGACTCAAGTAAGTGGCGTTGGTAAGCTGACTGCTGCAAACTAAGCCGCAAACGACTGAAAAATGAATTGGATCAAGATCCTTCTTATATTCCTCCTGCTCCCGCTAATCCTGCGGAGCCAGGAGGATATTTGTATAGGTAAGAAACAGTCCCTTTACTCTACCGCCTTGCAGGAGAACAGAAACTACTGGATACACCTGCCCGAGAACTACAGACAGGATACAACGCAAACCTATCCGGTGATTTATCTGCTCGACGGTGACTCGTTCTTTCATTCGTTAGTGGGTATCAGCAAGACATTCTCCACCGTGAGAGGGAAGTTCCTCCCGCAAAGTATCATCATCGGTGTGCTGAATGTAGACCGTACACGCGACCTGACACCTACCGCCTCAGCCGCCGGACGCGACGGAAAGATCGCTCCCGGTGCCATCCCGCAAGGGGGTGGAAGCGAAACGTTCAGTCGCTTCCTGACCGGAGAGCTTCGCGCCGTTATCGACAGCACCTACCGTACCAACGGGAAGAATATGCTGATCGGACATTCCTATGCCGGATTGTTCACGCTCAACACCTTCCTACGCCATACGGAACGGTTCGACACGTATCTGGCCGTCGACCCTAGCCTGTGGTGGGATCAGGGCAAACTGGCGGAAGAAGCGGATGCATTGATCGAAGGGAAAGACTTCGCAGGGAAAAGCCTGTATATCGGTGTCGCCTCTAAAAAGCGTACCGACCGGGTGGATATCCACCTCAACAAAGTAAACCATCTCCTCACGGAGGTACTGCCGCAGGCGGAGAACCTGCGCTTCTTTAGTAAATCATTCCCCGAAGAGAACCACGGAACAGTCGCTATTCCGGGAATATACAACGGGATCAAACAATTATTCGGAAAATGAGAAAATTATTTGCTCAACTGCATTTATGGTTATCCATACCTTTCGGTATCATCATTGCGATCGTCTGCCTAACGGGAGCCATACTGGTATTTGAATCGGAGATACAGGAACTTTGCCATCCTTCCCACTACTTCGTCAAGGAAGTAAAAGGGGAACCGCTGCCCCCTGCCGCCCTGATCAAAGCGGGACGCCAGCAACTGCCCGACTCGATCAAGATAAACGGTATCCGTGTCTCCTCCGACCCGAAACGTACCTGGCAACTGGTATTGCCAGGCAAGAAAGCAGCCGCTTTCATCAACCCTTATACCGCCGAAGTAACCGGGATAGCCGACGGACAGGGCTTCTTCATGCAGATGATGCGCCTGCACCGCTGGTTACTCGACTCTTACAAACGCGACGGCAGCTTCTCGCTGGGTAAGGCCGTTGTTGGATACGCTACACTGGCTCTCGCCATCATCCTGATAAGCGGGCTGGTGATCTGGTACCCCCGTAACAGGAAAGTACTGAAAAACCGCTTGAAGATAAAAACGAAAGCCGGCTGGTATCGTTTCTTCTACGACCTGCATGTATCGGGAGGGTTCTATGCGACACTGCTTCTGTTAGTCCTGACACTAACCGGGCTTACCTGGTCGTTCGGCTGGTACCGTGACGCTTTCTATACTGTATTCGGTGTCGAAACGACCCAAACGCAGGCACATGCTCCGGCTGCCACTCCCGCTCCTTCCGCACAGGAAGCTTCCTCCCGCGAAAGAGGGTCGGGCAACCGGGAAGGAAATCGGGAAGGTAACAGGGAAAGAGGTTCCGGTGAAGGAAGGGAGCGTTCGCAAAAGCGGACGGATTACAGGCAATGGGCAGAAGTATTGTCTACCCTGCAAAGCCAGTATAAAGAATATAACTCGATCACTATCCAGGATGGTTCGGCAACCGTTTCTACCGCCAGGTACGGAAATACGAGGGGTAGCGACCGCTATACTTTCAACCCGGCAACCGGAGAGATCACGGAAGTCCAGTTATATAAAGACCTTCCGAAGTCCGGCAAGATACGGGGTTGGATCTATTCTGTACATGCCGGAACCTGGGGTGGTATGACGACCAAGATATTAAGTTGTCTGGTTTCCTTCCTCGGCGCCGTATTCGCCATCACAGGATATTATTTCTGGATCAAAAAGAAACTGAGAAAAAGAAAGAAATAACGGTAGTCTGGCTTTTAAATGATATATTTGCTTTCATAAAGCATTAATCAGATGAAAACGAGCCTGTTGATCTTTCTATATATATTATTTACGCTGCCTCTGTCCGGCCAGACCCTGACGGGACGGATCGCAGATAAATCAGGAGAACCGATACCCAATGCAACGCTCTATATCCGCGAGATTGCATTGGGTATCACTGCTGATGAGAACGGCGAATTCCGTACCACCCTCCAGAAAGGTTCCTATACCTGCGATTTCAGTTCCTTGGGATATGAAAGGAAAACAGTTCCGGTGCGCATCCCTGAAGATACCCATCTTGTCGTGGAAATGGAGAAGAAGGTATACACCCTTCAGGAAGTGATCATTTCCGCCAACCGGGAAGACCCGGCCTATGCCATCATGCGGAAAGCGATCGCAATGGCACCTTTCTATCTCCACCAGATAAAAAACTATGAGTCGACAATGTACGTGAAAGGGACGGTCAAGATCGACAAAATACCCCGCCTGATGACATTGGGCGCGGATGGTAAGAAGCTGAAGAACCTGGCAAACAAGCTGTTCCTGATCGAGTCGCAAAACGAGATCACTTTTACAGCCCCCAATAAGTATGAGCAGAAAGTCCTGGCCTTCTCCTCCACGGTTCCGGTCGACCTCGATGCCAGCCAGGCTATGACCGTTATGACGGCCAATATCTATGACCCGGATGCTTTCGGAAGAATCTCCCCGCTTGCCCCGGGAGCTTTCACCTACTACAAATTCTCACTCGAAGGTGTATCGATGGATGGAGACCATATGGTCAATAAGATACGGGTACAGCCAAAAAAGAAAAACCCTAAGCTGGTGACCGGCTGGCTCTATATCATCGAGAACAGTTGGAATGTTCAAAGTGCCGACCTGAGTGCCACGGAGCTAGGCGTAACAGTCCGTTTCACGGCTACTTATAATGAAGTCAAGCCGTACGCTTACCTTCCTACCTCCTATGATATCGACATGGATATAGATGCGATGGGCGCAAAAGCGACCGGCAAATATTACTCATCCATCCAGTATAAAACGGTCGAACTCAACGAAGCCCAGGGCGTTATCCGTCCGAAGGAAAAGCAGTCCCCTACCCAACCTGCCCGGCAAGCGGTCTCTCCCAAGCAGGAGAAGGCCAGGAAGCAACTGGATGCCCTGATCTCCAAAGAAGAACTAAGCAACCGGGAAGCCTACAAAATGGCCCGGTTAGTGAAAGAGGCAACTGAACCGGAAGAGAAAAAGAAAGAACGGGAGTCGCTGGAGATTACTCCGGGCGATGCCAATGTACGGGTAACGGTAGATACGTTGGCTACTACCCGCGACACCTCATACTGGCAGACTATCCGCAATCTACCCTTGCAAAAAGATGAAGTTGTAAGCTACCAGATCAGAGATAGCATCAAGCATACAATCGACTCGCTGCGCAGCAAAGACTCCCTCCAGAACCGGACATCCGGCTACTGGATCGGGAAATTGATCAGCGGCGAAGAGATCGCCTTAAGCAAAAAGATCAAGGTTGGTTACAGTGGATTGCTCAGGGCCTGCCCGCAATACGACTTTGTAAACGGTTTCTGGCTGGGGCAACAATTCTCGTTCCGCACTGACTTTACTAAAACGAGGTCGTTGCTTATCTCGCCTTCCGTTTATTACACGACAGCGCGTAAAGCAATAAACTGGCAGGTCGACGGCAGTTACAGTTATGCACCGGAGAAAAGCGGGAAACTGTCTCTCGCCGGGGGAGAAACGACTGTTGACTATAACAACGAAACAGGCACGATGTTATTGATCAACTCCCTGTCGTCCTTATTCTTCGGCAAGAACCCGGTAAAGTTCTATCAAAGGAAATTCATCGATCTTTCCCATTCGATCGAACTGGCCAACGGGCTGCCTTTAAAGACCGGTCTCAGCTATGAAAAGCGCCATGCGCTGGAAAACAGCCAGTCGTACAACTTCGCCGGAAATACCCCGTCTTCCAACCTGCCGCATGGAAGGGCGGGATATATGCCTGACAACACAGCCTTAAAAGCGGGTATACAGATTTCGTACACTCCCCGGTATCATTACTGGAAACATCGTGGAAAGAAGATATACGCCTACTCCTATTACCCGACTTTCTCGCTGGAATATGAAGCCGGGATACCGACAGGTTCTTCCACCTCCGCCTCATTCAGCCGGCTGGAAGGGAGCATTCATCAAACGATAAAGATAAACGAGTTCGACAAGATCGGTTACTATATCAACGGTGGTAAGTTTCTATCTTCCCGGCGTGTGTTTTTCCCGGACTTCAAGCATTTCGAGACAAACGAGTTATTCCTGACGGGAAGTTCGCTGAATAACAGCTTCAGCCTGATAGACAACTATGCCTGTTCGACTGACAGGCAATGGTTGCAGATTCACCTCAACTATACATCCGACTATCTTCTGTTCAAACGGCTGCCGTTCCTGCAAAGTACGCTCTTTAATGAGGCGCTCCATGCCCGTAACGTATGGATACCCGGCAGGAACTATGCCGAGTTCGGATATTCCGCCGGCTTCAGCGACATTGCAAGGGTAGGTATTTTCGTTGGCCTGTCCGGGGGACGATACGATGCGGTAGGCTTCACGATCAGCCTGCCGGTGCTTAAATCGATGAGGTTCAAATAAAAGGCTCAGGCTTTCAAGCGGTATTCCGAAGGGGATAGATTGAACTTTCGCTTGAAAGCCGTACAGGTTAAAATCCGAACCCGCCGTGATCGTCCTCTTCAGCTTCCTTTTCTTTCCCTATGAGATAGACAAAATCGTCAGCACTTTGAATAATATCGGCGGCAGGAATTTTCTTCATTAAGGCTTCCGCATCGTCCTTTTCCCGTAGACAGACCAGGGCGCGGTAACTTTTCGAAGGTTTATCGGCGATGAACCAGACACCCGTATAGGAGATACCTTCCAGATAATGCATCAGCGAAGTGCTCACACCGGATATACCTATCGGGCCACGCAGGAATTTCAGCTTGCCGGAATAAGGGGAAAAGGCAGCCAATAGCTCCGGTATCTGCGGGTTATCGTTCCCATCCATCGGCAGATAGTGGCGGATCAGCTCGTCCACCCGGTTCCGAGCGACGGCCGAACCGGAAGGGAAGACCACCGACACATATTTATTTCCGGCTACAGCCTGCAACTGGTAGGGCGACAGGCAATCGATGCACGCAAGGGTATCCGCCCGCTGACAGCGGAACACGTGAAGGGAATAGATACCGAACGCGTCTTCGGGCGTGGGCATATCGTAGATTTCGATGGTATATTCCTGCCCTTCGTAGACGACATCGCGGGCAACCAACCGGCTGACACCGTATTCGAGGAACTGCTCCGCTCCCCCATTCATAAAACCGTAGAGGCCGGAACCGGTGAAGGTGCGTTCGCGCTTTACTTCCACTTCCTGCGCCGTCAGCAGAGCCGGGACAAGGAGCAGGAAGGCTAGCCATTGTGTGATGTGTTTCATGCCTGCGGGTCTATTTCTATCAGTTCGATACGGTCTTTGTCGGCAATGCCGAGCTGGAACTCCTGCGCCATATCCATGAAAGTGCGTGCGCCGGCTTTCTCTTCTTCCTGCACGCCTTCTTCGATGCGTTTGGCGATCACCATGTCATAGCCGATACGGTCGACGGCCACCGGGTCGGTACCGACAAGGAGCGTATTATAATGGCAGATGAACTGCGGGTTGGCAGCGGGGCCACCGTCGAAACAGCCGATCATGCCGTCGGTGATATTCAGTACCATCTTATCGCGCAAGGGCGGGAAGGCGCAAACGGAAGCACAGGTGTCGTGCCACATCGGGCCGTGCAGTCGGGCGGTGTTGGTGATGGAGCCGAAAGCGAGGTTCTTCATGCAGGAAGTGATGGTCGTCCCGGCGTTCTTCAGGACGGGGACGTTGATGATCTTGGTAACCATTTCGGTGCATATCCGGGTGAAGTAGGAATGTTTGCCGCCATTGATCATAAAGGGCATGGTGTAGGCGTCGTATTCGCCTTCGAGGTCGACGAAGAAGAACTGGTCTTTGTCGATGCGTTCTTCGCCGTAGAAGCGGCCTTCGGCGTTGATGTAGCTGCCGTTCTCGTCCTGATACTCAGTGCCGATGATCCGGATTCCGGGGTAGTTTTCGGGGGTGAAGCCCGACTCTTTGAGGTCGGCTTCGCGGCGATCCCAGATGATGATATGGTCGCGTGAAATGCCGGCTTCCTCGAGTTGGTTGATGATGGATTGCGTGAGGGCGTGCGAAGTGGACAGCAGTTTACCGGCAATGGGGTTGACTTTCAGTCCGATCACATCGTCGGGGGTGACGAATTGCCGCCAGGCTTCCCGCAGGTTATCCTGTCCGGTGAGCTGCTGCATACATTTCTTCAGCATCCCGTAAGTGATTTCTTCGGATGGCTGGCCGTCGACGATGCAGCCGGGATGGGTCGCACGGGCTACTTTGCCGGGGTAACGGCCGGGCATGGAGTGCTGGTTACGGGGGATGGCGAGGGCATCCTTCACGTTGGTTGCGGGCTTCTCCTTGGCGGTATGTGCCAGAGGTGCGGCCTTGACGATGGGGGAAAGAGCTGCGCTCACTCCACCGAGGGCTATCGAACGGAAAAAGTTTCTTCTTTGCATGGTATTGAGTTATTAAGTTATTTGGATGCTAAGGTATTGATTTCAATTTATAAAACCTTTACTTTTGCCCTATCATAAATATAACCCAACACAAAATGTTAGAAAAAGGATTACAATTCATCAGTCATGAAACAGTACGGACTAAGAACTATGCAAAGACTATGAGATCGGGCGATCTGGAAGTTTTTGCAACTCCGTCGATGGTTGCACTGATGGAAAATGCCGCCATGTATGCCGTTGCCAACGAGCTGCCTGCCGGATCGACTACCGTCGGTGCCCTCATCAACGTGACGCATACCAAACCATCCGCCCCGGGCGAAACAATCACCGCATGTGCCACCCTGCAGGAAGTGGACGGCAGAAAGCTTACTTTCTCCGTTACGGCCAGCGATAGCCAGGGTGTGATCGGCGAAGGTACTCATGTCCGCTATATCGTCGACCGGGAGAAGTTCCTGGCGAAGCTGAAAACAAACAGTTAATAAAAGCCTCTCCTCACGGAGAAGCTTTTACCTTTTTATAGGTAACGGGAACAGGTGATTTTACCTTCTTATGGCGATTGTGCATTTCCCGGAGAATGCCTATCTTTGCAACAAGGTGATGGAGAAGTATAGGAAATATTTGCGGATTGCACTCCCGGCGTTGTTTATCGCATACCTGGGATGTTTGATAGCCTTTACCCACGTTCATATCGTCAACGGGGTAACGATTGTCCATTCGCACCCCTATCATAAAACCGACGACGGACGCCCCGACCATGAACATGGTTATGCGGAATTCCAGTTGCTTCACCAACTATCGACTATCCAAATTAGCGGAGCTGCCTTTGTTTCTTTATTGCTTGCCGCTTTCCTCACAGTATTATTCAGATTATCCTGCAATCCGGTCTATCCGGATTATCTGGTTCCCATCCAAGGGAAACCGTCTCTTCGTGCTCCGCCTGTAGCCTGATAAATAAAGACTTTTATTACAAGGATGCCTATCGACTAATAGGAACATCCCTTATTTTTATATTTTTGACCTTGGTGATAAACGTTTACCACCTGAGTAGAAAACGTTTTCGACCTAGGTAGTAAACGTTTCCGATCCAGGTCAAAAATATAGTACATCGGGTACTTTATATTTGAAAGTACCTGACCATCAGTCATTATATTACCTATTTATCAGAACAAATCAATATGAATAAGATTATAACACTTATACTATGCCTATGCTGTGCCGTTACGACTACATGGGCCACAGAAGAAGAGAAAATGAACGCATCGGATGCAAACGTATTCGGGCATGTATTAGACAAGGAAACCGGTGAACATCTCCCCTTTATCACCGTTATGCTGAAAGGTACAACCATCGGAACGACTACCGACAACTCCGGCCATTATTTCCTGAAGAACCTGCCGGAAGGCAAGTTCACCCTCGAATTCAAGTACCTGGGATACAAGACAGTCACCCGGGAAGTCAAACTGGAGAAAGGAAAAACGCAGGAGATCAATGTCGAGATGGAAGAAGATCGCATTGCACTGGACGGGGTGGTCGTTTCGGCCAACCGGAGTGAGACGTCGCGCCGCCTGGCTCCTACACTGGTGAATGTCATCGACTCCAAAGTATTTAATACGACCAGTTCGGTTAATCTGGCGCAGGGTCTGAACTTCCAGCCCGGTGTGCGGGTGGAGACAAACTGCCAAAATTGCGGTTTCCAGCAGGTGCGTATCAATGGGCTCGACGGGCCTTATACGCAGATACTGATCGACTCGCGTCCTATCTTCAGCGCACTGTCGGGCGTGTACGGACTGGAACAGATCCCTGCCAACATGATTGAGCGGGTGGAAGTGATGCGTGGTGGCGGTTCGGCCTTGTTCGGTTCGTCTGCTATTGCCGGGACAATCAATATTATCACAAAGGAACCGCTCCGTAACTCGGGCGAACTGACACACACGCTTTCTTCGATCGGGGGAAGCGATGCTTTCGACAATAATACGACACTGAATGCTTCGCTGGTTACGGAAAACGGGAAGGCCGGAATGTATATCTTCGGGCAGAACCGCCACCGCTCCGGTTACGATCATGACGGGGACGGTTATACGGAATTACCGAAACTGAAGAACCAGACAGTCGGCTTCCGCTCCTACGTCAAGACTAGCACATACAGCAAACTGACCTTCGAATATCACCACATGAACGAATACCGCCGTGGCGGAAACATGCTCGACCGTCCACCCCATGAAGCGGATATTGCCGAACAACTGGAACACTCCATCGATGGTGGCGGCCTGAAATTCGATCTTTTCTCAACCGACTACAAGCACCGCCTCAGCGTATTCACCTCCGCCCAGAATACTGACCGCGACAGCTATTACGGCACAGGCAAAGACCCGAACGCCTATGGCAAGACAACCGACCTGACCTGGATGACCGGAACCCAATATGCCTACAGCTTCGATAAGTTCCTTTTCATGCCGTCAGACCTGACCGCCGGCCTGGAATATAACTTCGACCATCTGAAAGATGAAATGGTAGGTTACAACCGTTTCACCAACCAAAAGGTACATATCGAAAGCGCTTTCCTGCAAAATGAATGGAAGAATGCCCGGTGGAGTTTTCTGATCGGCGGCCGCCTGGATAAACATAATATGATCGATCATGTGATATTCAGTCCCCGTGCCAACGTACGGTTCAACCCGACGGAAAATATCAATATACGCGCCAGTTATTCGAGCGGTTTCCGTGCCCCGCAAGCGTTCGATGAAGATATGCATATCTCCGCCGTAGGTGGTGAGGTTGCCATGATACAACGGGCGAAGGATCTTTCGGAAGAAAAGTCGCAGAGTTACAGCACATCCGTCGACTTCTATCACCGTTTCAAAAACGGCATTCAGGTAAACTTCCTGGCCGAAGGTTTCTACACTAACCTGAGCGATGTATTCGTGTTGGAAGATATAGGAAAAGACGAGCAGGGAAACCTGATCAAAGAACGGCGCAACGGCTCGGGAGCCAAAGTGATGGGACTGACTTTTGAAGGGAAAGCAGTGCTCACCTCCTGGCTATCCCTGCAGGCCGGAGTCACATTGCAACGAAGCCATTATAAGGAAGCGGAGAAATGGAGCCAGGATGAAAACATCCCTGCCGAAAAGAAAATGTTCCGTACGCCTAATACCTACGGATATTTCACCTCCACAGTAACGCCGGTCAAACGTTTCACGGCCTCCCTGTCAGGAACGTATACCGGCAGTATGCTCGTACAGCATTTAGCAGGATATATTCCGGCAGACCAGGCTATCAAAACACCCGAGTTCTTTGATATGAACATAAAGCTGGCTTATGAAATCCCCTTGTACAAAGAAATGAAACTGGAAGTAAATGCCGGCGTGCAGAATATTTTCGAAGCTTACCAGTCCGACTTCGATCAGGGGCCGAACCGTGACTCCTCTTATATCTACGGCCCGGCTACGCCTAGAAGTTACTTCGCCGGGATAAAGATTTCTTTCTAAGATACTTTTACCGCAAAGGGTCTTTGCCTTACCACGCAAAGACCCTTTGCACGTTCAGGCAACGACCTTTTGCACACTAAGGCAAAGCTTATTCTTAAAGAATAAAACTGTCTGTTAATCGGCTACACGTCCTACCGACTTAATATTCTTGTTTTTAGAAAGCGTCACGCACATCTTCTGAATGTCTTCCACATCATGTACTTTCATCTTGATCTTCCCTTCGAACACTCCGTCTTTGGCTTCGATAAGGAGACGCATAATGTTGACATTGAATTCGTCGGCAATCGTCTTGGTGATCGTGGTCAGTACACCGATCGAGTCGATACCTTTCACCTCGAGGGTTGCTTCGAAAGAAGCATTTTTATGGCTGCTCCATTCCGTATTCAGGATACGCTCGCCGAAGCTGCTTTTCAGACGCATGGCGATCGGGCAGGAACGTTTATGCACAACGACATTGCCGTCGTCGTTGATAAAGCCCAGCGCATCGTCACCCGGAATAGGCTTGCAGCATTCGGCAATCACATAGTTACGCTCGAAAGCCTCTTCACGCAGGATATACGGTTTCGACTTATCATATTTGACTTTACCTTTTTCCTCCGGCTTTTCTTCTTCCTGCTTCTTGGAACCGACGCCTAATGCCTGTTTTACATATTTGAACAGGACGTTATCGGTCTTTTCCTTCAGCAGCTTCTTAATGTTTTCAGGCAGAACGACATCCCCTTTCTCCACAGCATAATAGAACTCTTCCCGTTTGGAAAAGCCGAAATAGATACACAGTTTATCCAGGTTGGAAGTACTAGCTTCCATATCCGACCGCTTGAAAGCAGCGATCACCTTCTCCTCTCCCAGCTTGGCCGCATCCTTACGGGCACGCTTCAACACGGCATCGATCTTGGCCCGTGCCTTTGCTGTCGTAACAAAGTTAAGCCATTCCGGTTGCGGTTCCTGCGAGCGGGAAGTCAGTATCTCAACCTGGTCGCCACTTGCCAGCGGATGACTAAGCGGTACCAGACGGTGGTTGACTTTCGCTCCGATACATTTATTTCCTATATTGGTATGCAGGGCATAGGCAAAGTCGAGTGCTGTCGCACCCTGCGGAAGTGTCTTGATATCCCCTTTCGGTGTAAAGACGAAGATTTCCGAAGTAAACAGGTTTAGTTTGATCGTATCCAGGAAGTCCAGAGCATTCGGATCAGGGCTTTCGAGGATTTCCGTAATAGTCTGAAGCCATTTATCCAGCTCGGTATCTTCTTCTACGCTATGTTCCTTGTATTTCCAATGAGCGGCAAAACCTTTCTCGGCTATATCGTCCATACGGCGGCTGCGAATCTGTATTTCCACCCATTGCCCGTCAGGCCCCATGACAGTAAGATGCAATGCCTGATAACCATTGGCTTTCGGACGGCTTACCCAGTCGCGGATACGATCCGGACGGATACGGTAAATATCCGTTATGGCTGAATAGATATCCCAACACATATTCTTCTCATCCACACCCGGCAGCGGGTCGAAGATGATACGGACAGCATATAGGTCATAGATGTCTTCGAAAGTAATCCCTTTACTTTCCATCTTGTTCCAGATAGAGTAAGCAGACTTTACACGGGCTTTCATTTCATAATGCAAGCCCATCTCCTTCAGCTTCTTATCAACGGGGACAGCAAAATGGTCGAACAACTTGTTGCGGTTTTCTTCCGTTGCCTGCAACTTTTGCTCGATAAATTCGTATTCATGGGGATGTTCATATTTGAAGCTCAGGTCTTCCAGTTCCGTCTTGATCGTGAAAAGACCCAGACGATGTGCCAGCGGGGCATAAAGATAGAGAGTTTCACCGGCAATCTTGAACTGCTTGGCTGGAAGCATGGAGCCTAAAGTACGCATATTATGCAGACGGTCGGCTATCTTGATCAGGATCACCCGGATATCATCACTCATGGTGAGCAATAACTTACGGAAGTTTTCCGCCTGTGCAGAAGCCTGCTCCCCGAATATTCCTCCGGAAATCTTGGTAAGGCCGTCTACGATCTGAGCGATCTTCGGGCCGAACATATCGCTGATATCCTGTACGGTATATTCGGTATCTTCCACTACGTCATGAAGGAGTGCGGAACAGATAGAGGTCGACCCCAGTCCCATTTCACGGCAAACGATCCGTGCCACTGCAATAGGATGCATGATATAGGGTTCGCCGGAACGGCGTTTTACTCCCGCATGAGCCTGGTTGGCGAAGTTGAACGCTTTGGTGATACGCTCGATCTTTCGTCGATGGTTTGAATTCAGGTAATCCTGCAACAGTTCATTAAACCCATCCTGGATCATTTTCTCATCTGCCGACATAGCCGGTAACATGTCACCGGCTTCCTTTGTGTCTTTTGTGTCTATCGTATCGTTCATGGTTACAACCTCTTCTTTTTATACAACGTCTGTAACCACAAATATACAAATATTCGTCAAAAATCAACAAGGAAGCCAGGAAAATAGCAAGTTTATCCTACAGGAATCTTTAAAACCTGTCCGGGACGGATATTTGCGTTGGGTAATCCATTCGCCTTCTGGATCAATGTGGCCGTCACTCCCGGATACTTTTTGGATATGGTATACAGGGAATCTCCCGACTTCACGCGATAAGAGATAAAGCCATTGCTCTGCTTTTCAACGATTTCGGATGAAGAAGTTGTCTTTGCTACCGTTTTCGATTTTGTAGCGGAAGCAAAAGTAACCCCACCGTTATCCACATACAGGGTCAACCGTCGTCCACTGGCCAGTTTATTTGATCTCAGACCGTTCCAGGAACGAACTTCTTTCGGTGTCACTCCATAGCGGTCGGAAATGGTATAGATATTCTCACCCGATGCTACACGATGCGTAATCTTTTCACGGTTGGAAGAACTTCCTTTATCCGTATCAGTCGTATTATACGCCAGGCAACCGGCCAGAAGATCTTCAGCACGATGGGTATATATCGTATCTTCCTTGTCTATGAAAGCATACGTCTGATTAACCGGAAGTTTTAGTACGGAAGGTTCCGCATTTCCAGGAATGATATCGCGTTTGTATTGCGGGTTCAGGGCGCGTACCTGTTCAATATCCATTTGAAGCACTTCAGCCACTTGCTCCAGATGCAATGCTTTTGTTACCACCACCGTATCCGTAGCCAACGGCATGCTGGTTTGCATCGGGCAGATATTATGATCGCAATAATAATTCATAATGTAATTGGCTGCGATAAAAAGAGGCACATACGAACGGGTTTCCTTCGGGAGATAAGGGAAGATATCCCAGAAATCGGTTTTTCCACCCGAACGGCGTATCGCTTTATTCACATTACCCGGGCCACAATTGTAGGAAGCCAGCACCAGGTTCCAGTCGCCATAAATGGCATACATATCTTTAAAGTAACGGCAGGCGGCATGGGTCGCCTTCACCGGATCACGGCGTTCGTCGACCAGGCTGTTGATCTCCAGTCCGTAAATCTTTCCGGTCGGAAGCATGAACTGCCACAGGCCGCAGGCACCGACACGCGAGAGAGCGACCGGATTAAGGGCACTTTCCACAATGGCCAGATACTTTAGTTCGATAGGCAAGTCGTGTTCGTCGAGCACCTGCTCGATGATCGGGAAATAAAAATCCGCCATACCCAGCATATATCGTACGAGGTTACGGCGGCGGTCGGCATATAAATCGATACAATCGCGTACTACCTTATTATAAGGTAAAGAAATAACGCGCGGCAATCTTTCCAGACGTTCCCGGTAGACAGAGTCGGGGAAGTATACATTAGCATCATCGTCATGGCAATATTCGTCTCTCTTGGAGAAATATTGAACGTGCCACGAGCGAAGCAAGCTGTCGACATCAGCATCCAGACTTTCAGGGATCAGGCCCACATCGGCAGATAATGAGTCGGCAGAAAGGTTCGAATACTGAGGTTCTTCGTTGTCAGTCGATGTTTCCTGTGCACGGGCAACAGTAAAAAGACAACAGAGACAGAGTAATGTTAGTAAGTATTTCATGTGTTATCAGAATTTTATACTGCAATTCAGGCCATACGACCGTTCGCTGAAACTGGTCTTCGGGGTTACCGCAGGCTCTATCCGCATACTCAGGTCGGGAGAGATATCAAAATCGAACAACTGTGCATCCACATACGCATCGATCATACAGATAGCATAAACGCCAGCTGTAATAATGATACTCAAATCCCTGTACCGACGGAAATAGTCTTTACGGCTCTTTATATTATCCTGCAACCGTGTATTGGTTATAAACTCCGACGGCTCACGCCCGTTCTTCTTGGCAATATCCACCCACGATTTACTCCAGGCATCCGGATTATCCTTGTTATGATCCACATCATACATCAAATCCAGATAAGCTGTCGAATAATCCTTATAGTTACGATTGTTCCAGGTCACCGCATAGATACATCCCATAAAACCGCCATACACGATCGGCAACTTCCAGTATGCCCTGTTATAGATCTGTCCCAAGCCCGGCAGGATAGCAGAAAAAAGAACTGCCTTTGTCGGATTCGGTTTGAACGGCTTCATGTCTATCTCCTTGAACTTGGGTTGCGGCACCGAGTCGGCAGCCTGAAGCACAGCCTGCACTGTCGAATCGGGTGGTGCCACCACTACCGTATCAGCATCGAGTATTACTGCCTGCCCCTGTGCTTTCGTATACAGGGATATCCCGGCAAGTATTACCAGAAGGCATAGTATCCTGCTTATTTTTAATCTCATCCTCACGAATCTACCGTCCACTTATTTCAACTTATCCAACAGGCCGATCAGCCTTTCTAGTTCTTCTTCCGAGGTAAAAGGGATCGTGATACGTCCTTTTCCCTTCTCGTTGCATGCCAATTGTACCTTTGTATTGAAAAAGCGGGACAAATGATCCTTCAGCAGATTAAATTCCTGGGGAAGCATCGGCTGGCGTCCGGCTGTTTTCTCTTTCTTCTCCGGTGCAACAGCTTCCGCCCCGTTTCGTACGATCTCTTCCACATTCCGTACGGAGAGGCCTTCCGCCAGTATCTGTTCATACAAGGCCAACTGCACTTCCGGATCTTCTACCGGCAGCAGGGCACGTGCATGTCCCATATCGATCTTTTTATCTTTCAAACCCATCTGTATCTCTGCCGGCAGTTTCAACAGGCGGAGATAGTTGGCGATAGTAGCGCGTTTCTTCCCTACCCGTTCGCTGAGCTTTTCCTGGGTCAGGCCGTAGCTGTCTATCAACTTCTGATAAGCTAATGCAATTTCTATCGAGTTAAGGTCTTCGCGCTGTATATTCTCGATCAGCGCCATTTCGACTACATTCTCGTCGGCCGCCGTCTTGATATAGGCAGGAATCTGCTCCAAACCGGCCATCAGGGAAGCCCGGTAACGGCGTTCACCGGAGATGATCATATACTTCTCCGTACCGATCTCTTTCAGGGTTATCGGTTGGATAACACCCAAGGAGCGGATAGAAGTAGCCAGTTCTTCCAGTGCTTCTTCCTCAAATATAGAACGGGGTTGATCAGGGTTGGGCTGAATCTTGCTCAATGCTATTTCACTGATAGAAGACGAACCTCCGGTTTTAAGGTCGTCCATCGTGATCAAAGCATCCAATCCACGGCCAAGTGCCGATCTTTTCATTACTGCCATAATTGTTATTATTTATTTTTGTCTATCAGCTCTTGCGCAAGCTGCATGTGATTTAGTGCTCCTTTCGACTCGGCATCGTAAAGTATTACGGGTTTGCCATAGCTGGAAGCTTCGCTCAATTTCACATTACGCTGAATAACGGTCGTGAAAACAAGGTCACGGAACGGTCGTTTCACTTCTTCGTAAATCTGGTTAGCCAGTCGGAGACGCGAATCGTACATCGTCAGCAGGAATCCTTCGATTTCCAGGGCCGGGTTCAGCTTCGATTTAATAATCTTTATCGTATTCAACAGTTTACTGATACCTTCCAGCGCGAAATACTCGCATTGAACAGGGATCATTACCGAATCGGCTGCGGTCAGTGCGTTCACTGTGATCAGCCCCAAGGAAGGAGAACAGTCGATGAGGATAAAATCATACATATCCTTCAGGGGAACAAGCATCTGTTTGAGGATCTGCTCCCGGTTCTCCATGTTCAGCATTTCAATTTCCGCTCCTACCAGGTCGATATGTGACGGGATAATATCCAGTCCTTCCACCTCGGTCGGGATAATGGCTCCTTTCGGATCGTCTCCGTTCACCAGACATTCGTAGATGGATAGTTCGACACTCCGAATATCCACGCCCAGTCCGGAAGAGGCATTTGCCTGCGGATCTGCATCAACAACCAGCACTTTCTTCTCAAGGGCAGCGAGGGATGCAGCCAGATTTATCGTGGTTGTTGTTTTACCAACTCCACCTTTCTGATTTGCTAAAGCGATAATCTTTCCCATACTTCGTCTTTTAATTCAGAGGCAAAACTAAACATTAAAAACCTAACGAAATCAGGTTTAAGCAAAACAATGCTCGTTTTGTTGAAAAGTCGCCCTAACTGTTGATAACTTGCAAATATAAACAGAATATTTAATAACTTGTTTCAAATGAGGAGTATGTGATAGTTTTTTGGTAAATTATAACATCCTTATAAAAGTATTAAAGTCAAAAATATCGGTATTGTATGCCATATTACATTTTATTTAGTCAACTACATACTCTTGCTCAACAATGGATAAATTAAACTATTTATTCTTCTTCTTTTCATATAAATTCTTATTTATGCCAGGTCGGGCATCTTCCCAGGGTGACTTTGGTATAATGATGCCTCTTTTACGACAAGACGAGCGATGTTCACGCATATTACGCTGACCATTTTGAATATTTTTGAGAGTCATCTGTCCGGTTACACTATTATCTCTCTGATGACTCTGGTAAGAATTGACAGCACTTCTTACATTATCTTCCATTCGCTGATACAGTCTTATCGCCTCAGCTTCGTTAGCCGGATTCCCTTCATAACCTGAAGAGCTATTGCCTGCAACAGCAGAGCTTCCTCCCGAATATACAGCCCCACCACTCATCGCCTCTGCCCCCGTAGGCTGAAAAGAAGTAGCAGATGTACCTTCAATAGCCGCATACGTTGTAGCAGCTACACCAACGACTGCTCCTGCCACTTCAAGCCCTTGCATTACTCTATTCCAGCGGCGATCCTTCCTTTCCTTTTTTGCCTGTTTCAAATTTTCCGCAATCATCTCATTGTCCGGATCCAATTTATTAGCCAAAGTAAGTTGCTGCATACCGGACTTATACTCCTCTATATTCAAGTCCATTATTCCTAAATTATGATATGCCAAAGCAAAAGTCGGCTCTATTACCGTAATTCGTCGATACAGCCTCCGTGCATTACGCAAATCAGATTTGTTTTCACAGTCCACTGCTTGTGCAAAAAGCCTCTCTACCAAATCATCTTCAATATCCCCTTTATCGTTCAGTATGCCTTGCTCGTAATCAACCCAAACCGTAGCTCTACCATCTTGAAATCCTCCTATCAAATCAAAACCCGCAGGAGAAAGTAGTAACCCTCTCTTATTATACAATCCGAATAAAGAATCTTCTTGCACTATAATAACATCGCTGTTTACATCAAGGAACACATTCTCATATTCACAAGGAATAACAATACGTCCATATGCATCTCCCGCTCCACAAAGACTATCTGTAGATTGCAATAAAAAAAGAGATTCATCAAGACGAGCGATGTCCGCATATTCAGGTTTGAAAAGCCACGCTGTATCCTTTTCTGAAAAAGTCAGCCCATAAGAGCCATCACAGACAGAAAGGAACGGCTTATTTTCTGAAAGTTCAGGCAGATATAACGAGTCAGAAATCAGTCTGTCTACCATTGCACTTATTGAATCCAAACTGTGAATTAATGTATCATATATTCCTGCTTGTTTATCTGCTTTCACCTTTTTGGCTGCCTCCCGATATTCTTTATTGGAAATGGGAACCGTAGTCATAGCTTCTTCCAGTTTATATTTATAAGGGACAACCAAATTTCCGGCCAAATCAATTGCCCCAAACTTACCATCCTGTTTAACCGGGGCAAGAGCATTCTCTTTAAAGTCTCCAGCCCAATCAAATATATTAGCTATGCGCATGACCCCAGATTTATCAATATAACCATATTTACCATCCTTACATACCGGAGTCAGTCCATAACGGAACGAGCTGAGATCATCTCCTTCATATACAGGTGGAATAACAAACCGATTCATCCGGTCAATAAAGCCTACTCTACCGTTGAGAATAACACAAGCCAGATTCTCATCAAAGTCCTTTGCTGCCTTGTCGTACTGTGGTGGAATTGCCCAGTTAAACTCAAGCCTCTCTTTCTTTCCCCATATTAATCCTGTTCCCAGCCCAACGGCATCAAAGGCTGATGTTGCAGTAATACGTGTAGGTAGAAAAATACGGGACGTCTTGGACGAACTAAAAACATAACCCCACTTTTTGGTACCAGGATATTGAGTCAACAGTAATTTTTCACTTTCTTCGACATCCTGTCCAGTACTATGTCCAAAACTCTGAAAAGTGACAATCAAAAAGAGAATAATGGAAACAAAGCTTCTCATGACGTATAATGTATTTGTTTGTGCTTACATATTGTATCAGAACCTTAATTGAACAAAAATACAGAAAAAAAGGTAACCTATCATTAAAACCGCCAAAAAATTACATCTCTCACAAGCTAATTTACAAGACCTTTGAAAGTTTACGGTCGTAGTTATGAGTCTTTTCTTATTTATTACCTAATTGTTTTATATCTGAAATTACTATTATTTATAAATAAATGAAGCCCCGAAAAGATCAAACTCTCCGGGGCTTGTTTTTTATCTGCTTTCCTCCTTCTCAGGGTACTCGACAGATGAACTTTATTTTATTACTTAATATTTTGTCATTTCACCTGTTCACCTGTCACAGGTTACTTAATGGCTCTCCCGAAGGAGAACCATTGCATGAAAGACTATTTTTGATTATAAATTTCTTTTATAAATAAGTCGATTACTTAACGATTGCTTTAACAGCAGCTTCACCTTCAACAGCTACAACAACTACACCTGCAGGAGCAGCGATTTCAGCCTTATCAGAAGAGATAACTGTGTTAGCAACAGTCTGACCAAGAACGTTGCTGATAACTACTTTCTTACCCTGAGCACCAGAGATGATTACTACACCTTCTTTGGCGATTACAGAGATTGTAGAAGCGTCGATATCTTCGTTTGCAGTCGGAGTTTCATTCGTCTTATTTACATTGAAGACTGTTGCATCTTCAATTTCTGTTACCAATACAGGAACACCATTGTGAATACGTACATACTGACCATCTACTGTTTCCATATAGAAATCGGCAGGATCATCATTTACCAAACGGAAGGCAAATGTAGCAGCAGTCATATTAGTGCCATTAATGATCAAACTATCTTTTGCAGTTTTATCCTTAACACCTGTAAATTCAGAGCGATTGATTACTAATGTATCAGCTATATGTTTTGCAGGAACGAATGCCAAACGAACATTTCCTTGATACATAGCAGAAGGATTATTTGCTGTTGAGTCATTCAAAGCTACCAAATAGCGACCATTTGTATAAGAAGGAGCACCATGTATAGCATGTTCGCAAGTCATACCATGATCAGGACATGGAACATCTGCCTTACCTTCAGTAAACTGAACGCCCAGAGCCAACATATACAACGGTTTGATTGTATCGTTACGTACATAAGCAGTATCAACGAAGATAGAAGCGTTGCGTTTCATATCTGCTTTGTTATACATACCTAAGAAGTTCAGGCTGTCTTTTGCAAATTCTGTACCGTTTTCTGCTACGATGTTTGCAGAGTTTTCATACAAGAAACGGTTAGGTTCGTTTGCTTTGAAGAATTCTACATAAGCAGTATCATTCTTTGCAATTTCGTCAGCAATAGTTTCACCGAAACGACGATATTTAGGAGCATTACCCTGAGTCAGAGCAAACATTGAAGTACGAGCTTCAGTAGTCAATTCATTGAATAAGTTCAAAGTGTTATCGTCTACAGACACTTTGGAATTAGTGCTAGTCAAGTTATTCAATACATACCAGCAAAGATCATTATGCATCAGTTCTTTTACGTCAAACTTAACAGCAGTCTTATTTGATGATTTATCAGAGATTGCATATTTACCATTTTCCAATACAACCTTATAAGCCTTACCGTTAACGATAGCGTCGATTGTATAAGTTGCTTTCTTCAGTTTCTTAGAAACGTCTTTGATTGCGTCTGCACCATATTCAGCAGCAGCGTCAGCCACTTTCATCTGGAACCAGATACCTTCACCTGATTTGTCAACAAACAATGTGCTGTCTTTTCTTACACCAACATTCTTAGTTGCATCCAATTCATTGAAATAAGTCAACTGATATTTCAATACATCGTTCTTCTTTGCATCGTAAGCGAAGTAACCGATAGTTGAATCCATCTTGAATTCAGGAGCTACAGATGTCAGCTTCAAAGTATCACCTTTGTAGATAGATACATAGTCGCCGCCGGCTTTATAGAGTTGAGCATTTTCAAATGTTTTGAATACAGCAGCTGTAGCACGGTTCTTAACAGTAACCAAGCCATTAGCATCTTTCACCAAAGCCCACTGATTTGCAGGAATATGATTGAATGCTTCGTAGCTACCTTTGATTAAGCTATTACCTGCAGTATAGAACTTTTCATTATCAGCCTTCTTTGCAGCATCTTTAGTAATCAGCTGAATGAAGTAAACATCACTCGGAACAGATGTCAATTCCCAACCAGAACCTGATGCAGTAGCACCTGTGTTGATACGGTAAGCAGTTTCAGCTGTCGGGTCTACTAATGTCATTTCAACTGCACCAGAGAATTGTTTCAAAGAAGCAACTAAAGCTGAATTAGTAGCAATTGTATAAGAAGTACCAATTGTATCTGCAGCAGAAGATGTAGCAGTCTTTTTAATTGTAAACTTCGGAGCAATGGTCAATGAGTCTGCATTCATATCATATTTTACATCAAACAAATATGCAGCAGCCAAATTATCTTTACCACCATAATAAGCAACATCAGCAACAGCGCTACCTACAAAAGAAGTTAACGGTTTCAAATCAGCCCATCCGAACTTATAATAAGTGCTATTGGGATTAGAAGGTTCATAAGTATCGGGCTTAACAACCAGATATTTACCAGTCTTCTTATCCATAATCAACGTTGTTGATTTGAAAGATGCTGGAGCCAATGGATCAGCCGGATCTTTTCTAGCCAATGTTCCATCACTAGCTACTTCAAGCAAGTTACGCTGTACTAACTGGATTTCTGCATCAGCCAATACATTCGTTTCAGCTTCCGGACCATCGAAGCCTAAGTTAGCAACAACTGCGCTATTAACCTGATTACCTGTGTTGAATTCGTTAGCAAAAGCTGCATTGTAAAGAGTTTCATCTGTATCTGCCACAACATGAGCAGCAGCAGGAGTAGTTACATATTCAGCTTCCGGCATCAAAGCAGGAAGAACCTTGAAGTCTGTAACGAAGATGGTTCCTTTTTTATAAGCTGTTGAAGCAGCAACGATACTAGTACCATTAGCTACGTAAACTACACCACTAATTGTGCTAACATCTTCTGCTATTGCCCATCCATAATCATTGGCAGTAAATTTAGCAACATCAGCCTGAGCAGCCGCTAATTTTGTATATGCGTCTGAAGCATCAATATTAACAGTTCCTGAAGAAGGTATGGACAATCCTTTAACAGCAACAGACCAAACTTTATAATCAGCAAGATAAGTAGCTTTTGTCACATCGATACTCAATGAAGACAATAAAGCATCAAAAGCCTTAACAATAGCTTTTGCATCTGTTATCTGAGCTATAGTTGCTGCTCCTTGAGTTATGGTTAAACTTGCCATATCTGTTGATGCCTCACCTTGTTTTGCAGCAGTAGTTCTCGTTGCCGCAGCAATCTTTGTCAACAAACGAGTCTGAAACTTACCTTTTGTTGCATCAATCTGATCAAAGTTTGTTGCAGAACCACTAGGAATACCAGCTGCATCTGTAACAACAAAAGCACTCTGCAATGTAACCTCATTATCCCCTGCATCATTAGTCAAAGCAGCCGGAGTAGAAATAGCAGTAGCTGCAGTTCCTGTCAGTGTAATCCATTCAAACTGACTTGTTCCATTTGCAGTATAAGCAGCGTTAGGAGCGGCAGATGATACTTGCAATTTTTTACCAGTAGCTTTATTGGTAAATTCGTAAACAGTAGTACCACCAATCACTTTTGTTGAAGTAACTGTCCACATAGCAAATTCGCGCTCTGCTTTTGTCATTTCTTCAATTTCAGTTACAGTAGTAGTAGCAGGATTCGCAGCCCAAGCCAGCATTTCCAACTCAGCTCCTTTAACCACCAAAGCCTTTGCAGAAGCCTTAGCTACGCCAGTAGTTAAAAAGTAAGTTGAACCGCTCTTGAAATCACCTTCTGTGATTTGCAGCTCTGTTTGCGCGAAAGCTCCAAAGCTTGTACCCAGCAGAAGGCTGGCTACCAGAGTAGAAAACTTTTTGTTCATAATTCTAAAATTTAATATTAATACTAAAGTGTAATAAGTTCTTATTCAATACGATCGCTACATTTATATACTTCTTTATCCTCTGACTAGCGAAAACGATCGTTTATTCTCGTCATTGGTTTTGTATTCGTCCTTCAAACATGCGTTTTCATACAAACTATGCTATTCAATTGATAAGAAAGCAGATACCAATGAAAAAAAAGAAGTGAAAAGAATTGCGGAAATGAAACAAATGCGTACTTTTGTAGACGAGAATAAACGATCGTTTTTTCTCGCCATCCCCCCTACTCCTCCTCATCCACTTTCAACAAACAAATCTTCGGATAAAACAACGTTATATATATTTATGTACGCGTGTACATTAATATAAGACATCATATACACCCCGAATTACGGTTTCTTATGCGTCACCTTCAGCCCTGCTTTTCCCTCCTTTTTTCCCTTAAATACCTAACTTCTTACATTGGGATAGCTAAAACCAAAACACCTTACAATTTAGGGCCTTCTTCATAACTTTTATAAAAGTAAGGCATAGATTACATATACGTAAGGCATGCCTTTCTTTTTTGTAATAATAGCCTTACATATATGTAATCATAACCTTACTAATTTCAATCTACCGACCTTTCCACTTAATTATCCTATGCTTTGACCTTAGAGATACCGACGAAAGACCTTAAACAAGCAGACCTAAGCACCGATGGAACGGAGATAAATTTAGTTCACTAGAACAAGGCCGGAACCAGCAATACTTATCATATATGTTTTGATGAAAAGGCAGCACACTATCACTAATTTATTCAACACTATTATATTCAAAGCATATAGCAGTGATAGTTGCCGTTTTTAACTATCACTCATCTATCACATAACTATCACTATCTTATTCCGAAAGTCACTAGATGCTTACTTCTCTCCACAAAGTATACTATTAATTATCAGACACATACAGATAAATATCCTTTGAGATCCGGATCTCGATGCCCCCGACACCCGGATCATCGCATCGTCAACATGGGGGTGTAAAACAAGTCAAAACAGGGGTGTCGGCAACAAAAAGCAAGTAATCCGATGAAAAAAGCCTATATATTTGGCGTAAATATCTAAGGAGAAATAAATATATAGGTAAACAATCGCCCTTTGGGGCTTATTTGTGGGGCATAAAACAACCCTATATAGGATTTAATTAATACACAGTCAACCAAAATCAGGACGAGACACACCCACTAATTCCCAACTCTATTCACAAAAGGCAGACAAGCAGCATACCGAACGTTAGAATAAATTAAAAGCATCCGCCATCAAAAGATTATCGTTACATTTGTGGAAGTAATTATAAAAATAAGTACGCGATGAACGAAAGACCGCTTATCCTGATTACAAACGATGACGGCGTAAACGCCAAAGGGATTAAAGAGTTAATAGAATGCCTGCGCGACCTGGGAGATTTGATTGTTATGGCTCCTGATGGCCCCCGTTCGGGAATGAGCAGCGCTATCACGGCAGAGAACCCGCTCCGCTATTCATTAGTAAAAAAAGAAAAAGGACTGACTGTATACAAATGTACCGGCACTCCGGTCGACTGCGTGAAACTGGCTATCAACGAAGTACTCGACCGCAAGCCCGACCTGCTGGTTTCGGGTATCAACCACGGCGGAAATATGGCGATCAGCGTCCTTTATTCAGGGACGATGGGGGCAGCGGCCGAAGGTTGCGTGTTCGGTGTCCCTTCCTTGGGCGTCTCTTTGCTCGATCATCATGCGGATGCCGACTTTACGGAATGTTGCCGGTTGGGACGTATGGTAGCCCGCCGCGTGCTGAAAGAAGGACTGCCTACCGGTACTTATCTGAATCTGAATGTACCGAAAACAGATGCCGTAAAGGGAATGAAGATCTGCCGCCAGGCTGCCGGGAAATGGATCAAGGAATTCAAACGCTCGGAGAATGGAAGCGGACACCCTGTGTTCTGGTTGACAGGCTCTTTCGAGAATGCCAAACCGATCCATCCGGATAACGATACACTGACACTCGACAGCGGATACGCTTCGCTGGTTCCCTGCAAACTGGATGTGACGGATTACGATTGGATGAACAAATATAACGACTGGGGATTATGAAATATTTTCTGATCGCAGGCGAAGCCTCCGGCGACCTACACGCGTCGAACCTGATGGCAGCATTGAAAGAGAAAGACCCGGAAGCGGATTTCCGCTTCTTCGGGGGCGACCTGATGCAAGCCGTAGGGGGCACCCTGGTAAAGCATTACAGGGAAATGGCCTTTATGGGCTTTATTCCGGTGCTGCTCAACCTGCGCACGATCCTGAATAATATGAAGACTTGCGAGGAAGATATCCGCAGATACCAGCCCGACGTAGTTATACTGATCGATTATCCGGGATTTAACCTGAAAATAGCCAAATTCGTAAAGACGGTGCTCCATCTGCCTGTCTACTATTATATCTCACCGAAGATATGGGCCTGGAAACAGTACCGTATCAAGGACTTCCGCCGTTACGTAGACCGCATGTTCTGCATTCTGCCTTTCGAGACGGAGTTTTTCCATAAGCTGAACTATTCGGTGGACTATGTGGGAAACCCTTCGGTAGACTCGGTTGCCCAGTATAAAGAAAAGCAAGCCGCCCTGCCCGATACGTTTATGGCGGATGAAGGATTACCGGACAAGCCTATCCTGGCCCTTCTTGCCGGAAGCCGCCGGCAGGAGATCAAAGACAATCTCCCGACCATGCTCGAAGTGGCCGCCGCCTATCCGGATTACCAGCCGGTTATTGCAGGTGCTCCGGGACTCGAACCAGCCTATTACAAACAGTATATCGGCAACCATCCCGCCCGTATCGTCTTTGGCAAGACATACGATCTGTTGCAACACAGCCGGGCTGCGTTGGTTACTTCCGGGACGGCAACGCTCGAAACATCCCTGTTCCGTGTGCCGCAGGTGGTCTGCTATTATGTTGTTGCCGGACGATTAGCCAGTTTTATCTTCCGTAATTTCTTTCACACCAAATATATTTCGCTGGTCAACCTGATTGCCGGCCGCGAAGTCGTGCAGGAACTATTCGGCGCCCGCTTCTCCACCCGTCAAATACATGATGAACTGGGCAGGATACTGAACGATCCGGCTTATCGCAACCAGATGCTTTCCGGCTATGATGAAGTGATCCGGCTGCTCGGAAAACCGGGGGCTTCCCGCCGTACCGCCGAACTTATCTTCCAATCACTGAGACATTAACATCTTTTATCACACGTCTTTGCAGCATTTCGTAAATTTTCTCCATCTACCTTTATAGAATGGGAATTAACAATTGTGATATGAAAGCTATGAAGACGTTGAAGACATTTTTATTGGTATTAGGTACGATATTGGTATCTTCTACTTTATATTCTTGCCTGGATGATGACGGCTACTCTCTTGATAAATTTAGTGCAGGTGTAGCAACAGTCAAACCGCTCGGTAATAATTCGTTTTATCTCCAGTGGGACGACTCTACTTCATTTTGGCCGGCAGCAGGTGTTACCACACCTGATTTCGATGTAAGTAAGGAAAGAAGAGCATTTATAAACTTTACCTTACTCGGGCCAGGCAAGGATATGAATATCGAACAGGATTACGTGATCCGCCTGAACAGGATAGATACTGTCCTTACAAAGTCGATCGCAGAAGACCTGGGAGACAGGAACGATGAATATTACGGGAAAGATCCGGTAACGATGAAATCTGTATGGATTGAAGACGGATACATCAATTTCCAGTTTGCCACTTATTTCGAATACGGAAGCAAACATTTTATGAATCTCGTAAAGATGAATGACTCCGGGCCTTACGAACTGGAATTCCGACATAATGCGAACGGTAGTACTTCCGGAGCAGAAGGTTGGGGACTGGCATCGTTCAGACTGAACAGTCTGCCGAGTACCGGTGGCGAGACAGTAACGATGAAGATCAAGTATAAAACATCCAGTGGTGATGAAACGATCGAACTGAAATATAAATCAGGTGAAGCAGCGGGGAGAGCTCCGGTGATGGGATCTGAGAATTTTCAAACGACAAATTAAACCTTCCCACATAACTTTTATTTTTATCATTTAGTTCAGGGAGAAAGACATCGTGATGATGTCTTTCTTTTTTTTGTATAATTTCGTACCGGAGATGCAACGTTCGCCGTTTGCTCTCGTTTATATAAACAAATGAACGAAACTACAGAACAACTGATCGAGGGTTGCCGGAGTGGAAAAAGAAACGCGCAACTGGCCTTGTACAAACAATTCGCACAGCGATTGTACATTGCCTGCCTGCGTATCGTGGGCAACACGTCAGATGCGGAAGAGGCCATGCAGGATTCGTTCCTGAAGATTTTTACCCGTATCGACCAGTATAAAGACAATCTGTGTTTCGAAGCGTGGATGCACCGGATAGCAGTTCATACGGCTATCGATTACGTACGTCGCCAGACCCCGGAATGGGACGAGTTGTCGGACAACTATGCCAATCCCGAATCGGACGAACCCAGCGAGGACGACATACAGTATTCGGTGAAGCAGGTGAAAGAAGCGACTGCCAAGCTACCGGCCGGTTACCGTGTGATCCTCTCTCTTTACCTCTTTGAGGGGTACGATATGGAAGAGATTGCCTCTATCCTGAATATTCAGCCGCCAAGCGTACGCAGCCAGTATCTGCGGGCAAAGCGCAAATTGTTAGAAATTATATCAGCAAACTGAGATGGACAAATTAAAGAATTTCATAGACACCAATAAAGAAGCCTTTGAAGATGACCTTCTTCCGGAAGGTCACTTCGAGCGCTTCGAAAAGAAACTGCCGCCGGCTCGCAGGAACCGTTTCGGACTGTACAGCCTGTGCGCTTTTGCTGCCGCAGCTTCCATCGCTCTGCTCTTTCTGTTCCGGTTGCCGGGTGGAACGCCTGCTCCTCTCAATCAGCAGACCACTGTACAGAAAACTTGCCAGGCGAAAACGGAAATCGACGAACTGCGCGTCTATTATAACATGCAGATGGACGATATACTGGCGAAGATGGAGACTTTATACAAGCAGGAACAGGCACCGGGTGCCGCCGGTCTTTTACAGGAAAGCCGGAAGATACTCAAAGATAATTATATGTTTGAAGAGACGATCCTTCCTACCCTGCCCTGCTCCAACGACGCTTTATTCGCCATGAACCAGCATTACAGCACGAGTATCGAAACGCTGAACTTCATGCTGGAACAGATGGAAAGGGTGACAACAGATAATGAGAATGAGAACAAATAAATAAGAATATATCATGAATACAAAACAAACAAAGAGCCGTTCGATGCTGCTTCTGGCCATGTTGCTTATCGTCAGCACCGTTTACAGCTGGGCCGGGAAACCGGATAGGATTAAGAAGAAAGAGTACAGCCAGTCATTCAGTGTCAGCCTGAGCGACCAGTTACTGATCGACAACCGCTACGGCAACACTACCATAACTCACTGGAATAAGAATGAAGCACTTATCCGTGTCGAAATTGAAGCGAAAGCGGAAACTGAAGAGGCTGCACAGGCTACTTTGGATCGCGTACAGATCGAACTGAAGAAAAGCGGGAATACTGTTTCCGGCATCACCTCGCTTAAAGAGCAGAGATGGAGCAACAATAGCAACGAGCGTTTCACGATCAATTATTATATCAGCATCCCTTCCAAGCTGGCAATCAATCTGTCACAGAAATATGGAAACATCAATCTGCCGGACAACAACGAGGGCAGAAGCACGATACAGGTGAAATATGGTAACCTGAATGCCGGAAGTTTCACGGAACATTTGCATGTAGAAGCTAAATACGGCAATGTAGATATTAATAATGTAGTGAATGTCGGACTTGATCTTGGTTACTGCGGAAACGTTTCGATCGGCAATGCGAAGCTTATTAATGCGGAGAACAAGTATTCGAATATGAATGTCAAGAAGTGCACGCAGATCAATGTCGAGAACAAATATGGCAACCTGAAAATAGAGAGCGCCGACAAGGCTCAGATGGATATTAAGTATAGCGAAGTTTCCTTCGGAGCTATAAACGGTGAGTTGCTGGTCGGCGAACTGGCTTACAGCACACTGACAGTCAAGGAGCTATCGGCCAACTTCAAACAGGTGAAAGTGGATGCCCGCTACGGTAATCTGAACCTGAGCATACCTTCCGGCGCCTCCTTCAAGGTTTCCGCCGAGAGTATGAAATATAGCAACCATAATGTAAGCGGATTCAATGTCACCAACAAATCGACAGAGGATAAAGTAAACCATTACTACGAAATCAATGGTGGCAAGAAAGGAACAATCTATTTTGACGGGAATAATTATAGCAATATAAATGTGAAGGCGTTAAAATAGAAACAGTAAACAAAAGGGCGGGTTCCAAACCCGCCCGATATCAGCAATATCAATAGTCATTTAGGTTCGATTTAAAACCGCAATGCCAATACCTTATCCAAGGTCGAATAAAATATCAACGATCCGGCAATGGCGGCAACCATCCCGATAAACGGCAATTTGTCTTTAATGCTGTCCAGTATATGGCTAACGTTTCCTGTGGACTGCTGACCGAAAAGCATCAACAGTCCGGCAAAGGCAACCAGATATACAACGATTATACCAACAATCATAAAAGGCGGCATTCCCGATTTCATCTTTGCTTTCTTCACTTCCGGAACTTCCAGCGGGGCTTCCTGCATGATACGATCCATAATCAATCTGCTCAGATCCGGAGACGGTTCTGCCATTCCTTCTTTCAACAGGTTTTTCGTCAAACGGTTTATATCTCTATCCGATGTTTTCATAATACACTTACTGTTTCTTTCTTCATCATGAGCTGTAATGTTTCGTAGAAATGCTTACGTCCGCGAAACAGTTTCACTTTAATATTGGAAGCCGTCAGTTCCGTGATCTGACTGATGTCAGCAATGGAACATTCTTCCAGGTAAAAGAGATTAAGCAACAGGCTTTCGTCGGCCGGAAGCTTCTTCAATACACGGGCAATTATCTCCTTCCGGTCTTCCCGTTCCAGAATAGCGGTCGCACTATCCACCTCATTCGTTGTAAGATCGGTAGCAATAGCGTCGTCGTAACTTTCAAATATAGATTGTTTTCTATGTGCCGTAATAGCCGTATTATAGACAATCTTGTAAAACCAGGTGGAGAACTTACTGCCGAACTGGAAAGATGGAAGGGCACGATACATCTTCACAAAAGCATCCTGCACGACTTCTTCTGCCTCCTCGCGATTCTCCAGTATGCGGAAAGCAATATTGAATGCCATCTGCTGATACTTCGCGACGAGGCAGGAGAAACTTTGGGTATCTCCTGCCAAAATGCTTTTTATCCACTTTTGTTCGTCCATCAATCCTGTTTTATTGTTCTTTTTCCTTTTCCATCATCTTCAGGACGATGAAGAAGTAGATCAGATAAGCTATACCGCCACCCAGAACAGTGAAGATAACGACAGAAAAACCTTCCCAGTCATTTGAAGCAGCAGACAAGCTACTGTCGAAAAAGATACCGGCCATAGCGCCCAATGCCAACCCGATCATCAGTAAACCGTTGCGAAGAGCATTGAACTTATTCGTCTTCCGCTCAGGTTCTTCCAACACTATACCTTTCTCGATCATTGCCATACGTTCTTCATGTTTTGTCCGGGTCGTTCTGATAACCAGAATCATAAGCAATAATACAGGCAGACCTACCGCACAAATAATCGCAACTAAAGGAACCAACCATTCTTCCATAATCTATTCATTTAAATGTTTCTAATTGTTTCGTTTAAGATAAGACTAACCTCCGGACAGAAAGGTTACAGGATAAAGAAACTTTTTTAGAAAAAAATACCCGGAAGTCGGACAGATGCCGATTCCGGGTATTATAAGTTAGTTATCCGTAGATTACGAAATTAGTCCAATACTTTGATCTTGATGTTACGGAACCAAACGTCGTCGCCATGATCCTGCAAACCGATGAAACCTTCTTTGTTAGCTCCACCACAGTTCAACAGCAGTTCGTAAGCCAACGGCCATTTGTCTTTGCTGAATTTGCTCTTGTCCAGCATTTCTTTCCACTGCTGTGTCCACAAGTGATATTCAACAACCGGTTCATCATTCTGATAGTGAACGACAGTACCTTTGTAACACATGATCTTCGATTTGTTCCATTCGCCGAACGGTTTAGAGTTCTGCGGTTTAGCCGGGATCATATCATACAGGGAAGCAGACATACGGTTGCCGTCTTTACCCAGTTTGGCATCCGGATGGTTTGCGTTATCCAATACCTGGAACTCAGGAGCAGAGATGTAAGAAGGTTGTCCTTCCACTTCCTGTATCATGATAAATACACCGGAGTTTGCACCCTTAGCCACTTTCCATTCCCATTCCAACTCGAAGTTTTTGAACTTGTGAGCAAAGATCAGGTCACCACCATCTTTTGCACCGGCTTCACCTGCTCCGGAACCTTTGATATGGATTGCACCATCGTTCACTTCCCACGCATTGGGAACATCTTCGCGGTCATATCCTCTCCATCCGTTCATTGTTTTACCATCAAACATAGTAATCCAACCATCGGCATCTTTCGGGAATGTAGCTAAATCTACAGTCGGTAAATCCAATAATTTATATTCAGGCACAGCTGCTTCTGTCTGTGCTTCGGCTGATGCATCGGCAGCAGCGTCTTCTGTTTTCTTTCCACCGCCACAAGATGTGAAATAACACATCATCAACGCGGCACTAGCAAATAATACTGACTTCTTCATTTTTTATGTAGTTTAAAACTGTTATCTAGGCATATCAGGCAACTTCCAACCTGCACGATAGTTGTGCTTGATCAGTTCGTTTGCAAATTGCTTTGCATTAACAGGATCAGTCCAGTCTTTAGCAAACGAAGGATGCCCGTCTTTGATGGTAAAACCATCTTTGATACAAGTCTTTATCATTTCGTTATCACCAATATTTGTGAATTGCATATTATTACCATCCCATTTCAAAGTTCTATTCAGACTTTGCAAACGAACAGCCAATACCCCCATCACAATCATTTCATTGAACGGACCTGCTTCTGAGAAATTCGACTTTGTTTGTACACGGCTGGAAGCATTTTCTTTACAAGCACGTACCCAATCCATTTCATGTCCATTTACTCGACGACATACTTTAGGAGCATTTGGAACACGACCAGACAACAGGAACGGTTTCTGTCCATAACAACCACAAATCAATGTATCTTTCGTTCCGTGGAAAATAGTAAGACCACCACCAGGTCCCATTAATTCTTTTCCTTCCGGGAAACCTTCCGGACGGTTCGGCATCATACCACCATCATACCAATGGATTTCAACTTCCGGCATAGCCAGTTTCGGCATATTTTCACGAGCCGGGAAAATAAATTTCACATGCTGTGCATTAGGGGCACAATCACGAAGTAACAAAGTAGAGGAAGCCTCAACACTAGTCGGATAACCTAATTTCAATGCTTTAAACGGAGTGTGCATAATATGACATGCCATATCGCCTAAAGCACCTGTACCATAAGCCCACCATCCGCGCCAGTTCCAAGGATGATAAATTTTGTTGAAAGGTTTCAATTCAGCAGGACCGGTAAACAAATCCCAGTTCAATGTAGAAGGCACTTTATCTGCTTTATCCGGAGTATTCAAACCTTGCGGCCAAATAGGACGGTCTGTTGCACATTCCACTTTTGTGATATCACCGATTTCACCATTCCAAATCCATTCGCAAACTAAATCAGTATCTTCAGAAGAAGACCCCTGATTCCCCATCTGAGTCGCAACATTTGTAGATGCAGCCAATTTAGTTAATAAACGAGACTCATAAACAGAGTGCGTCAGCGGTTTCTGGCAATAAACATGCTTGCCCATAGTCATTGCATCTCCTGTAATCATGGCATGAGTATGGTCGGCTGTAGCAATGATAACGGCATCGATAGATTTACCCATCTCATCGTACATCTTACGATAATCCCAATATCTTTTTGCATTCGGGTGTTCATCGAATACGCCTTTTGCATATTTCCAATCCACGTCACAAAGAGCGACGATATTTTCTGTCCCTTTTACAGCATTAATATTGGCATGTCCCATACCACCGATACCGACAGCGGCAATATTCAATTTATCTGTTGGAGCCACATATCCATGACTTTTTCCTAGAACGGAACCCGGAACAATGGTCAACGCTGCAGCAGCGGCTGCGCCTCTTTGAAGAAATGATCTTCTAGTGATGTTTGACATAGTAATAATTTTTTATAGATTAGCACTTAATAATAATATTTCAATTCAAATGTCACGTCTTAAAAACACAAACTGTCGCAAATATAGCCAATGCGAAAATAACAACAAGCCGTGATTCGGGCTTTCTTTTTCAAAATAGTTTTTTTTAACAGTGCTTATAGACAATGTCTATTTTTTCATAAATATTATCTATCCGGTTAGGGGCGCAGAAAGTCGTCCTTTCTGTTATATTTGTCTAGCAGAAAACATATTTACCTTATATCTGTTATATAAATGAAGACATAAGCATGAAAAAGGAACCAATATTCATTCGAATTTACCACTTTTACCTGGAAGGATTCCGATCTATGAAGCTAGGTAAAACGCTATGGCTGATTATATTGGTCAAGCTCTTCATCATGTTTTTTATATTAAAACTGTTTTTCTTTCCTAATTATCTGGGGAAGTTCGACAGCGATTCCGAGAAACAGGAACACGTATCAGGTGAATTGATCCAACGAGCAATTACTCCTTAATTAATATAGTTATGATCGAAAGCATTGACACTTCTTTGATTGACTGGTCGAGGGCACAGTTCGCTCTCACGGCCATGTATCACTGGCTTTTTGTACCCCTGACTTTAGGGCTTGGCGTGATCCAGGCAATACTGGAAACGATTTATTACAAAACAGGTGACGAATTCTGGAAAAAGACAGCTCAGTTCTGGATGAAGCTGTTTGGTATTAACTTCGCGATCGGTGTAGCCACCGGCCTTATCCTCGAATTTGAGTTCGGAACGAACTGGTCGAATTACAGCTGGTTCGTCGGTGATATTTTCGGAGCGCCACTGGCCATCGAAGGTATCCTTGCTTTCTTTATGGAAGCGACATTTATCGCAGTTATGTTCTTCGGCTGGGATAAAGTGAGCAAACGCTTCCACCTGGCTTCTACCTGGCTGACCATCGTCGGGGCCACCTTGTCTGCTCTCTGGATCCTAATTGCCAATGCATGGATGCAGCATCCGGTGGGCATGGAGTTCAATCCGGATACCGTTCGCAACGAGATGTTCGACTTCTGGGCGGTTGCCTTATCGCCGGTAGCCATCAATAAATTCTTCCATACCGTGTTATCCGGCTGGATCGTAGGTGCATTGTTCGTAATAGGTATCAGCAGTTGGTATCTGTTGAAAAAGCGGGAAACACGTTTTGCGCTGGAAAGCATTAAGATCGGAGCCATCTTCGGACTGGTCGCTTCCCTGTTGATCCTTTGGACGGGTGACGGTTCCGCTTATCAGGTTGCTCAGAAACAACCGATGAAACTTGCCGCGATGGAAGGTCTTTATGAAGGAGGAAACGGTGTCGGGCTGGTCGGTATCGGCATGTTGAACCCGGCTAAGACCAGCTATAACGATAATGTAGAACCATTCATCTTCAACATACAGATCCCGAAGATGCTGTCGCTGCTGGCCGAACGCAAAGTGGACGGCTATGTACCGGGTATCACGAACCTGATCGAAGGCGGTTATACTACCGCAGACGGTACGCCTGCCCTATCGGCTGCCGAAAAGATCGCCAAAGGCCAACTGGCTATCCAGTCACTGGCGAACTACCGCAAGGCAGTGAAAGAAAAAGACGAAGTTGCCGCCAAACAATACCGGGCGACACTCGACGAAAACTTCCCTTACTTCGGTTACGGATACATAAAAGATCCGGGCGAACTGGTTCCCCACGTAGGAATGACATTCTACTCGTTCCGTATTATGGTTATCCTGGGCGGATACTTTATCCTGCTCTTTATCGTTGCCCTTATCTGGAGCAAAAAAGATAAGTTCAAAGATACCCGCTGGCTCCAATGGGTTTGTCTCTGGTCGATACCGCTCGGTTATATAGCCGGACAAGCGGGATGGGTGGTTGCCGAAGTAGGCCGTCAGCCCTGGGCCATACAAGACATACTCCCGACCAGTACTTCTATCTCGAAGCTGGCTACCTCGTCGGTTCAGACGACGTTCTTCCTCTTCCTGATCCTCTTTACGGTCTTGCTGATCGCTGAAGTCGGGATTATGGTGAAAGCGATCAAGAAAGGCCCTGCCGTATCTACTAACAATGATAACTAAAAATATACACCATGGACAGTACATATATATTATTACAACATTACTGGTGGTTCCTCGTTTCCCTGCTGGGAGCACTGTTAGTATTCCTGCTTTTCGTTCAGGGAGGACAGTCGTTGCTTTTCTCGATCGGGAAAACGGAACTCGAACAAAAGATGCTGCTCAACTCCACAGGGCGTAAATGGGAGTTCACCTTTACGACACTGGTTACTTTCGGTGGTGCGTTCTTCGCTTCTTTCCCCCTGTTCTATTCCACCAGCTTCGGCGGTGCCTACTGGGTGTGGATGCTGATCCTGCTTTGCTTCGTTATCCAGGCCGTATCGTACGAATATCAGGCAAAGAAAGGGAACCTGCTGGGGAAAAAGACCTATCAGGTATTCCTGATCATCAACGGTGTGTTAGGCCCGATCCTGTTGGGTACGGCTGTTGCCACCTTCTTCAACGGAGCTGAATTCTCTGTCAACAAAGGACAGATGACAGACATTGCCATGCCGGTTATCTCCACCTGGAACAATTCGCTGCACGGACTGGAAGCCGCCTTTGTGATCTGGAACGTTTGCCTCGGACTGGCTGTGTTCTTCCTGGCACGCGTACAGGCTTTGCTTTATTTTATCAACAACATCGATAATAAGGATATAGTAAGCCGCTGCCGGAAACGTCTGATCCCGGAAACTGCTTTATTCCTGGTGTTCTTCCTCATATTCCTCGTACGTTTACTGTTGGTGGACGGTTTCGCGGTCAATCCGGAGACGCAGGAAGTGTTTATGCAGCCATACAAATACTTCATCAACCTGATCCAGATGCCGGCCGTACTGGTCGTTTTGCTGGCTGGCGTTGTACTCGTATTGTTCGGTATTATCAAAACAATCCTGTCGCAGACATGGCGGAAAGGCATCTGGTTTGCCGGCACAGGAACAGTCCTGACCGTACTCGCCCTGCTGCTTTGTGCCGGATGGAACAACACGGCTTATTATCCGTCCATCACCGACCTGCAGAGTTCGCTGACAATCCAGAACAGTTGTTCAAGTCAATTTACATTGAAAGTGATGAGCTACGTATCTATCCTGGTGCCTTTCGTTCTGGCGTATATCTTTTATGCCTGGCGTGCACTCGACCTGCATAAGATCGATGCGGAAGAAATGGAGCAGAAAGACGGGCACACTTACTAAAGAACATGGCGTCCGTACGGGCGGTTCGCGAACCGCCCTTTGCAAGAAACAGACCCCATAAAACAAAGGAAACGGCGAAGCTCACGCTTGGCCGTTTCTACATTTAACCGTTTTAAACAAAAAGAAAAAGTTAGTTAAGGCTTAGAATAAAATATCTTAAGTCTTTTCACTTACAATATTTTGCTTCCATAAGGACAGCAAACAAATATATGTAATCCAACTCATCCTACGAACAATCGAGCTGCATTTTTTGCTATTTTTCACAGAACACAGATGCTTTTGTATTATCTTTGCAAACAAATATCCTAGGTATTCCTTTATGGCTGATTTTAACTTAAACATTTTGGGATGTGGTTCGGCGTTACCGACCACGCGGCATCTGGCAACTTCCCAGGTCGTAGATTTAAGAGATAAATTATATATGATAGACTGTGGTGAAGGCACTCAGGTGCAGATGCGTAACATGCGTATCAAATTCAGCCGGCTGAACCATATATTCATCTCCCACCTGCATGGCGACCACTGTTTCGGCTTGCCCGGCCTGCTCTCTACACTCGGTATGCTGGGTCGTACCGGCGATCTGGTCATTCACGCCCCGAAGGAGATCGAGAACTATATGCGCCCCGTGCTCGACACCTTTTGCAAAGGGATGCCTTACGAAGTTCGTTTCAATCATGTAGATACCCGCAGCCATTCGCTGATTATGGAAGACCGCTCCCTGTCGGTCTACTCCATTCCGTTGAAACATCGCATCCCGACCTGTGGCTTCCTGTTTGCCGAGAAACCCAAAGAAGCGCATATCATCCGCGAAATGACAGACTTCTACCAGGTGCCCGTCAAATGGATGAAGGATATCAAGCAGGGAAAAGATTACATCACGCCGGAAGGCGAAGTCATTCCCAACGCACGCCTGACACGCCCTTCCGCACCCGCCAAACGGTACGCCTATTGCTCGGACACTGCCTATTCCCCTTCCATTATCCCTATTATCGAGGGAGTAGACCTGCTTTATCATGAAGCGACATTTATGGAAAGCGACAAGGCACGCGCCAAAGAAACCTTCCACTCCACTGCCCGCCAGGCCGCAGAGATCGCCCGCCAGGCAAATGTGAAGCGGTTGGTGATCGGGCATTATTCCGCCCGCTACGAAGAGCTATCGGAACTCCACAAGGAAGCGCAGGAAGTATTTCCCGGCACCATCCTGGGTAACGAAGGCATGGTTCTTCCCATCTGATGAAGCGGCTTTTCTCAAATAATAACAGCTAAATACCGCCCATATTCAAAATTATTCATACATTTGTACGAATTTAGGGTTTTGAATATGAGAATATTATTTTCCATCATTCTACTGATCAGCGTTTACGTTGGTAACTCGCTCACTGTGAAGGCACAGCAGGCGGCTGACTCGACGCGCGTTGTAGCGACAGCCCAACCTGTTACAACACAAGTAAAACCCGACTCCGTTTCAATCAGCGCCTACGATAATAAGATCGTTGTAAAGAATGCTCCGATCGGAAGCAAACTCGAAATATACAGCGTCGTTGGTATCCGCGTAAAAGAATTTGAAATGAAACAACCGGACGGCGAATATACCGTAAATATTGCCAAAGGTTACTACATCATCCGCATCGGCGATACAGTCCGTAAGGTAGCTATCCGCTAAACAACAACTCCTATTCCCTGCATGCTATTCCGGTAGCCTATATTAGGCTATTTCATTGTCCTATATTATGCTACTCCTGTGCCATATATTGTGATACTGCATTCTCATATATTATGACACTGGAATACCATATATTATGACAATCCAGTATCATAATATATGAGAATTCAACCACCTGCCGGACAGGTAAAAAGAAAGAGGGCTTGCCAAGAAAGCAAGTCCCCTTTGTCTGATTTATTATATATATGTATAGGTTAAAAAGCGTAATCCAGACTTAAACCAAATACTTTATTGGTTCGGCTATATACATTCGTTCCGGGAAGACCCGTGCCACAGTAGTCGTCCGATTTCTTTGTATAATCATGGTAGGTTGTCCACATATACCCTACGTTCAATGCCATCTTTTCGCTCAACATCACCTTAGCTCCGAAGCCCAATGAGTAAGAGTCGCAGGAGAAACTGGTATCGCTCTGATACTTGTCCGACAAACCATAATCCGTAATCTGGGCACCACCGCTAATAGTCAATCTCTTGATAACATCCCACTCGATACCCAGCAAATACTCGTTGGTACCTCTTTCGAGCTCTTTCTGTTTTCCACCGGCCATTCCCGCTTTCTTATCATCGAAAAAGTGATACTCAACAGATGCTTTCAACATGGGCAAAAACTGATAAGAAGCAGCCACGGAAAGCATGGAAGGAATATCGTTCGGCGTATTCACACCATGCTTGTAAGCACCCACCAGATCTTCCGCACTTTCAGGATAATCCAACTTCTTTGTATCGTTTTCGATGTTCAGGTTCGTCTTGAACTCATATTTGGCACCGAAATTGAATTTACCATGTTTGATGTCGACTCCAAGAACCGGCGTTAATCCCCAACCTGTCTGGTCACAATCCAAAGCCAGCGCCATCAATTCTGATCCGCCTAAATTTTGTTTTAGCTTCGCATTCAGATAACCGTCGTAGTTCCCTGAAAAATAATTCATTCGACCGCCGGCAAAGGCTGAAAGCCAGTCCGTGATTTTGTATCCCAAACCAAGTTGTAGAGAATAAATAAACTGTTTACCGTCCATCGCACTGTTAATAGTATACATTTCCGGAGTGACGATGGGACTTTGACCGCCTGTCTTTATATAGTTTGCCAAACTTTCCTTGAATATACCGGCCATAGCAGCCGATTCGAACATAGGCAAACCGTCGTTAAACGAAGCCTTACCTCCTCCACCTGTGATGGCAAAGAATCCGGAAATAGTCCAGTCGCCTTTTTTGTAAGCAGCGAAAACACTCGGAATCACAGGGGCAGCCGCTTTCCCTTTGTAATACTTTTTGTAGGGAGTCTCTGCCATTGTCGGCTTCTGATTGACCGGATCGAAACCATTATATGTACCGAAAGAAGCATCGATATTTCTAGTTTGAAAAGCACTCTGGATACTCACGCCTACGCGGAAACCGTCTGTCGGCAAGAAAGAAAGGCCCGCAGGGTTAGACAAAGCACCATCTATATCGATTGCAGCACCTCGCGAAAGTGATCTTAAAAAGGCTGCATGCTGATTGGTATTCGTCAAATATCCACCAGCGAAAGAGAACAGTGGCAACATCGCCAATGCCGCACCTAATAATACTTTTTTCTTCATGTTTTACTTTTCTTTATTACAAAAACGGCAGCAAAGATAAATACTTTTCCTTAATATTGCACACTTTTAACCAGAATGTGCCGCACATTTTCATTATTAGTGTGCAATCCGCCATCAAATCAAATAATTCGGAAAATCTATTTATCTTTGCAGCGCAAAGGAATGTCTCCCTTGCCGTGTGCTTGCTAAACCACGTATAAAACAAGAAAAGTATGAAACATCAAGAAGCCGCTCTGGTATGCTTCTCCGGTGGACAAGACTCCACGACCTGCCTTTTCTGGGCAAAGAAGCATTTTAAACGTGTAGAAGCCGTATGTTTTACTTACGGCCAGAAACATTCTCTCGAAATTGATATTGCACGCAAGATCGCTGCAGACGCCCATGTCCCGTTCCAGCTGCTGGACGTTTCCCTGATCAGCCAACTGGCTCCCAACTCGCTGACGGACACTTCGATCACGATGGACGAAGATAAGCCGGCCGACAGTTATCCGAACACATTCGTTCCGGGCAGAAACATGGTGTTCCTCACCTTCGCCGCCATTATGGCACGGAGCAAAGGCATCTTCCACCTGGTGACGGGCGTATCGGAAGCCGATTTCAGCGGATATCCGGATTGCCGGGACACTTTCGTCCGTTCGCTCAACGTGACGCTGAACCTGGCGATGGACGAACAGTTCGTCATCCACACCCCGCTGATGGATCGCGATAAGAGCGAAGTATGGCAGCTTTCCGACGAACTGGGCGTATTCGACCTGGTACGCACGCAAACGCTGACCTGCTACAACGGCGTCCCTGCCGACGGTTGCGGCCATTGCCCGGCCTGCAAGTTGCGCAAGGAAGGATTAGAGAAATATCTTAAGAAGAAATCGACAGTAGACAAACAATAAAATGGATACAAGAAAAGACGAAAACGAACTGCATCTGTTAGGCGGTTCCACCGAATACAAACAGGATTATGCGCCGGAAGTACTGGAAGCATTTACCAACAAACATCCTGACAACGATTACTGGGTACGTTTCAACTGCCCGGAGTTCACCAGCCTCTGCCCGATCACCGGACAGCCGGACTTTGCCACAATCCACATCGACTACATTCCCGATGTGAAGATGGTGGAAAGCAAGAGCCTGAAGTTATACCTGTTCAGCTTCCGCAGTCACGGCGCCTTCCATGAAGACTGTGTAAACATCATCATGAAAGACCTCATCCGCCTGATGGATCCGAAATACATCGAAGTAACAGGTATTTTCACCCCAAGGGGCGGCATCAGCATCTATCCGTACTGCAACTACGGACGACCGGGAACGAAGTACGAAGCACTGGCAGAAAAACGCCTTTTCAGCCATAACCCGTAACACTTCTTTCAGATTTTTGGGCAATACGATGACAACGTGACAAATAATTACGTAGATTTGCAATTACTTAATTGTAAACCTAAAATTATTTAGACCCATGAGGAAGAAAGACATTACTATCAAAGCTGTACTGGCTGCTATGGCTTGTACAGCTTGTATTAATCTCAGTGCACAGCAAAAAGAATATCCGAAACCCGAGCAGATGACTCCGGGCATGTCGGAATATTGGACTCCCCAACCTAAGATCGTAACGCCGGGTGACATCAAAACCAATTCGGCTCCTTCGGATGCTATCGTCCTGTTCGACGGCAAAGATCTGTCTGCCTGGGAAAACACCAAAGGCGAACCGGCTCAATGGACTGTCCACGACGGCGTATTCACTGTAAACAAAAAGACGGGCGATATCCAGACCAAGCAGAAATTCGACAGCTACCAGCTGCATATCGAATGGTGCGTTCCCGAAAACATCACCGGAACAAGCCAGGCACGCGGCAACAGCGGAATCTTCATGCAAGGCATGTACGAAGTGCAGGTACTCGACTGCTACAATAACGAAACATACGTGAACGGACAGACCGGAAGTATCTACAAACAGACTCCACCGCTGGCAAACGCCATGCGTAAACCGGGCGAATGGAACGTTTACGATATTATCTACAACGCTCCTGTATTCAAAGAAGACGGAACCTACCGCGTACCGCCGCGCATCACGGTTATTCAGAACGGTATCGTGCTACAGAACAACACGACCATCCTCGGTACAACCGAATATATCGGCTTCCCGAAAGTGATACCGCACGGAGCAGGCCCGATCGTGCTGCAGAGCCACGGCGATCCGAGCGAACCGATCAGTTTCCGGAATATCTGGTTGAGAGAATTATAAGAATCAATAAGTAAAGTGTTTATATACGATGAAAACAAATAATCTATTTGGTATATGGTTGCTGTTCCTTTGTGCGACCGTCCTTTCCGGCTGCAACAACTATTTATTAAACGGCAAAGACGGAGATGAGGAAGAAGACAACGAAGAAGTATGGTATAACAATATACCGGAGGGAAACTTCTTTTCAAGAGGAAACACTTTACGATTCTATTATATAGATGAAAAGGGAAACGACCTCATCAACCCGAGCGACTTGAAAACCTTCCCTGTCTCGTGGAACGAAGAGCTGGACAATCCGCTCGAACGCACCTACGACAACATCCGCGATGTCGAAAGCAACACCATCCGCTACAACGGCAATCACAACTGGATACTTTATGATTCGGAAGAACAGCTCCATTACTGTACGGTGAGCGCTTACGGAGATGAAAGACAAAGTACTTATACGTTCCCTATCTATGTAAACGGCGATACCGATAAAATGGAAATCACCTATAAATACACAGACAAGGGCGTTGTCGGAGGAAAGTACTGGGGGAAAATCGTTTCCTGGAAATACAACGGCACACATATCTATTCGGATGATGATGAGTACGACAAGAAGATATTCATCCGGAAAGCGAACGGAAACACAACCGTTTCTTTCACCCGGTAAAAGGAGTTTTCAATCATAACAGACTAAAGGCAGGTCGTTTGACTTGCCTTTTTTCATATACCTGTTTATCGGCAAAATCCTTCTATTGGTCGACGAACCTTCGCTCTATTTCTATTCTAATTGTACAGTTTTTTAATGTAAAGTAGTTTTGCTTCCGTAACAAGGTAAAAAGATTGTTTAGGTCGCAAAACGAAAGCATTATGAAACAAGTATCTCTAATAATCCTCTCCTGCCTGCTTCTTCTGCCTGCCGGAATGAAAGCAGAGGACGACATGCCGAAGCAATGGACGCTTCGTAATTGTATCGATTATGCACTGGAGCATAATATCACTATCCGGCGCAACCGTATCAGCGTCGAAAGCACCCAGGAAGATGTAAAGACGGCAAAAGCCGATTTCCTCCCCTCACTGAGCGGTAATATCAGCCAGCGTATCGTAAACCGTCCGAACAACACCAGCGGAACCATCATCAGCGGCGACAACATCACCACCAGTGAAAGCAAGACATCGTACAACGGCAGCTACGGCATCGACGCCAGTTGGACTGTCTACAACGGAAGCAAGCGCGTGAACACCGTCAAACAGCAACAGCTGAACAGCCGCATGGCTGAACTCACCGTCGACCAGAGCGAAAACTCCATCGAGGAAAACATCACCCAGCTGTACGTACAAATACTCTACTCGGCCGAAGCCGTGAAGGTGAACGAGTCGACACTGGAAGTCAGCCGCAAAGAGTTCGAACGCGGACAACAACTGTTCGACGCCGGAAGCATCGCCTCCAGCGACCTGGCCCAACTGGAAGCACAGGTAAGCAATGACAACTACCAACTGGTCACTGCACAAACCACCCTCCAGAACTACAAACTGCAACTGAAGCAACTCCTCGAACTGGACGGCGACTTTGAAATGGATCTTTTCCTGCCGCAACTGGATGACAGCAGCGTACTGATCCCGCTCCCTACCAAAGACGATGTTTATCAGACTGCTCTCAACCTGCGTCCCGAAATCGAATCAGGAAAATTGAATATCGAAGCTTCGGATATGAACATCAAGATAGCCCGTGCCGGTTACATCCCGACCTTAAGCCTGAGCGCAGGGATCGGAACAACGAATGCCAACGGCAACGACTTCAGCTTCAGCGAACAGGTCAAACAGAACTGGAACAACTCGATAGGGTTGACCCTGAGCATTCCCATCTTCGACAAACGGCAGACCAAAAGCACAATCAACAAGGCCAAGCTACAGATGCAAACCAGCCAACTGGATCTGATGGACGAGCAGAAGACGCTCTACAAAACCATCGAAAGCCTCTGGCTGAGTGCCAACAGCGCCCAACAGCAATACGTAGCCGCCACCCAAAAGCTGAAAAGTACACAGGCCAGCTACGCCCTCGTCAGCGAACAGTTCAACCTGGGTATGAAGAATACCGTGGAACTGCTCACCGAAAAGAACAACCTGCTGAGCGCACAGCAGGAAACGCTTCAGGCCAAATACACAGCCATACTCAATGCCGGCCTGCTGCGCTTCTATCAGGGAGAAGAAATCAATCTGCTCTAAGTCACCAGTAAAGAAAAAATAAAACAGGAAAACATATGAACAAGAAAGTTATTATCGGAATAGCAGCCGTTGTGCTCGTAGCCGGAGGCGTCTGGTTCTTCACAGGCAAATCGGCTAAAGGTGGCATCCGGCTCGAAACTGCCAAAGTAGGCCGCAGCTCCATCTCCAACACAGTGACGGCAACCGGAACGGTCGAGCCGGTAACGGAAGTCGAAGTCGGTACCCAGGTATCCGGCATCATCGACAAGCTGTATGCCGACTACAACGACGTGGTGAAAGCAGGACAACTGATTGCAGAAATGGATAAAGTGAACCTGAAAGCCGAACTCGCTTCCGCCCAGGCACAACTGGCCAGCAGCAAGAGTGAATACGAATACCAGCAAAAGAATTATGCACGCAGCAAAGTTCTTTTCGACAAGAAACTGATAAGCGACTCCGATTACGAAACGGCGACTTACAATTATGAGAAGTCGAAAGCCGCTTACGAACAGAGCCAGGCCTCGATGGTGAAAGTAAACCGCAACCTGGAATACGCCACCATCACCAGCCCGATCGACGGCGTTGTCATCAACCGTGCCGTTGAAGAAGGACAGACGGTAGCCGCCGGCTTCGAAACCCCGACCCTGTTCACCATCGCCGCCGACCTGACGAAGATGCAGGTGATTGCCGATGTGGATGAAGCCGATATAGGTAATGTAGAAGACGGACAGCGCGTCAGCTTCACCGTAGATGCTTACCCGAACGATGTGTTCGAAGGGACAGTCAAACAGATACGCCTGGGCGACAGCAGTAGCAGCAGCAGTTCATCTACCTCTACTTCCACCGTCGTGACGTACGAAGTGGTTATCACTGCCGACAATCCCGATCTGAAATTGAAACCGCGTCTGACGGCCAACGTGACGATCTACACGCTTGAACGCGATAATGTGCTGACCGTACCGACCAAATCACTCCGCTTCGTCCCGGAAGAAGAATTACTGTTGGGAACCGGACTCACGGCTGAGAACAGCGCACAGGAAGCACCCGCCGGCAAACGCCTTATCTGGGTAAAACAAGGACAGCAACTGCTTCCGAAAGTGATCACCGTAGGTTCCACCAGCGGCAACATGATCGAAGTAACCGACGGACTGACCGAAGGCGAAGAGATCGCAGTGGATATGGCTTCCAACGGAGCAGCCCCGGTAGCCGCCGCTACGGAAAAGAGCCCGTTCATGCCAGGCCCTCCGGGAGGAAACAAGAAGAAATAAAAACAGTTGACAAGTGACAGTTGACAGTTAAATAAGCAGAACAATGAAAGAGATCATCAAACTAGATAATATCAAGCGCGATTTCCAGGTCGGCGACGAAACCGTCCATGCCTTGCGTGGCGTAAGCTTCACGATATACGAAGGCGAATTCGTCACCATCATGGGAACCTCCGGATCGGGGAAAAGTACGCTGCTGAATACGTTGGGATGTCTCGACACACCGACCAAAGGCGAGTATTACCTCGACGGCGTATCCGTCCGTACGATGGGAAAGAACGCCCGTGCCACGCTGCGCAACCGTAAGATCGGCTTCGTGTTCCAGAGCTACAACCTGTTACCCAAGACAACAGCCGTTGAGAACGTGGAACTCCCGCTGATGTATAACCCCAACTACAGCGCCTCGGCCCGCCACGAGAAAGCCGTACAGGCACTCATCGCCGTAGGGCTGGGCGACCGCTTGATGCACAAAAGCAACCAGATGTCGGGCGGACAGATGCAACGTGTAGCCATCGCCCGCGCCCTGGTGAACGACCCGGCCGTGATCCTGGCCGACGAAGCGACCGGTAACCTGGATACGCGCACCTCGTTCGAGATCCTGGTACTTTTCCAGAAGCTCCATGCCGAAGGACGTACGATCATCTTCGTGACCCATAATCCGGAGATCGCCCAATACAGCAGTCGCAACATCACCCTGCGCGACGGCCATGTGACATCGGATACGGTGAATACCAACATACAGAATGCGGCAGAGGCGTTAGCCAAACTGCCGAAAAACGACGACTAACAATGAACGGAACAAACCTCATAAAAATAGCTCTCCGCGCCCTCGCCAACAACAAGTTGCGCGGTTTCCTGACGATGCTAGGCATCATCATCGGCGTAGCCTCGGTGATCACGATGCTGGCCATCGGTCAGGGATCGAAGCGGAGCATACAAGCCCAGATCAGCGAGATGGGTTCCAACATGATCATGATACACCCCGGCGCCGATACGCGAGGTGGCGTACGTCAGGATGCATCCGCCATGGAAACGCTGAAGCTGGAGGACTATCAGAACATTGTCGACGAAACGCGCTATGTGTCTGCCGTCTCCCCTTCGGTGAACAGCAGCGGACAGGCGATCTATGGCGCCAACAACACACCGACAACGGTCTACGGCATCAGCCCCGACTATCTGGAAATACGCCGCTACAAAGTGGGCGACGGTGAAATGTTCACCGAACAGGACATCCAGACCGCCGCCAAAGTATGCGTAGTCGGTAAAACCGTAGTCGACAACCTTTTCACAGGCGGCGAAAGCCCCGTAGGAAAAGTCATACGTTTTCAGAAATTACCTTTCCGCATCGTAGGCGTGCTGGAAAGCAAAGGATACAACAGCATGGGAATGGACCAGGACGACCTAATCTTAGCTCCATACACAACTATTCAGAAAAAAGTCCTGGCCATCACCCATCTGCAAGGCATTACCTGTTCGGCACTCAAAGAGGAATACACCGACCAGGCCATTGATGAGATAACAGAAATACTGCGCCGCAACCATAAGTTGAAGGAAAGTGACGATGATGATTTTACCATCCGTAGTCAGCAGGAGTTGAGCACGATGTTGACAAGCACTACGGACATGATGACCGTGCTGTTGGCGGCTGTGGCCGGTATTTCGTTACTCGTTGGTGGTATCGGTATTATGAACATCATGTACGTCAGCGTTACGGAACGTACCCGCGAGATCGGTCTCCGTATGAGTATCGGAGCCAAAGGGATCGACATCCTGGCGCAGTTCCTGATCGAGTCTATCCTGATCAGCGTAACGGGCGGACTGATAGGAGTGGTGCTGGGCGTAGGAGCCGCCCTGATCGTGAATGTGGTAGCCCACTTCCCGATCTATATACAACCGTGGAGCGTGATGCTGTCGTTCGCCGTCTGTACCGTCACGGGAGTATTCTTCGGATGGTATCCGGCTAAGAAAGCGGCACAGCTCGACCCGATCGAAGCGATACGTTACGAATAAATTAATATCTTTGTGAGTATGAATACAGAAGGAACAACACAGACACATGTATCCCCCCCGATAAAAGGAATGGGCAGCATCATCCATATGGCTGCCTGGGGGATCCTGATCGGCCTGCCCTTTTTCTTTACGGGCAGGGAGACACAGGAAGTTACTGTTCAGAGTTATATACGGTTCGTTATCGTTCCGCTCTCCTTCATGCTGGTGTTCTATGTGAACTACTTCCTTCTGGTGAAACAATTCCTGTTTTCCAAGCACGGTTGGAAGTTCTTTCTCAGCAATGTACTACTGATCGCAGCGACAATCGTGTTGGTACACCTCCTGATGCATATGTTGCCCCCTCCGGAGTTCCATCACCCGCGTCAGGAGAAGGAATTGAAAGAGATCATCGGCTTTTTCTTCGGCAATGCCATGCTTTACGGCCTGGTAGCAGGTCTTAGCGTAGCCATCAAAATGACGAGCGGCTGGTATCAGGTGGAGTCGGAACGCCGCGAACTGGAAAAGAGCCGCGCCGAAGCCGAATTGCAAAACCTGAAAAGCCAGCTGAACCCGCACTTCCTGTTCAACACGCTGAATAACATCTACAGCCTGATTGCCTTCAGTCCCGAACGGGCACAGGAAGCCGTGCACGACCTGAGTCGCCTGCTCCGTTACGTGCTTTACGAAAGCAGCCAGCAACTTGTTCTCCTGGAAAAGGAACTCGACTTTATCCGCAATTATGTGGAACTGATGCGTATCCGCCTGCCGGAAAATGTAGAACTGAAAACCGAGATATCATCCCTCAGACCGGATGCGGAAATCGCCCCGCTCCTGTTCATTTCGCTTATCGAGAATGCCTTCAAGCACGGGGTAAGCAACAACAAACCGTCGTACATCCATCTGGATATCCACCAGAACGGCGACTTGGTTGTCTGTTACCTGCGCAATAGCTATTTCCCGAAAAATGCAGAACAGGACAAAAGCGGCTCGGGCATCGGCATCCGCAACCTGAAGAAACGCTTGGCCCTGCTCTATCCCAACCGGCATATTTTCTCGTGCGGAGTAGACGGCGACAGCTATTACTGTATGTTGGAGTTACAACTCGGAAACGAACCAAAAGACGAAAGCGTATGAAACTGACATGTGCCATCATCGACGACGAACCGCTGGCTATCAGCCTGCTGGAAAGTTATGTGAATAAGACGCCGTTCCTCGGCCTGGCGGGAAAATACAACAGTGCCGTCAACGCGCTCCCCATCCTCAGCAAAGAGCCCGTCGACCTGCTTTTCCTCGACATCCAGATGCCGGAGCTCAACGGGATGGAGTTCTCCCGTATCCTCGAAGGTGACACACGTATTATCTTTACCACCGCTTTCAGCCAGTACGCGCTCGACAGCTACAAAGTGAATGCACTCGACTACCTGCTAAAACCGATCAGCTATCCCGATTTCCTGAAATCGGCCAACAAAGCCCTGCAATGGTACGAACTGCTGCGCGAAGGCCAATCCCATCCGGAGACAACCGCCCCGGGTACGGACAGTCCGCGAACTGCCCACACAATCGAAAGCATCTTCATCAAAACAGAATACAAACTGATGCAGATCGAACTCCGTAAGATCTTATATATCGAAGGATTGAAGGATTACGTCAAAATATATGTGGAAGACGAGCCCCGCCCGATCCTTTCACTGATGAGCATGAAAAGCCTGGAAGATATGCTGCCGACCGACCGTTTCATCCGTGTGCACCGCTCCTTCATCGTGCAACCCGAAAAGATCAAAGTGATCGAACGCAACCGCATCGTATTCGGCAAAGAATATATCCCGATCTCCGACAACTACAAACAGAAGTTCATGGAGTTCCTGGCACAAAGGGCATTACTGCCCTAAGAAGTTGACAAGGGGCAGTAGACAACTGTCAACTAGAAAAGCTGCAACAACAACTTTTCGAGCCCTTTCGTCATTTCGCCCATGCTACAGGAATAGTTGTTGGAGAAAACGGCAACGGCATACTGCTTGCCGTCTTTTGTTATATATCCGGCATAACTTCTCACCCCGGTGATGCCACCGCTTTTCAGCCGTGCTTTTCCCTGAAGCTTACTTCCTTTCAACAGGTTGCGTACCGAACCTTCGACGCCTGCCTGCGGCAATGAAGCGATAAAAGCATCCGATGCATCCGACTTCGTAGCCATATAAACCAGCATATCGGCGATAAAGCCGGCCGAAACCTTATCAGCCGGAGCCAGTCCGCTACCGTCATTCATCCGCAGCGGGAAGATATCCAGCCCTTTCTTCTTCCAATGGTCTGCAACCACCTTCACCCCCCGTCCGAAAGAAGAGATCACTTCATTCTTCCGTGGCTGATATTGCAATCCAACGGTCTTAACCAATGCATCCGCAAACAAGTTATGGCTGACATGGTTGGTGACGCTCGCAATCTCCTTCAAAGTAGGAGAATAGGTGGTGACGACCGTTTTCCTGTTACCCTCCTTCCATCTACCCGCTTCCGACTCGATCCGGTAGCAGGTCGGTTCTCCCGTCACCTCGATACCTGCGCGTTCCAGCCCTGTAATCACGTAACCTGCCAGGAACAAGGCCGGATCGGGAATATCCCCTTTCAGTATATACCCGTCGCGGTTGGCAGGAAGGACACCGTATAAATAACGCTCGCCGGCCAACGGCGCACCGATAATATAAGCACTGTCGGAAGCCACCGGAGCCGTTTCCAGATAATTGATAAAACGGACGGATGGCAAGGCGGGATCAGTCCCCTTTACTACCGGACGGCTACCGGGAACACCCGTTTTCAGGGAGAGTTTATACATATTGTCGAACACCGAAAGGCCATAGCTTCCCGGCGCATAATAATTCCCCATATCCTCACGCAGCCATTTGATAGACGATCCTTCAGTATCGAAAATACTTTCGTCGGACACAACCGCCCCGTTTATCTTCCGGATACCGGCTTTCTTCAGCGCCGCGATCCATTCGGGCATAAACTTGTTCTTTGCCGGCGTATAAGTACCCCTGTCGGGTGCAAAGTGGGACGAGCCCAACGACGGGTCGCCGCTGCCTTTTATATAAAGGTTACCGTTCAACACCCCTTCCCTGATCGTTCCGTCATACTCCAGCGTCGTCTCAAAACGATAATCTTCGCCCAGTATTTCCAGAGCCGTTGCAGTTGCCACCGTCTTCAGTACCGAAGCGGGCGACACCAGGCGGTCTGTGTCGTAACTATACAAGGTCTTTCCATCCTGCAGGTCTTTTACCACGATCGAAAAAGTGGCCCCTTTCATGTAAGGGGCATTCAGCAACTGCTTTACAGGCTGGGGAGTCTGTGTTTGCGCCTGTGCCTGTGGCAGGTAAGAACAGCACAGTATCAGGGCGGTACATAATATTTTCTTTATCATCTTGTTATCCTATTCTACTTTATTCTATCTTTGTTGCAGGCAAAGATAAAAATTATAATATGAACTCATTGTTTCAACGACCATTTACATTCGACCGGGTGGCCCGTATTGTTTTCAGCATAGTGATCATCGGTGGATTGCTCTATCTGGTCACAGTCTTACGGAATGCGCTGCTTCCTTTCCTGATCGCCTGGCTGCTGGCCTATATGATGCAACCTTTCGTAAAGTTTTTCCAATACAAGCTCAAACTGAAAAGCCGTATCCTGGCGATCATTGCGGTTATCATTTCCGCTTCGCTGGTGATCGGTCTGGCTGCTGCCCTGGTCGTACCGTCCGTCGCCCAGGAAGCCGACAGGACACTGAGCCTGATGCGCACGCATAACCCGGGTGCCGGTCATGTCCCGCTTATTCCCGAGTCGTGGATCGAATATCTTGAAACGAATGTCGATATCAACCAGTTGATGGAGCTGCTCAGCCGCGAAAACATACAGAATGCGATCAAACAGCTGGCGCCGAAGGTGTGGAGCATCCTGTCGAACACCTTCTCCATCCTGTTCAGCATCACGATCATCTTCGTTATATTATTGTATTTCATATTTATCCTGCTCGATTACGAAAAGATCGCCAACGGCTGGATCGAACTGATCCCCGCCCGCCAGCGCACCTTTGTGAAAGGGCTGGCCGATGATGTGGAGATGAGTATGAACCGTTATTTCCGTGGGCAGTCGCTGATTGCTTTATGTGTCGGTGTCTTGCTGGCTATCGGCTTCAAGATCGTAGGGTTCCCGTTGGCCGTTACGCTGGGGCTGTTCATCGGCGTTCTGAATCTGATCCCCTATTTGCAGGCTATCGGCATTATCCCGATGATTATCCTCAGCCTGCTTAAATCGGCGGAGACAGGGCAAAACTTCTGGATCATCTTCGGACTGGGTCTGCTGGTGCTCGGGATCGTGCAGTGCATACAGGATTTATACCTCACCCCGCGCATCATGGGAAAGGCGATGGGATTAAATCCGGCCATTATCCTTCTTTCGCTCTCCATCTGGGGAACTTTACTGGGATTTATCGGACTGATCATCGCTCTACCGCTCACGACACTCTGTCTGTCTTATTATAAGCGTTTTATCTTGCTGGAAGAGGATATCATCCCTCCTTCCCCAGCCGATAATCAACCGCCGGAAGAAAAATAATTGCACTTTTTTTGAAAATATTCGCCCTTGCTATTGCAAATTCAAAAATAAACCCTACCTTTGCACCCGCAATACAGAAGTAAAGCACACCGCAATACAGAGTATGCAAATGATGATTCGCTAGCTCAGCTGGTAGAGCACATCCCTTTTAAGGATGGGGTCCTGGGTTCGAACCCCAGGCGGATCACCAAGAAAACAGCTTCAGATTTATTCTGAAGCTGTTTTTCTTTTATAACCTGCCAAAGTTATTCACAACTAGATTACCCGCTATTGTTTACAACTATCACACAAAATAATCAACCAAAAGATTATTAGCTAATTAACCTGTTGATAACTCTGTTGATAAACCTGTTAAGAAGGGGAAATACAACCTATCCCCATCATCCCCCTTTCCTTTTCTTCCCGAAATCCAACAAGAACCCCAGCAACGCCATAATAAACTCAAAAATAGACTTCAACTTACTCATACTGATTGATTTTAAATGATTAATAAAAAATGTTCGAACCTTACCACCCTCTTTACAACTCCTCCTGCCGCAACAACCCGTCGACCAGCGGAGCGATCTGCCGTGCAATCCGGGTAAGCATTTCCTCATAAGCAGCCCTGTTGTCACCGTTCACTTCACTGATGTAGCGGCTGTAAGCGATCTCACGGGCATAGGCTGCAGGGAAGTTGCTTACGGTGGCGGCCGGGCGGTAGGCCGTGGATATGAGGCGGGCGAAATCGAGAAAGCTGTTTTCAGCGGTATCATAGCGGCGAAATAAAAGGCCGTTTTTCCCCTGGTCGGTCTTGCCGCCATGCCAGTAGGCGTTGACGACACCGTAACCCGTCAGTCCGAAAAAGTTATTATACTCCTGCGCCAGCGTGCTCTCACCCCAGCCGCTCTCGATGGCCGACTGTGCGAGGATGACGACCGGATTGATCCGGTACAGATTCCCCGCCATACGTGCGGCGGGGAAATAAAATTCTACAAATCTCTGTTTGTCCATTGGTAAATAGGGTTAGCGGTTATTATTCGATTACAGGACGATCGTCTTCCCCACCACCGGCGGGCGGAGTGGTAGGCGTGAGGGTCGTACGTTCCCCTTTGACCGTTTGCGTCATGTTACGCAAGAGGGAGCCGGGCCGGAAACGCAGGCGGGGCTTCTTTAGTAATGTGGATGAAAAATCATCTTCAGTGACACTCCCTTTGCTGCCGAGCAGTAACTGGAAGTTGCCGAGTTCCCCAAATTGCACCATCTCCCCGCGCCCGAGCGCCTTTGCCGCAAACAGGTTCATACGGTCGAGAACCAGTTTGACATCGCCACTCGAAGCCGTGGAACTCTCTGCGATCAGTTCACATAACTCTTCAAACGAACAGGTACGGGTTGCCCGCGTCTGCGCATAATAGAGTTTCTCTTTTCCTGCTTCTACATTCTTACTCATGTTCTTTCTCAGAACCAAATGATACTTTACTGCCATAACGTGATTGTTTTTAATGATTAATGAATTGTGTTGTAATTAATTACAATATAAAGATACGACAACCGGGCACCCCTGCTGATGCCCAATGTGACCGAACGTGACAAGACAGCACTTTATTTCGTTTAAATCCATTCAAAGCCTTGTTATTCTTATCTTTAATGCGTATATTTATAGAAACAAACAACGATATCATGGAACAAAAAGCATTCGTCATCCGCGCCTACGGTGTCGGCGAACTGGCCGGACTATACAACCCCCATCTTTCCCATCGCGGAGCCGTCATGCAACTCCGCCGCTGGATCAACCATCATGGCATCCTCAAAGAAAAGCTAGCCGCCCTGGGCTACCATCCCGGCATACGTTGCTTCACCCCGAAACAGGTGGCCTGTATCGTAGAACATTTAGGGGAACCTTGAACACGAACTAGAAAATAGGGGTCGGGAGCTATTTTATTTCGGACGGGGGCGGAAGCAGGCAGGACGGGAGCTATGGCGAGGGTGGACGTGGTGAAGGTTGGGGGATGGGTTCCCGTGACTTCTGTATGGTAGCGGGAGCTTTTATAACGTGGGATAACGGGAATTATGGATAGTCCACATACAGAAGTTTACGGAAAAGCGATCTTTCCTCCACCACCTCCACCCCGTCGGTTCAGAAAGGAAGAGAAGGGTCGGGAGATTTGGTGTCATCGCGGGGATTTTGCGGGGTGCTATCCGGCTGGTTTTCCGGCGTTTGTTCATTGTTGTTTTCGTAGGAAGTTATTCCCAGCTGCACGGACTTTACTTCGTCGAAGGTTAGCTCTATCACGGAAAAAAGACGGGTACCGCGACGGATTGTATATTCAAACTCCGCCCTTTTCAGCATCTTACCCAGGTTATTCACATTGATCGGCGTGATAGGCAAACGCGTCTTTTCGGCTATCTTGGCGATAATCTCGCTGCTGGAAAGCAGTTGCGGATGCTCAAAACGAACCGGTTTACGGAAGAAAGTGTAAAATAACTCCTCCTCAGGACTCGTCTGCTGGAAAGGCTCGTTGTTACGGTTCACCTCCGCAATGTCGGAATCGGAAAACCAGAACTTGAAACCATCCTTATACAATGCCAGCGCCTGCGCATAAACACCCTTGTAATCGACCGGGCTCAGGTAGTCGATCCGGCTGGCCTCGAAGCAGAGGAAACGGCGCGAACCGGTGCGGTCGGTCAGCACCTGGCTGTCGTTGACCGTGGCAGCAAAGGAAGCGCGGCGGTCGTACGTCTCGGCGTTATGGGCATAGGCACGGCGTTCGCGTACGTAATTTTTCGTGATCATCGCCTTCAGGCGGTTCAGCTCCATGCGGCTCTGCCCCGATAGCTCGTCGAGGACGATCAGGATGCAGTCGCTCAACAAGAGGGAACTGTCTTTCGAAGCCGGATCAAGGTTGCCGGAGTAGGTGTAGCGGCGCAGTTCGGGCGGTACCAGGTTGCGGCACCAGGTGGTCTTACCCAATCCCTGGTCGCCACTCAGCAGCAAGACCGTGTGGTTCTCCTTCCCCTCGTCTATCGCACAGGCCACCACTGCCACGAGCCATTTGCGAAGGCAGTTCAACCAATATTCGGGGCGGTTGGTACTGACGGTCGCTGCCAGCCGGGCGATATGGTCGGTCTCCCCGTCCCAGGCAGGCAGTTTACCGAAATAAGATTTGAACGGGTCGTATTCCTTGCTGAAATCGGAATGGATCACCGAGCGCAATTCCGAGATCTTACAGAAGATACCCTGCAATTGCAGGTTGCACCAGACCGTATTCTCCCAATAATCGGTGACGGGAAGATACTCTTTATACCGTTTCCGCTTCTCCCGGTATTCGATCATACCGCGCACCACATTCTTACGCAACATAAAATACTCCGACAGGTATTGTTGTATCATTTCCACCTTTTTGCCGTTCACCTTCTGGGGAAGGGTGTTGTATTCCTCCCGGTTGTTGCAGGCGCTCGCCACCGCGTTATTGCATTCTTCGGACGAGAGATCAGCGAAATTGGCCGTACAATAGTCCACCAGGTTCTGCGCAGGGACACCCATACGGTTGCACAGGCAGGCAAAGCGGTAGACATAATTGTTGCGGTTGCCTTCGCAATAAGCTTCCTGTTTGTCCATCCTTTTGCGGGCAGCGGCCAGTAGCTTCGCAGGATCGGCAGGGACAGCCGCTTTCCTGGGGCGTTTGGCCTGAGGAGTGAGCAAAGGCAGGCCGTCGGGCAACCCTTCCCCGGTACGCAGCCATCCGGTAAAACGGGGCGAGAGGTATAACTCCGGATCATACGAAACGAAACAGAGCCGTCCGGCATCGCTACCCGAAGCGTCGATCTCTACTTTAAGCAGGTCAGTGTACCATTCCTTCAGGGTGTTGTAGATGGCACGGTGGTTGCGGGGGTGAAGTTCGATATCGACTGCCGTGTAAGCGATAATCTTCAGCCCTCTTGCACCGGGGCTCAGAAAACTGCAAACCGTATAGGGGGCGTCGTTCACCTGTTTGCGCAAGCGGGAAATATCAGCAGGGTCGAGGTTGTCGATATCGAGTATCTGCAAGGGGTTATATCCCGTCAGTTGCTCGATGCGGCGGGCGTTGCGGTAGGTGGCCGATACGGTAAAGGCCGGCAATGCTTTCTTGATGCGTTCGGCAGTCGACGTGTCGCCGGCTTGCAGGGCGGCACGATGGAGATTGACAGGGACTTCATACTTTCCGCAAAGGATATCGTCGAGAATAGTAAACAGCGGCATATTTCCTCCGCAAATTCTGAAATTGGTAAACAAGGTTGCTTCAATCATAGCGTATAAAATTTAATAGTTATCCGGCTATCCGGTATGAAACGAAGGTACAGGAAACCATTGGATGGCTTCCTGACTTTTTGGTTTTCTTATGAAAAAGCATCGTTCGGAAAATTCTTGTCGATATACTCTTTCACGGCGGCTACCAGGCTGTCGAACTTGAGGTAGTCTTTTTTCTTGTCGTACCTGATCCTGACTACTTCGTCGATAGCCCGCAGGAATTTTTTCAGTTTCGACGTACCGTTTACTTTCCACTTCCTGCTGCTCAATAGCGGGTAGATAAGCCTGATAAACTCGTTTGTCTCGCCACAGAAAATGATCTTTTCCTCCTCTACCATATCTTGTTCGATGATAGCGTGGTCGAGTAGTTTGTTAATACTCCGGCAACTCTTCGTTACTTCGTGCAGATCTTTTTCAAGTATCTCACAATTTTCCCTTAACTCGCGAATGGCCTGGTTGATCAGGTCTGCTTCTACTTTTTTTTCATATACAATTTGTTTTTAATTTATATGATACAGCCGGATAGCTGCATTTCTAATAACGAAGCCCCGGAGAACGAATCCTCCGAGGCTTGTTTTTGTCTGTTTTTGCTCTTCACAGAGATCGAACAGAAGAACTTTATTTCA
>OGYB01000128.1_pt1 | contig 66284 bp, 60 predicted proteins | sample 1576421 | NCBI WGS metagenome assembly OGYB01 (sample SAMEA3541577, study PRJEB24748) | human gut metagenome | biome: human gut; feature: human-associated habitat; material: faeces | place: China | collected 2012
ATCTGTGCTCCATGATCCAGAAGGAGGCGAATCGCCTTGACGTGGGCGTGGAGTTTTACCAGTCCAACCACGAGGGGGCGCTGGTGGACGCCATCCAGCGGGCCTATGGGATGATGGACGGCATCGTGATCAATCCCGGCGCTTACACCCACACCAGCGTCGCCCTGCTGGACGCGGTGAAGGCCGTTGGCATTCCCACGGTGGAGGTTCATATCTCCGACCCGGACACCCGGGAGGATTTCCGCAAAATTTCTTACATTCGTGCGGCCTGCGTCAAAACCATCAAAGGCCACGGCCTTTCCGGCTATGTGGAAGCGCTGCGGTTCCTCTGCGGTAAATAAACCAGTAACCATGAAACCCCGGACCCTCGTCTTGCGGCGAAGGTTCGGGGTTTTTGCGCCAGTTTTCGGTTCGGTTCGTTTTTAGACCGAAGCCGCTTCGCGTCCGCAGACAGGATAAGGTAGAATAAATTGCGCAAATTGAAAAAAGAATGAAGATAAGGTAGAATAAATTGCGCAAATTGAAAAAAGAATGAAAAGGGGCACGGTTTGCAGATCTCTGGTAGAATGAAGTCACGACACACCATTCTGAAAGGAGACAGCAAACCATGTCCGAGAAAATTGTACAGTTTAACGAGGAAATTATCAAGGGGCAGATCAAGGAATTGGTCCGGGGCAGTGTAGAAGAGACGCTCAACGGTCTGCTGGAGGCAGAAGCCGAGAAACTTACCCAGGCCGCCAAGTACGAGCGCAGCGAGGAGCGTCAAGGCTACCGCAGCGGCCATTACAGCCGAAACCTTACCACCACATCCGGCGACGTCACGCTCAATGTGCCCCGTCTCAAGGGAATCTCTTTCGAGACCGCCATCATTGAGCGGTATCGCCGCAGGGAAAGCAGCGTAGAAGAAGCACTCATTGAGATGTATCTGGCTGGCGTCTCCGTGCGCCGTGTGGAGGACATCACAGAGGCTCTCTGGGGGAGCAAAGTATCCCCCTCCACCATCAGCGAGCTGAACAAGAAGGCATACGTCCATATTGAGGACTGGCGAAACCGGCCGTTACAGGGCGGATGCTATCCGTACGTCTATGTGGACGGCATCTACCTGCGCCGCAACTGGGGCGGAGAGTACGAAAATGTTGCTGTTTTGGTGGCGATCGCCGTGAATGAGGACGGTTTTCGCGAGGTTTTGGGTGCCGCTGAGGGCATGAAAGAGGACAAGGCCAGCTGGGTCAGCTTCTTCCAGTGGCTCCGTGGGCGCGGCTTGGACGGCGTGAAGCTCATCGTCGGTGACAAGTACATGGGGATGCTGGAGGCTGTGGGCGAGGTGTTCCCGGACGCCAAATACCAGCGCTGCACGGTGCATTTCTACCGCAACGTTTTCTCTGTTGTGCCCAAATCCAAGGTCAAAATTGTGGCAAAAATGCTCAAGGCGATCCACGCCCAGGAGAGCAAAAAAGGGTCCCGTGAGAAGGCGAAAGCCGTGGTCGCCGAGCTGCGCACCATGAAACTGAAGGAAGCTGCCAAGAAGGTCGAGGACGGCATTGAGGAAACGCTGACCTACTGCGATTTTCCCAGCGAGCACTGGACGCGCATCCGCACCAACAACGTGATCGAGCGGCTGAACCGGGAGATCCGCCGCAGAACCCGCGTGGTGGGGACGTTCCCGGACGGCAACTCCGCCCTGATGCTGGTCTGCGCACGGCTGCGCCATGTGGCGGGCACCCAGTGGGGCAACAAGAAATACATGAACATGAAGCACTTGGAGGCGGTTATGGACGACGCCTCCGTTGCCGGCTGACTTCACTCCGCCGGAGCCTGCAAACAATTTTGCGCATAAATCTTGACGGGACCTTTTATTCCCTCCGTTTCGTCATTTGTGAAGAACTCGCAAACGGCAGAAACGGTGGGGCACGGCAATGAAATTGGTATTCGCATAATGAAAAGCGGACAAAAAGCCAAGGATGGCCGCAAAGGGCCATCCTTGGCTTTTTGTCCGTTTTGTTGTGTTGTCTGGTCGCATGGTTAGGCGGCCTCTCGAATATCTCCAGAGGCCAATGTGTTCCGGGAACTCCGCTTCCTATATCAGCGTTCTCTATATTCTGGTGCCTCCATTATCCTCCCATACCACTGCCGAGATCTTCTCCCAGATCGCAGGCATAGCACCACTCCACCACATCGCCGTTATTCAGTTGGTAGCGGGAGCAGCCGTAGTTAGGAAACCATCCGTTGACGGCATACATTCAGCCGGAGAGCTTCCCTACATCGAACTCGTACAGATTGTGAATACCCTCGATATAGGCACTGTTATACACCGGCGTAAAGCTGGACTCCATGTGTATCTTATTTGCCTTGCAGACACGCTGCAGTACATCGTAGACACTTTCGCCGTCGCTGAACGTTACCTCTGTGGCTGGAAGGATGATACCGTCCTCCGGCACAAGGGCTTTCTTGCTCTCAACGCACTTATCAATATTGTCCAAGATCGTCTCGCAAGAGATGGATATGATGCAGGTATACTTTGTGTCCGCATCCACATCGCTGTCCTGTGGCTCTACAGGAGCCGGTTTTCCCTCCGGCACAGGTCAGCAGGAGCAGTGCCAGAAGCAATGTGCACAGAGGTTTGGATCGCCGCATATCACTTCACCTCAATATCCGTCATGTCGAACAGGCGTGTCTGGCCCTGCCGGAAGCGGTCGCAGGCGGCCAGTGCGTAGAAGCCCTGCTCAGTAGCCATACCTCATCGCTGTGACGGAAGCCGCCGCCCTCGCAGGCAAAGGCGCACAGGCCGTCCAGCGGGGACGCGCCGTTTTTTACGAAGCGGCTGTCCGCTGCGGAATCAATGCCCAGCGCCGTCAGAGCCACGATGACCTGTGCGCAGGACTCGCTGTTGGCCGCGCCCCAGCTCATGAAGCCGCCATCGGCCTGCTGGGCATCGGACAGATAGGTCAGCGGCGCGTCAACTGCCGCCTTGATGTCTGTCTCCTCCTGATAAGGGGCCAGAGATGTCAGGGCCATGGCGGTCATGTCCACATCGGATTCGTCGCCCATCAACGCCCAGCCGCCGTCGCTGCACTGATAGGAGAGAATCTCCGCCACCAGTCCCTCGCAGGTGGTCTGCTCCTCGCCATCGGCGCACTGGGGAATATCGTAGCCATGGCAGTCCAGCGCGATCAGCGCCCAGATGGGGCCGTTGGTACCCTGTGCCCGCAGATAGGCCATGTCGGTTAGGCCCGCCGTCAGATCAACGCCCGCCATGTTGGCGGCATTATATCCGGCAGCCGTCAGGCCCAAGATGGCGCGGGAGTTCTCAGTGGATTTCGCGTGGTGCAGCCGCACGGAACCTGCTTGCTTGACATAGTCCTCTACCGTCTGCTCATAGCTCTGCGCAGTCTCATCACTGAGAAGTCCGGCACGGCTCAGGCCGATCACCGCCCACTCGCCGCCAACAGAGCCTGCGGAAAGCGCATCTTGCTCTTGTAGATATTTACCCGTTTCACGGTAGGCGGTCTGCCATGGTGCCTCCTCTGTCTTTGCGCCGCAGCCGGTCAGCAGCACCAGCAGGAGCAGCAGCGCAATGGAATGTTTTTTCATAGGCGTCTTCTCCTTGCAGAAATGTTTTTTTGCCGTCAGTGCGGCTTACCCACCGTACAATGCGCACGGTGGGCAAGCTGGGGAGGTCATTTCATATCCGGGTTATTTCCGTGTACCACTATGATTTATTGTTCCACCGGGAACTTTGACAGCTTTCCGTTTGCTACACGGTAGATCAATGCAGCATCCGTCGTATTCACGACACCATCACCATTTACATCAGCCGCCAAAAGTTGATCCGCAGACAACTGATATTTTCCATTTGCATAACGGTAGACAATGGCGGCATCCGTGGAATCGACTTTACCATTCCCATTTACATCACCGTATTTGACCTCGGTCTGGTCCCCAATGGTCAGGGTCAGGGTAGTCATGGGCTTATCGCAGTGGACGCCGTATTCCATCTCCAGGGTGTCGCTGTTTTCTCGGTTTTGGTACATGGCGTAGGGGAAGGTGATCTGGAAGTCGGTATCACTGGCCTTCAGCGGCTTATCGGACCAGGTGACATACTTTGTCACATCGCGGGTCATGCCGTTGGCGTAGTAGGCCGTTACCTGCATACCGGTGGGGTCGAAGGTGTCTTTTACATTGTAGGTCGTCTTGTCCGGCAGCTTCGTGACCTCGATGCGTTCAATGGTGCTGCCCACGGCCATCAGGTAGGCGGAGTCGTTTTTAAAGTAGATGGTGCCGTACTCATCCATGATGGGGCTACAGATGGCGTACTGCGCCTGTGCGCCGCTGGGGGTGAAGATGTTGTAGGGCGTCGTATAGGTCTCCGTTTTTCCGCTGGCGGTATAGGTCTCCATGGTTTTCAGAGAAACCTCGGTCTGACCGGGCTTGTCCTCCAGCACCCGGAGCTTGCCGGGGGTGAAGTTATCGAAGAAATACACATAGACGCAGCCTGTCTCCTCCATATAGGCAGTGGTCAGAACACCGCTGGTCTGGGGATAGCCGTGGGTGCGTACCGTATAGGCAATCTCCCAGTTGGGGATGTCGATGACCGTAAGGTTATGGCCACTGTATGCGCCGAACTGTGCCGTGCCGGAGATGCCGATATAGGCCCGCCCATTGTAAATGGTGGGTGTGCAGGTGGACATGGCGGGATTGGCGGGATCGTCCGCATAGTTGTAGAGCTTCAAGGTGCGGACATCCTCAATGGTACCCTTTTCGTCCACAGTGGCCTCGTAGAAGTAGCCGCCCTTGCTGGTGAAGTAATACTTGCCGTTGTAATGGGTGATAGAGCTGCGGATGTCGCCGGTCACATTCATCTTGTAGGAGGACAGCAGTTCGCCGGTCTTGGGGTTAAAGGACAGCAGACTGGGCTTGCCGGTGGTGTAGCCGGAAGCGCCGTCATCCGTGCCGATCAGCAGGAAGTCGTCGCACACATAGGCACCGGCCCAATAGAAGCCGCCCTTGCTGGTGTAGTACCAAGTGGGGAGCTTTTCTTCCATCGTCTGCGTGGGGTCCTCGTCGGTGGCGCTCAGGCACACATAGTGGGCCTCGTTGATCTCGCCCACCCAAAAACCGGTGTAGATGTAGCCATCGTGATAGACAATAGAGCTGTTGGGCTGACCGCCGATGGAGTCCCGGTAGATCCACAGGGAGTCCAGGGTATTGGCGTCGAACGCCTGGATCGTGCCGTCAGACAGGCCCACGAAAATCATGCCGTTGGCGTAGGTGGGCGGGTTGATGGCGAAGCTGGAGTTGTGATCCATGGGCTTATCAATGAGAATTTCGCCGGAGATAGCATCCACCTTGTAAATGCGGGAGCCGGAGTAGGTGTAGATGGCACCGTCCACCAAAATGGGGCAGCCGCAGGCGTTCACATCGTAGCCGGATCCAATGGAGGTAGCCCAGTACAGCTCGGCATCCTTGGCGTAGACCGGCGTCTTGTAGTCCACCACACCGTTATTCTCATTGTTTTGGCGTAAGTGGGGCCACGCAGAATCGAAATTGATGAGCTTGTCGTTGGCTGGAGCCTTCTTTAGCGTAATGGTCAGTGTACCGTCCTTGTCGGGGGCGGTATAGTGCTCCACCGTTTGACCGATGTACCCGGCGCAGGTGGTAGTGTAGGAATAGCTGGCACCGGGGGTCAGGCTGTAGGTGCCGTTTTTCTCCACGATGCGCTTGCCGTTCAGATCGTTGGTCAGGAACACCGTGGCATCCGCCGGGGTCGTTTGGATGGTCAGTTGGATGGGGTCACTTTTCTGAACATGGACGGTATAGGTCAGCTCAATGCTGCCGGTATCTGCGTGGCAGACCTGTACCGAAATATCCTCATTATAAAGGTCTGTGTTCAGGACCGCTTCCGCGCCGGCCAGCGTGTCATAGCGTACGCCGTTGACCTTGGCATAGTACCCGCCGCAGCAGGCGGTGTCTGTTCTGCTGTTGGGATAGGTGCCGGAGAGGTAGAGAGCGGCGGTCTCCCGGTCTACCTTAACATAATAATCCGTGGTATCTCGATCAAAGCGGGCCGTTGCGCCCTTTGGAGTTACAAAGGGCAGTGTCTCATCCTTTGTGGCAATAGTCAGGCTGGACAGGTGCAGCTGCCGCAGCAGCTGAATATCGTAGTCCTGATAGTAGGTAGTGCCGTTTTCTGTCTTGGAAATGCGGATCGTCACCGTCTGGCCGTAACCGGCCTTGGCCACGGCGTAGGTCAGGCTCTGAGCAAGACCCGTTTTGCTGACAGGCGTTGTGATCGTCTCCATCCGTGCGAGATTATGAATCCCCGGCACGGTGCTTTGGGTCCGATACAGCGCCGTCACGGTTCCGGTTGCCGTGGCCTGCATGGCAACGGAGCTGTTGCAGTCGGACACCGTATAGTTGTAGGTGTGGTCTGCCGCCGTGAAGGTCTTGTCGGCGGCGTAGGCGATCCGGCTGGAAGCATAGGTGCCGTTGTAGAATGCCAGATCGGTCAGCCAGTCGGTGGTGACAGGCTCCGGGACGGACACATTCAGTCCGCTGGAGGCCGTGAAGGTGATCTGCGTATGATACCAGGTGTTCTTCGTGGCGATGCAGGTATAGCTCTCGCCGGGGACCAGGTGATAGATCCCGTCCACCGGGGCAATCTCGGAGCCTGCTCCATTGATCACCTGCACCGTTGTTCCGGAAGGCACAGCCAGCGTCACCGGTACGGAAGCTACCTTCTGAATGTGGAGGGTATAGGTGCTCTGCTCCCCGTTGGGCGCTGCTACCTGAATCATGTGATCCTGCGTGTCTCCGGTCAGCTGCACCGCCCCGGTTCCGGTGACGGTATAATCCTCACCAAATGGTGCGGCGTCAATATCCACAGTGGAGGACACGGTTTTTAGGCTGTACTCCCGGGTGTTGGGCGCAAACTCCAGGGGCAGCTTGGTCCCCTCCGCCGTGGCTGCCAGAGCCTTCAGCGTGGGCACACGGGTCACGGTGACATCGTAGGACTGAATCTGCGTGTAGCCGTCCGAGCCTGTATACTGTGCTTCCAGCGCGAAGGTCTTGCCCTCCATGCCAGAGGTCAGCAGATAAGTAAGGGATGTGGCTGTGCTGTTCCAGCTGCGGGATATGCCCGACATATCCTTGCCGTTGGTGCCGGTATAGATGGTGCGGAGCCTGGTGGTCTTGGTATTCGGGACATTGCCCATCGCCGCATTCAGATACACGCTGCTCAGAGCATTGGCTGTATCCTCGATCCAATACTGCGCCGTGTGGTTTTCACGGTTTTGTGCAGCGCGGTAGGGTTCCTGATCGGCATCCAGCAGCCGGATATTGCCGAACCACTCGCCGTAGGGCAGGGTCGCAGAGACCTGGGCGTCGGCGGAAACCGTCAGCGTTCCCTCTGTGCGGTTATATCCGCCGTCGGACACACGGAACTTATAGTCACCGGCGATGACCTGGACGCTGCCGGTGCCGGTGGTAACATTGCCATAGACATCCGTAAGGGAGAGGATCGGTGCCTCCACCGCATTGCCGTTTTGGGTTGCTGTGGCGGAGACGGTGTATTTGGTCCCGTCCAGAAGGGCCGCATATTCGGCAATGGCGTCTTTCAGGTTTTTCAGCAATGGTCCTGCCGAGTCGGCAGTTGCCGTCCGCAGGCCCTTCAGCGCCGCTGCGTAGGCACTGGCCGCTGCCGGATAATTCTGCACATGGTTGGTCATGTCCAGGTAATCCGCCATTTGGATAATCAGCTGGATAGCTGCGTCCGAATAAGTCGAAGATACATGGAAGCAAAGGGCCTTGACGGAAGAAGCCGGAGCGTCCAGCTTATAGCCACCCTTGTCATAATAGAGCAGGTAATTGGCGGAAACGCCGTTGATCTCATAGACGAATCCGTTTTCCAGGCCGACAAAGTCAATATCTGAATCCGCCAGCGCCTGTTGAATGGTTTGCCCAGATTTATACTGGATACGGGTCGGCTCCACGATGGTGCTGTTGGCGTTCATAGCCACAAGCACAAAGCTACCGGCGTACCCCTCTGCGGCCATCGCCGTGACCGGCATGGCGGCAGAGAGCAGAAGCACCAGACTCAGCAGCAGAGCCATTACTCTTTTGTGCATTTTCCTTCCTCCTTTTTTTCAATACAGGCAGTTCCATAGCCGGTACCGTATTTTCTCCCAGGTTGTCCAGCTGCCCTTGCAGGCATCCAGTACACGCACGGCAAATGAGTCAACCTGCTTGCGCTGCTCCGGGGTCATCTCCTGGGTGCTGAACAGCGCCTTTTGATTCAGTTCTGCGGCCTCCGCAGCATCCTCCGAGAACTGCACCGTACTGTGGCGCAGCAGGCAAACGGCATAGCCATAGCGCATGGCAATGGCCTCCCGGTCGTTTGCGGCGTCGATAGCGGCCATCTTCTTCCGAAACACCCTGCGGCGATGGAAAATGCACCCGGCCAGCAGCAGGATCAGCAGCAAGGGAAGAAGCAGTAGGTAGTGGGCATTCAGTGAGAAGGTAAATCGGTCCTGCTTGTGCTCGTTGACCTCCTCTGGCTGCTCCACCTCTACAAATTGCTGGGTGTTGTTCTCATAGGTATTCTCATCCGGGCTGTCGCCGCCCAGGGACAGTTCCTCGTCGTCTATGTAGCCGGGAGTCACCTCGAACGGCACAAAGCCGACACCGCTGACATAGTATTCCGCCCAGGCGTGGGCGTTTTCTTCCGTCAGGGTAATGGTCTCACCGGCCTTGTAGCGGGCGGCATCCTCTGCCGAGAGGTAATATCCCTCCACATAGCGGGCCGGAACGCCCATGTAGCGCAGCATCAGCACCGCTGCCGTGGCGTAATGGACGCTGTAGCCGTGTCCGCTGCGCTCCAGCGTATATTGTAGGAAGTCGCCGCTGCCGTTCATGGTCCGGGCAGTCTCATCGTAGGTCATGGCTTCCCGTAGATAGTCAAAGATGATGGTGCGGATGTCGCTGATGGTCCGGGTCTGGGTGTCCAGCTTCAATTGCCGCTGGAGGACGGCCCAGCTGTCCTGGGTCATTTGCAGGTCCACGGCCCGGAGATAGTCGGCATAGGCCTGCTCCTTGGATAGATAGGTCTCGATGTTTTCCCGGCCCTGGGCTGTGGAGAGGTTCCGCTGGATCTGATACCAGTCCGGGACGCTGCCTTTCAGATAATACAGGCTCTCTGCCGGGGGCAGATTCGTGTCCCCGATGCGGTCCGCTGCCAGCGTTTCGCTGCCGTAGACGGCGTAGGGGTAGTAGCCGTGGGCGGAACAGGCGGAGAGATTTCGTATAGTCATGGACAGCGGTGTGGCCGTCTCCGTATAGCCATCCGCCAGTGCAATTTGACTCTGGCCGTAGAAACCCGCCTCATGGAGCCAATAGAAGAGGTCTTCATATTGGGCGGTTTCTTCGTTATCGGCTGCTTTCCAGTTGGCGCCGGTGTAGGTGTCGTAGACCTGCCCACGCAGATACACCTTTTCCGGCTGCTCCATTGTGACTTCCAGCGCCGGGGTGTCGCTTTTATTCCAGGCGGGTAAGTTCTTGAGGTTTCCTTCCGGCATGGAATTGGTATCGCTGTCGTAGTGCCGCTGGTGAAGCTGGGTTTGCATCGTCTCGACCATGTCTGTATTCAGCTTGTCTTGGCAGGACAGGCCAATCAACAGACACAGCGCTGCACACAGGACCGGCAAGATCAGCTGCGCCGGAACGCCTGCAAGGGCTTCTCCCTCTGCCGTGTGCTGCACCATCAGCAGCACCGTGCCAATAATCAGCAGCCCACCGCCGATGCCTATGGGAAACAAGCCCAGCAACAGGGCTGCATAGCAGGGCAGCAGAATCGGCAAGGCCAGCAGCATCCGTCCGCTCCATGCGCTGCGGCTGAGAAGCAGCGACACTGCCAGTAGCAGAACCGTTACCGCCAGAGGCAGAAATTGGGCATCCGCTGCCGCAAGGTCCAGATAGATCTTCCCGGTCTTTTTCGTCAGCAGGGTCAGGAAATCATTTGCCAGTGTTCCAAAACCGGGTAGGACAAACTTGTTCAGTGCCAAGCTCAGAAGAAGCAACACGCCGATGCCCGCTGGAACGAGCCAGTTCCCGATTCTGGTTTGGTATACTATCAGCAACGCCGCCTGCACCAAAATCGCAGCTGCTGTCATGGCCCACCATGGGTAGGGAACAGAGGGAAATGCAGCGGTTAAAAGCAAGCAGAAGCCCACCGTCAGAACGGCACAGACCACCCAAGCGCCCCAGGGAAAGTGCAGCTTTTTCTGTGCCGTTTCGGTGACAATCCACTGGAGTCCGTTTTCATTTTTTCGCATGATGGGTTAAACCTCCAGTCGCTGCATGGCCTCGGAATAATTCTGCGGGGCAAAGGTGGTCGCACCGGGGTACTGTTCTTCGGTACAGAGGATGAAATGCACCCGTCCGTCCGTGAGCAGCTGTTCTTCCGGCGCTGTGCCGAAACAGAGAATTCGGCTGTAACCGTCAGTTTTGGGCAGGCGGCACTCAGCGCTGCCCCTGGTCTTTACCAGAGCCGGGATAGCCTGCAAAAGCTGGTTTTCCTCTGAAATGTCCTGGACCTGCAGATCGTCCCGGTCCGTCCAGCACAGGGTATAGGGTACACCACTTTGCAGCAGTGCCGTGCCTGCGGAGGACACGACCTCCGCCAGTGCGTCCATCTGCTGGGGGTTACCGCCGGTGCGCTTATCCCAGAATACCAAAAGGGAACGGCTCTCCGGCTGGCTGGCCTCTTTCAGAATCAGCTCATCTAACTTGGAGGACAGCTTCCAGTGAATTTGCCGGATGTCATCGCCGGGGCGATACTCCCGGAGCTGGTACACCTCGCTGCGGTCCTCACCCCGTCGATTGGAAGTGCCGTCGTCGGCATAGGCCGGTCGGGCGGTCATGTCCGCCTCCATTGGATACAGGTCCGGGAGGATGGTCAGACGGGCATCCGCTTTCACGAGGGCCTTCATGGGAAGCAGGCCCAGATAGTCCAGCAGGGTAAACCGGCTGATCTGCACATACACTCTGCCGCAGAAGCTGCTTTGCAGCAGGATGGTTTGGCTGCTTTCACCCTTGGCTCCGATGCTGCCGGTCAGCGTCACTGTCTGATCTTCCTCAGTGAGATCATTGCGGATAGAGACCTGACAGCCATAGCGCATTACGGGCAGAAACGCTCCGTTGCGGATACGCACCCGACAGCTGACTGCCGTGCGTTTTGCCGCTGTGGCCGGGGTCAGAATGTCCGCCTGCAGGTGCCTGCGGACATAGAAATTGACCGCCCAGGAGGCCAGGGGCAGCAGGAGCAGCAAGCAGAGTCCGGCCAGCGCCCAGAAGGAGCCGCTTGTAAGAAGCAGCGCCGCCAACGCCAGCAGCAGGATCAGATAACACAGGGCGCTGCCTAAGATCGTTTTTCTCATTTGCTGGAAAATTCCCGGACATCCGGCTTCTGGACGGAGGTAAGTACATTTTGCAGGATCAGTGCCGCTGTATAGTCCTGGAGCCGCGCCTTGGAGTTGAGGATCAGACGGTGGACGCACACATCCGGGAACACGGCGCACACATCGTCAGGGATCACATAGTCCCGGCCCTCTAAGTAGGCGTTGGCCTTGGCCGCACGGGTCACAGCCAAAGCGCCACGGGGACTGACACCCAGGGTCACATAGGCGTTGGAGCGGGTCAGATCCACCAGCTCTGCAATATAGTCATAAATTCGGTCTGCCACATGGATATTGCTGACCTCTGCAATGAGCTTTTCCAGCTCGGCAGGGGAAGTCACTGTCTGGCAGGCAGAGAGCGGGTCCACATGATGGCGATCCTTCAGCAGTGCCGCCGTGCTGGCCCGATTGGGATAGCCCATGCTCAGTTGGAGCATGAAACGATCCAGCTGGGATGCGGGCAGCATCTGCGTACCCGCAGAACCCACCGGGTTTTCCGTTGCCAGCACGATAAAGGGCTTCGGCAGGGGCCGGGTCACGCCGTCCACGGTGACCTGCAACTCCTCCATAGCCTCCAGCAGAGCGGATTGGGTCTTGCTGGAGGTACGGTTGATCTCGTCCGCCAGCAACAGATTGGTCATAATGGCTCCAGACTGATATTTCAGCTTGCCGTCTGCCTTATCGAATACGGAAAACCCGATAATATCCGATGGCAGGGTGTCGGAGGTGAACTGGACACGCTTGGAGTCCAGACCTAGCGTTTTGGAAAATGCCTTGGCCAGCGTCGTCTTGCCTACGCCGGGGACATCCTCCAGCAGCACATGGCCCTGTGCCAGGATGGCCAGCAGCACCTTGCGGACGATGTCCCCCTTGCCCAAAACGACCTTGTTGACCTCTGCCTGAATTTGATCTGTCAGCTTGTTCATGCTTTTTTCCTCTTTCTGCCGATGATGTAGATCGCACCGGCGGCGATTACGACTACCGCACCGATCACGGCGCAGATGATGATTCCATTTGTGCCGAATGCCTCACGGGGCGCTTGAGTGCCGTCAAAATGCAGCACCCACGGCTGCCCGGACCGCACACGCTGCACAGCCACTAAGGCCAGGACGGATTGGGCCGTTGCCAGGCCGTCGCCGGCCCCCTCCAGCACATGGCGGTAGGTGCCGTCCGCTTCCCGGAACTGGGAAAGCTCCGTCAGCAGGGTGTGCTCGCCCTTGACAAAACGGCTATCCGTCTCCGGGTCAATGCCCAACGCACACAGGGCCAGGATGACCTGGGCGGTGCTTTCCGCGTTTTCATCGCCGTAGGCGATATACCCGCAGGTGTCCGTCAGCTGGCCGGAAAGATAGGAAAGTGCCGCGTCGATCTCGGTCTCCATCTGGTCCCGATAGGGAGCTAGGGCCTGCACCGCCATAGCTGTGATGTCCACATCCGATTTTCCGGGGATCAGGCCGAAGCCGCCGTCCGGCTCCTGAGCAACGGAAATGGCATTTACCATGTCCTCCCGGGAATACAGGGCGTCTGCCGGGACCTCTGTGTCCCCGGCATCCAAGGTCAGCAGCGCCCATATCCAGCCATTTAAGCCCTGAGCGCCCGGATCACGGGCATAGTTGTAAGTACCCTCTGCGATCAGGTCAATGGCCGAGCCGTCGGGCTTCGTGCCGAAGTTGGTGGGGTTGCCCCCCAGTGCCAGCACCGTTAAAGAAATCCGGTGGTATTCCGTGGCCTTGCTGCGGTCCAGGCATCCGTTTTTGGCGTATGCGTCCTCCACATGGGCCTTCAGTTCCGCCAAATAGTCGGAATAGCTCTCCCTTGTGCCGGACAGTGCCATAGCTATGGCCAGCCAATCGCAGACGGAATCGCCTGCAGGAAACAGTTCCCGGTCTTTCAGCAATTCACCCTTCTTGCCGCCCAGAGCGGACATTCCCTCCGCACTCTGTGCGATCTGTTTTTTCAGCGAGGGAGCGCTTTCCGCAAGGGCCAAAGTCGGAAGCAGAAGCAGCACGCAAAGAAGTGCCGCTAATATTCGTGTTGCTCTTTTCATGCTGCTGCCTCCCAGGTTCTATGGAATTTGTTTTGATAAGGGGTAAGGCCCGATCCCCGCCGCAGGAGCAGGGCGGGGGCCGCCTGTGCGGCGGTGGGGGATGGCTCCGTACCACCGGTGGCCGGGAGAATATCTGTTTTCTCCTCATGGCACTTGGAGCAGCGATAGTGGATGTAACCGTCCTCTGTTTCGGTGGGTTCCAAACGGTCCGTCTCCACGAAGTCGTGGCCAAGGGCTTGGTAGCTGCCGTTGATCCACAGGCCGCAGTAGCTGCTCAGTGAACCGTAGCCGCCTCCGGTGGAATCATAGCCGCCGATGTCCTTGCCGTAGGACAGGGTGAAGCGCACATAAATGGTAATGCCGTTGCGGACCTTGTAGCCACTCATGCCGGTACCCTCATACAGGGTGCCGTTGATGGAGTACATCCAGCCCGAGCCTTGGGTATAGTCAAACTCCCCGATGCTGTCCCGGTCATAGTTGTCATTGGTGGTGATGCCGTCCCGCAGGATCAGCTCCCAAAGATGCTCCGGGACATTGGCTCGGTAGGCAATGTCGCCCCGGCTAATCCGGCGCAGATAGAAGTTCATGGTAGCAGACCCCTGGTAATCCGGCTCATAACCGCGCTCCTGCAGGAAGCGCAGCAGCACGGACGCCGCCGTTTCGCCCTCCACGATGTCCAGCGTACCGGTATCCAGAATGCCCAGGCCGATGGTGGTCGCATCCAGCACCACATCCACCGAGCCTGCCGGGTCGCCCTCACTGATCTGGTGATAGGTGACGGTGTAGACCTTCATGGTGGAGTTTCCGTTACCATCCCAGGCCAGCACCCGGACGATGTGGGTCTCTTCATCGCCCAACTGAGGGGGATCGAAATACAACTCGTAGGTGGGTTGAGAATCGCCGTAGCTCTTTTCCACGGTTTTGCCGTCCAGCGTGACCCGAATTTGATTGGAATAGATCACACCGGCTCCCAGCTCTGCGTTGGCACGGGCAATCACCGTCAAGGGGAAGGTTTGGGAGCTCATGTCCAGGCTGGCCCCGTCCAGATTGGTAACGATGGAGGGTGGATAGTCCCCCACCGTCGGGTGGGTATCGTCCGCAAGATTCGCGTAATAGCCCACCCGGTACTGAACAAGTCCCAGAAAGGTCTCCCCATCATAAAGAGACAGCACAAAGAGGTTATCTGCGTTGAAATCCAGCTGTGCCTCGTAGTCCTGGTTATTCTGAGAAGTAAGCAGCAATCCGTTTCCGGAATTGGTCTCATTTTTCAGCCGGACACGGATATGCAGATCGCCCTTACCCAGGGGATAGGCCACAAAGGTCAGCTTGCTGTCGGGCAGCTCTGCCTTGGTAAGCTGCTGGGTTTTCAGTGTCGTATAAATGCGGGGGGTATCATCCTCCTCACCGCCGCTGCCGTGGTCACCTCCGCTGCCGCCGTGGTCCCCGTCGTCTCCGCCGGTGCCATCACCATGGTCACCGGAATCCTCGGAGCCACCTTTGTTATCGTCTGACTTGGAGCCGCCCTGGTCGCCCTTGCCGGGGTTATCCGTGGGGTCTGTGGGGCCCGATGGATCCGGCTTGGTGTCATCGGGTTTCTGCGTGTCATCCGGGTTCTGTGGCTCATCAGGTTTCTGTGGCTCGTCGGGCTTCTGCGGCTCTGATGGGTCCTGGGCAGTATCCGTATTCTCTGTATTATCCTTGCCGGAGCTTTGTCCGCCAGTGCTGCCGGAGCCTTGCAGCGACTCTGCCTGGAGCCGATCCGGCTGAGTGCTGATGGGATTCTCCGGCCTTGTCCGACCGGAGGAAAGAAGTGAGAGGCTGATCCCTGCCACCAGCACAATGACCAGCAAAATACTCACGGCGCTATATAGGCCGCTATGTTTTTTCATACGGGTATCCTCCAAATGCTTATTTTGGATTCTTACCATCGTCTCCTAAAACAGGAGGCAATGGTAAAGCCCCAAAATATGGCGAATTGCCTCCCCTCCCAAAAGGGAGGGGAAGCTATGGATTCGCCTTGGTTTACTTGGAATTTTTGACGACCGCAACGGCGTCGGTGGAGTTGACGGCCTTGTCAAGGTTCACATCCGCGCGCAGGAACTTCCGCACAGAGACTTTCTCGAAGTCGGTGTACTTGCCGCTGTAGATGTCATAGGTGAGTTGCGCATCGTTGATGTCCACAACACCTGTCTCGTTGACATCATAGCTCTGCTTCACTTCTTCGGCTGTGGCGCTGGCCTGGTTGATATTGGCCTCAGCCGTAGCCACAGTGAATACCTCATTCTTGTCCACAATCACCAGCCAGCTGTACACATTCTCACCGTAAGCGGTAGTCTTATACATGACATTATCGCCGTAGGCAAAAGCCTTGCCCTCTTCGGGGGTGCCGGTCACGGTTACCAGAAACACGGTCTTGTTATCCATCTGCACATACTCGGAAACAGCTACCTCCATGGTCAGAGTGGATTTCTTCTCGATGGTGATGACCAGATCGCCGGTGACATTGGCGATAGTGTAGGTGTTGTCGGCTCCCTCGGTGATAGTCACATCCTTGCCGCCCATAGTGGCAGTGATGGTGTACTCAAAGTTCTTCTGCTTGGCCACGGTGAAGGTGTAGTTAGCCTTTTCCTGAACGGTGCTCTCGCCGGTAGCATCACCTGCGCCGGTGCCTGCAAAGGTGACCTTGTAGGTTTCCGGCAGCTTGACCTGCTTATTGCTGTTGATGACGATTTCGCCGGTGATATCCGCACCGGGGATGGTGTAGGTGGTGGTGCCGTCGTCATTTACCTGGGCCGTAAAGCCGGTGTATGCCTTGCCGCCGATGGTCACAGCCATCTTGTAGACATAGCCATCCACAGGGGTCAGCTTGAAGGTGTAGTCAGTCTGGTAAGTAGCAGTCGCAGCACCGGTGGTATCATTGCCCTGGGTGACAGTGAAGGTCTTGGGGGTCTTAGTGCTGGTGACCTCCACATTGCCGTTGACATTCGCCACAGTGTAGATGCCATTCTCGTCCGGGCTAACTGTCGTTGTCTCGCCGCCGCCGACGGTGACGGTCACGGTGTAGTCATAGTTGGGGTCCTTGGGAACGAAGGTCAGATTGCCGCCCGCTTCGATCACGGAGCCTGTTGCATCGGTACGAGTGAAGTCGTCCGGCAGAGTCACGGTGTAGCCGTTGACGGTGATGGTGGTCGTACCGTTCAGCACGATGGCGGCGGGGGCATCAAGTTCGATGGCATTGGTATTGGTATCCACATACGCCGCCGTGACCTTGACCGCAGACTGGCCCTGACCGGCTGCGGTGAAATTCAGAGTGAGCGCGTCGCCCAGCTCGGCGGCTTTACCGTAACGCACGATTCGCACGGTGCCGCTGCCGGGAATCACGCGATAACCCTCGATGCTGGTGGCTTCCATGTTCAGCGTCAGAATGGTGGGGTCAAAAGAGAAGGTCATGTCGTAGGCGTTGTAGGCGTTCTTGCCGTCGTTGTTGCCGATGGTCACAGGGATCTCCACGATTTGACCGGAGGCTACCTGCTTGTCCGCACCCATGGACACGGTGTAGCCCTTGGCTTCACTGGACTTCACTGTGACATCAATGATGTTGCCGGTTAATTTGACATCGTTGTCTTTAAGCGTATCATAGTCAGGCAGCGCTTCGGTTTTGACCTCAATGCGAGCGTTTTCTGCCGTGATGTTCTCCGTTGCCGTAAAGGTAACAGTGGCAATCTTGCCGGCGTTAAGAGTGACAGGGTCGCCTGTAGTGCTTAGGCCGGATACCCGGATGGCATTTTTACCAAGGATATCAACATTATCTCCCACTGCGCCAGTAGTGCCCGTGCCCGACATACATCCAGGTTCAAGCTCGCCGCTGGTTTTGACATAAGCAGTCTTGTCAAAATAAATTGCCCACTCCCAGTTATTCAGGTTCGTAATGGTCTTGTCGATCGACAGTGTAAGCGTAATCGTATCACCCGGCTGAACCTCTGTCTTATCAACTGTTGTTGACATCGTCGGAACATCAGCAGCAAATACAGCAGGGATAAGGCTGATAATCATGGCGATTGTCAACAGAATGGAAAGAGTTCTTTTCATTTTGTGTTTAACCTCCTTATGGTATTTAGGATTCTGCGGGGAATTTACTCATTTTCCCGTTTGTATAACGATAGATCAACGCAGCATCTGTGGAGTTTACAGCACCATCGCCGTTAACATCTGCCGACAACTTCTGAGAATCTGTCAGTGTGTATCTTCCATTAACCGAGCGATAGACGATTGCTGCATCCGTGGAATTTATGATGCCATCTCCGTTCACATCCCCATATATCACATCCGGCTTCGTGTCTGCCTTTGCATACTCAAAGGTGAACAGGGCGACGGGCCTAAAATTATTAGTGCTGCTGGATTCCAGTGTGACCGCCATCGCTGTTCCGTCCGCATTGCGGATATAACGGGTGACGGGGGTGGTGACAGTCTGGGTGCCGTCACTGTTGGCCTTGTAGCTGTTTTTCAAGGTAACAGAGCGGATAGTTGCCGAGGACACCACATCTACAGCAAGGTCCGTCTCGTAGCCGTATGCAGTAGCGTCTGCGTGGTAAATATCCACGCCCTCGTTGTAGGTAATGTCAACGCTCTCTGTTCCTTCCGGAACGATCACATGGTACTTGGGAATCTCCTCGTAGACATTTTTGAACTCCTCGTTGTCCTCGCTGCCCAGGGTAACGATGCCCTCATAGGAAATGTTCTTTGCATTCAGCTTCGTGCCGTTGACAGAGATGGACTGGAAGGGGCGCTCCAGCTCGGCGTCCGCCGCCACATTCAAGATGGCTGTGGCCGGTGCGATCTTGGCATAGTTCGTGCCGCCGCTGTCGTCCTTGGGGATCGTCCGGTTGGGGTCCATGCCCACGAGGTAGTAGGTGCCCTCCTCTGTGGGGGCGGTGAAGGAGAAGGTGCTCTTTCCGTCAGCCGCTTCCTTGTACTGCTCGATTTGCTCCCACTTGTCGTTATACAGGAACACATCCAGGTTCGAGAAGGGGTAGAAGTCGCTGCCCTCAAAGGTCGTGCCGTAAGCCTGAGAGGAAATCGTCATCTCCATGCCGGGGCGGGCATTGTACTCGTCCTTGTCAAAGCGGGTAAACGCGCCGCCGCTGCTGTAAAAGCTCCAGTTCGAGAACATGGCCACATCCCAGGTATCCCCGTCCGACAGCACGATGTAGTCGGAGGTGGAGCCCCAGCCGGGGCTCATGTAGGGGAAACAGTGGTTGCGGTAGTACATCAAGTTCTCATCATGACCCCAGAAGTTGGTCATATAAAGGCTGGTGGGCGAGCCGCTGATAGTCAGAGCGGCAAAGCTGTCTGCCGTATAGGCCGGTGTTTCATCCATGTAACAAACATCTTCACCCAGCTTAAAGTTCGCCAGCGCGTCACGAGGATAGGCACCCTTGCAGCATTGCTCCTCCGGCAGGCCGATGAAGTAGCGCTCCAGCAGATAGAGATACAGGTGCAGGCCGGTGGGCCGCTCCACGATGTTCTCGTCGATGTATTTGCCTTCTCCGTTTTCTGTGTGATAGCGGTAGTAGTCGGCCAAGTTATACCGGCCCAAGTCAAAGTAGGGGACGGTGATGGCCTTGTGGCACAGCACCGTGCCGTCGCGGCCTCGGATGGGCACGCCGTCGTTGGAGATGGTCACATACACCGTGACTTCCTTGGCGGGGGTCTCATCGTAGTTATACTGTGCGTCCAATCCGTGGGGAGCTTCCGTGACCGTGATGGTAAAGGTCGCTGTAAGCTCTTTGCCGTCCGAGCAGGTCGCCTTGACCTTCGGCGTATAGGTGCCGGGGTCTTTCTCTGATACATAGAGTGAGCCGTCCTTGACCTTGGTTTGGACGCTGAACTGCGCTGCGTTGGTCAGCGTGTAGGTCAGCGTATGGCCGTCCGTATCTTCAAAGACATCTGTCAGCTTGATCTCCAGCAGGCTGCCGGCCACAACCTCACCGGTGGTGACGGCATCCGCCTTCACGGAAACGCAGGAATCCGCAGCCAGCGCCGGTATGACGCCGAATACGCCTGCCGACAGAACCAAAGTCAGTGCCAGCAGCAGAGATAGTATGCGTTTTCTCATATTTGTTTACCTCATCTATGCGTAGATTACATCCAGCGTGCGTAGAGCGTCATGTTGCTGCGCACCGGGTCTTTCTGTGTATCCCAAGGCTTGGTGAGCGCCTGATCTGCATACCAGCCGCCGAACACTGCGCCGGGCTTCGTGGGCGTCATGACTTCGCCAATGACGCTGCCTCGCTTCACGGAAACGGCCTCCAGCTCTGTGCCGCCGCTGGTCTCAAAGCGAACCTTCTTCTTGCCCAGCAGAGCCAGCAGAATCAGCAGCAGGGCCAGCAGGCCCACGCCACCGATGATCCACCAGGTGACGCTTCCTGCGGCGGCACCCTCGGCCCAGTTGGCGTAGAGGGTCATGTTGCCCTTAACGGTGTCCTTGTGGAAGTCCCACTTTTGGGTGCGGTCCAGGTCTCTGTACCACCCCTCCAGGTGGTAGCCCTCCCGGATGGGGTCCTCGGGCTTTTTCACCTTTTCACCGTACTGGACGGTCTGGGAGGGGACCTCCGTGCCGCCGTTGCTTTCAAAGGTAACGGTGCAGTCCGTGGTGACGATGACGGACACGCTATTATCCTTCACGGTGTATCCGGCCATGCCGTCCTGGGTGGAAACCAGGGTGTTGGTGGGGATAAGCTGCGACACACCCTTCGTGCCGATGACCTTCATCTGAAAGCTGCCGACTACCACCTCCGGCTCCCAAGCCTCGCCGCCCTTAAAGGACACGAAGTTCAGATAGAAGGCCCGCCCGCCGGTGCGGCGGCCTAAATCGCTCCAACGGATGCCGGGGGCGGTCATGACGCTGCCGTCCACCAGCTGGAGGAAGGTGTCGTCGTACTCGATTTCCGTCTGCATACCGTACATATCGGCGCTTTCCTGGGCGTCGGTGCGCTTGAGCACCAGGGTCACGGTGATGGTCTCGCCAGTGGTGGCCCGCACCTCAGATGCACCGCCTACGGACAGGTCAAAATTGTAGCTGCGGCTCTCGTCTGTTTTGCTGCCTGTCTGCGAGGCAAAGGCTGCGGTGGGCAGCAGACACAGCAGCAGACACAGGGCTGCCAATAGTGTAAAAATGCGTTTTCTCATGCTGATCTCCTTCTCTCTCCGACCGGTTGGGCCGTTTTTTGCCCGGCCTGGCCGGTGCGAAGCCCCCAACAGGGGATAGCCTCCCCTCCCGCCGGGGAAGGGAGGCTGGCAGGACCTTACTTAAACTGATTCACGATGGCCACAGCGTCGGTGTGATCCACCACCTTAGTGGCGTTTACATCGGCCCGCAGGAACTTCTCCACGGAAACCTTGGTGAAGTCACTGTATGTGCCGTTATACATATCGTAGACCAGCTGCGCATCGTTAACATCCACCTTCCCGGTCATGTTCACATCGAAGTCCAGGGTGATGGTGACCACATTGTCTGCGGCAGAGATGGCGACCTTGGCGGCGGCCTCCTCCTGGGTCAGGGTCTGACCCTTGTCCACGATCACCAGCCATGCATACCGGTCCGTGCCGTAGCCCTCGACCTTATACATGGTGTTGCCGTCATAGGTGAAGGCACTGCCGCCCTCGGGGGTGCCCTTGACCGTGACCAGCATCATGGTCTTGTCGTTCAGCTCCAGATATTTGGACACGGTCACTTCCTCCGCGCTGTGGGAGACCTTTTCCACCTTCACGACCAGGTTCCAGCTTCTGGCGTATACATACAGATAGTCGTTATAATTCACGGCCTCGACCACATATTTCCCATTGCCAAGGCTGCGCACGGTGGCGGGCCTCTTAGAAGCTGTGGGAGTGGCGAGGGGCTGATAGTAAGCCGTGACGGTGTAGTCGCAGCTCTCGCGCTGGTTCAGCGTGAAGTAGTAGGGCATATTCTTGCCCATAGAGCTTGCATTCCCGGAGGCTGCGTCCTCAACGCCGTTGCCGGTGAACACGACCGGAATACCAGATTCTGTGTTGGCGGAGATCCATATTTCCACACCTCCAACGATTTCTTTTCCAGGGATCGTGTAGGTGAGGGTGCCATCGTCATTGGCAGTGGGGACCGCTATGACTGTATGGACAAAGGGATCCCCGTTGTCTACACTGTAAATTACACGGTAGGAGTAGCCGGCCCTCGGGGTGACGACGAAGGAGTAGTCATTCAGATAGGTGACTGTCTCCGGGCCCTTGGTCACATCCTGCTCCACATCTTCGTCAATCTTGTATTTCACATCGTACTGCTTGGGGGTCTTGCCGGTGCAGGTGACCTCCACATTGCCGGAGATCTTCTCGATGGTGTAGGTGTCATTTGCGCCGAAGGTCAAGCCCTCGGTGACGGTGTCGCCCATCTTCACGGTGAAGGTGTAGGTATAGTGGCTGTCCACGGGCTTGAAGGTGAAGCTGCCGCCGTTGGGGACCAGGCGGGTCTCGTCAGAGGTGAACGCATCCGGCAGGGTCACGGTGAAGTTATTGGCGTTGACCACGGTGTCGGCGTCGGAAATGGCGGCATCCGGGGCGTCGAAGTTGATGGAGTTGGCATCCAGATCAAATTTGGCGTTGGTCAGCGTCACGGTGCTGGAGGCGGCCTTGTTGGCGGTGAAGTCCAGAGCCAGTGCCTCGCCCAAGGGCACGGCATCGCCGTAGCGGCGGACCCGAACGGTGCCGTTATTGTCCTCCACCGTCAGATTGGCGGCGTCACCGGTCTTGGTGTTCAGGGTCAAGGCTGCCGGGTCATAGGTAAAGGTCATGTCATAGGCGTTGAAGCCGGTGATGCCCTTTTCCCCGGAGGCGACGGTCACAGGGATACGCACTTGCTGGCCCGCAGCAACCTGCTGGTCAGCACCCATGGAAACAGTATAGCCGGTAGCTGTGGGGATAGGGCCAGCCCCATCAGGTGTAATAGTCACCTTAATCGGGTCGCTCTCGCCATGGTTAAACGCACCATCTTTGACATAAAGTGTTTCTTCATCCACCTCAATGCTTGAACGCGATACTCCTGTCGTACCGTTGAAAAAAGATGCCGTTTGGGCACCACTAATATTATCTAAAGCAGCAAAGGTAACGGAACAGATTTTACCCGCAATAATAGTTTCTTCATTGTCATCATTGTACTGTCTTATTCTAACAAGGGCTTGACTGTCGGCTCCATATGCGCCATTTTGAGTGGGGTTATCAAACCAAACGCTACCATCTATATCCGTACTTACGAATTGAAAGAGAGTAGCATCATACCTTAGAACAATATCAAGCGCTGTCATGTAATCCAAATCATGCGCAAGTGTATATGTTATAGTGAGTTTTTCTCCAGGTTTCACATTTGTCTTGTCGGCTGTGGATACAACAATAGGGCTGTCGCCCTCCGCCGCAAAAGCGGCGGAGGGGAGAAGCCCTATTACAAGAACCACTGCCATAAATAATGCCAGTATTCTTTTCATAGATTAACCTCTCATCAGCCAACAGGAAATACGGTAATTGTGCCTGCAACATACTGCTCCAAGAGATCAAGATCCGCCTGATTTACTACAGTGTCGCCATTCACATTTGCCTGCGCCAGTTGGTCATCGTTCAGTGTAATTGTGTTCGCCAAATATTTCCGTAGCAGTTCTACATCTTTGCTGTCCACATATCCGAAAGGATCCATATCGACATTGCCAACCTTTGGCGTTTTCAACCCCTTCAGATTCGTCTGCCAACTTAGGGCGGGGCTATACCGGCTGGAAACAAATGCGGCAGTAGTCAAGCCGGTATTCATTGCCCTGACAAAACTGCTCTTTGTCATTTCTGCTCTGGTCTTAGCAGTGGCCGTCTGAGCGGTGCTCTTGGCACTGCCAATGCCCTGACTGCAGGTGAAGTCCAGATAATACAGGTTGGACATCGCAGCGGAGGCGTTGTTGGTCATGCCGACCACAGCGCCCACATTGCTGCCGGTGCTCTCCACATAGGCTCGGTTGTAGCAGTTCTTGACAGAAGCGGACGCGCCGGAGGCAAAGGCCACGATACCCGCCACATAGTTGCCGGCACCGGTGATGCTGCCGGTGTTGTAGCAAGCGGTGACGCCCTTGGTGGTCTGACCCACGATGCCGGCCACATAGCCGTTGCCGGTGATCGCTCCGCCGTTGTAGCAGCCGGTAATGGTACCGGTAGCGTAGCCGGTGATGCCGCCCACATACTGGTAGGCACGGATGGTGCCTTCGTTGCCGCAGTTGGTGGCGTTGGAATTCACCAGACGGCCTGCAACGCCGCCCACGCTGCTCCAGTTGCCATTCACACGGGTAACGGTGATGTCAACATCGGAGACAACGCCGGAGATGTTGGTATAGTTGGCGTAGGCCACCACGCCGCCGGAATAGGCGTTGGCAACGCTGCCCGTGGAGGTCAGGTACATCTTGCCGGTCACCTTCAGATTCTGAATGGTGGCGTAGCTGCTGCTGGTGCCGTTCACATAGCCGAACAGTCCCTTATACGGAGCCGAGGTAGTGGTGGCACTATAGTAGATGCCCATGTTCTTCACGGTGTGATTATTACCGTTAAAGCTGCCCTTGAAGGCCGTGCTGGCGGTAGTGCCGCCGATGGGCGTCCAGTTGTAGCCGGCCAGGTCAATATCACCCGTCAGCGCACCGTTGATGGCATAGCTCCCGCCGTTGACTTGCGCCGCAAACCAAGCCAGCTCCGCTGCGGTACCAATCTGATACACGCCGTCGGTCAGAGTGGGCTGCGTCTTGGTGGTGCCGTCCCATGCGCCGGCAGCAGAGGCCGTCAGCGGAATGGTCTTGGTCAGCACACCGCCGGACACATTGGCCTTGTCTGCACTGCCCAGGTAGAAGCTGCCGTAGACATAGTCGCAGCCGGCGCAGAGCACCGCATAGGTGTAAGTGCCGTAAGGCAGGTTCTCATACTCGCCATTGCTGTTGGCGGTATGGACATTGCCTGCGGCATCCGTCAGCGTCACAGTGGGCGTGGCGGTGGTGGGATTGGTAATATTCAGCTTCAGCTTGAAGTTATAGCGCGGAGTGACCTCCACATTCACATTGGGGAAACGGTTCAAGCAGAAGTTCACCGTGACCGCATTGAAGTTCGTGCCCACGCCGGTATCCGACATGTTATACAGGGTGGCAAACGGGTTCGCCGCCGAGTACATGGAGCCGTAGGTATAACCGTTGGTGAGCTGAACATTGGCGGTGCTGCCGGAGCCAAAGTCCACATTCGTCGGGATTGTCAGCTCCAGCTTGGCCTGATCCATCTGCTGATACTGGGCGACATTGGTCTTATAGGGCGTATCGCCGATGGAATAGAACAGGTTGTAGGTAGTGGGGTTGAAGATACCACTGTACTTGTAGATGCCACGGTAGCTGCCCTCGAAGGTGAGAGACACCTTATCGCCGGGCATGATCTCCGTCTCCTGGGGATTGGAGGCGTTGGTGACCGTGGCGGTCACTTCGGCCACACGAGCCAGACTGTAGGACACCTTGTTGTTAGCTGTCATCTTGATGACAACAGTACCACCGGCCAGCCCCGCATTGCGGAAGCCCAGGAGACTTGCATGGTACTTGCCGTTGGAATCCGCCGTCAAGGTGGTCCAGCCGGAGAGAGCGCTCTCCATGGTGGTCTTGTTGGTGGTGACAATGGCGTACTGAACATTGGACACACCATAGTCTTCGCTATTGCTTGCCACCGTGAAGTCCAGGGTGGGGGCGGTGTCGTTGCTCAGATAGAACCAGTTGTCGTAGTTATAATCCCACGCCGACGGGCGAGAAGAACTCAAGCCGTTGGAATTATAGGCGATATTGGCCGTTGCGGTACCGTTTTCCTCGCTGCTGAGCACAAAAACACTGGTACGCTCCGGATTCGTGGCCGGATAGAAGCCGCCGTGGGTGCCATGTGTGTCGTTTGCCGCATATACATCCAGTGCTTTGTAATTCACGGCAAGGATGGTCGTTCCGTTCGGTTTCACATCGAGCCAGTTGTTCTCGGCGTTGCCTCCGTTGGACTTCCGCAGGGTGGGCGAACCAGCCAGCGTATGAACCTCAAATTCAGGCTCAATCATGATATTTGCCGCGTCAGAGTTGATGATCTGCCACAGGCGGTAAGAACGGATACGCTCTGTCCCGCTCGTGTACTTGTAGCCGCTGGGGGACAAGAAGGTCTGAATCTCCGCTTCGTCACGGGTCTTGGCCATCGTGCCAAGATTAGAGAAGCTGTGGGAATACTGATCCGTGGAGTCTCCAGCATTGAAGGTGAATTCCTTCGCAAAACTGGTGGTGCTGCTCTGGAGCCATCCGGCCTTGGTCACATAAGTGGTGCCGCTGCGGATGTCCTTCAAGCGCCAGGTGTAGTTGGAATTGCTCTTGCTGATTTTGTAGGTCAGCGTTCTGGTAGCGTCAGCGGATGCGTTTGCATCGCCACTGGTGCTGCCCGTCTTCGGCACAATGATCTGTGTGTTGAAATTATTATACTGGAAAAACAGGTTGAAGTCCGCATAGGCAGGAACCGTCACCGTCAGGTTGATGGCCTGGGAAAGCGCCAGGCTCTTTGTAACAACCGTGTATCCGGCGGCAGTCGTGTTGTTGATCGCCTGAGTGAAGATGTAGTCCTCGGCACAGGTGCCGATGGGGTCCACATAGGCATTCCAAAGGGCTGCGTTTCCGGCAGAGTACAGCATGAAGGGGTAGTAAGTATAATTGCCGGAAGTATAGGGCGTACCATGCTGCACATCGCCGCCCATGCTGGGCATTGAGATACGGGCAGTGTAGTCGCTTGCGGTGAAGTAGGTGTTATCGGTTTTGCGGCTCGTGGTGTAAATGGAGTGCAGCCGCAGGTAGAGGCTCGTACCGCCGCCGGTGCCGCCGTCCACATTGGTCTCTGTGGGCAGGGTCAGGCTGTGGCCGCCGAGGTAGACATCGTACTTTCCGGAAGAGGCATTGTAGCCATACGCACGGAAAGAGTACTTGCCGGGAGCCAGGGAAGCATAGAACTCATTGTAGTTGCCGTTCTTGTTGCCCGTTGTGGAGTTCAGTGTGTTGGTAAAAGTGCTGTCGCAAAATCGGACGCTCTCGTACAGGCTGGAATCGACGCCATCCTCCCGATAAATGTAGGTGTCGCCAACTTTACCGATGTAATCGGCGCCCTTCTCATCGAAGCCCTTAGTCTTGTAAAGCTTGATGAGCGGATAAACATTGCCGTTGGAGGAGCAATTCATATCCTGGCCAACATAGAAGGTGTAATTCTGCGGAGTTCCTGCTCTTACATCCAGAGTCAGCGTCCAAGTGTCCGTAGAATCGCCGTAGGTATTGGTCGCATGGAATTCATAGACATATGTACCGGCGGCATTCTCCGTGATCTGGATGGTGGTGCCGCCGAACAGAGCCGGAGTGAAATAGTAGGGGCCGGTCCTGGTATCTCCAACAAATCTATAATAATAGTAGTTGGTGTAGTTCAGCGCTGTGCCGTCCGGATTCTCGAAGATATTACCGGCCTGCAAGTCGGTGAGATTGTAAGCATAGCCAGCCGTTACCGTATCGCTTGCAGTAGAGGACACACCTTCCTTCAATCTCGGGATCTGCTGGTTGGCATCTGTTACAGTCAGGGTGATGGTGTGGGTAGCCGTTCCAGTATTATCGGAAGCGGTCAGCACCACCGTGTAAGTCCCCGCAGCAGTGGGGGTGTAACCCAGAATCGTGCCGTTCAGCGCCTGAGCAACGCCGTTGATAGTCGCCGTGTAGGTCAGCGTATCACCTTCAGCATCGGTAAACACATCAGCCAAATCCAGCGTCCACGCATTACCAAGTGTTACATTGGCTGTGGTGATTGCATCGGAAGCGACCGTAGGGGCCGAGTTGCTTTCATAGGTGAAGGCGAGGAAGTGGACGGGCGCATAGCTGGCGCTGCCGTCATACTCCGGCGCATAGGCAGTTCCGCTACCATCTGCACCCAGCACAAAGCTCTTTTGGACCGTAGTCCCATCCTCGGCGGTACGGGAGTAGTTCAAGGGAATTGTAATTGTGATATCCCCACCGCTCTCCGTATAGGCCATTTCTACACCGCCGCCAGTCCACTGCGGCACATCGGCGTAGTAGCCGGATGCAACACCGCTTGTGGCATTGGTCAGTATGGCAGCGTCTTTGTATGTGGCCTTTACATAGGTCGTGCCTGTGGGAACGGTGACCAAATAATAGGGCACATTCTCGAAAGCAGAGTAGCCGGTAAAGGTCACAGGGTTCTGCACACTGATAGTTGCCGTTCCTGTGGTTTGGTCATTCGCACCATAGGGAACAATACTATCCAGCGGCGCAGCTACTGTGCCTTGTTCCGTTGCAAAGACTGCCGTGGGAAGGATGGACAGAACCATCATGAGCGCAAGCAGCATTGAAAGGAACTTTTTCGCTGTCTTTTGCATTTCCAATCTCCTCTCAGAAATTTTTTTATAATAAGGCCTGCCGGCATTATTACCTTAGCTGCGAGCACATTTTCGCATCCAATAAGAAAATAACAAGGTTATATAGGGGCGCGACACCCTATTATAATTGGTGTCGCGTTCCGATCTATCCAAGGCGAAAGGTGCTTTCGTTAAGAGGATTGGGCGGAAGGGGCTGGCTAAGCCCCTTCTGCCCATATGGAAAGCTGGCGGATCTCCGCCATCGACTTGGCAAACCTTACTCAAGCATTACATCTGTTGCAACGAAGGTTTCCTCTGTGGCTTCGTGAACAGCGCATTTGCTTTGGCGTTGCTTGACTCGCTCAACCCGTGCTGCCCGTTTAGCGTCACGCTCGCTCCGATGCAGCTGAATTTGGATATTCTTTTCGTTTTGATAGCGCCCGCAATCTCTATTGCGGGGTTTTTTGTATATAGGATTCAAATGGGCGGCTCTCAGCGCATCTTTCCAATCGCCAAAGCGCTCTGCGATGTAACTGCCACCGACGATCTCGATGGGGGCAGGGGACTTTCCCCAATGTCCGGCGCAGCGCCGGAGATAGGCCGCCAGCTGATCCAGGCTGTCGCCTGCGTGTTTTTCCGCAAAAGCGCGGTCCTGCTCAGCCAATGCATCCCGTGTTCTTTTGGCAACGTGCTGCTCGTACCAATTCGCTCCGTCAAAATTTTGCGCACCTGCTACTTTACCCATGGGCACACCTCCTTAATGATTCATGACAAAAAAAGCGCTGATAAACCCATACCGGGTCATCAGCGTACACTTCTGCCATATCAGCACCACGGAGAGAGCGCCCGCTGCCTTTGAGTCCTAACTACACAATTCTACTGACTTGCGCCATGAGATACTCTCTGCGTTTATGATCTGTCTTCTCACGATTTTCTCGCAATGACGGACTTTCGTCCCAGTGGTTTCCCGCCTCGATCATATCCTTGCGCTTACAGTGCCGACCGCATGGGGAATCGCACCCCTTTCCTTCAGGGCAATCACCTGGCCGTTTCCAGCTCGGATGACCGCCGTGCAGCATCATCGGACTTCTTATGAAATTTTACGGTATCATTTATCCTTTTAGGGGGATAATGATTTTGGTTGGTGTAGAGGTGAAGTTTTCTTTCGTAAATCTATACAATTTGCGAAAGGTTCGGAAAAACCCGTTGTCGCAGCGCCGTTTCCGGCCCGTGTGACGGAAATGTTGACGGCGCAAAGTCCGCCGCCGGGGCAAGAGAAAGGAAGCATATGCTTTGAACCACCCGCATCTTGTGCTCCAGGGAGGAATGGACATAGACCTGGAGCGTAGTCCGGACATCGGCATGGCCCAGCATCTCGCTCAAGCTCTTGATGTCCACACCCTGCTCCACGCAGCGCGACGCATAGGTGTGCCGCAGCACATGGAAATTTCGATAAGGGATCCCCGCCGCCTTCAGCAATGCGCGGTACTGGTATTGCAGTGTCCGCGGTTCCAGCGGAGCAGACTTACCGGACAGAAAATAGTTCTCCTCATTCCTGGCCGGGCAAACCGTTTGCCTTAAAAGGGCCAGCATATCCTCTGGCAGCGGGATCGTGCGCCGGGCGTTGTCGGTTTTCGGCGGTTGCACCACCAGGTGGGTGTGCATGCCCTTTTTCATTCGCTGGGCCGTCTTGGTGACATGGATCACCCCATTACATAAATCAATATCCTTATACTGGAGCGCACATAGCTCCCCCAAGCGCAGACCGGCATTCAGCGCAAGCAGGACCCCAACGCCCGCCATGCTGGGCGCTTCCAGGACCTTTTTTGCCAACCGCCCAATCTCGTCTGCGAAAAATACCTCGATCTTTTTTCGGTGATAGACGGGCAGTTCGGCATTCACACCGGGACAGCTGCAGTCCAGCTTTTTGGCTGTATACTTCAGAATTGACTTTAGTAATACGCCGATGTCCCTGGCGCTTTTGCCGGATAGTCCGCTTCGCTGCAAGCGGCGCAGGAAATCAGAAATCTGATCCGCCGTCAGCTGACAGATAGGGGCCGTTCCCAAAGCAGGCAAGATATAATGCTGCGTCAGATAGGAATACCGATTCCAGGATGATGCTTTCAGAACATGGCTTTTCTCGCTTAAAAACAGTTCTGCGGCCTGGGCCAAGGTCGCAGCAGATGCTTGCACGGCAGGCTTCTCTGGCAGCGTCTCAATGCATTGCTGCCGCTTGGCCCAGCACGCCTTATAGCTGTCGGCGTAAACATACCCATACTCAGCCTGCCCGGAAGCTGTGTGGCCGCGAATATATCGCCCCTCCCAGCGCCCGTCTTTCCGCTTGTAAATATTTTCTCCTCTTTTAGGCATGACCAACGCTCCTCCTTGACGATGTTTTTGACGGCGTAAACGATTTTGTGATTGGGAATATTTGTAAAATAGGCCCTTGAGTAGCAAGTGATTCTATGCGGCATTTATAATTTGTACCTACTTTTCGCTAAATTTCCGCAATTTAGGTATTGACTTCCCTCAAAAAAGACGATACAATGTGGATACATAGGTGGATTCTACTTTCGCAAATTGTATAGATTTACGAAAGCTCCGCCTTGTTTTTTTGCCAAGGGCAGCTGTGCCGAGTTCGGCTTGTTATTCCTCATACAAACTCATAAAGACCCATCACTGAGAGTTTACCTCTGAGTGACGGGCTTTTTTTGTCGAAAAAGATGCGGAATTATCAAAAAAACTTTATTAAGGCTATTCCCTGGCGTATAATGAGAGCTATGCTGTGAGAAAGGATAATCGAAACAAAATGAAACAGGCAGAGCTGAGATACTATATTTCCATCAATGTAAACGGCCAACATCCATTGATGAGGTCAGCGCAGGGCTACACTGAATATTATAGTGAAGCACTGGAATTCTCCGATCTTTTTGATGCCTATCGTTTTGTTGAACGGCACGGTTTGGAAAAACTGGCATCCATCATCACACGGCCAACCTAATCGTGCGATTGCCCCTCTATTATCGACTTCCTATCGGGAGCCATACTTTAGCAACGACTGTTGTTACTGGTACAAATGGTTCGTCCCAGTAACGGGAATCATAGGAGTCATCCGCATTGTCTCCCAGCATGTAGTAGGAGCCTTCGGGTACAGACATGTTGATTCCGTTATGCATGACCACATTCCCACCAACCGCTGCAATACGCTTGACAAAAAGATTCCCGCCATGGCAAAAGATAACAACGTCTCCGACTTCAAAGCTGCCTTTGATTCGTACACCGAGGATCAAGCTACCAGCTTCGAGCGTCGGTTTCATAGAGTTAGTAGGCACATAGCCCAGGATAAAAACCGTGCGAAACATAACGAGTACAAGCAGCGCCGCTATAACAGGCAGCAAACGGCTTAGACATAACTTCTTTTTCCTCATTTTGGATACCTCTAAATAAGAAAACAGGACAACGGAAGGGAGACCGCATGAGAAAGTAGCAAGTCTTTCGACTTTTAGAATCCGTCGGAATGATTGAATTGATAGGACAAATCAAAGAATAATTATTGTGAACCAATACCGCGGTATTTGCTGCGAGTTCTACAAGAAGTACTGGTTCTGAGTGGAACTGATGAAGCAAGGGCTGAAAAGCGGCTTTTCACGAGAGTCCTGGAAGAATGCTTTATGACTCAGCCTGTAAAACAGCAGCCCAAGTTGTCAATATTCTAAAAGTAGAACATACACTACCCTTGCGGGATGGTGTATGTTCTACTAATGCACAGATAAGGGATGGCAACATCTATTTAGTAATACGAAAATCCGGAACTACAGTTACTCCTCACCTATATTCACTCGAACGATTTTTCTGGTAGGATAATTTGTCACTTGCAGCCAGATATTGCTTTGCTCTAAACGATTCCATTCAGCGGATGTGAAGCGATATCTATACAGATCAAATGGCAGCAAAATATCACATGAGGCGCCATCCTGTAACCGAATCCCGGTGGCACCGTCCAATATAGGATTGACCACACCCAAGAGATCCCAATCCATATTCATGAGCATATCCGTGGTGTATAATGATAGTTCCGTTAAAGGGAATCCTTCTGCGGGACTATTCTGCTGCGAAACAGTAACGCTGACCAATGCGACCTTATCGGGGATCCGACTTCGATCGGCCCCGTCATACTGCAAAGCTGAAGTATAGGCACGATAATCTACAATTTCAAAACGGTTGACCCGAAGCATATAGCCTTCAGCCGCCAAATTATACCCGACAAAATCCGGCGCAATAGGAACGATTTCTCCAACGGAGTATGTCTTCTCTGTATTGGCAGACCATCGTTGACGATAATCCTGATTAATTGCTTTATAGCGGATCATCCAAACAAAGAGCACTACTGTCGCAACGGAGAAAATCAGCCAGAATTTCTTTTTGTCTTTCATTTGCCTATCACCGATGTTACCCTTCCCGCTTGCATTTGAATAACAACATCCGATACGCTCTGCACAAAGTCAGCATCATGGCACGCAACGACTACTAATGCACTGCGCTGACATTCTTTACGGATCAACTGTGCGATCATAGCAACGCCCTGCTCATCCAGTGCATTTGTGGGTTCATCCAAAATCAGCAGATCGGGCTTTTCCATCAAGGCCGCAGCAATACCCAGACGTTGTTTCATGCCTAATGAATATTTTTTGAAAGTCCGTTTATCATTCGGGTCCAGGCCAACCGCCTGCAGGGTGTTATGGATGTCGGAGACCGAGATCAGCTGTTTTAGACCGGCAAGCAACTCCAGGTTTTTTTGCCCGGTATACTCGTCAATAAATGCGGGACTCTCGATCATCACGCCCACAGATTCAGGGAAATCCAGATCCTTCCCCAGGCGACGATCATTTACTGAAACACTGCCCTCTGTCGCATAGATCAACCCACACATCAGACGTAAAAGCATCGTTTTACCCGATCCATTTTCCCCTTGCAATCCGTAGACTTTTCCGCTTTCAAAATTCAAACTGATGTCTTGCAGCACGACCGCTCTGTGAATGGTTTTTGTGACATGATCCACCACAATATTCATCGTATCACCGTCCTATTTTTCAAGAGATATGAGGTCTTTTCTTTGTATCAGTAAATATCCTGCGCCTATTGATAAGAGCAACAGTAGCAGTGTAAACACCAGTTCTTTACGATAACTCAATCCATTTGCATCAAAAAGCTGGTATCGCATCACCATCGCTCCGTTGCCGACCAACCATTCAATGGGGAAATATGCGGCAGCAATATATGTGACAAAGCATATTAGAAAGCTGATGGCCGGACGGGCCACAAGGTTTAAGAGTGTTTGCAGCATACATACGGCCGTAAGCGTCACAAACGGAAGGAGCAAAGCGTATAGGATAACACTTGCCGGCGTGAGTGAAATTGTCTCTCCACACAAGACCTCCGAAAACAAGAATGCGGTGATTTCGGGCGTGTTGTTTAGGCCGAAGGTAACGGGTGTCAGAATCGCTGTGCCTATTATGGCAATCATTTCACAGGCAAAGTATAAAGTACAGCTTGCTATGCACCATATACACTTAGACAGCCACCATTTCCCACGCGATGTGCGTAGGAAAACTTGCTGACCTTGTACACTGATACCTTGCGCAGGATATGCTGCTGTTATATACAGGCAAAAGCCGCACACAATCAGCCATTCGATGGGGACCGACACCTTTTCTTCCATAGAGCCGTGTTGTATGATTGCCATGCCGCGAAATAGACACAGCATATAGTCGCCAATTGAACCCCGGCTTGAAATGGATTCCACATTGCAATAGAATTGCACAGAGCGATATACTGCGAATAAGCGCATGGAAAAGAGGAGAGTGGCAATCAGATAGTTTCTCCTTTGCAATCCCTGCCGCAGATCATAGCGCAACAGCCTATAAAACCTCATGTCTGTATTTCCTATATATCCCCGTAAGAACAGATACGAATGTCAAAAGAATAAGTTCCGCAAGTATGATCCATGTGGGACTGGGATTTGTACTTGCCAAATTGCACAGCCTTAAAGGCGAGAGCTCTATATACCAGTTCATTGCGTCGGCAAGCATGGGGGTAATGAAATCAAGTAATAGGAACAGCAGAAGTGGAGTTGCTGTCACAAAGAATCGGTGTTTTACCTTATGCCCGACGATAATGCACAGACTGGCCGCAACGCCGCCCCAGAAAAACTCAATAACGCACCAGATGATTGCATGCAGCCAAGGGTGGGTATAGTATAGCTTCGCCAAAAAGGCTGTGCCTGAACAGAATCCTGTAATAGGCAGTGCAACCCGAGGAATACAGGCGGGACATACCATCGCGGATGCAAACAGATCCGTAGTTACCGGCAATGCAATAGCAATGCCGCCACTAACAAATACAGCCGCCATTTTGGCTGTTAGGTATTGAGAATACGGAACTCTGGTAAGAATATTATTTGTCATATGAGACCTGTTGTCCTCATACAATGACCACCCATAAGGCATAGCAGCCAAAAATGGCCAAACGGCATAGAAGACTACAGCCCCGACGGTGACTCCGTTGACGCCGATCCAATTGACAAATAAGCTGCACCCATCATATCCGCCCGGGGAATGTGCATAGGATGCGCCTAAGTCACTGACGGTAATTGCAGTTTGAACCAAATCAGCTATGACAAGAATAAAACCGATCAGCAATGCACTGCGCATCATTTTGTTGTGAAATGCTTTCCACATTTCGGTTCTAATACAGTTCCCCATTATGTTATTCCTCCGCTAATGTTTACTGCTCCATCTCGGCTTGTTTTGAACGCTTTGTATTTGATTTACTGTCAGGGCGTTGCATCCTTATACGAGTTTGCGCTATCAGGGCTCCATTCACCGGACATGGTTTCACCAAAAAGATTGGGGCACGAGAAGGAGAGCGTTGCCCAGCGATAGCCGTCCTCATTAATGAAGGAATGGATACTGTACTTATTCCCGTTGTGACATGTCACATAATTCACGCGAGTTCCGCCAGATACAGTACAGTTATTCATCGATCCGTTTTGTGCGGATCCACCAAGGGCTCTTGCTCTGATGTGATCGCGCTTTCCGTCACGATAATAAAAATACACAGCTGATGAATCATCTTTTGTTCTGGGTGTAAGACGATGGTAGGAATACACATTTACACTAAAACCAGTGATTGTTGTGTCGGCTGTAGATGCAAACGCAGGAACAGCCATTGCTGCGCATACGAGAAACGCCATAATCAAGGTAATAATCTTCTTCATTTTTATTTCCTTTCTTTGTACATGTTTGGGTTTCTTATGTACTTATGTAATTAATATGATTCAATCATTGGAATCACCCTCATTCTGTCAACCGCTGTATACATGGACTGTAATATAGAATATTCATCTATATTACAAGTTACCTATTATGCTGTTGCAGTAGCGGGATTCACATAAAAGCTTTGCCCATCAACTGTGCATACTACTTTTACTGTATATGTTTTCCCTTTTGTTACCTCATGAGAGCCTGTGATAAGCAGATACGATGTCCCGTTACCGCTCCAGGAGTCGATCATCGTACGGCCTTGCCATAATTGAAGTGTTGCATGGATGGTTTTTCCAGGCTTGGCGATAGACACTCTGCATGTAGCTGTTGTTCCATTGATGGTGATTGAAGCCGACGGCGTAGCTGCTTGTACGGATGTAGCTTGCGCTGTCGCGGAGCAGGATAACAACAGGATCAATGCAAGGATGAGAGAAATCGTCTTTTTTTTCATAAATACACCCCATTTCTCTATTCTTCTAAGCATTAGAACGGAGAAAGGGGGTGCTTTTTGGACACCATAATTACATGATTTTATTATTTTGTAGGAATCGACAAAATAAGGGATTGCGCTATGTGCACTATGTCCTCGTTGCTGATATTTCCCTGTATATTAAACACAACCTGATTCGCTTCGTCCACCCATATTAAAGCTTTTTCTGGTGAAGTTTCATTGCCAATGTATAAATCCGCTGGAATTCCGTTGATATCGACTTTGACTACTTCGCTATACTCCTGTGCTGTTGTGCTCATGCTGGTATGCTGCATCAAGGTATATTCAACAGAAAACATTTTTTCTCCGGTATCGTTGGCATATACGCGAAGACAATAATCGCTATCTTGATAGTTATCTACCAGCGAAAATCCGTCCGGTATCCACGACGGCTCATAACAGATGTGATCTATTTCATTATCTTCGCTATTGAAAAGATAGATCGTTATGCTCTCGTAGATTTCTTTTATCCATTGGAAGGCGCGCTCTCTTGCCTGTATATCAACTGTCAGCCATGTGCTGACAGACAGAATCGTCACAATTAATATTACCGCAGCCCGCTGCCATATTTTATGCGCAACAACCCTACGCTTGCTTTTTTTTCGTAATATCTCCATGCTATGTTCAAAATCATCGGAAAATACATGTTCGCATTCACTGGGAGACGGGAATGAAGTAAGCATGGACTCTGCTACACGCTTTGCCGCGTTGGCCAGTTCCTGTTCTGACCATGCAATGTTTGACATTTTACGCATCTCCTTTCAAATGTTTTTGCAAAGCGGCCTTGGCTCTCCAAAGCTGCTTTTGTGCGGTATCCTTTTTTATATGCAGCATAGATGATATTTCTCGTACAGAGTATCCATTATAATAGCGCAGCAATAGGATATCACGATAGGCAGCCGGTAATCGTGCCATAGCATCGGCCAAACCATGATCACCAGGCAATGGGATTTCGATGCCATAGGTACTCTCCCAAAATTCCATATCTACCAGTTTTGATCGGCTGCGAATGATATCTATTGCTTTCCGTTCTGTAATAATAACGATATAAGCTCTAGTTTTTGGACATTTGACATCCGATATTTTTTTCAGATTCTCAATAAGGGATAGAAACGCCTGATGTACTGCATCCTCGGCATCAAATTCATTCTTCAGAATTTTCATGGCAACATGGAACATCAAGCCCTTGTACATTATGTAAAGCTGTTCAAACTTGGATTTATCTTCGTCGCTTTCTATCATCTGTAAGTAGATAATCAACGAAATTCCCTCCTACAATAATGATGTCATTATATGTCGTTAATTATATCATCACACGATGTAGAATACAAGGTTAAGCAGCTTGCTGACAGGCACCGGGAGCTGAGCAAGGCGAAGAATCGCATTGCTGAGATTGACACATTGCTCAGGAGTCAGTAACTGGTACTGGATGACAGTTACAAATTACAGTAGCTAATAAAGGCTAAAGTATCGTTCCGACGAGAAGGAAGCGAAAGACGGCATGTCCGCCGAGGATGCGGCATACGAGAGAAAAGTGAGGATAGGCAATACCCTCCGAGCTCTTTTCCCGATACTTGCATTTGTGCTTTTCGGGGTGCTCATCATGCTTCTCCAGGGCGGAAGATTCTGATCATAGGAGCTATTGTTTGTTCTTTCTCTGTCTTAATACCCTCCGATAGAGTGAGTCCTTCTGGATGCGCCATGGTGACGCTACCCTCGTGACAACTCGAGAGCGCACCTTTCCCTTGGTGGGAGGTGCGCTCTGTCTGCGTTCATTTGATGCGATACAGGCTGCTGGTCAGGCTGCCATTGGGACGACGGCGGTGGGTGCGTTCCAGAAAACCATGATGTTCCAAGTCACTTAATGCCCGCTGCACAGTGCGGCGGGACAGCTTCAAGTCCTCCGCGATCCTGCGGACGCTGGGCCAGCAGGTGCCGTCGGCGTTGGAGCGGTCCTTGAGGTACATATAGACCGTCTTGGCCCGATGGGATAGTTCCTGATCCGCATAGATGCTTCCAAAGTAACTCATGTCTTTGTGTCCTCATTGTAAAGTCCCATTGCCGAATAGGGGCTTCTCCTCTCGGCAACAGGTGCTTGCTGCACCTGCGTAGGTTGGGTGCCCTTCTTTCCGTAGGCCCGGTCGATGCGGAGGAATAGCTCCTGTCGACTGGCGTAGGTTACAGGTCGAGAGGCATGCTCCGGGGTAATATATGGCGCACCGAAGGTAATGCCCCAGTCCAGAAACAGGCGCAGCTTTGTCTGCATAGGATGCGTCCCCGTTTTCATGACCACAAAGCTGCCCTTGGGGATGGATTTCAGTTCGTCCGGCGTCATGAGGGGCCGCTCCATCATCTGCAAGCTCTGGCTTGGATCATTCTTGCTTCTGCTGACCGAGCCGGACAATACCGTGCGGCTGCCCAGTGCCTTGGAGAGCTGCTCCGCCGTCTGGCTGTTGGGGGCGAAGCCGCCGAAGATGGTATCCTGGCAGTTATCGGTCAATATCTCTGCCCCCTCTCGCCCATAGTTTTTCTCCAGCTGCGCCAGCGCCTGGATGATAGGCACCATGGTCAGCCCACGGGAGCGTCCTGCGCTGAACAGCGGCAGGATGTCAAAGGCGGGCATGGTCCCCAGCTCGTCGCAGAAGAACACAACACGACCAGGCAGCCGCCCGCCGTTTTCATCCGCCACGGCAAACAGCTCCCGTGCCAGCGTCTGGATCATCAAGCCTGCCATGAAATTTTTGGTCTGATCCTCCTCCGGCAAGATCAGGAAGATAGTGGACTTCTCCAACGCAAACCGCTCGGCGTTCATGGTGCTGTCAAAACACAGCACCTGCTCCAGCTCGGAGTCCAGAAAGGCGTTGAGGCGAGACAATACCGTGCTCATGACCGAGGCCATAGCCTGGTCGGATGTGTTCAGCGCCGCCCCGGCAAACCACCGTGCCTTGTGCTCCGGGGGCAGCTTTTCCATGAGGATGGTAAACCAGTTTTTGCCCCGTACCCCCGAGGGAGCCAGCAGTTCCTGCACCAGCTTGAACACGGACACGATGTGCCGCCGCTCCTGTTTTCTTTCCGGCGGCAGAAATTCTGCCAGCAAGAGCACCACGGAAGTCAATAGTCCCTCTGCGGCATCGTAGAAATAGGCGTTCTGGCCGTAGTCTGCATCCCCATTCGGTGACACGATGGTCTTGGCCAGGATCTTGGCGTACTTCTCCGCCTTGGCACGGGCGGCAAGACTGCCGGTGGCCTGCGCCGCATCCATGTAGTGGTTGATGAGCGTCATGAGGTTGTAGCCATCTGAGCGGGTAGGATTTCGCAGATCCACCACGGATACATGGTAGCCGTAGTATTTTTCCGCAATGGCGCCGTAGTTGCGAGCTAAGTCACCCTTGGTATCCAATGCCAGAAAGCTCATGCCGCTGGCACAGGCGTATTCCAAATTGGGATATAGAAAGTAGGCCGTTTTGCCCACGCCGGATGCGCCGATCATAAGGCAATGCACATCGTCCTTATCCACCAGTGCGGTGATGCCGTGCTTATGGCTGATGCTGCCCAGCACCAGCCCCTGCACTTCCGGGCGGTGCAGCCCTTTGCGCCAACTTGCCGCTTGGAACGGCACGAGGGCATAGGTCTTGCGGATCTCTGCGTCAGTGGCCCAGCGGGCCGTGCCATGCTGGCCGTCGCCTACGGTTTTGGATTTAATGTTGTTGAGGGTGTAGCGATTGTTCAGCAGCGTCAGGCAGCCTATGACCGCCGCCATGACGCCGCCCGCTGCAAGGAGGATCCATAGAGCATCTGTCACGAGTTTTCTCCTTTCCTTTTTTATGGATCTATGTTACTATTATCGTGTAAAACTAAGGGAGGGACAGTACATGAGTCATCTCGTTGCCTCTGAATATAAATGTTTTGAGGATATACGCAGGACCCGTCCCGACGGGTCTGAATACTGGTGTGCCAGAGAATTGGCCCCGGTTTTGGATTATGCAAAATGGGAAAATTTTGCCAAGGTCATCAAACGCGCTATGATCGCCTGTGAAAACAGCGGCCACGACACAGCTGCCGATTTTCCTGAGGTTAGGAAAATCGTTAAAGCCGGCGCAACGACAAAAAGCATTGTCGACTATGAATTGTCCCGCTATGCCTGTTATCTGATCGTGCAGAACGGCGATCCGCGCAAAGAGGTCATTGCTTTGGGGCAAACCTACTTTGCTATCCAAACTTATCGGCAGGAGGTTGCGGACCGATTTAATCAGTTGGACGAAGACAGCCGTCGGTTGGTCGTTCGCGGCGATATAAAACAGTGGAATCAGCTGTTGGCCGAGGCCGCACGGAATGCCGGCGTGATCACAGCGGATGAGTTTGCCGTATTCCAAAACGCCGGGTACATGGGATTGTACGGCGGCATGACCGTGGACGACATACATCGGAAGAAAAATTTGGAAGTAGGGCAGAAGATCCTTGACTATATGGGCAGCACGGAACTGATCGCAAATCTGTTCCGTATTTCCCAAACAGAGGAAAAGCTTCGGAAGGATGGCGTGGATAGCGCTGATACCGCCACTGCCGTGCATTACAAAGTCGGCAGTGAGGTCCGCGAGGCTATCGAAAAAATCGGCGGCACAATGCCGGAAGATCTGCCTACACCCGAAAAGAGCATTGCCCAGCTAGAAAAAGAACAGCTCCAGCGACTAAAACAGCAGGCGCTGGATGGGCAATTGATGTTGGATGAATGAATTTACCCCGACAGCCTTATGCTGTCGGGGTTTTCGCTTTGCCCCGCTTCGCCCGCAGGTCATCGTTCCAGTCCTTCCCCTCCGGACGCAGGCGCTCCACATCGTAGCCCATATCCTCCAGGGTGTCCAGCATACCGTCGCAAGCATCCTCACCCGCCTCGTCATTATCCAAACAGAGGTACACCGTGTCCAGCTTCGGGTTCTGCCGCAGGCGCTCCAGCACAGGCTGGATGGAGGTGCCGCAGCAGGCCACATAGCTGTGCTCCAGCCAGCCTGCCGGGTAGAGGGTAATGTGAGACAGTAGATCAATGGGTGCTTCAAAGACATAGAGGGAACGGTCCGTCCCGTTTTTGTGGAAGCTGTGTTTTATGTCGCTGCTCTCCACATTAATGCGGAATACTTTGCCTTGGGAGCCGGTACTGCGCAGATGTGCGTGCCGGGCTTCTCTGTTTTCATCCAGCCCTACAAACACGCAGTTGTGGTGTGGGTCGTCCTCATAGAGCAGCTTCTCCTGCGCGAACGCCGTGACCACATCCCGGTCGATGCACCTGTGTTTGGTGAGATAGGCATACATCCTGCGCATAGTCAAGTAAGGCTTCGGCAGCGCAAAGGGCTTTGGCTCCTGCGGCTCCGGTTCCTGCTTTGCGATGGGAATAATGCCCTGTCCGTCCCGGCCCAGCAGTATGGACACCGCTTCGGGATAGGTCTTGTCGTAGAATTGCTGCACGAAGCTGATGGCGCGTCCGCCTTTCCGTGCGGCATGGTCATACCACATCGGTCCGCGCACGGTGATGCTGTGGTCGCTGACCAGCCGGTACTCCCGTCCGGCCATAATGAGTTTCTCGCCTCGATCCAACAGAAAAGACGGCAGGTCAACCTCGTTGGCCTGCCGTTTCTCTGCGGATGTGAAATATACAAATTTGCCCATGCATTTCCCTCCTTGCATTATCGCATGGTGTTGTTGTTGACATGGTGGAGCTGCTCGTCCTCATGATCGTTCCGCTTGTGGCCCATGGCCATGCGCTTCTCCTGTAACCGCCTGCGGCGCTTGGAGTCAATACGCAGCGCAGGTGGGATGACCGGCATACTCGTCCTAAATATCTGCCCCATATGATGCAGCAGCCGCATGACCGCATTTGCCGGAATATGCCTTGCAGACACAGCTTCTCCCACTGGCTGCGCATCAACAGAGCCACGGATAGGCGGCGTTTTCTCTGTCGATTGCTTTTCCCCCGGCTCCACACTGTCAGCAGACATAGAAAACGAAATGTTTTCCGCCTCTCGGATGATCCAGTTTTTAAGAGAGCGAAACTCCTTTCGCTGCGTTAGCGGCTGGCGAGGCGGTGTGTTCCGCCCGTAGTAGCCCGCAATCTCGTCCTTCAGCTGCCACCATTGGTCGTAGCAAGCCGCCACCTCCGGGAGCTGCGCCAGCCGCTCCACAATGGCATCCACCTGTGCCTTGACCGATTTTGGCAGATAGGAATAGACATGTTTGCCGCCGACCTGCGCCAGTGCTTGGGAGAGTTCTTGCAGCTCTTTCACAAGCCCGGGGTCATCGGCGGCACCGGTTTCCAACGCCCGAATGCGCTCCAGTAACAATGCCTTGGCGGTTTGTATACTCTCCTTGTAGGCGGCATCCTTCCGAATGTAAAGCTCCGTCATCTCATCCCGAAAAATTTCGTTCGTCATCTTGGACCGAATCGATGCGATCCCCTTTTGCGTTAGAAACCCCACCTTGGGATCGTCCGACCACGCCATCATGTGTATATGCGGATGGTGCCCCTCGTCGTGATATGCCGCATACCAACGAAACTTCTCCGGTGGAATACGCATGGCCTCCGCAATGGAGTGGCTCTCCTGCTTCAATAGGTTCTGCCATGCGGCTGCTTTGCTGTATCCCAGGCGCTCCGCATCCTCCCGCCGCAGGGAGAAAATGAAGGTCCACACTTTTCCGGCGTGAGTCTCCAGTTCGCTTTTTGCCGCCTTGAGATCCGTAACATCCGCCGCACTGAATAGCCCGTGACCGCCGCGCTTTTCCGCCCGGGGCCGGTTGGCGATGTAGGCCATGTATCCGCTCTCGGATTCCAATTCATGCAGATGCGTATCCAACGCAGCAGCAATAAACGCAGACGCCGTACCCCGGTTGGGCGTCTGCAGGTAGTCGCTGTATTCGAACAATTCCTTTGCATCCGGGAAGTCCTTCAGCAGCTTTGTGAGGAACTGCATCTGTTTTTTAGTCACCGGTTCTGTGCTTTGAATAACCTCCACGCCGTCTCGCTTGGCAACATACTCCATGTATCTTGCCGCACGGCCTCCTTGGATGTACCCGCTTTTCTGTATCAGCCGTGCCATCGGTTACTCCTCCCGGTGAAATAGCAACACATCCCTAAAGGAGATGCTGCCATGCGTACCCGCCACCTCCCGGACACTGTTACCGCGCATTTTGTTGTACTCGTCCCGGGTCATGTCTATGTCTCCGCCCAGCAGATGGTTGGTCATGTTGTGCTCCACCACCAGCTTGAACAGCAGCTTGCCCAGCCTGTCGCCGAACACGCCCAGTGTGCCCTCCAGCATCTCCTGTAGCGCACGGGGCAGATACGCACTTGTCCGCTCGGCGTGCAGACGACCGCAATACTGCCGCAGCGCCTTCTCCACAAACTCGTTGCGAGTAGGGCAGTTATCCAGCTTATAGAATGCGTCCACCTCTTGCCACACCTCGTCTGACAGCCAGACAGAGTGTCGGCTTTTTCCGTTTTTATCCATTGAACTGCACCTCCTTCCATTGAGAGTCAGAGCCTCCCAAAGGCCCTGCAAACACGGGGCAAACAGGCATTTTTACAAGAAATAGCGCCAAAGCATATTCGTCTCCGCATGATCAGCGTCAATTTCAAAGTGGCACAAACCTCCGTGGCAGTCCGCACTGCGGGCTGCCGTAAGGGCCAATGGCGCAATAAAGCGCCAAAGGCTTTCTCCTGCCCCGATTTCGGCGCACCGAAAATCGGCCCAAAACCTCGCTCAACCTGCCAGGGCGCTATCCTTACCCTCCCGCGCTCCCACGAGGCCACACAGCGGCCCACAGGGGTGGACACGGGGCATCTCCTGCTCGGCATCTCAGCCGACATATATCGGAGGCGAAAAAAGAGAGCCGCACCAATTGGCACGACTCTCCAAATAGAATATTCGGTTTCACATCTCCAGCACTGGCGAAGTGTGCTGCTCCTGCTCCATCAGAAGTTCCAAGCTGTAATCCAAAATCTTCTCCTTGCGCTCGGTCAGCATGGTCAGGTAGAATTCACGCTGGATCGGCAGTAGTTCCGGGACATTTTCAAAATAGATATTTTGCGCGAAGATAATCAGCCTGCTCCTGCGTGATGGCATTGCTCCACTGATTGGAGTTAATCGCACTATACAATTCTCCCCACAGGCAGTCCATATAAGACACCTTGTCCTTTTCGCCCTGAATGTACTCACGAAGCGCCCTATCCAAACTGGCGGGCAGATTCTTTTCCAAATAGGTTCGGTCAGTCGGCTTGCCGCCATGCATTTGTGGTTTCTCCACGGTCAGCGTAATGAGCTGCTCCATCGGGATATCCAGTGTGGAGGACAGCTTCATGAGTGTACCGGCACTGCATCGGGAGAGCGTTGTCTTGCCGGAGCAGATGTCCGCCAGCGTTGCCCAAGGCACACCGCTTTTTTTGGAGAGCTGGTAGCGGGAGAGGTTCTTTTCCCGCAGTATCTGTTGGATCGTCATATACATCACCGCTCTTATTATATCGGTGCGCCGATAATCAGTCAAGAGAAAACCTTGTAAACCTCTGCCTGCCATGCTTACATCTGCATTTCGGGAGTCTGTGATCCACTCTCCCGAAGCTGCTGGGCGTACTCGTGCAGGCTCATGCCGGTTTGCTGCTGGCAGTAGTCCTCCATCTTGCGTGCCAACACCTCCTGCTCAGCAGCGTTGAGGTGATAGCTCCAGTTTTCTTCTGTGCCATCTCCTTTGCAGAGATTCAGCTCCAGCGTGTCACAGAGACGGTCTTTCTCGATGTCGTAGTTGGCATAGATGTTGAGCCAGTCATCGTTCTGATCGGTGCAGACGAATGTACCGAAGGCGGCATCCACATCGAAGTCCGCCTGCAGATAAAAGTTGAGCTTGCCATCCGATTCGATGATCTCCTCACCGAAAGAAAAATTCCGTGCAGAGAGATGTCCCGCCGAGGTGATCTCTTTGCCATTCAGATGATCCAACAGTTTGCGCCACTTATCATCGCCAGATGCGAATTGCGACCGGGTGGCGTGATAGACCGCCACCGATACATCACGCATTGCCCAGGTCTGCCAACCATCTATAATGTGAACAGCGGAGAACTCACGCTTGTCGAAGTTCACATCGAACACGCCGCGCACCTTTCCGGTGTTCTCCATGCGAAGGGCTGTCAGGGCATCAAACTCTTTTGCTGTGATGGGCTGCCCGCCGAAAAACATTCCGATGAATTTGTCTGGCGCCACGCCGCTGCCCTTCGTAACATAACCGCGCAGCTTTTTCCCGACCGCCAACAGCTCCTCACCGGGGGTAGTTTTGTAATACCACTCCTGCCCGTTTTCCACCACATGGTAGGCGGCATAAGTGCGGGCGGCTTCTTCCGCCTCACGGTTTGCGGCATCCTCGGCATAGATCTCACGGCTGATGCGCTCATACTCACGCTGCGGAAGCTGATTACAAAGCTCGTCCAGCACAGTTTCCAAATGCTCCTGCGGCGTCTCACCCTTGAGGTGCTTTTCAATGGCCTTCTTCCACCTCCGGTCCAGCCACAGGACGATTTCTTCATGCTGTGCCATGCTCATCGCCCTCTTTCTGCTTCGTTACGGACGCTTTTGCGGGCCGCCTGGGTCTGGCCGCAGGAGCAGACTTACTGTCTACATACTCCCGCACCGCTTCCGGGACTTCCGATTCATAGAGCTGCTGCAGCACTTCCTCCATGCGCCGCTGCACGGAAGACCGCTGCTTGCGGAGCACAAACTCCAGCGCATCCAATTTAGCTGCGTCAAATCCGATGGTGATATTCTTACTTTCCAATTTCCGTTCCTCCTTAGTCATACTTGATCCCCGGCACCTCCAGCCAGTGGGTCCAGCCTCGGCCCTGGAGCTTCGTTTTTACCACGCCGTACCGGGTGTCCATGGCCTCTATGACCTCACCGTTTCCAATATATACACCGATGTGCCCGGACTTCCACACGGCCAGTCCCGGCGTGTCGGGCATGGTCTCAATGCTGCCTTTGCGTCCGGCGTTATAGTACATACCGTCCGCCCCCACATCGGGCATACCATTGCTGCCGTACTGGATCTCCATAGTCACGGTGTTCAGCCAGCCGTACCCCTTGATGAGCCCCACGCAGTCGGTGGTGCGCCTGTTCAGCCAATGGGAACGGATGAAGTCGGCTTCATCCCCTACGCCCTCCGGGTATTGCGAGATCTTATATTGCAGCAGCTCCGGCGTCAGTACTTGGCCGAAGGTACTCCACACATAGCCCCACCCGGAGTTCCATGCGTTGGCGGCATAGATGGCCAGATCTGCACTGTTCTTTGTGGCAGGGTCTGTAAACAGAGATGCTTCCAGTTCCATCGGCGCACCGCCGCCCGGCTCATAGGCTCCGTTGAAGGATCCACCCCCTGCGCTGCCCATGACCATGGAATAGATCTTCATAGCATTGGAGCGTTCCTCTGCCGTGACCGCACGGCCCCGCCACACGGATAACTGCGCATAGACTTTCTCCATAGGAAGCGGCACGGCCACCTCATAGGTCTCATCCGTCTCCTCCCGCACCCTTGTCTCCGTTTCATAGAAGCAAGCCACAAACGTCTCTGCATTTGCCTGTGACAGTGCATCTGCTCCAAAGCAGAGGGCAAAGAAAACAGCCTTGACCTGCATCGGGTCAAGACTGTTTCCCTCGGCTTTCTGATTGACCTCGGCCACCGCCGAATCCAGATGGGAGAAGGATCCCCGCATCTGCGTGAGCTGTGCCCGGTATTCTGCCGGGACACTTGCGGACAGTTCCGTTCCATAAAATGCCGCCGATACGACAGCGCCGTTGTGCTCGGCTGTGCCGGAACCTACACAGCACAAGAACGCCACCAATAAAATCACCGGCGACAAAATCGCCGTCAGCACCCACCCCACTGTCCTGCGGCCCTTTTCGCTGGTCAGCACGGCGGCCGCCAAACGAACAAGCTGTGTACTCATGCAAGGTCACCTCCTCCATCACCGCCCGCCAGCCGAGCCAAACAGCACCGCCTTGTGCGTCGGTGCTTTCACCTCCAAATGGTACCGTTCCATGCCGCACTTATACAGGCACTCGCCACGCCTTGCCCGCTGGATGAGTTCAAACTCCGCCTCGTCCAGCTGCAGCATGTCCATGTAAAATTGCTTACCGATGGAGCCGGGATTGAACAGGAACTGATGGGGCGGGATAGCAAAAAGCGGTTTTGTCATCTCCCGCACACCCTCCTGGTCGAAATCTTCCAGGTTTTGAGAAGCCATTACCAGCGCCGAGTCCCGCTTGCGCACACGCTTCAGACAGTTGCGGATGTACTCAATGGCCACCGGGTTAGACAGCCACAGGTACAGCTCATCCAGCACCGCTACGGTATTGCCGCCCGTCAGCAGCCGGTCCGACATATACGCCAGCACATTGAACAGCAGGGCGTTCCGCAGACTCTTGGCCGCCGTCAGCACACCGCCTACACCGAACACCAGGAATCGGTCGCCGGAGATATTGGTTTGTCCGTTGAAGAACAGCGCATCCGCCCCCACGCACAGGGAATGCAGGCCCAACAGCACCTCCTGCAGCAGCTCCTGTGTGTACAGCGCACCCGACTTGTAGTGAGCCAGTTCCTCTTGCATGAGGTCATACAGGTCAGAAAGAATGGGATAGTCCCCCGGCGCAAGCTGGCGCAAGTCCGTCTCCTCTGTAATGCCCCAACGGGCATATAATTTAGACAGCATAATCTCTATGGTGTCCAGCTGCGGGTCGGTGAGATCCTTGTAGGCCCGAAAGAAGTCTTTCAAAAAGGAGATGTGCCGAGCCAGCAGGGTGGACTTGCGAAAGGCATCCGGGGCTGTCTTGTCGGTGTCCTCGTTCCAGCTCCGCACTTCCAGCACATTGATGCGCTTTTCTCCGGCCATCAGGTCAATGAAGCACCCACCTAAGTTTTCACACAGCTCCTCCAGCTCATGCTCGGCGTCCAGAGCAATCACCGACTTGCCCGCTTCCAGCAGATTGCAGATCAGCAGCTTGATGAGGTAGCTCTTGCCCTGACCGCTGTTGCCCAAAATGAGGATGTTGGCAGAGGTCTTATCGCTGTCCCGACGGTCAAAGTCCACCACGATGTTGCTGCCGTATTTGTCTTTCCCAATGTAAAAGCCGTTGGGATCTGTCTTGCCGGAGTAGTTGAAGGGATAGAGATTGGCCACGCTACCGGCGGGCAGTACCCGCTCGAACTCCCGGCCCAGCACATTACTGCCCACAGGGCTGACGCAGCAGAATCCCTGCTTTTGCCGCAGGAGCAGCTTGTCCACATTCAGCTTGCAGCGCACCAGCTCCGTCAGTACATCCGTCTGGAGCTGACGAAGCCGTTCCTTGCTGTCCGCCGTCATCTCCAGATACACGGCACAGTGGACCAGCGGCTCGTGCTCCCGGTGCATTTTATGCACCAGCTCCGCCACATCCCGCAGATTGCTCTCCGCCGCCACCGCCTGCCGCAGCTTGTTGGGGTCTGAGCCATCCAGCTTGTTTTTCTTGTTGGCGTTGTCGATGATCCTGTCCTCCTCGCCGGGGGACACCTGCCGACAGTAAATGCGCAGCGTCACGCCGCTTTTTTCGCCCAGCTCCCGCAGGAGCGCCTGGGCCTCGGTGCTGGCCGGATATTCCCGCAGCGCCCACACGCAGCGGTAGGTGCTGCCGAAGATGTAATGATCCACCTCGAATTTCACCACCCCCGGTGCGATGCGATCCAGATAAGTGCGGAGAAACGCTTCCTGCTGGGAAGGGGCCTTTTTAGAAAATGGATTCTTCATTTTTCCTCCTCACCACATATATAGTTCCATGTGCGGCTCCAGTTCCGGCTCCTGCCCGGTAAACTGTTCCGGCTCCTGAAACACCTGCGTATACCGCTGTATCTGCTCCTCCGTCAGGGAGCAGAAGCTCCCTGCATGGTCATCTCCCACCAAAAAGAAAGGCCCGCAGATGATATCATCTCCCAGCCGTCGGTTGGGCTGCATGCCGTTCAGTTTTCCCTCATCGTTACAGCAGAGGATGACGCCGTCTCCCATAGAGAGAGGCTGGAACAGACCCTCTACCTCCCGCTGGATGGCTTTCAGGCCCTCCTCCATCTCTTTCGCATACGGAGCTTTTCCCGGCTCCACTTTCAGAATTCGCATTTCAAACCTCCGTTTCCGCTGTCAGCCACTGCGCCCCGTCTACAAAGGAGAATACCTCGTGGGTGGCGTCCTGCTCAAAATAAATAGCCAGCAGCTCCAGAAGCTGCTGGCCCTCCGCACGCTGAACGACAAATCCGCAGTCCCGGAACTGCTGCTCCAAGGACGCATAGTTCATGGCCCCGTCCGTTTTTCTGCGCCGCAGCACGAAGCAGAACTCACGGGAGGAGGCCATGGTGGTCTGGACGCTGTCCAAATGCTGGCGATCCTGCACCAGCAGCCCACGGATGGCGGGCATGTCTTCCTCCTCCAGCCGCTGCCGGTAGAACTGGCGGTTATCCTGAAAGGACTCCTTGGAGTCCAGGGCCAGCAGCTCCAGTTCCGCCATGCCTTTCAGCACGCCCAACAGCTCCTGCACCTTTGCCCGAACGCCCTGCTCCGGCAAAACATTCAGATTGCTGGGATGAACGAAGTAGAAGGCCAGCTCTCCGTCCGCTGTTACAACGCTGCCGTTTTTAATATCATCGATGCCGATGAGCTGCCGGGTAGATTTTTTCCTGCTCATGCCGATTCCCTCCACACATAGTATTGTTGTCCGAAAAAGAAAAACGCCGCAGCATAGCGCAGGAAGTCCAGCATGCTGATCCCTCCGTGCCGAATGCAGAGAAAGGCCAGCGCCGCTGTAATGACCAAGGGGATCATGCTGCCGGTCTGGGTCAGCGCCAGCACCGACAGCAAAAGCCCTGTCCCGATCCACGCCACATCCCGCAGCGTCCACAGCCACAGCATAGGCCGGGCCGTTAAATTTTCGGGGTATAGATACATAGTTTTCCTCCTAAAAGTGAAGCCACAGGTGTGCGTCTGCGGCTTCTGTGTGTTTTATTCTTCGTTCCCGGCATCATTCAGCTCGCGCTCAATGAGCCCGAGAATGAAATCCTTCTGCTTTAGACCATTCCTGGCCAGATAGTCCTTCAGCCGGCCGAAGAGTTCCTCCGGTACCTGAAAGGCGATGGTGCGATTGTTGGCATTCATAGTTCGTGCTCCTCCTTCAAAATGTTCTCTGAGTATGTCCGTGATGTAGTCGGACAGGGTCTGGCCCCGCTGCTCCTGCTCCGCACGAAGCCGCTGGTGCAGCGACAGCGGGATGGGCGCGCAGAGGTTCTTCTTTTCTTCCATAGCCTGCTCCTTTCCGCCTCTCCCGAGGCAAGCAAAGCATAGCCCAACTGCGGCGCATAAGCTATTGACAAGTCTAACGAGAATAGAAGTACAAAGGCAGCATACCGGACAAGTCTAACGAATATTTTCGCTCATCTGGACCGCCTGCACCAAACACTGCATCACGAAGTCCACACAAGGGATGGCCACACTGTTGCCCAAGGCCTTATACCTTGCGCTGTCGGATGCACCGGGGATGTCCGTCCACCCGTCCGGGAAGCCCTGCAATCTCTCACATTCCAATGGAGTCAGGCGGCGAATGAGATGGGCATGGACATCTGCCTTTTGGCAAACGAGATCGACGGCATCTTTACACTGCCGTGCGCTCTGTGTGCTGACCACAGCATTCTCCCTGAAGTCATCCACACGCTGGCGGCTGTAGACCGCATGGTGATCTGTGGCAGTCAGGGTATAGGCGATGTCCTGCTGGTATCCAATGCCGTTCCCGCCGTTCTGCGGCTGGCGGTCTATGGCATTTCCCGTAATGCAGATCACAGGTTCCTGCTCCACCAGCGGTACATTGTTTCCGCCCGTCCCATAGCGGGCCGACATGGTAGGCGCAACCTCCTCCATCTGCCGGTAGCGGGCATCAATGCCGTGGTTCTCGTACACCAACGGCTGATGGCCGTGCTCCTGCGCCCGCAGTGTGCCTGTCATACCCTCGGAAATTTCCATGACCTGACCGCCTTGATCGTTGATGCACAGCACAGATGGCATACAGTTCCCACTGGCACCCGCCTTCAGTGTCGGAGCAACGCTTTCGTGGTATCCGATGCTCCCGGCACTGGCTCCGGCACCTGCAGAAAAACCGGCAACAAAGGTCTGCTGTTTTATTCCCGGCTGTGCATTTAGAGCACCCGCCACATCATGTAAGTCACGAACCTCATCTCTTTGGTTGGCCGCAAAGGCTATAACGCCATTCCTGCCGGTGGACATCCCACAGTTCACGCCCAAGGTCGCTGCCACATCGCCGGTCAAGTCTCCGTTGTAGCCGTCAAAGCCCTCAGTGTTTTCACTTGCCTGCGTCACGAAAGTCTGCATCTGCATATTTGAGGTGGCCATCAGCGCACCAGACACTCCTTGCAGGTCGATGCCCTCGTCCCGCTGGTTGATGTGATAGGCATCTATATCTGTGATCTGGCCGTCCGGGAGCGCAAGACCCGCCTGGATCTTCAGCGCCCGTTCCAGCTTCTTTGGCAGCGCTTTGCCCCGTTCAAACGCCCGGCGCAGTATCCCCAAACAAGCCCTCGGCGTCAAATAATACTTTGTCGGCGGTGCGCCCTGCAAAATCCGCGATAAGGAAGATCCTCTTGCGTCTCTGGGGGACACCCCAGTATTGAGCGTCCAGGCACCGCCAGCATAGGGAGAAATCAGTTCCCAGTAGGATTCGCCCAGCAGGTTGCCATGCCCAGGGGTAAGGTCCAGGGACATGAACGGTACCGCACTTAATTCGGACGATCTCTTCCAGGACGATGCGGAAGTCCTCGCCTTTCCGCTCTCCGCTGGAGAAGGCTCCCGGCACATTTTCCCATACCATAAATCGGGGCCGAATATGGATACCTGCCCGGCCTCGTGATCTGTCTGCATCTCTCATCTCCTTTACGATGCGGGTCTGTTCCATGAAGAGGCCGGAGCGCTCTCCGGCCAGCCCGGCTCTGGCTCCGGCCACGGACAGATCCTGACACGGGCTGCCGCCGCAGATGATATCCACCGGCGGCAGCATGGCCCCATCCAGCTTCGTAATATCTCCATAATGCAGCATCCCCGGCAGCCGCTGCTGCGTGACTCGAATGGGGAAAGGCTCGATCTCACTGGCCCATAGGGGGATGACACCGTTGTGTATAGCCGCCAGCGGAAAGCCGCCAATGCCGTCAAACAGGCTGCCCATAGTAATGCACCTCATTTGGCCGCCACCGTCCGGGCAATATTGACGGCGCTCTGAGCTGTGTAAACCGCCGAGGTAAGATTGGCCTTCGTGGTGGTGTCCAGCCCAAAGGCCCCAGCGATGCGGGGAATTTCCCCGGCAGAGAGCATGAGCCCCAAGCCCAGCAGGGCGTGATCTTTGAATACCATCAGCCCGGCCACAAGGATGGTGGCCTGCAAGAAAGCGGTGAGACACAGGCCGATGACCTGCTTGCACCACTGGATAAATCCGTCTCCATACCCCCTGGGCACGGAGAACATATAAAGGCTCCCCACGGCGATCTGAATCAGCAAAATACCGCCGCGCTTCAGATTGCTGAAAAACACCTTAATGACCGCATAGGCCATGAGGATAAGGCAGAAAAGAACCATAAGCCCGCTGGTCTCCCGCCCAAATCCCCGCAGGGGATAGGTGGACTCCGTTAGGCTTTCCAGGTTTTCAAGATCTGCCAGCGCCGCCTTTGCCGCATCCCCGATGCTGGTGGACCCAAAGCCGGTGATGCCCGCCGTCAAGGTGCCCTGCAAAGAAATTGCCAAAGAATAGAGCCGCACCGGCACCTGGGTAAAAAGAGAGACGGCCAGAAAGCCCTTAAGGACATTCAGCGCCGTCTCTTTCACATTGCCCCGCCCAGCGGAATACTCGATGCCGCATTCAAACACAGCCACCACCAGTCCCGTGGCAAATAGGGCCCAGCCCAAATAGGAGAAAAACAGCACCACGCTCTGCACCCAGTTCATCTCGAAGAGCTCAGCGCCCATGCTGCCCATCTCGGAAAAGAAATTTCCAAGGAAACCAACCACTTGACTGTAAAACCAGTCCACGATCTGGCCCAGTATTTTGTCCGCTACAAAGTCCCATATAAACAATGAATCACCTCCCAGAATGTAAAAAGCACTCTACTGATCCAGCAGAGTGCTTCTGTCTATATTCGTTTTTTTGGTCACAGTTTCATTTTGTTTCCAACGCCCTTGGCCTTTCACGGAGTGAGCAGCCATTGATAATCCTGCCGCCCATCGATCACATACTCCACATAGACCACCTGATCTTTTACTTGATACAGCAAAATGTGGTATTTGTCAAAGATGAGCTTGCGATACTTCTCGACCGTAAAAACCTCGGAACGCAGCACAGGATTGCGAAACGGAAATCGTTCCAAAGAGACTGCCGCCTGACGAAAATCGGAAACCAGTTTGTGCGCCAATTTTTCATCCAGCCTTGCGGCAAATGCCGCATGCTCCACCAACTGCTGGGCGGCCCGCTTCGAGACGATCACTCGATACGCTTCATGCTCCGGCATGGCGTACCTCCTGGATCGCCACCTCCATCATGGCGGCCACCTCATCTACGGAATGATCCACAGCGCCGTGCAGGCGATCTTCCTCCACGGCAAGCAATTCTTCCCGCAGCTTCAGCATCTTTTCCCGATGGGTAAACGCCTCGATGTCCATGACTACCAGATCGCCCTCGCCGTTTTTGGTCAGGTAAACAGGTTCACCGGTCATTTTACACAGCTCCGCAATATCATTATAGTTCTGCCGAATGGCGGCACTTGGCTTGATATACATATTCGCTCTCCTTACATAGCAGCTTTATAACTATATTATACCATTAAACTGCTATTATGCAAGAGGAATATTGACTTGCGCCGTTATACCCCGATGATCCCCCAAATATACAGCGGTGCCGTCAGCGTGAACACAAGGCATGCAAACAGAATGGCCGGAGCCGTCCATTCAAATTGCCCTGTTTTCCGATAGTCAAAATACGCCGTCCCCAGCTTCACGAAGAAGAAAATAGCCAGAATCATGTCGATGGCGGGGAATACCACCTTGTTGACCACCGACTTGATTTGCCCGGACGCCGCCGTCCAGGTGCTCTCCACCGCACCCGCCACATCGCCGCTGCCTGCGGCAAAAGCCGCCACAGACAGTAGGCAGCACAGCAGCGCCGTGATGCTCAGCATGAGCATGATACGCTTTGCAGTTTTCATTTTGCATCCTCCTTACAGTGTCATTTCATGCATGCCGTGCTGCAGCTCGGCCAATTTTTCCGCTGCCCAGTCAGGGATGCACTCGTCACGGATAATGCCCACGAACTCGGAGCGGTTCCATCTCGTGGTCTCGCCGTCTCCCAAACAGGTGCAGAGTACCGAGCGGCCACGGGCGTGGGGCTGACAGCCAAAGCCGCTCAGGGCCAGCCATAGCTGATTCTCCGGCTGCCAGTAGGATTCCCGCAGCGTATCCGGCGACAGGATCAGCACCCTGCCGGTGAAGTCCTGCTCTCCGGAATTGGATTCACAGTGTTCTGCGCCGAACAGGTGCAGCTTTGCCAGCTCTGCCCGGTATTCGCTGACGAATCCGTCCAGCACGGCGGGATGGCTGTTTATGAGGAAGGTATGCCTGTGCCCTCCATCTTCGGGAACGAAGATGGAGCGGCTCCACTGCTTATTGGTCTCATGGTAGCGTCCGTCATGGGACTGTTCCTGCAAGGTGTTGGCCAGCACAAAGCCCACCCGTTTGTAGCCATACTGGTCAATAACGCTTTTGGCGCAGTCGGCTCTGAGATGCATCCCATCAAAGTCCCTGCGGATGGCCAGCTCTATGGCCCCGGCGCAGGCACAGTTGGTGCGGAAGTTAGCCCGCCACAGCTCCAACTCGCCCCGCTCCCGAGCCTCTTTGGCCGTGTAGGGGTACATTGCCTCACTCGGCAGCATAGACAATGTCTCCTTCCTCCAAAAGCTGTGCCAGTGCGGACGGACAGCACCCACTCAGCATAAGCAGGGGCCGGATGCTGTCCGGTACCTGCGGCACATCCTCCATGTCTTTTTCGCAGTCGGCTGCACAGGGCATCCTGCACGCCACCTGCAGCACACCCAGCAGTTCTACGGAGGCCCGAGACAAGCCCTCCAGTGCGTGCAGCAGCTGCAGTGCTGTCATTTCCTGCGGCATGAGCAGGATGTGGTCCTGCCCCAGCCACGCAGACAGGGAGATGCCTGACAAGCCCAGTTCCTCCAGCGCACCGTTGGGGATGAGCAGGCCGTTCTTTTCAAATTTCATTTCGCTGTTCATAGTAAAATTTCCTCCTAAATCTTTCGTGGTTTCTCCGGGATGTGGATCAGTTTGCAGGTTTTGTCCCCGCTGCCATATTCACTGAAAAAGGACATCTGCGGTGCAAAGGTGCGGGGGTCGTAGTTGGTCATGATGTACTCCCGGTAAATGGAGTTTTCCTTTTTGGACTGGCTGTTGGGCCGCTCCACTTCATGGATGAAAAAATCCTCGTATAGCTCCCGGATATAGTCGCAGCTATTGTAGGACACCACGGCAAACCCCTTGTGCTTTGCCAGCGCATCGTGGAGCCGCTGGTGGTCGCTGCGGGGAAACTCCACCGTGTAGCACTCCGCCTCATAGTAGGGCGGGTCGCAGTAGACCACGGTCTGCGGATCATTGTGGGCGGCGATAATACCCTCAAAGTCCTTGTTCTCCAGCACCACATTTTTCAGCCGATGGGAGCACTCCCATATATCATGGAAAAACCGTCGTATATCGCAGGAGCCTCCGCCATAGCTGTCGCCGCTGCTGTTATAGCTGTAGCGCTGCAGCTTATAAAACGCTGCGGCACGGCGCACATTGCCTAAACTGCCACGCTCTAAAAGCAGCTGCCGCACGATCTCCGCCTGGAGCGGCTGCAATAGAATTTCCGTCAGATCCAGCTGCTGCTCCATATATTCCATGGTGAAGTCCTCGCCCCGAAGCTGACGCTGCAGTACATCGAATTCATCGTGGGCATTGATGGGGAGAAAGCCCAACTCCCTGACCAGCTCCATCGGACGCTCCTTGGCACAGAACAGGAGGTTATACAAATCGTGGTTCAGGTCGTTATAGATCTGCAAGCAGCCCCTGGGCACAGCGGTGTTTAGCGTAATAATGCCGCTGCCGCCGAACACATCCACCAGCGTCTTGTAGTGGCTGGGCAAAAGCATCTGTATGGCCCACATGAGCTGCCCCTTACCGCCCACCCAAGGCACGAGCCTGGTCGTAGGCTTCCTCATTTCCCAAAATTCTCCAAGGCCCGCTCCAGGCCGGAGATGGCAGCGTCTAACCCACTGCGCATCTTTTCGAGGCTTCGGATGGTGGCATAGACCTCCGCCGCCGTCTCCGCATAGTAATATCCCCGCCGATCCGCCGCAATGGGCACAGCCTCCTGCCGCAGTCGGTTGATCTTTCGCCTAAGCTCGTTTCCGCTGATGCCCAGCGCCCGCTCCAATTCCCGGCTGCTGACCACATTTTTATGTCCCTTGCATCCGTTCTCCAGATACCGGGAGATGGTCTCCTTCGTCATTCTTGTGTTCCTTTCCTGAAGCCGCTCACCGAAAAGGGCGCAAGAAGAGGGACCGCTGTCCCTTTTCGGAAAGCGGCCCCATTATTGATTCAGTTTACTGCATGGTCATATCCACGCCCTGCTGCGGCAGATGCATAGGCTGTCCATCCGGACGATGGACATAGCCATAGTCACTGAGGATGCCCCTATCTCTATACATCAGGTCTGCGCCGTAGGCGGTGAGATTCAAATTCCGGATGAGCAGGTCAAGCTCTGGCCCGTCTGCCATAAGGGAAAGTTCCTCCCGTGCCCGATCCTCCAACGAGTGGATATTCGGTTCGAAGGCGTATTCACTCAGGTGCTCTGTCAGCGCCATGGCATCCTCCAGCTTGTAAATATCCAGCTGACTGGCCACTGCCTTGAACGCCGCCAGTTCCCCATTTGCATCCAGCATTTCAAGGCGCTGCGCAAATTGGTTGACCTGCTCCATACTGGTGTGAGCCATATCCACGAAGGCCCACATCTCCGGCATGGCGGTGTCACATTCCTCCAGCTGCACCTCCTGCCAGCTATCCACCTCCAGACAATCCAGCACGGCATCCAGCTCCGCCTGCTTTGCGGGCAGGTACAACTTTACAGCACGGACATCACTGACGCAGAGGAAATGGATCATATACGGCGGCTTCCGGGGCGGCCTGCCCAAGTTGGGCGGGGCCTGCCGCAGCTCGGCTTCCCGTACTACATAGCCGTTCGGGGTCATAGCGCCGTGTTCGTCCCTGCGCATTTTTTCGCCGATCTTGGCATAGTCCAACAGCTCCAGCACACTATCCGGCACCTGTTCCAGTTCCGACAGGAAATCGTTCTCCACATAGAACCGGCCTAATGCCGCATCATCCCGGACCTCCGGCACCACATGGCAGCCATCCACACTGTATGCCAGATCCAGCAATCGCTGGAGGGTCAGTTCACCGCCATTGGTTTGGCACAGCTTGTCGACCTCCATCTGCACCAGTCCCTCAAAAGCGATGGCTTCTACATGGTCGAATGTGCTCAGCTGCTCCGCCAGTGCGTTGAACTGATACAGGTCACTGTCATCAAGGAGCGGGGCAAGAAATCCGTACCGTCCAATGTCCTCCACCTGCCAATAGGATTCCCGCCCATCCTCCAGCCGCAGCTTATCCAGTGCGTCTATCAGTTCCCACGGCGTGGCGGGCAGATCCAGCTCTGCGTGGCTGCTGCTATCCGGATCGCCCATATATACGGAAAAAACCTTTTTACCCAAGCTCCATGCCTCCTCTCTGCTGCACGATGTCCATGCAGTGATCCGGGTCTGCGCCGGGGACATCCCAGCCGCACATGCTGCCGATCTTCATAGCTTCCTCCTGAGCGGGTGTCACACCCAGCTTCCGGTTTTGCTCATCCGCAATGCGGCGGTTTTCCTGTGCATCCGGCGTAGACCAGTCGCTGGGATAGTACCCGATCTCCCCACGCTTCACGCAGATGAGCTGGCCCGTACCCGGCAGCAGCGTAAAGCACAGCTGAGGCAGCTTGTCCCGGTAAGGCTCAAACCGCTCCTGCTCCGTCCGGATGCTCCAGTCCTCATCCTGCCACAGGTGGACATACAGCTCCCGGCCGCCATCCAGTGTGATCTCTTGCTGCTCGAAGCCCTCGCCCCAGCCGTCCGAGGCTTGGCCGGAGATGTACTTCTTCAGCGCAGCCAGCTCTCCGGCCGACAGTTCGCCGCTGATCTGACACTCCGCCACGCCCCACAGCCTGCCGTGCCGCTGCTCCACATCGAAGATAACGGAATGTACCTTGTCGTTGACGCTGTCCGGTTTTCTGTACCAGTACATGATGCCTCTGACCTGTTCCTCCTGCATGCGGTTTTTGAATAAGGCGCTGCGGATCTTGTCCTCATACGATGCCAATTCGCCGCCGGTGAGCCGTTCCGCCTCCTCCGGCATATCGCCCCACTCATCCGGCTCGTAGAGCTCGGCAGTCAGGGGCATATACAACTTCAGCACGCTGCGTTCGGGCGGCAGGACAGTGAAGCTGTCCTCGCCGGGGATGAGGGCCAGAGTCCGCCCGTTGTCCCATTTCATCTGAAATTGCCCGGCGTCATCTACGCACACAAGCGTACCCTCTGTGCCGGGTGCTACCGGCGCATAGGGGTCCTCCATGGAAACCAGCCGGATGCGGGTGCCGGGTGGATATTTTTCCTGCAGGAATTTCACCATTTTTTCGGATGTAAACATCTTTAGATCCCTCCCATTTTCTGTGTGTATTCGGATAGCGTATATGGATCATCCTCACCGAAGAAATCCAGCAAAATATCATCTGCCGCCTTGCGGACGGCAGGATCGTCCGTCAGGACTTCATAACGAAAACCGGTGGTATCCCGGTAGGGCAGTTCTGCCCGGATGCAGTCCAGAAACGACTCTGCATCGTAATAGAGAATATCATCGTCCCCGACAAATGTGGCCTTGCCAATAGGCTCCATAATTACATCACTTCCTTCTTTCGCAATAGATCACCAATCTCTGCCGCCCGCCGCTGGCATAGGGATGGCAGGTGATGAGCGTCAGCAGGTCACGCCCCGGCTGGATTTTGATTTTGTCCACCTGGTCCGGCTGGATGATCTTCATATCAACCACGGCATAGGTGAGTGTTTCCCATAGACTCGTAATCGTTACGGTATCGCCCGCCTGCAAGCGGTCTATGTGCCGAAAATAATCCGCGCCATACCATCCTCTATGCCCGGCAACGACGCAGTTGGTACTCATGCCGCCAATGGGCGCCGAAGTATTCCCCAGTACGGCGGCCCCTGCGGCAAGGTGCGAATCCGACGCGCCCAAGTAGACCGGCATGACCAGCTCCAGCGCAGGGATCTCCAGCACGCCTATGATCTCGTCCTCCACGCCGTAGTCTCTCAGCAATACAGCAGGCTCCTCACAAGCCGCAGCATCGGCCAGTCCCGCCTGCCGCTCCGTATAAATGCGCTGGTTATATCCCTGCAAGTCCGCCAGCAACTCGGGGTATGACTGTCTCGCCTCCTCCAAAAAGCCCTGTGCCGCCGCGCTCATGTCCGCTTGCAGCCTATGCCCGGAAACCACCGGCCACAGCAGAATACAAAGCCCCGCCACGGCCAGCGCCAGCGCCAACAAAGCAGCTTTTTTACCCACGGCGTCGCCTCCTTGCAAAGAAGCAGACCCCGCCAGCCGCAGCCAACACACCAAGGCCGATGCCCAAGCCCGTGAGATAGTGCTGCGTCCACGAAGACGCAGCCTTCGGAGTTTTTCCATTTTCTACCACCAGCTCCGGCACATACGGCACCCGATGTCCCCGCACCAGCAGCCGGTGGGTGTTCACCCCAAAGGGCGTACAGGTCACCAGAGTCACCAGGTCCTTGTCCTCCTCGATTTGCAGCAGCGATGTGTCCGAAGGCAGCACCGTGGCGATCTGGTCCACCTCGTAGGCCAGCACCTCACCCAGTACATGGATATAGAAAACATCGCCTTTCACCAACTGGTCAATATCCGAAAACAGCTTCGCCGAAGCCATCCCGCTGTGAGCCGACAGCACCGCATGGGTTCTCGCCCCGCCCACAGGCAGGGAAGTCCCCACCACATGCCCCACGGCCCGCTCCAGCGTCTCCACTCCCGTGCCGTGCCGCACCGGGAGATACACGCCGATCTTCGGGATGTCGATAGTACACATGGCCCCGCCTATGGCGAGTTGCTCTGCATAGAGCAGGGGAGGGGCCGAAGCCCCTCCCGCACTGACCGACGCCTCACCCCGCAGCATGGCGTTATACACCTCCGCCGCCCGCCGCTGGGCCGTCAGCTCCGCATCGTCGGCGTCCGCAATGGCGGCGGCATACACCGTCTCCACATCCGAGTGATATCGCTCACTCAGTAGTTCACCTATCAGCGGGTAAAGCAGCAGTCCCAGCGCCAGAATGCCGCAGGACACCGCCAGCAGTCGCCACTTCACTGGTCGTTCCTATTGTGCTTCCGGCCACGGATCACAATAAACGCTGCCACGCCCAGCAGCATACAGCCGCCCACGGTGAACATCCAAGTGCCGTAGCCGCCTGTCTTAGGCAGGTCAAAGCCAGGGTTATTGATGACCGTCAGCGGCACGATGGCATTGCCGCTCTCCATGTCCACCGCGTCGCCGTTGACGCTGCCGCTGGCCGTCAGGAGCTTTGCACCGCAGGTCTCGCAGGCGCTCTCGCCCTCCGCAGCGGTAATGACAATTTCAATACCGTCCTTCAGCAGCACATATCCCTTGTCCGTGGCGGTCTCTGTCAGCGTGTAGGTGTCGTCCTCCAGGCCCATGACCCGGATGTGCCCCTCCCCGTTGGGCGCAAACACCGTGGCCTTGCTCTCCTTCACCTCATGGCCGGTGACATAGTACACGCCGCCCACCAGCTCCGCCGTCACAAAATAGCCGTCCGTATCGTTGTGCAGCAGGAAATGAACATTGGCCAGGTCGCCCTTGCCGTCCGAAAACTGCTTCAGCACATCCACGCCGTAGGTATACACATGGCAGCAGTCCTGGAGCGTATCAAAGTAACCGGTATTGGTGCGCTTCCAGGTCAGCACCACCTCGTTGGGGTTGTCGCTGTCGCCCAGCTGTGCGCCGGCGGTAAGGGTAGCGGCATAGGTGATCCGCATAGTACAGTCGCTGTATCCACGCTTCACGCTGTCCGTGTAAACGCTCTCAGATTCGTTGATGTCCGCCAGCCCGGTCTCGGTCATGCCAACGGTCATGGTGTTGGCAGCGTCATCATAGCTGACGACAAACTTGCCGGAATCCTCGTCCCATGCCGTAATCTGATCTGTGCATCCGGCATCCCGGAAGAACTCAATGACCACATCGCTTCTGTTGTAGCGAATCCCCTCACGCAGCGTGTCCGCAAAGGTATAAGTAGTCAAACTGGTAGCCTTGGAGGTAATGGTGGGCAGTGTGCTGATGATCTGATACTCCACCACATCGCCCACGGAAGCGGTGGCAGTATGTGCATAGCCATCCGCAATATCGGTCAGACTGCCGGTATTCTTGCCGGTGCTGTTCTTGTCCTCCCGGACGGTCTTTTCGAGGTCCGGGCTGCCGGTTTGGTTCTTGGGGTACACAGTCACATCGTAGTTCCAGTCTTTGCCGTCGATGGTGGTCATGGGCAGGGAAACAAAAAACGGGTTGCAGGTGCTGGTGACATTCTCCGGCACACGGGTCTCCACCGCCAGATACAGCCCCTGCTCCAGACCGCTGACCTTGCTATGTCCGTTTGCATCCGTCTCGGGCATGGCCTTGCCGCCGTTGCGGACAGTGGCCTCCAGCGCATTTTTGACGGTGGTGGCGTTGGCGGTCAGGGCATCCGCCAGGGCCTTGTTCAGCTTGTCGGATGTAAAGTAGAACACGCCGTTCCCTCTCTTGTAAGCGTCCGTCTTAGTCAGTCCAATGGCCTGGAGCACTGCGTCGTCCGCAAATCCGTACAGCACACCCACCTTGTACTGACCGCTCTCCCGCTGACTGTAAGTGGAGATGGACGCCACCCGCAGATAGCTAAACTCCACGCCCTGGATGGCATACTGCGCCAGCTTGTCGGTAACGGCATCGTCCTGCACACCGGTGCTGACATAGGACGCCGCATCCCACGCTCCGTCCTTGCTGGCTGCCGTGATGTCGTACTTGTAAAGGGAAAGGGACGCCTTTCGTCCGGAGTCAATGGTCGGCGCCGCGAACGCCGTGGTGATAAGCCCCAAGGCCATGACCATAGCCAGGAGCAGCGCCCAAAGTCGTTTTGTTTTCTTCATCGTTCAGTTCTCCTTTTTCATCGTGGATTTTTTGCAAAAATAAACACCCATGCAGAGCATGAGTGCCGCAAACAGAATATAAATTGTTAAGCCTGTGCCTCCCGTAAAGGGCAGCGCAAAGCCCGCATTGTTGCAGGCGGTAATGGTGATGTCGTGGCTGCTTGCGTCCAGCGCCCCCACGAACAACGGCTCCGCCAGCAGCGTCATTCCCTCCGCCGTCTGCACCTCCGTTACCCTGTAGTAGGTGCTGCCGTCTGCTGTCAGGTTTTCCCAGCAAACGGAGCCGTCCGCATCCGTTTCCGCCGTGCTCACCTCCTGCCAGTTCACCTGATCCGCAGAGGATTCCAGCAGAAACCGGATCCAAGACAGAGGATCACCCTCGGCATCCACCTTCTTCACCGCGATCCTGCCGGGGATGGCGGCGGTCTTGATTTTAAGGTAAGCCGTCACCGGATCCCGGACGCTGGCAGAGTAGGTGACCACATCCTGAATACCGGCAGGCGATCCCCACACGCCATCGCCCCACACCACCATACCGGCGCTGGTGGTGCCATCTTTGGTAGCGGTGATGGTGATGGCATCTGAAATGGGCTTTTCCGCTGAGACCGTCAGCACATCTCCGTTCTTGCTGAAGGTCAGGTCGGCATCCTCACAGCTGAAGCTGTACCTTCCCAGCATTCCATTGGTGTCGGTGATGCTGCCGGTAAACTTGCTGCCGTCCCAAGTCAGCTCCAGCGTCTCTGCATTGGTGGCGGTAGAAGTGCAGAAGCTGGGCCGCTTGCTGTGAGTCTGCACGGAGTCCACAATGGAATCATAGTAGCTGAGGATCTTGCTTCGCAGGGGATGGGTAGCGTCCACCCGCTCCAAGGCCTCGTCATAGCCTATAGATTTCACGTCAATATGGTGGAAACTGCTGTCCCGTTCACCTGCCACCACCTCCCAAATGAGGACCTGCGTGGCATAGGCCCAGGCCATCTTTTCCGCCGTACTCTCTACATCTGCCCACCAGCCGCCGCCAATGGTGCCGTGGTAGCCGTAGCTCATAATGCGGCCAATCAGCCGCTGCACCTCACGGGGCGTAAGGGGATGCCCGTCAGGCAGAGTCAGGTGATCCCACCATGTATCGTCATGATCGGTGAGAGAATCGTAGTTTTTCTGTGGTGCGCCGGGTTCGATGCAGTAGGCCACCTCTCCCTGCCAGGAGTCCAGACACCGGAACTGCGTGTAGCTTGTGGCCGATACCCGGTAGCCAAAGCGCAGATTCAGCACGCCGTGGCCCCAGTTGCCGCTGGATTTCAGGGTGTCATCTGACAGAGGGAAATTCCAGATGTACACCTGTTTGGATGCGGCGAAGACTGTGGTAGGCAGCAGGCATAGGCATAGCACCAGCGCCAGCAGAAAAGCCGTCCCGCACTTGATGATTCGTTTCAAAATAGACCTCCCGTTCTTAAATTTGAATATAAGAAAAGGGCTCTCGACGAGAGCCTTTCCTCTATATACAGCTTCCGTTATCCACGTCCGATGAACAGCTCATACTGCCCGTCTCCGACCTGTTCCGTCCATATCCACACAGCGGTGCAGCCTTCCTGATCCTTATAGTACGCCAGATCATCCCGGATATAGGCGGCCAGAACATCTTCCGTCTTGCTACTGCAGCGGATGGGCGTGTCCCATGTGCCGGCAGCCGCAGGATCCAGCACCAGACCGATGCTCACGGCATAGTCCTTGGCGTAGGCCAGCCAGTAGTCCATGTTAAAAGATTTCTCCTCCGGCTGGGGAGTTGCCTCATCCGTCATAGGTTTGGACGGGTCGGAGTCTATGGGTGGAGCCTCGGGCGGCACAGTCTCGGCAGGCAGCACCTGTACCGGAGGATCTTCCGACGCAGGCGTTGTTTCTCTGGCAGAGGAAGTGATTTTCTTTTCTCCCGACGGCTCCGTATCGATAAGGCCGGGGCGTTCTGCCTCATCTTGTGTTACGACCTCCGAAGGGTTTGCGTTTCCATTTTGCGTTGTCGTGGCCTCGGAAGCATCGGCAGATGTTGTTTGCGGCGGATTGTCCGTATTCGTAGGTGTCCCAGACCCGCCGCAGCCTGTGAGGAGCAGCGCACTCAGCACCCACGCCATGATTTGCAGTTTTTTCATTCTGTACCTCCATTTTTTATTTTCCGTTCTGTGTCGGCACACAACACAACTACCACAGGACTGCCCACAAGTCAATGGGAATCTGCGCCGTCGCCAAAGAAAAATGGGAGGCCCTCTGGAACGAGCTCTGTTCCAACTCATGCCATGCCGCCCATTTCCATGCGGGATGATTCTTCCCGCGCCATGTTCTGCCGCTGGACATCCAGATCATAGGCCGTCAGATACCCGTTATAGTCACCAGGGGACGGATTACAGCGCAGGCAGTAGCGGTAATGCTCCGTTTCCACGATGTAGCCGTAGTTTTGTGTCCAGCCGCCGCTGATTTTGCCACCGCGGGCATAACAGAAACGCTCCATAGCAAAGCGGCTTTTCAGCACACTCTCCCGCAGCGTGTCCACGACCTCCTGCAGCTCCAGCTTGAATGCGGGGCTGTTCAGCTCCTCCGGACCTCTCGGCCACCATGTATGCCAGAACTCATTGCCGCTGCGCCCGAAGTCCATGCGGACATGGCCAACGGTACCCAGCCGCTTATCTTCTTCGGGGTGCGGGGTATAAAATAAGCCCGCCTCCTCCGGGCGGGCAGGTCGGATATGGAATTGTGTTGTATTTTTCAAGGTTAAGATCTCCTTTCGGTGTGGAATTTGGCTTTACACATTTTGGGGGGTGTGCTATGATGTGGGAAACAAATCCAAAGTTTGTGAAATCCACATGTTTTAAGAAGGAGCCTTCGCTTATGCGAAAGCTCCTTCTTTGCACACCTTACTTTTTCATCTTCAAGCCGTCGCGGAACGCTTCACCCACGCGCTCGGTGACCTTGTAATAGCCATGGGTGTAGGGGTCAAAGGCGATGGCATTGACTTTAGACATATCAATTTTTCCGTCCACCATAACGCTCTCATCGGCAGTGACATTGACTACCTTACCGATGACGCCGCAGCCATACTCATTGTTCTGATACTCGATGAACCTGCACTCCAGACAAATCGGGAACTCGTTGATGACCGGCGCATCGACGGCTTCGGCTTTGCTTGCGGTCAGACCGCTGCGGGCAAATTTGTCGCCTACTTTATTGCCGGACTCCACGCCGAAATAATCCGCCTCGACCATGTGGGCGGCATCGGCAATGCTGACGGTAAATGCGCCCCGCGCCTTGATGTTCTGCACAGTTTTGTGGGTCTCGGTGAGGTTCAGCGCAACGGTGTCCCGTTCCTGCATGGTGCCCCATGCGGCGTTCATGACATTCACACTGCCGTCCTCGTTGTAAGTTGCAACCATCAGAACCGGCATGGGGAAAATGCCTTCGGTAATTTTCAATTTTGTTCTCATGATAACTCCTCCTTGTGATCATATTGACAGGACTGTTCATCCTGCTTATAATTATACGCAGGAAAATCAGAAATTCAAGTACTGGTAATTATGACAGGTACTATCCTTGGAGAAAGCAAATGATAAAGAACTATATTGAGAACGCCAATTTTGAGGACACCGGCTTTGCCTACACGCTGTCACTGATCTCAGGCAAGCACAAGATGGTCATTCTCTATTGTCTGATGGAGTTTGAAACCGTGCGGTTCAATGAGCTGAAACGGTATCTGAAAACCATTTCCGACAAGACCCTCAGCATGAATCTCAAGGAGCTGGAAGCAGACAAACTGATCGTCCGCACCGAGTATCCGCAGATCCCGCCGAAGGTGGAATATACGCTTTCGGAACGAGGAAAATCGCTGATGACTGTGCTGGATCAGCTCTGTGTCTGGGGCGAGGAGAATCGACTGACAGAGTGACAACTTCCAGTTTGTCTGCCTATCAAGCGGCTTGATCCAAATGGGTCGAGCCGCTTTCACTTACATCATCCTCTGTCCCTGCCGCTGCTCCGGGAAGGGCGGGTCCAAGCGCCGCAGCAGGCCGAACTCTGTTTTTGTCACGCAGTCGTTTTCCATGCAGTCCTGAC
>OGYB01000130.1_pt1 | contig 66189 bp, 50 predicted proteins | sample 1576421 | NCBI WGS metagenome assembly OGYB01 (sample SAMEA3541577, study PRJEB24748) | human gut metagenome | biome: human gut; feature: human-associated habitat; material: faeces | place: China | collected 2012
GGGCGCTTGCCTCACTTCAGCCGCGGGCGGCCGGAGGATTTATTGCTTTTTGTATCCGCACTTCGGGCAGACGCCGTTTTCATTCAGCGCGATGCCGCACAGCGGGCAGCGGTCAATTTCATTTTTCGTGTCAAATTCCGCGCTGGCAGCGTTTACGCCGCTGGTAAAAGTGAGCTTCGCAATGTTCAGCTTATCCTTCAGCAGGTCATAAACGATCTTGATCATGCCCTCAACGGTCATGGTCTCCTTAGTGACGACCAAACGGCAGTCCGGATATGCGGTGGCAAGCTCTGTCTTAAACGCCTCGCCCTTCATAACGTTGTTGGGATGTCCGTTTTTGATGCCCTGTTTCTCGTATACGTCAAGGATCGCAGGCAGCAGGGGGTCATCCTCCCGCAGGATCAGCGCGTGGTCAAAGTTTTTCAGAACGTCCCATGCGGTTTTCTGAATTTCATTGCAGGGGAACACCATGTTCACGCCGGCATTCACGCTGTCCTCCACTTCAATGGTCAGAACACCCGTATGGCCGTGCAGGTACTGGGCTTCGCCCTTGAACCCATAAAAGCGGTGTGCATATTGCAGATCTAATGTTGTAATGCTTCTCATAACTTACTCTCCTTCTTCTTTTTATATTATTTACGGGGGTCTCCGCGCCCGTATGCGCATCTTTTCGCGTGATACCATGTCCTTGCTTCCGCCGCGTCCCAGACGCCTGTATGTATAGGCTCCGGCTGTTCTTTGGGCAGGATGTCTTTTGAGTTAATTTAATTATATATTAAATAATATTTATTGTCAATAGATAATTAAAATAATTAATTCTTTCCCTGAAAGCAGTTTTTATTCCGTCCCCGGCCGACAGAAAAGCTCAAATTGGAACATTCAAAAAATCAGGGCAAAAAAGTTCCAAAAGCAACATTTTAGTACAAGAGAAAAGCAGAGCGAAAGGATATATTGTAAGTAAGGCCGAAAGGCATTTTCAACCGAGAATAATCAAAAAGGGGAAAGCAGTATGAGCATTCTGACAGACATTTCCGAAAACCTCCAGCGGGGCAAAGCCAAGATCGTGAAAGAATTGGTTCAGCAGGCCATCGACGAAGGCATTCCGGTGCAGCAGATCCTGGACGAGGGGCTGCTCAGCGGCATGGGCGTCATCGGCGAGAAGTTCAAGAACAACGAAGTGTTCGTGCCCGAGGTGCTGGTGGCGGCCCGCGCCATGAACATGGGCGCCCAGTTGCTGAAGCCGCTGATGGCCGACGCGGGTGTGGAAGCCGCGGGCAAGGTGTGCATCGGCACGGTCAAGGGCGACCTGCACGACATCGGCAAAAACCTTGTGAAAATGATGATGGAGGGCAAGGGGCTGGAGGTCGTGGACCTGGGCACGGACGTTGCCCCCGAGACCTACGTGCAGACGGCTGTGGAGCAGGGCTGTCAGATCATCTGCTGCTCGGCGCTGCTGACGACGACCATGGGCATGATGGAAGAAGTTGTGAAAAAGGCCGAGGAAGCGGGCATCCGCGACAAGGTGAAGATCATGGTTGGCGGCGCGCCTGTCACCGAGGCTTTCTGTGAGCAGATCGGCGCGGACAAATACACCGCCGACGCCGCCAGCGCCGCCGACGCCGCCGTCGCTCTCTGCCGCGCCTCCGCATGAACGGGAGACTGCATATGACCGGAAAAGAACTGATTTTTCAAACGCTGCGCCACGAACCTACTCCGCGCGCGCCGTGGGTCCCCTTTGCAGGCGTCCACGCGGGCGCGCTGGTGGGTGCCACCGCCACACAGGTCCTCACAGACGAGGAGACGCTCGTCCGTGCTTTGCTGGAAGTGAACCGGCTGTACAAGCCGGACGGACAGCCCGTTGTATTCGATCTTCAGCTAGAGGCCGAGGTACTGGGCTGCGGGCTGGTGTGGGCCGACGACTGCCCGCCCTCCGTTTCTTCGCATCCTCTGGCCGACACGATGACGGTGCCTTGCCGCTGCACGCTTCCCACAGCCGAAAGCGGACGCATGCCCATGGTGCTTTCGGCCATGCGTCGCATGAAAGAGGCCGTGGGAGATACCACCGCCCTTTATGGGCTGCTGTGCGGGCCGTTCACACTGGCCAGCCATCTGCGCGGCAATGATATCTTCATGGATATGTTCGACGACGAGGACTATGTGAAGGACCTGCTGGGCTTCTGTGCGGACTGTGCCAAGCGCATGAGCGATCTTTACCTGGACGCAGGTATGGATGTGATTGCCGTAGTGGACCCTCTGGTCTCTCAGATCTCGTCGGATCACTTTGAAGAATTCCTCTCCGCACCCTACACTGAACTGTTCCGCTATCTGCGTGAAGAAAAACAGGCGTTCTCTTCCTTTTTTGTGTGCGGCAATGCCACCCGCAATATCGAGGTGATGTGCCGCACCGCGCCGGATTCTATTTCTGTGGACGAAAATGTGGATATCCTTGCAGCCAAGGCCATCTGCGATAAATACAATGTGGCCATCGGCGGCAATATCCCGCTTACGTCCATCATGCTTCACGGCACGCAGCAGGATAATATGAAATTCGTGGCGGATCTTCTGGCCCAGCTACCGGAATATAAAAACTTCATTGTCGCGCCGGGCTGTGATATGCCCTATGCCGTACCTGTGGAAAACACCATCGGCGCTGCACAGGCTGTGCTTGAAACGGAAGCCGTCCGGGAGATGGTGAAGAATTATGTGGCCGCCGAGGACGACATTGCGGTGGAGCTGCCGGATTACGAAAATCTGCCCCGTCCGCTCATAGAGGTGTTTACGCTTGATTCCGCCACATGTGCGGCCTGCACCTATATGATGGGCGCGGCCAATGTTGCAAAGGACACCTTCGGGGACGCCATTGATATGGTGGAATACAAATTCACGCTCAAGGAAAATATTGCGCGCTGTAAAAAGATGGGTGTGAAAAACCTGCCCAGCATCTATATCAACGGCAAACTGAAATTTTCTTCCATCATTCCCAGCAAGGAAGAGCTGGAGGCCGCTGTCCGCGAGGTGCTGTAAAAGCAGCCCGGACGGGCGTACATTTTAAGATTTACGGCTTTCCTGTCGGGAAAAGCGGCGGATGTGCGTTGTCCGCCGCTTTTTTGCAGGGGCGGCCGGTTGGGAGTGTTTCATATGATAGAGGATATTCTTGCCAAAGCAGGCTCAGGCGCGCTGCTGGAGCGGCAGGACGCACTGCGCCTGTTGGAGGTGGCCACCGGCAGTGCGGAATATTATGCACTGCTGGGTGCGGCCAATGCGTATGCGCGCACAGCGTTCCGTGGCCGTGGCGTTATTTTTGCGCAGATCGGTATTGACGCCCAGGCCTGTGGTGTCAACTGCAAATTCTGCAGCCTTGCCGCAGACGCGCGCAGGGGCCAGCCAGCCTGCATCAAAACGCTGGAAGAGACGGTGGAATTGGCGCGTGAGCTGGCTGCCAGCGGGATCGAAGACCTGTTTTTGATGACGACCGCGGAATTCCCCCAGGAAAAATTTCTGGCATACGGCAGGGCAGTGCGCGCAGTGCTGCCCCCGCAGATGCGCCTTGTTGCCAATGTGGGGGATTTTGGTCCGGCCTATGCTGCAGCCCTGAAAGAGGCGGGATTCACTGGTGTGTACCATATCCACCGTCTGCGGGAGGGCACCGACACGAATGCACGTCCGCAGGCGCGCATCCGCACGATGGATGCCGTGCGCGGGGCAGGGCTGGAGCTGTATTATTGTGTAGAACCGATCGGGCCGGAGCACACGCATCAGGAACTGGTCGACGAAATGCTGCGCATCCGTGATTACCCCGTGGGAGTGATGGCCGTGATGAAGCGCATTGCCGTGCCCGGTACGCCGTTGGGCTCGCAGGGCGAGATATCGGCCGCGCAGCTTGCCAAGATCTGCGCCGTTACCACGCTCACCGCCCGGCCGCCGCGCGCTATGTGCGTACATGAGCCGGATGAGCTTTACCTGATGGCCGGTGCAAACCAGATTTATGCAGAATGCGGCGTGAACCCGCGCGACAATTCGCTGGAAACGCGCCTCAACCGCGGGTTCTCCACAGAGCAGGCCCGTGCGCTGCTGCAAAAAACGGAATGGGAGGTCTAGATCCTCTTTTCAGCTAAGAAAGGCGCGATATAATGGAACTGTATCTCATCACCGGTTTTTTGGGTGCAGGGAAAACCACCTTCCTCAAAAATTTTGCCCGGCAGTTTGCCGGCCGGCGGCTGCGGCTCATCATCAACGAATTCGGACGCGCCGGCGTGGACGGCACGCTGCTGCGGGAGCTGGACGCGGCGTTGGATGAGATCAGCAACGGCTCAATTTTCTGCGCCTGCCGTTTGGACCAATTTGAGGCCGCGCTGGAGCAGGCGGCCGCGGATGCACCGGATGTTGTGCTCGTGGAAGCCAGCGGCTTGGCCGACCCCACCAACGTGCGCCGGGTTTTGGCCCAATTTCCCGCTGTTTCCTACCAGGGCAGCGTGTGTGTCGCAGATGCTGCGCGGCTTGAAAAGGTTTTCTCTACTGCCCGGGCGTGCCCCCGGCAGCTTGCTGTCTCCAGTCTCGTGCTTCTGAACAAAACAGACCTTGCCACCGAAGCGCAGTGCGCTGAAGCAAAAGCGCTTATCCTGCGCGCCAACCCGGCGGCCCGCATCCGCCGCACGCAGCTCGGACGGTTCGAGCCGGAATGGCTTTCCCTGATCGTACCGGATGTGGATGTGGATGAGGTATTGGACATGCCGGATATCACCCTGCAAAAAGCGGTGCTGCAGATCCGTCCCACGATGCCCTTTGCGGCACTGCAAAAGTGCCTTGTACAGCTTGCGGGAGAAACATGGCGTATCAAAGGCTTTGTACGCGTGCCGGAGGGCATCTTTTACGTCGACTGCACCGGGCCGGAGGTTCGTCTGACGCCCTGGCAGGGAGAAGCGGACAACCGCCTTGTACTGCTGGCCGGAAAGGGCATGCAGCTTCGCAGGACGGCCAGAACTGCCGTACAATGGTATAACGATTACATTGAGGAACTTTCGATGCGCTGAGCGGCACAGGAAAAAGTGCAGTTGAAACAGATCTTCCATAGCCGGCCTTATGAACGCACGGGCCGAGTTTCAATAAAGAAAAAATGTTTTCCGGCTCAAGCATGCCGCCAAAGGAGGGGTAAAAAGCTTTGCATTTTTTGTGCGGCCGCCACCGGGATGGATACAAACAGCCGGCGGAAAATGACACCGCCGTAACGCTTCATCAGTTGTGAGAAGAAAGCACGTGCAAACATAGTGTAAAATTCGGGCGGCAGCTTCACGGCGCTGTCGTCTCAATGTGACAGGTGCCCATGTTTCCCACGCCGATGATACCCAATTTGATTTTTTCCATAGTTATGGCCCCCTTGTTTTTTCCGTGTTTCTCCCGCGGGAGGAACGCTACCTTCAGAATACAAAAAAATTGCGCATATTCTTTGCTGAAATTGGCAAAAAACATGCGCAAATTGGCTTTTTGGAATCTAAGCGTGTTCCTTTCGATATTGCCGGGGCGAAGTGCTGAAATGGTTTTTGAAGCAGCGGCTGAAATAAAAGGAATCGGAAAAGCCGCAGCGTTCGGCTACCTGCGCGACGGGGACGTCTGTTTCCAGCAGCAGATCCCGCGCATATTCCAACCGCAGCCCGAGAATATACTGCTTGGGCGTTGTTCCGGTCACCCGACGGAAGGATTGCAGGAACATCGTCTTTTTTACGCCGGAGCGGGCAGTAAGCTCTTCCAGCGTAAACGGACGGGCAGGATCCTCATGGATATGCTCCAGCACTTTTTTAATACGGATAAGCTCTGCGGGAGCATTTTCCCCATGCAGTGCGGAGAGTATTTCGCATAAGATCTGCTCGAGCAGAACATTTTGCCGCCATTGATAAAGAGATGTTTTTGCTTGTAGATCTCAAACAGGGATTTGAACAGAGGCTCCAGCCTGCCGGGCGGTTCGATTTTGGCAACCTCGGGCAGCGGAAGGCGGTCCACGTCCGACGGCAGCGTGAAATGGACTCCGTAGAACTCCATGCAGGGCTGCCGCGCAACGGAAAGACTGTGCAGTACGCCGGGACAAAAGCACACAAGATCCCCTGTTCGGACCGTAAACTGCCGGTTGCCCAGGCAGATGTCGCCCTGACCGCGAAGTACATATACCAGCTCATAATTGGAAATGCGCCGCGGCGCGATCTGCCAGCCGCAGAAGGTGGCGCGCCGCACCAGATAATCCAGTTCCACTTCCAGATGCTTCCACATCCGTGTACACCTCTTTGCGCCGAACACGCCCGTTTTTTGTAATGATAGCGGAATTTTATCCAGATTTCAACCATTTCTGCATGGCTTTTTTCCGCCGTTCCGGTAAACTGAGGGCAAACACCGAAAGGAATGGGACGTATGATCTGGGATAGGGAACGCTATATCGCGCACTGCAATTTTGAATTTACGGGAAGAGAGATGTTCTGTGAGCTGTTTGGCCTGCTGATCGGTCTGGAAGAGGAATGGCAAAGGCAGGGAGCCAGCGCCAAGGAGATCGCCCTCACGGCCTTCGATTGGGATTATGTTCTCAAAGCGCCGCTTGCGGGCAATTGCGAGGCAATCACAGGCCTGACGCCCCGGGTATTGGAGGAAACGCCGGAATTTACCGTCTCTGTGGACGAGATGGGCCGTAAAACGAAGTTGTGCAGGCAAAGCGCTACGATCCCACTGCCGATGGAATATCCCGTCAAAACAATGGACGACTGGCTGAAGGTCAAGCATTGGTATGAATTTTCGGAGGAGCGTATTGACCGGGAGGCGCTGCTGCATCAAAAGGAACTGCGCGATAAAGGCTATCTGACGATCCAGTGGGTGCCCGGCGGGTTCGACGAGCCGAGGCAGCTTATGGGCGAGGAAGAATTGTGTATCGCATGCTACGAGGAGCCGGAGCTGATCGCCGACATGTTGGAAACCATCGGAAACACCTGTGTAAAAGTGATGGAGCGTGTGGCTGAGATCGTCCCCATCGACTGCCTCAGCATCCATGAGGACATGGCGGGAAAGTCCGGCCCTCTGTTCGGCCCGGCGCAGATTGAAGCGTTTTTGCAGCCGTACTATCAAAAAATATGGAATTGCGCGCGGACCCACGGAGCAAAGATCTTCTCCCAGGACAGTGATGGAAACATGAACCCCGTGATCGACGCGATCCTCGCCTGCGGTGTGACGTGCCTGTATCCCTGCGAACCGGCGGCGGGAATGGATATGATGGAGCTGCGAAAAAAGTACGGCGCCAGGCTGGCCTTTAAAGGCGGCATTGACAAATTTGTACTGCGCGGCGATTTCCAAGCCATCCGCGCGGAGCTGGAATACAAGATGTCCGGTCCTCTGATGGGCGGCGGCACAGTGTTTGCCATTGACCACCGTATCCCAAACGGAGTGCCGCTTGCCAACTACCGCTATTATGTTGAGACCGGGCGCAGGCTGCTGGGCCTCCCGCCCGCGAGGGAAGAGGGCTGGGCGCGCATGGCCTTCTGACGGATATCCGCTAAAAGCCGGGCCGGAGATATTTCCGGCCCGGCTTTTCCGTGCAGAAAGAAGATACCTTTTTCTGCATGAAGGCGTCTTTTGCATAGGCTTTTAAGGTAGTATACTGGGCATAGCAAGGATACAGACCACAAAAAAGGAGAAATCGGACGATGACGGTTTTGGAAAAAATCGCCGCGCTGCGTGCGGCTATGGAAGCGGAAGGAGCAGACGGCGTATATGTGCCGTCCAGCGACCCGCATATGACGGAATATCTGCCGGCCCGCTGGCGCTGCCGTGCGTGGCTGTCGGGCTTTACAGGTTCGGCGGGAACGCTGTGTGTGACACGGGAAGCCGCCGCGTTGTGGACGGACGGACGCTATTTCATCCAGGCGGAGCGGCAGCTGGAGGGCAGCGGAATCACGCTGATGCGCATGGCCCAGCCCGGCGTGCCCACCGCGGAGGAATGGCTGGCGGACAGGATGCCCGCCGGCGGAACGCTGGCACTGGACGGTGCCTGCACCAGTGTGTCCGTGGTGGAATCGCTGGAAAAAGCGCTGGCGGAAAAAAGAGCTGTCCTGCGTGACCACGATTTTGTTTCCGCACTTTGGCAGGAGGGGCGGCCGCCCATACCTGCGACAGAAGCATGGCTGCTGGAGCCGTCGCGCGCGGGACTTTCCGCCGGGGAAAAGCTGCATATCCTGCGGGAGAGGCTTGCCCGGCAGAACGCAAACGCCATGCTGGTGTGCCGGTTGGATAGTGTGGCATGGCTATTGAACCTGCGTGCGGACGATGTGGAGTACAACCCGTTTGCGCTCGCTTACTGCCTGGTGGAGCCGAAGGGGGCGCATCTGTTCATTGACACGAGCCGCGTGCCCGCCGGGGTACAGACAGTGCTGGAGGCGCAGGGAGTAACGCTGCATCCGTATGGGGATATACGGGACTTTCTGGCTGCGGCGGAAACGCCGATGGCGCTTTTGTATGAGCCTGCGGGTACGAGCTGGACCCTCCTGCGGGCGCTGCGCCAAAACCGGGCCGTGACGCTCTCGGCGGGTAAAGACCCCATTCAGCTGCTCAAAGCCGTAAAGGATGAAACAGAGATAGCCGGCCAAAAAGAGGCGCACCGCAGGGACGGCGCGGCGATGGTTCGGTTCGAGATGGAGCTGCGCCGCCGCGTGGAAACAGGGGAAGGCTGGACGGAATTTGCAGCATCCAACTATTTGACGAGCCTGAGAATGGCGCAGAAGGACTGCCTGGGCGCAAGCTTTGAAACCATCGCGGCCTATGGGGCAAACGCGGCTATGATGCACTATGCCCCCATGGAGGATACCTGCGCGGAGCTGGAGCCGCGCGGGTTCCTGCTGGTGGACAGCGGCGGGCAATACCGGGACGGCACCACGGACATCACGCGTACCTATGCGCTGGGCCCGCTGACGGACGAGGAGCGGGAGGCGTATACGCTTGTGCTCAAGTGTCACATTGCCGCCGCGCGCGCGGTGTTCAAAGCGGGAAGCGCGGGCATGCATATCGACATTCTGGCGCGGGAAACACTCTGGAGGCGCGGCCTGGATTACCGCTGCGGTACGGGCCACGGCGTGGGATTTGTGGGGGTTATCCACGAGGGCCCGCAGGGCCTTTCCGCAAAAAATGACACGCCGTTTGAACCGGGCATGACCGTCACCGATGAGCCGGGCATCTACGAAGAAGGCAAACTCGGTGTACGCATTGAAAACGAACTGCTGTGCGTGCCGGTATGTGAAACAGAATATGGAGCGTTTTATGGCTTTGAACCCTTCACCTACTGTCCCATTGACACGCGCCCTCTGAAGCTGGAGCTGATGACCAGGGAAGAGCTGGAATGGCTGGACCGTTATCATGCGGCTGTGCTTCGGGAACTGGGCGCATATCTCAATAAAGAGGAAGGTGCATGGCTGGAAAAGGCGTGCGCGCCGGTGGCACGATGAATGTGTGTATTGCCGTTTTGCTGTGTTTTGCGCTGCTTGGAGCGCTGGATGAAGGAAGCGGAGGCAGGCTGGGGTGGCGGAAGCGTTTCGTCAGGGCCTTTCGTCCATGGGTTCGCTGTGCTTTTCTATGACAGGCATTTACTGCATAGCCGTCACGGCATTGCCCGGCGTAGCAGAGAAAGCTGGAGAGGCACCGCTCCCTTTTGACTCGTCTCTCTTGCCGGGAATGCTGCTCGCGCCGGATATGGGCGGATGGGCAAGCGCTGCGGCGCTGGCATCGACGCCCGAACTGGCGGTGTATGCGGGCCTTCTTGTGGCTTCCACGCTTGGGTGTCTGGTCAGCTTTGTGCTCCCGGTCTCACTGGGAACGTTGCAATACCAGCAAGCAATGGAATTTATGCAAGGGATTGTATGGGGGATCATAGCTTTGCCTGCCGGACTTGTTTTGGGGACGCTTATCCTGAAAATTGCACCGGGTATACTGCTGAAAAACTTGTGGCCCGTGATGGCGCTCTGTGCCATCCTCAGCCTTGCGCTGCGCTTTGCACCGCTCGGCTGCGCCCGAGTGCTTGGCTGGTTTGGAGCGGGAGTGCGGTGGCTGGGGGTCCTGTTGTTTTGCTGGATGACGTGGGGCCTGTTTGTACCGGAACGGTCCGTAATGCCGCCTGACGTAGTGGAGGAAGTGCTGGTAATCATTCTGAAGATCACCATTATCGTATGTGGTTCTCTGGTAGCTGGCAGGCTGGTACTGGCAAAGTGCAGCCGGTGGCTGGAGTGGGCCGCATCCAGGCTGGGCGTCAATGAATATGCTGTTTTGGGGCTTTTGACAAGCCTTGTCTCAAGTGTTTCCATGCTGCCGCTGTATCCCCGGATGGATGCCAGAGGGAGAATGATAAAGGCTGCGTTTACGGTATCCGGGGCATTTGTATTGGGCGGGCAAATGGCCTTTGCGGCTGGCGTTGCAGACGGACGCGCCGTTGCAGCATATTTTGCAACAAAGCTGGCCGGCGGTTTATTGGCTTTGATATTGGTGTTTTGCTTTGCGAAAAATACGGAAGCAGTATACACAACAGATATATCCGTAACGCAGGGTCAAAAATAATACAGGAGTTGACTTTTGCGGGTGGCTGCGCCGAGAGAAAATACAAAAAATATTCCGAATATTGTTTTTCGGCAGGCGGCTGTATCACAAGATTTGTTGAATTTCTTCAAAACTCCTACTGTTAAAATCAAGAGCTTGCTCCACGTTTTGCCCGTACCTTGAGAAATGCGGTATCCATACTGTTTGGTGAGTTTCATTACAGGCCGGCCTGTGTGGGATTCGTCCAAACAGTATCCGCCCGTACCCGAACAAGAATCGGAGGCTGCTGAAAGGAGAAGGCGGCTGCATACTCAAACGCATATGCAGCGGCAGGACAAGCTGCTTGAGCGGTAACAACAGTGACACACTTGATGGTACTTCCTGAAGTGATGGCGAAAATACCGTTGTCATCCTTACGGTCAAAAGATTTGTCCAATGCTTTGCGCCAAAAGCTGGAGAGAGGAAGCAATCCTTTCCGGCATCGAAAATATTTTACAGCGTCGCTTTGGCACAAATGCGGCGAAGTCGGATACCGCTGGGGATACCACGCGCGCAGGAAAGAGGCTGTCAGAAGCGTGGTTTCCATCCTGACAAAACTTAAAAGGTCTTAAACACAGTCATAACTTTGCAAAATGAAAAACAGCCCTCGGAAAATTATTCCCGAGGGCTGTTTTGGTGCGCCCGGCTGGAACCGAATCGGCGGCTTTCCGGGTCTGAGAGCTGTGACAAAGGGTTTTAAATGGTAATAATCGTGCTATTTTGGGTTGGGATACACTTAATTGTAAAGGGCGGTGAAAAGCCCGGGGAGATGGAGGCCAGCAGGTTCCGCGAATTTTTTGTATATCAGTAGTCAGATAGTGGTCGGGAGAGCGTGGACTGCGATGATCTTGCTCCGCGGAAATCAAAACTTGCACAGCAGAAGTTGGATGCGATGATGGGCCATAGAGAGAAAAACAGTTCTCGGAACATTTCGATATTTGCTTTACGGCGGCAGGGCTTAATGCGCCTGCCCGGTGAACAGAAAATCGGCCCAAAAGGCAGAGCAGATATACGATGCGCCTCAGCCTTTCACCGAACTCACCGCAAAAACGGAAGATGGCGTGATCCGTCTAAAACGGGTCACACCATCTTCCTTTTAAATTTCTGTCTTATTAATACATAATGTTTCTTGAACCGTCGAAGAGACTGAAAATCCATATATCCAGATGGTGCAGGTTCAATATAGCAAGCTCAGCGATGACTCGGATTCTGTGGATTACTGCTCACCGTCATGGTCATGGGCAACGTCTGCGTCGTCAGCAGCCTCACACGCCATTCTATCACAAAGAAGCATGGTGCCCAGCTCTTGTGCAATGAGACTTATGTCAGTGCCAGCGGCATGGCTCAATAAGGCCCGGATATCTCCTAAGAAAGGGAGCAGTCACAGAAATATTGTGCAGCAATAAAAACATCTGTCTGACGCTTGGCCACGTGGGAAAGCAGCGCGAAACAGGTCTCTTTATAGCTGAGGCATCTCAGCCACCGTGCCAGTCCTGCGCGATTTTTCCGCACGGAACACAGCCAGATGGCCATTGAGGGAATCGTTGATGTTCGTGCAGGAGATGGACGGCTGTTCGCCCTGCAGCACGCGCACAAAGTCCTCCACCAGCCGCAGGTCTCCGCCGCCGTGGGAGCCTGTCATGCCGCTTTTGTCTCCGCCGATGGCAAGGTCCACCACTTCCTCGCGCCAGCCGCTCTCGCTGGCCGTGTCGATGGTGCGCACCGTAAACACCGAATCGTCGAACACGCCTTTGATCTCGCCCTTTGTGCCGATGATGTGCAGGTTGCGCTCCGCCTTGGCCGTGCCGCCGATCATGTTCAGCGTGGCTGTTGCGCCGTCCGCGAAATTGATGGCCACCGACTGGTGGTCCACCACTGTGTGCTCGCAGTCCCACACGCAGCGGCCGTGGATGTTATCCGTTTTCAGCGACTGGATCTTGTCCTCGATGGTGGGCTTTTCCAGATGCTCCAGGCAGTCCCACACATAAAAGCTCCAGCGGTCCGGATGGTCGATGTAATGCTTTTTGGCCGAGTACAGGCAGTTTTCCTCGATGCCGCAGTCCACCAGGCACCGCTTGCCCGCGCCTGCGGGCTTCTTGGCCGGGTCGAACTGAAAGTCGCTGCCGAAGCTGGCGACCTGCCGGGGCGCGACGCCGCTTTTCAGCCACATGATGAGATCCATGTCGTGGCAGCATTTGGCCAGCAGCATGGGCGCGCCGCACTTTTCCTCGTTGCCCCATTTGCCGCGCACAAAAGACACCGCCAGGTGATGATAGCTGACGTGCTCGGTGGCCTGGATGTTGATGATATCGCCGATCTCCCCGGCCAGCAGGCGCTCCTTCACGGCCACATAGAACGGCGCGTAGCGCAGTACGTGGCAGATCATCACCCTGCGGCCGGTCTCGCCGGCGACGCGCTGCAGCTCCCACATCTCGTCCTCATTGACGGCGAAGGGCTTTTCCAGAAGCATGTCGTAGCCCCGGCGCAGCAGCGGGACGGCGGTTTTTACATGCTGGGTATCCATGGTGCCGTTGATGACGGCATCGGCCAGCCTGGGGCGCTCCGCCAGCGCCTCGGCGCTTTCAAAGCACATATCCTCTCCAAACCCGTGCATCTCCGCCGTTTTTCTGCGGCGGATGGGGTCCGGGTCGGCCACGCCGACGATTTTGAATTTCTCCGGGTTCTGCAGGGCGTACAAGCTGTACAGAAGCGCACGATGCCCCGCGCCAACGATGATCGCTGTGATTTGTTTTGCCATTACGGACAGATCCTTTCCTGATTGATGTGATGAAAAATAAAGAGGGCAGAGCGGAACCGAACGCCGCCCGTATACAAATCCAGCATAGCGCCGCCGCCGCCGGGCAGTCAAGGGAGAAAAGCCTGAAATTGTTTTCCGGACCCTGACGGAAGGAAGAAAAATCAAATCTTTGTATAAAATGTATGTGAATCATGCTTGATTTTTGGGATAAAAATTGGGCAAAACACACAAAAAGCTATTGATTTTGGAGTTTCTGCCGTGGTATCCTCGTAAGCAGTTGGCTGCTCCGCCATCCGGCGGGCATGCGGCTGCAGGCAGGAGGCGTACAGCGTACGGGTAAGCCGTCCGGCCTGAAAAGAGTACCCTATACCGTGTTTTCATTACATATGGAGGAAAGCAACATGAAAAAGATGAAACGCATTATCAGTGCAGCCCTCACCCTGGCGCTGGCTGCCGGGATGCTTGCAGGCTGCGCCGGCTCTTCGTCCGGAACACCTGCGGCTTCGTCCGCCGGCGGCGCCTCCGCCGGCTCGTCTTCCGCGGAGCGCGAACGCATCACAGTCCGCGTATTCCGCAGCAAGGCCTCCCATGAGGTGGCCATGGACCAGATGGACGTATTCAAGGTGATGGGTGAGATGTTCAACATCGACTTTGAATTTGACAATCCCCCGCAGGAAAATTACACCGAACGCCTGAACCTTGTGATGATGGAAACGGAACTGCCCGACGTCATCATGGAGATCCCGGTGACGGATGTGCTGAAATACGGCGAAACGGGCGTGATCCTGCCGCTGAATGATTACATTGAAAACAGCATGCCGAACCTGAAAGCGGAAATGGACAAGCGCGACGGCGTGGAGAAAGCCCTCACCTACTCTGACGGCAACATTTACAATCTTCCCATGCTGGATGAGACGCCCTCGGGCAACATCCCGTATATCGTCCGCACCGACTGGCTGGACCAGCTTGGACTGGAACGCCCCGTAACCATCGAGGACTGGGAAAACTACTGGTCGCTCGTCAAGACCACCGACCTGAACGGCAACGGAAAAAATGATGAGATCCCCTTCAGCGCCTATGAAATTGAGCGTCTGCGCAATTTCTGCACGGCCTGGGGCGTACTGGACGATTTCTACACCGACCCCACCGACGGCGGCAAGGTGCACTACGGCCCCATCGAGGACAAATACAAGGAAGCCCTGGTTTGGATGAACGACATGTGGAACAAGGGCTACATTGACCAGGAGATCATCACCACAGATTACTCGGCCTTCAGCGCGAAGCTGGCGCAGAACATCGTCGGCTCCTTCGCGGGCCCGCTCGGCGGCATGCTGGCCGCCCAGAACGCCACGATGGCGGAATCCGTGCCCGGCTTCCACGTCGCCGCCACCGAGCCGCCGAAAGGCGAGGCCGGCGTACAGATCCACACCAACATCGACCTTGTCCCCCGCGCCGTTGTGGGCGCCACCATCACCTCCACCTGCAAAAATGTAGACCGCGTTGTGGAATGGCTGGACTATATGTACAGCGCCGAGGGCCAGATGCTGCTGAACATGGGCATTGAGGGCACGCATTACACCATGCAGGACGGCGAACCCATCTTTACCGATTATATCCTGAACAACCCGGACGGTCTTTCCCCGAAACAGGCGGTGGGGACGTTCACCATCGCGCAGGGAACCATGCCCTCTGTGCTGTGCTTCAGCGAGACCAGCCAGCTGGACGATGCTGCCGTGCTGGAGGCCAAGGAGAACTGCATCATCCCGTTCCTGGAGGAATCCAACAAATATGTGATTCCCGGCACGCTTTCGTTCTCATCTGAGAAAGACGCCGAGCGCCGTGCCGCCATGGCGGATATCGAGACCTATGTGGACGAGATGGTCATGAAATTCATCACCGGCCGCGAACCCATCGAAAATTGGGATACCTATGTGGCAAAAGTGAAGGAAATGGGCATTGAGAACGTCATTGGCATCTACCAGGAAGCCCTGGACGCCTGGAACAGCTGAAACAGAACCGGGAAGCCCGCCGCGCGCCTGATGTCCGGGTGCGCGGCGTTCTCCGGCGAACACCGTATGACGGGCGGCGGGCCTGCGAGCCCCGGCCCTATTTTGGAAGGAGGACACATTTATGAAAACCGCCGTGGCCTCCAGACAGGCGAGACCCTCCCGCACCGATAAAAACGGCAGACTGAGCCATGCGGGCAAGAAGATCTGGCGCAGCAGGTATTTGTATCTGCTGCTGCTGCCCACGTTTGTCTGGTATATCGTTTTCATGTATGCGCCGCTGTACGGCGCTCAGATCGCGTTTCGTGATTTCATGCCCGCCCTCGGCATCACCGGAGGGAAATGGGTAGGCTTCAAATACTTTATCCAGTTCTTCAAATCGGAATATTTTGTACGCTTGATGAAGAACACGCTGGGCATCAGCGTGTATTCCATCGTGGTGGGCTTCCCCATTCCGGTCATCCTTGCACTGCTGATGAACGAGGTGCGCAGCAAGTATTTCAAAAAAGGCGTACAGACCATCGTCTATATGCCGCATTTCATTTCCGCCGTCGTTGTGGTGAGCCTCATCAATGCAATGCTGTCGCCCAGCAACGGCCTGTTCAACCAGATCATCCAAATGTTCGGCGGGGATCCCGTCCATTTCATGGCCGAGCCGAAATACTTTAAGACGGTGTATGTGCTTTCGGATATCTGGCAGACAGCGGGCTACGGCTCTATCGTCTATCTGGCCGCGCTCACCAGCATCGACCCCTCGCTGTATGAGGCGGCGACGGTGGACGGCGCGTCCAAATGGAAAAAGCTGCTGCACATCACCCTGCCCTGCATCCTGCCAACGATTATGACGATGCTCATCCTGCGTATGGGCAGCATCTTCACCGTGGGCTACGAGAAGATCATGCTGATGTACAACCCCGCCACGTATGAGACGGCGGACGTCATTTCCACCTATGTATACCGGCGCGCGTTCGAGGGCGGCGAATACAGTTTCTCGGCGGCGGTGGGCCTGTTCAACTCCGTCATCAACTTCATCGTCATCATCGTGTTCAATAAGATCAGCAAACGGGTAAGCGAGGTGAGCCTCTGGTAATGGAACGGACAAAACAAAGGACAAAAATCAAAGAGAGTACGGGGGAGCGCATTTTTACCGGAGTGATCTATGCGATCCTGATCCTGTTCTGCGCTATTATCGTTTTCCCCCTGCTGCATATCGTCAGCGGTTCTTTCAGCGACCCCATGGCCCTGCTGCGCGGCGAGGTATCGTTCTGGCCCAAGGGCTTTACGTTTTCCATGTACGAAAAGGTATTCAAGGACGCCAGCATCTGGCAGGGCTATGGAAATACCATTGTATATACCGTGCTGGGCACCTGTATCAGCGTGGTGCTCACCGCCTTTGCGGCGTATCCGCTTTCCCGCAAGGATTTTTACGGCCGCAATCTGTTCATGGGTGTGTTCGTGTTCACGATGTTTTTCACCGGCGGCATGATCCCCACGTTTCTCATCGTACAGCGGCTGCACCTGCTCAATACGATGTGGGCGCTGATTCTGCCAACGGCTGTCAGCACGTACAATCTCATCATCATGCGCACGTTTTTTGAATCCACCATTCCCTTCGAGCTGGTGGAATCCGCCTCGCTGGACGGCTGCAACGACCTTGTCATCTTTTTCCGCATCGTGCTGCCGCTTTCCGGCCCCATTCTTGCGGTCATGGTGCTGTTCTACGGTGTGGCGCAGTGGAACTCCTGGTTTCCGGCGCTGTTGTACATCAGCGACCGCGGCCTGTATCCCCTGCAGATGGTGCTGCGTGAAGTACTCATCCAGAGCGACATCAGCAATATGGCGGGTTCCTCGGGTGATGTGGAGATCATCGGCGACGGCCTGAAATATGCCACCATGGTGGTGGCTACGCTGCCCATCATGTGCCTGTATCCGTTCCTGCAGAAATACTTTGTAAAGGGCGTCATGATCGGCGCTGTCAAGGGATAAGCGCGCAGGCGCCTGAGCGGTGCGCCCGCCGGAGCTCCGGCAGATGGGCGCGCCGCTTTTTTGCTATTTGGGAGGGAACAGAATGAAAACAGAATATCAGACCCACGATCTTTCTCTGCCCGCGTGGGGGCCGTATACAAAGCAGTACAGCGGTATTTCCCATATCCCGGCCGCAAACGACGGCGTCCGGTTTGACCTTGCCGTATTTCCCGGGCTGTACCGCCGCCGTGTGGATGTGCCCAACGTACGGTTTGAAAGCGGATATCACGTGTGGAAGGCCGCGCCGGACCTTTCCTGCTATACGCTGCGGCACGAGCTGGAATGGAAAGATCGCGTATACGCGGACGTTTCGTTCGCGCCGCTGGGCGAAAACGCCCGTCTGATCCGTGTGGAATGCTGCAACGGGACAGACACGCCGCAGAATCTTGTGCTGCATTATATGGCCAGCGCGCATGACCCCGTGCCCTCTTACCGCAGGTTTGCGCTGACGGGCGCGGAAGTGCGCCTGCCGGAGCACGCGGCTTTTGTGCTGGCCAAAGACTATGACGACCTGCGCTTTGCCGTGCCGCGTCCCACGGACGGGCTGGGATGGGACGGCATGCGCCGCGCCGAGGAGCCGGTGGAGGGCTTTGCGGGCGGATACGGCGTGGGGCTTGGATTCGGCTGTGCAGCCGGGTACGGGCCGTTCGGCCAGCCGCTGCCAAGCGGCGCGGGAGACGCTGTAACCTATACGTTCACGCTGGAGCAGCCGCTGCAGAGGCCCTGTCTGTGTGTGCGCTATATCAACGCAGACAGCGCAGCCTCGGGATATAGGCTTTCCTCGGGTGATGTGCTGGAGCTGCCGCCCGTGCCGCAGCCGGAGGTAGCGCGCATTTGCCTGTCCCGGCCGCTGGCGGCAGGCGCGCACACGCTGACGCTGACGGCCGCAGGCACAGGCGGCGCCAAGCTGGATTGTTTTGCGCTGTGCGAAGCGGCGGACAGCGGAGCGTTCTGCGTCACGCCGCGGGGGAGCGGCGCATGTCCGGAAATGGAATTGTACGAAAAAGAGGGCTTCCTCACCCTGAAATATCCCCACATCCGCGAGTGCTATGGCGTATTGTGGGACTATGAAAGCGTGCAGGTTCGGCAGATCGAAAACAGCGAGCTGGATGTTTTTCTGCGCGAAACGGTACACGACCATGTTTCCTCCACGCTGCACGGAGATGGAAAAGGACATTTCACCAACGTGTTTCTGCGCCCCATCCCGCTGGCGGCGGGACAGTCGAAACGGGTCTACGGCGCTGTCTGCAGCGCGGGCACGCCGGAGGAAGCGGCTGCGCTGTGCCGGGAGCTGCGGGCGCGGCGCGAGAGCTTTGAGGCTGTGTGGCAGGCCGCGTCACCGGCGCTGGAGCCGGCGCCCATGCTGCCCGCGGGCGAGCCCTTTGCCCTCGGCGGGCAGCTGATGCGGGCGGTGCTGTGCACCAATGTGGTATATCCCGTTTACACCCGGGGACAGTACATCCGTCACAATACCCCCGGACGCTGGTGGGACAGCCTGTACACCTGGGATTCGGGCTTCATCGGCATGGGGCTTGCACAGTTTTCCGCCCGGCGCGGGTTCGACTGTCTGAACGCCTACCTCACGCCGCCGGGCGACGACGAGGCCGCGTTCATCCACCACGGCTCGCTGGTGCCTGCGCAGTTTTACCTGTTTGCCGAGCTGCTGAACAGAACGCAGAGCCGGGCACTGGCCGAATATTGTTACCCGCGCCTGATGCAATACTATGCATTTTTTACCGGGCAGGCGGGAGGCTCCACCACGGCGGACCTGCAAAGCGGTCTGCTGCGCCCGTGGGACTACTTCTACAATTCCGGCGGCTGGGACGATTATCCGCCCCAAAAGGCCGTCCATGAGCAGCGGCTGGAAAAGCGCTGCACGCCTGTGGTCACAACAGCGCACGCGGTACGGTGCGCCCGCATCCTGGCCTATACTGCGCACCTGCTCGCCCACGGGGAGGACGCAGACCGGCTGGAAAAGGATGCGGAGCGTTTCACCCGGGCGCTTCAGGAGCACGCGTGGGACGAGGGCGCCGGATACTTCGGGTATGTGCTGCACGATGAACAGGGAAGGGCTGCCGGCTTTTTGCGGGACGCTTCCGGCGTGAACCATAACATGGGGCTGGGCGGCGCATCACCTCTGTTTGCCGGCGCGTGCACTGTGGAGCAGGCCGAAGGCCTGTGGGAAAAGCTGGCGAGCGAAGAGCATTTGTGGAGCGCCTGCGGCCTTTCCACAGTGGACCGGTCCGCCCCCTATTACCGCAGGGACGGATACTGGAACGGCGCGGTGTGGATGCCATACCAGTGGATGTTCTTCAAAGCGGCGCTGGATGCGGGCAAAACCGGCTTCGCGTTCCGTATCGCGGATACGGCCCTGCGGCTGTGGCAGGATGAATGCGCGGCGTCCTACCATTGCTTCGAGCATTTTATGATCGAGAGCCGCCGGGGCGCGGGCTGGCACCAGTTTGGCGGCCTTTCCGCGCCCGTGGCACAGTGGTTTGCGGCCTACTACGTACCCGGAACGCTTACAACCGGCTTCGACGTCTTTGTACAGTGCGCGCGTTGGCTGCCCGGAAACGCGGGGCTGGAGGCGGAGCTTTATTGTACGCGGCCCGGGCGTACTGCAGTTCTGGCGGCGCTTGCACCGGGTAAAATGCGCATTTCCTGCCGTTTGGGCGTGGCGGCGGAACAGCGCCACGCAGGCCTGTGGGAGATCACGCTGGACGTGGAGCAGCCGGGCCCGGTGATACTCAACCTGCTGCCGGAGGGGAGCTGCGCCGAATGATACGCCTGGAATGGAAGGACTGCCGCCTTACGGCGGAGGGCACGCAGGTCGTGCTGGAAAATGCCGCGCTGCGCACATGCTGGAGGCTTGAGCCGGAGGGCTTGGCGCTGGCCTGCGTGGAAAACCGCCTTACGGGCTTTTGTTGGCAGAGTGCGGACGGTGCGGCACTGGCTCCGGCCTGCATGGCCCCGCCGGACGGGGAATCGGAATGGGAGGCCCGGCCGCAGGCGGCAGGCCTGTGTGCTGAGCACTGGTCCGTGCGCTGCACCTGGAGGCAGGGCGCGCACAGTGTGAGCCGGTGTTTTTTGCTGTATCCGCAAACGCCGTTCCTCACGATATGGGCCGAATGGGAGGCTCCTCCGGAAGGGGTGTTTGCCGCTGTTCGGCAGACAGTTCCCGGCGCGACAGGTGTAGAGCGGGACAGCGCGCGTGCGGCGGCGCACAGCGTGCCCGGGGATGTTATGGCTGCCGTGCCGCTGCCACGCGGTCATCTGCGGTGGCGGTGCATACGCCTTGCGGACCAGACGGATGTGCATGACACTCTTGTGTGGGAGCAGGGCGCGCCGGTCTATCCCGCAGAGCGTGTAGAGGCGTCCGGAAGTTTCTTTACCGTGGAAGACACGCGGACGGGAGAAACACTGCTTGCGGCCCGCCATGCGCCCATAACGCCGGCGCCCGGCCCGCAGTTTCTTCTGGCGGAGAACTGCTTGTGTGTACTGCAAAACGGTTGTGCAGGCGCGCCGCCCGCCGGAACAGTGGGATGTACGTGTGTATTGGGCACCGCGCCTGCAGAGCGGTTGTGGGAGCAGTACCGTGCGTTTTACCGGCTGGGCTGGCAGGCACCGTGGCAGCGGCATGCGCTGCTGCTTTCCAACACCTGGGGAGACCGGAACAGGGACGCGCGGGTGTGCGAGACGTTCGTGCTGCAGGAGATCGACCGCGCCGCAGCGCTTGGCCTGGACACGGTGCAGATCGACGACGGCTGGCAGAAGGGCACGACGGTGAATTCCGCGCGTCCGTTGGGGGGCGTGTGGGAGGGCTATTACGCGGCGGATGCGGACTTCTGGACGCCGCATCCGGAACGGTTTCCCCGCGGGCTGTACCCAGTGGCGGAGCATGCCGCCGCGTGTGGCGTAGCGCTGGGCTTGTGGTTCTCTCCGGATTCCTCCGGAGAATTTGCAAACTGGCGGCGGGACGCGGAAACGTTGCTGCGGCTGTGGAGGACCTATGGAGTGGCGGTATTCAAGCTGGACGGCGTCAAGCTGCGCACGCCGGCGGCGCGCGCGAAATACCTTTCCCTGCTGGAAATGGTTACAGCACAAAGTGGGAGGTGCGTGATGCTTCAGCAGGACATCACCGCCGAGCAGCGTATGGGATATCTGGCTGCGCGGGAATACGGCACGCTGTTTGTGGAAAATCGCTACACGGATTTCGGCAATTATTATCCCCATCGTACGCTGCGCAATCTGTGGATGCTTGCCCGGTATGTCCCGGCCCAGCGGATGCTGTTCGAGCTGCTGAACCCGGCGCGCAACACAGAGCGGTATCGGGCCGACCCCCTTGCGCCCGGACGGTATACGGCAGACTATCTGTTTGCGTCCGTTATGGCCGCGCAGCCGCTGCTCTGGATGGAGCTCTCCGGGCTGGGGCGGCAGGACGCGGCGCGCCTGCAGCAGATCATCGGTGTGTACCGTCTGCACCGGGAGGCGATGTGGGCGTGCGATGTGCGCCCGGTCGGGCAGGAACCGGATGGCCGCTCGTTCACAGGCTTTGCATTTACAAGTCCCTGTGGGCAGAAGGGATATCTCCTGCTGTTCCGTGAAAATGTGCCGGAAAGCGCCTTCACCTTTACGCGGATGCCGCAGAAGGCCCGGCTGCGCCTGCTGTGTGCAAACGGCCCGGTTGGGCAGGGATACACGCCCGCAGGCGACCTGTGCCTGCGTTTTGCAGCCCCGCGCACCTATGCGTTTTATCAGTGGCAGACATAAAGCGCCGGCCAAAGAGGCGCACAAAAAACGGCAGGGCATGCACGCCCTGCCGTTTTTGGCAGAAAGAGAGGAACCGGTCAGCCTGCGTTGTCCCCGCGGCGCACCGCCGAGGGCGAAATGCCGAACCTGCGGCGGAAAGCCTTATAAAACGTGTTTTGCGTGGAAAAACCGCATTGTACGGAAATTTCGGTTATACCCAGCTCAGAGCCGCGCAGAAGCTCCATTGCACGGGAGAGCCGCAATTCCTCCACATACTCGGTAAAGCTCTTGCCTGTCTGGTCCTTCAAAAACTGTGTGACGTATTTTTTTGAGATATGGAACTGTTCGGCAGCCATGGCGATGTTGAGGTCCGGCCGGGTGTACTGTTCGTTCAGCCAGGCGAGAACGCGCCGCTGAAGAGCTTCGTTGTGGCTGCGCTTGAGGGAATCGACATGGCTGCATATCTCAAAGCAGCAGTCGCGCAGGTTCTGCACCTGCCGCCTGGCGGACTGCCGGTTATCATAAGAGCAAAGATAGGCGATGTCTTCGCACTCCACCTTTTGCGCCGCGGCGATCAGCACACCGCGCACGCTGAAGAATGCCTGCTGAAAGTTCTGCGGCGAAAGATCGTCCACATGGAACAGTTCGCCGATGAGAGACTGCGCTTCCTGTGCGCGGCCGGATAAAAGGTATTCATTCAGCCGTTCCAGACTGGTGATATCGGTTGTCGTTACACGGACAAGGCTTTCGCCGCTCAGATAGCATACCTTTTGTGTGCGGTCGGAATAAGCGGCCATGTTGCGCGCCTGCCAATATACAGAGGAAAGCTGTTCCAGCCGCGTAAAACGTCCGCTGAGAATCAGCGGTTCCGTCATTTCCAAAAGGCCGTGCAGAGCCTCGGTCTGCCGGCACATCTGTACTTGCTCGGCTTCGGTACCTTTGTCCAGCGTCAGAACAACGAGTACGCTGCCCTCGGTGGTGTTGTAAACGAACTGCGTGCGCCCGTAGCTCTGGCGCACCTGCTCCGCAATCATCATCAAGCGCAGCTCCTCGCCCACGTGCGTCTCTGTCTGCCGCTCCTGCGCGGGGATCAAAAGAAGATAGTTGTAGTCCGTCAGATGCATCTGTTCGCACATTTTTTTCTGTTCTTCGGCCGTGCCCGCTGCGCCGGTCTTTAAAAATGCTTCTACGCGGCTATGGTCCAGCTCGCCGCGGGCGCGTTCCAGTTCAGCCGAAAGCTGGCTGTGGTTGCGCAGCTTCTGGACGAGCAGATCGTTGAACAGACGGGTGTTCGCCGTTTCGGCATCATCCAGCGTGTCCAGTATGGGCTTGAGCTGGCGCAGCTCCCACAGCGTCATTGCGGAACTGAGCAAAAAGCAGCCCAGCAGCCCCGCACCGATGTAAAACCATATGGCGCGGTTGACGGCGCGCAGGTTTTCGGCGTAAACGGAATAGGGCAGGCCAATCACGGCGCTGGCGCCAAGGCTGGGGATGCTACGGGAAACAAACAGATACTTCTGCCCATCATACCATTCGATTCCCGTTTCATTTCCGGAGAAGGAGAGGGCGGCCCCGTTGCAGCGGTACTGGCTCAGCAACGTGCCGTCGTCCCGCACGAGATAAAACAAGCCGTCATTGCGCCATTTTTCCGTGGGCAGAAACAGGTTGGACAGAGTGCGTTCCCGAATCAGTATATTGCAGGCACCGCGGAATTGTCCGCCGGAGTTGATGAACGGCTGCGTGATCGTCAGATAGGAATCCGGATAATTCGTGCGGTTCAGCACAACGCTCTGTGCGGGCAGGTAAAGCGTCTCACGCGCGTCCTGCCATGCGGCCCAGGTGTCCTGGGGGACATCGCGGTACTCCAGCGCGCCCGGATAAAAGCTCTCATATCCGGAAAAAACGCGATAAGGGTCGATCACAAAATGGTTGCGCGCAAAGGTGACGTAGCTGTAAGCGGTGTAAGACATGCTGTAAGTAAGATCCTGAAGCAGTGTGGAAGCGTTGAAAGACGTCATGTAGTCGCCCATCAGCGAATCGTCATCGCTCACGGCCAGCAGTTTGTAGGAATCGTCGTTGAACAGCTTGTTCGTGGTAAACCGCAGGTCGCTGAGATATCCTTCAAAGGTGCTCACGGCAGTGGCGAGCTGTTCGGCGGCGTCGGTGAGCTGCGCTTTTTCAGTCTGCTGGTGCATCAGGCCGTATAAGGGAAAAAGAATGACGCAGAACACGAGAGGTACGACCAGATAACGTGTCAGGCGGCCGAGCCAGATGCGGATGATCCATTTGCTGCGCATGCGCTTCTCCCCCATATACAGTTGTCCGGGGTTGGTTTCCCGGGCGTTCTTGATAAACTAATTATATCATTATCCGGCAGAGAAAACAAAAGTACATCTGAAAAATGGCTTTGGAATCACAAGAAAAATCCACAATGCTTTTTACAAAATGGAGAGCGCCGCTGTTTTTCAGATGCCCGCAGCAAAAATTTCACCCGGCGGAAGCCGGGCGAGGTGATAAAGATGCAGCAAAACAGCTTTTGGAAAGCCTTTATGGTTGTTTTTTGCTTCCGTACCCGGAGCCTATGAGCCGCCATGTTCCAAATAGGCGACAACAGTGCGCTGCAGGCGGGTTTGTTTTGGCAGCGCAGCGGGAGCTGTTTCCATTGAATGGTCACAAATAGAAGGATTGGTTTTCGGGGCCTGCCTCGTATATCTCATAGTCGTTTCCAAATCAGAGAATTCCGGAGTCCTCCGGCAGGAATGCGTCCAGCGCGGGCCAGAGAAGCCCGGTGCTGCACAACACGGCCAAGGGCTTACCGTTCTCATACAAAGACGAAGCGTGCAGAGCAAAGAAGCGCTCTGCCTGTTCGTAGGAATCGCGCAGCGCATGATCTGAAAGGTGGGCAACCGAGAGAATGTATACGGACAGAGCAGGGCAGTGTGCTGCAATGCCGGGCGGAAGCGGTTCGCTTGAATCGACCGGGACGGTATTCAAACTCCAATGTACCGACCCGGAACAACCGGCAGGAAAGATGCCGCCAGCCCCAAAAGGCACGGTCAAATATGAACTGGCCGGAACGGGCTTTAGCCTCCAGCAAAAAGCGGAAAAGCAGCCCATAGTATCGGGAAAAATCTCTTCCGAAATACCGAGTGAACGGTATTTTTCCGCATGCGGCAGGCCGAAGCCAAATACAGAGCTCGAAGATGTATGCCGTTCGGATCCTGTAAGGAAAGTGCGTGGGAGAAAGAGCAGCGTGGTGAAGGGGGGCTGGAGGAAGAGGACTATCTGTTTCGGCAGCCCGGCGGGGATTCGAGGGTGCCGGGTACATTCACATTCCGGTTCAAAAAGATTCTGCAAGAGGGCGATTTGCCGGACAATTTGAACGTGCACAGCCTGTGGCATACAAACGCCAGCATGCTCATTGCTCAGGGTGTAGATGTACGCACTGTGGCAGGCCTGTTGGGGCACGCACAGCCAAGCACGACGCTGGATATCTACAGCCACACGTTCGACAAGAACAAAAAGCTCGCACAGCAGAAGCTGGCCGAGGCGATGGGGTTATAGAGGAAAAGAAAAACAGCCCTCGGAATTCCAAGGGCTGTTTTGGTGCGCCAGACTGGACTCGAACCAGCGGCCTTCCGGGTCGGAGAACTGTGACAGACAAAGAAAAACGGCTCTATAACATCATTTTTAGGTGGGTCTGCACAAGATTTTGAACAGGTAAAAAACCTTCAAAACCTTTTGCCGAGCAGGTTTGCGGGTACTTTCGTGAGTGGTAGTCAGACAGTAGTCCGAACTGCCAAATCAGGAGAGAAAAAATGATGGATACGTTAGGAATAGCCAGCTTTATTCACGAAAAAGATACTTTCTGTAGTGCCGCAACTGCTGACGATATATAAATAAAAATTTGAAAACCACGATTTTATAAGTGGTTATTGAAGCTCACAGAGCTTTAATAAAACCCTCCAAAAGCCTTGAAAACAAGTGTCAAAAAAAGCACGGCGAATATACAAAGTATTCGCCGTGCTTTTTGTTTAACCTGCCAAAAAATCTGTCAGCGCGATTCGACACTTAGAATTGTGCGGTATTGCCTTAAAAATCGTAGTCCTGCATGGAGTGCAGAATATGCAGTTCCATGGCCACTCGGGCGCCTTGGGCTTCCCGGAACTCCATGTAATTCAAAATCATGTCGTGGTCGCTGAGGGTGTGCCGATGGACCACCTGCTTGATGTTGGTTTCGGAAAACAGGCGCACGATCTCGCTGTTGATGATGGGCACCAGCCGCACCATGAACTCGTTGTGGGTGGACAGGGCGATGCTGTTGTGAAACAGCCGGTTGATCTCCACGCAGTCCTCGCCGTTGAGCAGCTTTTCCCGCAGAATCTGGCCGTATTCCAGAATCTGGGCCAGCTCCTCGTCCGTGGCGCGCTGGGCCGCGTAATAGGCCGCCTGGGGCTCGAAAATCAGCCGGATCTCGTACAGATCCTTCAGCCGCATGCCCGTGTAGGACAGGGTGGAGAAAATGTCCGAGGAGAGGGTCTGGGTTGAGTCGGTCACATAGGTGCCCTTGCCCCGGTGCACTTCCAGAATGTTCTGGGCGGTCAGCTTCTGGATGGCCTCCCGCACCGTGGTGCGGCTGACCCCCAGCTCGGCGCACAGCTCGTTTTCCGTGGGGATTTTATCCCCCGGGGAAAAGCGCTTTTGCAGGGTGATCATCTCCAGAATTTCCGTGGCCACCCGTTCGGACAGTTTGCGGGTCACATCGGCCATTGTCACGTCACCTCACTGTGGATGTTGGTTTTATTGTAGCACGAACAAAACGAAAAAAAAAGCGGCGGCCGCAGGGGAAAAGCGGTCGCCGCAAAAAAATGGGGAGGCTCAGTCCATGATGATGCCGCCGTTGACGTCCAGAATTTCGCCGTTGATGTAGGAGACCTTGTCGTTGCACAAAAAGGCCACGGACTCGGCGATCTCCGACAGTTTGCCCAGACGGCGGGAGGGAATGGAGGGCAGAGCGTCCTTCCAGCGGTCGTTGGACAGCACCTGCTCGGACTCCACCCAGCCGGCGGCCACGGCGTTGGAGTTGATGTCGTAGTCCGCCAGCTCCAGCGCGAAGGACTTGGTCAGGCTGATGACGCCCGCCTTCGCCGCCGAGTAGATGGCCACGCCCCGGCCGGGGTTCTTGCCGTCGCAGGAAGAGATGTTCACAATGCGGCCGTAGTTGTTGGGAATCATGGATTTCTTCACAACGGCCTGGGTCATGAAGAACAGGCCCTTCAGGTTCACGTTCACCACAAAGTTGAAGTGGTCTTCGGTCACGTCCAGCACACCCAGGGCCGGATAGGCGCCCGCGTTGTTCACCAGAACGTCGATGCGGCCCATCTCGGCCACGGCTTTGTCCACCATTTCATTGACTTTCGCGCAGTCGGTGATGTCTCCGGGCAGGGCCATGGCGCGCACGCCTTGAGCGCGGATTTCCGAAAGAACCGGCGCGTCCTCGTCAATTTTCAGATCGTTTACAATCACGTCGGCCCCGTACTCGGCCAGTTTGACCGCGATGCAGCGGCCGATGCCACGGGCAGCGCCCGTGACCAGTGCGATTTTTCCTTGCAGCATTTTTTCCATAGTTACACCTGCTTTCTGTTATTCGTGCATGAGACAGTAATCCGTGGGGACCGCGCTGCGGCCGTCCCGGTCGGCAAAAGCCGCCGTCAGGTTGCCCACGCCCGCGGTCTTCACCGCCAGCAGCATGGCGTAGGGGTCCGTCACATCGATGTAATTGGCCAGATACTCCAGCGTTGCTTCCACAAAGCGCTTGCCGCGGGCCACCAGCATGTCCGCGTCCCGGTCCACCTTGGCAAAGTCGATGGTCTCGATGACCGCCGGCACGTAGGCTTCCATCTCCCGGGCGTACTCCAGCGTCCGCACCACCTGCTCGGGGGTGGTGTCCGTGGTCAGGCCCTGATTGGCCAGGGTGGTCACCGCGTGGCCCGTGCGGTACACCCGCTGACCGGCCATGTCGTACAACAGGCAGGTGGTCATGTGGGCGGTGTTCAGCTCAATGTCCGTGTGGCTGCGGCCCAGCTTGTTGGCGAAAATCATGGAGCCGGTCATGCCTTCGGGATGAATGCGGCACAGCGCCGACAGGAACACCAGCCGCTTATAGGGCGAGTGGAACATGTCGCCGAAGGAGTGGGCCAGCTTTGCGCCCAGCAGGTCCGCGATGTATTTTTCCAGAAGGGCGCAGCCCGCCAGCAGGCCCATGTCCGGAGCCTTGTCGCCGTAGCCGTCGTCCAGATTGGAGTGAATCAGCGCGCCGTCGGCCGCGTGCTCGGCCATGATGGCCATGGCCGAGGCCGTGGCCTTGGCCCGGGCGGCGGTGTCCGGGAACTGGGGGTAGTCCCAGCCGAAGAACTGAGACAGATTGCCGATGGTGGTCACGCCCGCCTTCAGCGCGCAGCTGACCGTCTCCACCGAGGCCGGGCTGCCCAGCATGTTGTCGCCCAGATGGGGCTGCATGCGGCGGGACATGCCCAGCATGTCCCAGTCGGCCTGGGATTCAAAGTACAGGGAACCGCCCTGGCGGTTTTCGGCCCGGATGTCCCGGGGCAGGGCCATGGACGGGTCAATGCTGACGCCGAACCGGTCCAGATGCAGGTTCTTCTCTTCCAGAAGCTCATCGAAACGGTCCATCTGGCGGCGGAAGTCCTCGTTGCTCTCACAGCACAGATGATAGTGGTACATGAACTGGCCCGAGGCGGCCATGGCCTTTTTGTAGGCCGGCTCACTGCGCCAGCCCGTGGCCTTCAGAAACTCCGTGCGGCCCACGGTCAGGGCCTTGGCTTCGGCTTTGGCCTCGGCCAGGAACGAGGAGTCCGGGCGGCCCAGCGCCGCCAGTTTTTCGTTCATGGTGTTCACGTTACGCGCCCTCTTTCTTATTTTTTTTGGTTGTGTAGAAAATGCCCAGGCCCGTGGCCGCCAGAATCAGCGAGAACACCGGCGTGGCAAAGCCCATGATGTAGTAGGGCAGGTATTCCAGAACCGGAATGCCCAGGGTGGCCGCGCAGTAGATGCCGCTGGTGCCCCAGGGAACCATGGGGCACACCACCGTGCCGCCGTCTTCCAGCGTGCGGGACAGAACCCGGCGGTCAATGCCCATTTCGTCGTACTTTTCGCCCAGAGCGTTGGCGGGCAGCAGCATGGCAAGATAGGGATCCGCCGCAAAGTAGCTCAGCGAGAAGGAAGAAACCAGCGTGGTGGCAATGAGCCCGAAGCGCTTGCCCGTGATGGCGCCGGCCTTCTTCATCAGCTGGTGCATGACGCCTGTGCGCTCCAAAGCGCCCGCCAGGGTCAGGCTCAGCAGCATCAGAGTGATGGTGCCGGTCATGGAGTTGAGGCCGCCGCGGGTCAGAAGCTGGTCCACAGCCGCCACGCCCGTGTCGCCCACAAAGCCCGAGTGCATGTAGCGCAGCGCGTCCGGCAGGCTTGCGCCCTGCACGGTTACGGTCAGCACCATGCCCATCATGGCCGCGATGATCATGGTGGGGATGGCCGGGAACTTTTTGATGATGAGCACCACCAGCAGCACTGGGGGAATCAGCAGAACGGGGTTCAGATTGAACGCCCCGGCCAGACCTTCGGTGATCACGTCCACCTGGCTCGCGTCGGCCGTGCCGCCGGAGTAGGAGAAGCCCACAAACAGGAAGAACACCGCGCTGACCAGCCACGCCGGGCCGGTGGTGTAAATCATGGAGCGGACGTGGTCGTACAGATCGGTCTTGGCCACGGCCGCGGCAAAGTTGGTGGAGTCGGACAGGGGGGACTGCTTGTCACCGAAGAAGGCGCCGCAGATGATGGCGCCCGCGGTGATGCCCATGGGGATGCCCAGGCCGTAGCCCACGCCCATAAACGCCACGCCGATGGTGCCGATGGTGGTCCAGGAAGAGCCCGTCATGATGGACATGATGGAGCACAGCACCAGCACCGAAATGAGGAAGAACTGGGGCGAGAAGATTTTCAGCCCGTAGTAGATGACCATGGGAACCGTGCCGCTGGAGATCCAGCTGCCCACGGTCATGCCGATGAGGCAGATGATGAGAATGGCCTCAATGGATTCGGAAATGCTCTTGATGATGGAGTCGCGCATGTCCTTCCAGGGCACGCGCAGCCACACGCCGTACAGAAGAATGATGGACGAACTGAACAGCAAAGGGATGTGGGGGTCCAGCTTGAAGCCCACGACCCCCGTCAGCAGCACGGCGATGGCCAGCGCCAGCACCAGCACCGAGGAGCCGAACGTGCCCTCGCGTTCCGTTTTGGTTTGGTTGTTCATGACACACCTCGTTTTGTCAGTACTCGATGCCCTTGCGGGCGCCTACGCCTTTGGTGTCGTAGGGATGGCGGACGCAGCGCATCTCGCTGATGTAGTCCGCCTTGTCCAGCAGCGCCTGGGGCGGCTGGCGGCCGGTCATCACCACTTCGGTGCCGGCGGGTTTCGCGTTCAAAAGGGCCAGCACGTCCTCTGCGGGAACCATGCCGGTGGTCACGGCGCTGGCAATTTCGTCCAGCACCAGCACCCCGTCCTCGGGCACAAGGCGGCGGGCCTCGGCCAGGGTCTCGGCCTGCTGGGCCGCGCACAGCGCCCGCTCGTCCTCGGTCATGTAGGGAACAAATTTGGTCACGGTGCCCTTGCGCACCACCTGCACGCCCAGGGTTTTCAGCGGGGCCAGCTCGCTGGTGTCCATGCCTTTCATAAACTGGGCGAACACCACCTTGCGGCCCGCGCCCGCGGCCCGCACGGCCAGCCCGATGGCCGCCGTGGTCTTGCCCTTTCCGTCACCGGTGTAAAAGTGAACCAGTCCTTCCATGGAAAAACGCCCCTTTCGGTCTCAGGCCCGGTATTCCTTGTCGATGGCCAGAATGTTCTTCACAAGGTCTTCGGCCTTGTTGTCGCAGTTGACGCCCAGCGCCCGCACCTGCTCGGTCACGTCCACGGGCAGATCGCTGCCGTCCATGTTCTCGTTGATGAGGCCGCCCATGATCAGCTTTGCGTCAATGTGGTTCTCTTTGAAGCCTTCCAGCACCTCTTTGGCGTAGCTGAGCGCAATGCCGTTGTAGGTGCTGACCAGCAGAATGTGGCTCTCGGTCTCCAGCATGGTGTCAATCAGCTGCGCCGGGGCCACGGTGGCGCCCATGTCGAACACGGTGGCGCCGGCCTTCTGCACAATGCTCTTGCAGATCTCTTTGCCGAACTCGTGCACGTCCGTGGTGCCCATGACCACCTTGATGCCCTTCAGCGGCTGCTCGTCGATGCCGTCCATGCCCTCGATGAGGGTTTCCTCTTTCTGGCGGATGGTCTGCACAATGCTGGTGGGACGCACGGGAATGCGGCCGCGCATGGCGTTCTTGTCCTGACGGCCCGCGCCGAAGTTCTCTTCCAGCTGAGCCGGGCCGATGGCCTTCAAAACCGCCAGCAGCTGGCCCGGATGGGTGATGTCCACCTTCATGTCGTCCAGACTGTTCAGCACGCGCTCGAAGAAGATGCGGCCGCAGATCACCAGAATGTCCGCCTCGGCCTCCACTTTCTCCCAGTTGATGAAGGAGCTGTACAGCGGCGCTTTCTCGATCATGATGTCCACCAGACGGTGCGCCTCGATGATCTCGTCCGCCGAGGGAATGCGGGTGGCCTCGGTGACGGGGATGGGGCAGATGGCGTGGCCGCTGCCGTACTTCATCTGGCCGATGGCGTCCGCCATGCTGAAGGAAGCCATGGCGCCGAAGTTCCGGGCGAAGTTGGGCCCGAAGTCAATGGTGTTGCCGTAAATCATGGAGCCGGGGGTGTTATGGGTGTTGATCTTGCCCATGGCTCGGTTGAAGATGATGCGCAGCATGGGGTCGCTGAACAGGTTGCCGAAGCAGTGGCCCAGGCCCGCGCCCATCAGATCTTCCACAATGTAGCGCTCCAGCATGGCCCAGCCCACCAGGTTGGCCAGGTCGTGGTACTGAGAGCCGAAGCCGTCGTCCAGGTTGGAGTGGACGATGGCGCCGATGTCCCGGAACCGGCCCATGAGCAGCAGGGCCTTCACCATGTCCTCGGTGCGCTGGCACTCCATCTCAATGCCCGGGTACTCAAAGGTGTAGTACTGGGACACGTTGCCGATGGTGGTCACGCCTGCTTCCAGCGCAAGGCGGGTGTTCTCCAGAGAGTTCAAAGAGCCGATCATGTGGTCGCCGAAGTGGGGCTGCACAGGCACCACCTGGCCCACGGCCTTCCACTCTTCGGGGGTGTTGAAGATCAGGCCCGTGCCCACGGGGATCTTGCTGCGCAGCTCGGCGGGCACGCCCATGGTCCAGTCCAGCGAAACGCCGAACCGGTCCACCGTGGAACCGCTCTCTTCCAGCGTCTTATAAATGTGGCGGAAGCCCTCGGCCGTGCTCTCCCAGGAGTTCCAGCCGATGTGAGAGTGCTTCATCACGCGGCCCTGCGCCGCCATTTTCTTCTTGTACTCGCCTTCGGATTTGACGCCGTGCTTTTTCATGAACAGCGTCTCGCCAATGGTCACCTGCCCGGCGATTTTGTCCACTTCGGCCTGCAGGGTTTTCATGTCCGGCAGTTCCTGTTCCTGGAACCGGCGTTTGATGTTGATGTTCGTCATGGAATCCCGTCCTTTCAGGGCAATTTTTTCAGGCTGTTTTTCATCACGGTCAGGGCCACGTCATCGTCCAGATGGCGCAGAAGGCCCGCCGCGTACAATACGTAATCCGCGTCCAGATAAAAATCCGCTTGTCGGGGCAGAAGAATGTCCGGCTCTTTCACAGGGTCCGCCAGAACCCCTTCCAAAGCGGCCCGGGGGTTGGTGCTGTTGATCAGAGGTCCGCCGGTGCCGATCACCGTGTGCACCTCGGTCAGGTTTTTGCCCAGCTGCAGCGCTGTGCAGTTGGCCGAGTGCACGTGCTCGATGTGCCCCGCGTGCCGCCGGGCCGAAACCCGCACAGCTCCCTGGGCGATGGCCTCTTCAATGCGCTGCTCGGTGTCGCTGTCCGCCAGAAAACTGGTGGTGTCCACCCGCTTTTGAATGGAGGCGGCCAGCGCTTCGGGCGCAATGCCAAGGCCCGCGGCCATTTTCTCGCACCCGATCTCCCGCAACAGGCAGATGGAAGATTCCCGCATGCCCATGTCGCCCTCCACGGTGCGCTTCTGGTAGGGTTCGGGTGCGCCCAGAACCCGCGCGCCCTCAAAGGGGACGGGCTCGGCGTAGCTGTGAATGTCGGTGGTGGCGCCGCCCACGTCCACGATCATCAACGGTCCCAGACCGGGCTGCTGCTGGGTGCCGCGGCTCAACAGAGCGCCGGCTTCCAGAACCGCCGCGGGGGTGGGCATCAGCACCTGGTCGATGCTGCCCTGCACCGTGCCCAGACCTTTCATGTTCACAATGCGCTTCATGAACACGTCCCGGATGATCTCCTCGGTGGGGGCGGTGTTCAGCAGCCCCACGTTGGGAATGATGTTCTCCACGGTGAAGCACTCCTTGCCCCGCTGGGCAAACAGCGTGCGCACCGGGCCGTCCACCGCCGAGTTGCCCGCGTAGATCACCGGGCAGCTCAGCCGGGCCGCGCTCAGGGCCTCGGCGTTGTGCAGCACCGTGCTGGTGGCGCCGTTTTCGTATCCGCCGCAGAACAGAAGAATTTCCAGATCCAGCGCTTCCAGCGCGGCGATGTCCTCGCTGGTCAAGCGGCCGGAGAAGGAGCCCAGAATCTTGGCCCCGGCTCCGAAGGCCGCGTTGCGCCCGGCGGTGTTGCTCAAAGTGGGCGTCAGGCCCACCACCGCCATGCGCAGGCCGCCCGCCGCGCTGGAAGAGGACAGCTTCACCGCCTTTTCAAAGGCGTCGGCGCCGATGGCCTCTTTCGCCAGGCCAAAGCACTGGCCCAGGCCGATGCGGGCATCGGTGCGAACGGTGGACGGAAACCGACCTGTGGCAACCATGCGCCCGGCGGCCAGATCCGCCACGGCCACCTTGGTGAAGGTGCTGCCGAAATCAATGAGAATGGCATGCTGGTTCAAACAACGGTCTCTCCCTTCTTAATGGCACACGGCGGGGCGGGTGTGCCCCGCCCCGCCGAACGTCGGATTTAGTTGGAAGCGCTCTCGGCGGGCGCGGCCTTTTTGGCCTTGTACATGCCCCAGCCGGTAAAGGCGCACAAAATGGTGATGATCGGTGCCAGGAATCCTACAAAATAATACGGTAAATAGTCCAAAACTGCAACACCCAGGGTGGCTGCTACGTACAGACCGCCGGAGCCCCAGGGAACCATGGGCGCAAAGAACACGGCGCTGGAAACCGAGCGGCACAAAACGCTGCGGTCGTAGCCCATCTCGTCGTAGGCCTCGGCAAACGCCTTGGAAGGCAGCATCATGGCCAGATACGGGTCCGCTGCAAAGTAGCTGAACAGGTAGGTCATCACGGTGGTGGTGGTCACCAGGCCAGCCGGTTTGCGGATGATGCGGGCAATCTTGGCCAGAATGGCGTGCATGATGCCCGTGCGCTGCAATACGCCGGCCATCCACATGGACAGAATCACGATGGCAACCGTGCTCATCATGGCGGACAGACCGCCGCGGGTGACGATTTTATCCACGTCGGCCACGCCGGTGTCGCCCACGTAGCCCTTCATCATGTAGCCCAGCGCAGCGCCCAGGCCCTCGCCCTGGAACAGAACCGCGCACAGGGTGCCTGCAAAGGCAGCCGCAATCATGGTGGGAACCGCCGGGAATTTGATCACGATCAGGAAGATCAGCAGAGCCGCCGGCAGCAGAACGGCCGGGGTCAGGTTGAACGCGCCCTCAAGGCCGGCCAGAGTCTCGGCAATGCCGCTGGCGCTGTCCGCGCTCACGTGAGAGTAGTTCATGCCGATGAACACATACGCCACAATGGAGATCAGCAGCGCGGGCACGTTGGAGATGATCATGCCGCGCACGCCGTTGTACAGGCCTGCGCCGGAAATGGCGGTGGCAAAGTTGCAGCCGTCCGACATGGGGGACTGGGTGTCGCCGAAGAAGGAGCCGCAGACGACGGCGCCCGCAACGATGGGAGCGGGAATGCCAAGGCCCATGCCGATGCCCATGAACGCCACGCCGATGGTGCCGGCGGTGGTCCAGGAAGAACCGATCAGGGTGCTCATCAAAGCGCACAGAACCACGGTGAAGGGAAGCAGCCACTGGGGAGAGAAGATTTTCAGGCCCCAGTAGATGATGAACGGCACCGTGCCGCCCGCAATCCACGCGCCCACCACCATGCCGATGGACATCATGATAATAATGGCTTCAATGCATTCGGAAATGGATTTCACGGCGCTGCTCATCATGTCGCTCCAGGAGATGCCCAGATACAGGCCGTAGAACACCAGTACAAAGGTGCACATGATCAGGGGGATATGGGGGTCCAGCTTCAAAACCAGGATGCCGCCCACCAGTACCAGGATGGCCGCTACCATCACCAGCAGAGAGGGAAGAAATTCCGCCTTCTTCTCTGTTCGTTGCGTTTGTTTCATTGTTGTTCCTCCGTTCCTTTTATCAGCCCAGGCTGTTTGCTTTTTTTACAGCCTGTTCCACACTGTCCATCACCGCACCGGATACCCCGTGTTTCTTCATGGTGCAGATGGCCTCAATGCCCACGCCCGCCGGCGAGGTCATGGTGTCCAGAATCACGCCCGGGTGCAGGCCCGTCTGCTCCAGCTTCATGGCCGTGCCGATCATGTTCTCAATGGTCATGGCCCGGGACTGTGCCCGCGAGAAGCCGGACCGAACGCCCGCGTCCGTCAAAGCGCCCATCAGGTACAACAGATACGCCGGACCCGTGCAGCTGTACGCCGTAAAGGTGTCAAAGGCGCTCTCGTTGATCTCCATCACCTGGCCGATGGCCTCCAGCATGGCGGTCACAGGGGCCGCGTCCTCGGCGCTGGTGTTGCCGTTGCGGCACACGGCGCTGTAGCCGTGGTGCGTCTCGGTCAGGGTGTTGGGCATCACGCGCACGATCTTGGCCTTCTCGCCCAGGTATCCGGCGAATTTGGCCATGGTCACGCCCGCGCAGATGGAAACGAACACGCTGGTCTCTTTCAAATAGGGCGCCACCTGGGGGCACACGGTGTCCACGTCCTGAGGACGAACCGCAAACACCACCACGTCGGCCGCAGCCGCCGCGGCCGCGTCGGCGCACACGGCGGTGCCGTAGCGCTCGTGCAGAAGGTCCATGCGCTGGGGCAGGATGTCGTACACATGAATGTTCTCCGGTGCAAAGGCCTTATCGGCCACCACGCCCTTGATGATTCCCTCGGCCATGTTGCCGCCGCCGATGAACCCGATGGTTTCTTGTCTCACGTTTGGTCAGCTCCTTAAATCGTATGTTTCTCTTTGGGTATGATGTATTATCAATTGCTAGTCATAATACTACAACATTGTTAAATTAAAGTCAATCCTCGAAACGGGGTGAACCCGCCAATAAGTTTGTGTCGCTTTTGTGCATATTGACGTGAGAATTGAAAAAAGTGTTTTTTTCGGGAAGTTTGGGGGGATGTCCCGTCGGTGACACAGGATGACACATTCCACCCCTTGCGTGCAGTAGGCGGCCTTTTTACAATGGGCACCAGGGGAGATGGCGTGGGCCCGAAAAGACATGCAAAGGCCTGCGCGGGCCTTTTTGGAAAAAACACCGCTCCGGATTCGCGTTTATTTTGCTGAAAACAATGCGTTGATTTCTACCTCAAGACTTCTGGCGAGCGTATAAAGCTCTTTGTCAAAGAACGAACGGGTCTGGCCCTCCAACTCTGATAAACTGGAATAGCGGATATCAGCACCAAAGGTCTGCATTTTAGCCATCAACGCTTTTTGTGTAATACCCTGTTCAAGGCAGAGCCGGGTGACGGCTGCGCCGACAATATTTTTATCAACCAGTGATACCACACGTTTCCGCATCTGCCGCTCTCCTTTTTTGACACAATAAGGAGACTAACTATTAAAAATCAAGCCCGAAAATGAGATTTCTGTGAAAAAGTTTCAGCTAGCAAGATGGCATAACAAGGAGAGCGTCGAGAGTGGCGCTCTGAGCGGAATATAGACAGATGCAATCGGTAAGGCTCACCGGATTTCTCCATTGCGTAAATCAGCCGCATGAGCTTCTTGGCTGCGTGTGAGATGGCAACATTGTAATGTTGAAGGGTCATCGAGTCAGGAACCTGCTCTTCACAAAAATTGATACCTACGAATTTACGGAAAGCGTAGATGTCATAAACGCTATCTTCTGTGCTCTCGTCGGACAGGTTGAACCATACCTGGAGTAGATACATCCGCAGCATAAGCTCGATACCTCTGGGAGGTCGGCCGCGCTTTCTCTTGTAATAGATGGGTTCGATGATGCCGCACCATTTGTCCCAGTTGATGAGGCTTTCCATGCTATCCAAGAATGCTTCTCGTTTGGTTTTGTGTTTACGCATGCCGTATTCGATGTCGCTCAAACTCTGCTGTCCCTTCATATTCGCACCGTCTTAACCGTTTTCCTTATTTTACTATACGGTAGCATTTTTGGCATGTTCAGAACATATAACACTCGTACACGTATTAAATCATTGTATCCCTAAATCTTGTCGAATGCCTTCTTCATCTCAAAATCCGAAAGGAATCCTCGCTGAGCCTGTTCCCTGATCTCCTGTGCTCTGGCGACCAGAGCATTCCATTCATCGGTTGAGATCTTCCCGCGTGCCTTCCGCTTTTTCAAACGGTTGTAAGTGTTTTCGTATTCGATCTGCACCGGCGTCTTGCTGTCCCGGTCCGCCTGCTTGTTGTGCGCGCCGACCTGCCTGCAGGTGCGCTTCGTTTCTCCCGGCGTGATCCGGGTGCAGTACCGCACATCGTATCCGTTCTGCAGCAGGAAGAACTTCCTGCAGTTGTGACAGCGGCGCGGAACATTTCCGTGCATCAGGCCACGGAAGAGATCCATGTGGAGAAAATCGGCCAGGCTGGAGAAAACAACACGCTCCGCAAGGATGTACTTTTCCGGATGCACAGGGTCCGGCATCGTCACATATTCCGTCATGGCCGGGCGGCTCTGCAGGAACTCAAAAGTGGGATAGGGCGGCAGTGCGGCACGCAGGGCCTCCTGTGCGGCGGCATCGGAAAAGAACCGGTAAACACCCACTGCATAATGCTCCGCGTTCCTGCGCCGCAGCGGTTCGAAATAGAAGTCCAGCATCGTGGAAACATAGCTCTGGAAGCACAGAAGTTCATCCGGCAGCCGGAACAGCTTCTCGAAGAAGGAGTTGAGGGCTTCGTTTTCCGGCGTTCCCTGCGTCGCGGCTTTCTGGAACTCTTCCGGTGCACTCCGGCACAGCTCCTCCAGCATCGTCCCGTATGTATCCCTGTCAATATTCAAAAGAGAAAACAGAGGAAGCGGATACACATGCTTCAAAGCCCTGTTCAACTGGCGCTGCACGGCAGCGGCCAGCGCGGGGCTTTTTTCTTTGTCCCGGGCAAAAAGAGAGTCCCGCACGATGGAAAAAAGCCTGACGGCTTCATCATGCAGCGCAAGCAGCTCCTCCACAGGATGATCCAGCAGCTCGCAGGAAATCTGCCCCAGCGGCAGCTGGTTTTGTTCGATCATCACCGTGCCACCGTAGAACTGTACAGTGAATTCCTGGATGCTGTTTTCTGTTTCAATGAGCCGTTTTGTTTCCATCTGACCACCTGTCCCCGATGCACTTTTTTAATGTCCCCGTCTTTCTTTGAAAGTATTGCGGACGGGAAGACTTCTTGCTAGAATGAGTGTACCCGACAGGGATTCGAAAATCAACCGGAAGGAGAATGCTATGCACAAACAAACAGGAACCCCAGGAGGTATTGATGGCCGGTAGGCTCAGAACGATCGACGCCCGCACATTGGCGGATGCAGTATTGGAACCGCCGGGGTATGCGGTGAAAGACCTGCTGGTGCAGGGCCTGCACATCCTTGCGGGAGCGCCAAAGACAGGAAAGAGCTGGCTGGCGCTGTGGCTGTGCCAGCAGGTGGCAGGCGGAGAAAAGGTCTGGGGACATCCGACACAGCAGGGTACGGTGCTCTATCTGTGCCTGGAGGACGGCTATCACAGGCTGCAGGACAGGCTGCTGGACATCACGGAGGACCCATCGGAAAACTTGTATCTGGCCACACATGCGGGAACTCTGGCGGATGGCTTGGCCGGACAGATCGAAACCTTCGTCCGGGAACACGGGAGGGTGTCGCTGATCGTCATCGATACGCTGCAGAAAGTGCGGGAAACTTGTACGGACAATACCTATGCGAGGGACTATGCCGACCTGGCGCGGCTCAAAGAGCTGGCCGACCGCTGCAGGACCACTGTGCTGCTGGTCCACCATCTGCGCAAGCAGTATGACAGCGACCCGTTGAACAGGGTGTCCGGAACAGCGGGCATGAGTGGGGCCGCGGACGGGACCTTCATCCTGCAGCGTGAGGACAGGAGTTCAAACTATGGAACGTTGTTCTGTACGGGTCGGGACATTGAATCGAAAGAATTAAAACTGCAGTTCGATCCAATGTCTCACATCTGGGAATGCAGAGAAGATGAAGAAACAGCGCGGAGTGCAGACGAAGAAGTGATCGGGATTGTAATTGATTGGCTGCACGACGAAAAGCGGTTCGAAGGCACGGCATCGGAGCTGTTGGAAATTCTCCATGACGCTCTGCCCTGCGAGCTCCGTCCCAACATTCTCAGCCGCTGGCTGAACAAGCACAAGGGAATGCTGAAAGCAAACGGCGTGAGTTACACGCTCAGGCGCACACGCGACAGCAGGACGATCCGTCTGAGCTGTGACGGTAATGACGCAAATGACGATATTTCCGGGAGCGGGGCGGCGTCCAAAATACCGTCACCATCGTCACAACCGTCACAGGCCGCGGCTTTGCCCGGTGTTTCGCGCCAAAGACCGGGGACGGGAAGATGCCCGCCTCTGCCCTGAAAAGGCCTCACAGGGCCGCTGTGGCCGGGATGCGGCGAAGCCGGGCTCCGCCGGAAGCCCGGTGAGTAACTGGGCGGGTCTCCATGGGGCCAATCGAAAAAGATAGCAGGAGAAAGGAAGACACCGCTTTCGCGGCGTCTTGGGGATGCATCAGCCCGCAGTGCGGGCTGAGCGTGGTACCGGAGTGACACCAAAATGGGGGTGTGGTACCAATTGAGCGCACCAAAACAGCGAAAAAGAGCCGGATTTCGGCAGTGTACCGCGGTTTCCCCGTGACACCAAACCGGCTGAAAAGCCGGTACCATGCAAAAAAGGAAAGGATGGATGCGATGTACAGATTTCATCAGGAAAAGAGGATAAAGCCCGGCCTGGCCATCACGCAAAGGCATATTCGTTTGTGCGACGGGCATCTCCGGGCAGCGGGTGTGAGTTCGCGCAATGAATTTGTAGAGAAAGCGATCGAGTGCTATGCGGGCTGGCTCGACGTCAAACAAAATCCGGAGTTCTTTTCCCGCTTCGATGCTCACGATTTTTCCGGGTGGCAGGTTTGACGAAGCGCAAAACACCCGTCATCGAAAGTGTGCTGTATAGCTACACCGGCACAGACGATGACTTCAACCGTTTCCTCAAAGCTGTCGTTCACGATTTCTATACTGTCTCCCCTGCACGAATTTCTCAACGGGATGTTGTTGGTTCCGTAGAAGATTCCTCCGCTTAAAAGCTTTCCATAGCTATTCTCTGTCCGCTGTGATATGGTGTGTCGTGCCGAAGCAAGGCGGCGCGGCCGCCATGTCGCGCGGCTGTCAAATCCAACAAGAAAGCGGGGAAAACAAATGCGGGCCTGGCTCTATTACCGGCTGTCACGGGATGAGGACGAAGAACTCAATTCCCTGACCAATCAGCGCAGCATCATTGCCGGATATGCTGAGAAAAACGGATTCACCATCGCCGGCGAATCCTTTGACGACAATGTCAGCGGCATGCACTTCGACCGGGACGGGATTGAAAAAATATGTGAAGCAGTGGAACAGAACCAAATCGATGCGGTCATCGTAAAAGACCTTTCGCGCCTCGGCCGCCACCGCACACAGACTGCGGTATTCATCGACTACCTCAAAAAGCATGACGTGCGTGTGATATCCGTCACTGAGAACATCGATACCAGCAATGAGAACGATGACCTTGTCATCGGGATGAAACAGATCATCAACGACATGTATGCCAAGGATGCCAGCAGGAAGATACGTTCCACCTATAGGCAAAAGCAAAAAGAAGGGATCGTGATCATCCCTCCCTTCGGTTACTTCAAGGACAAGAACACCAGGCAGGTCGTGATCGTTGAAGAAGCCGCCGACACCGTCCGGCTGATCTTCAAGCTTTACCTTGACGGATACGGTTTCAAGCAGATCGCCAAAAAGCTGAATGCCGACGGCGTACACACTCCGGCATACTACCAGCAAACGCTGCTCGGCAAAAATGTCCCACATACATGGCCGCAGATATCCAAACAGCAGCTTTGGATCAGTACGACCATCAAGCGTATCCTGGAAAACGAATTCTATGCGGGAACGCTCATCTGCCACAAAACCAGGACGGACAAGATTAACAAGACCTTCCGGTTCATTCCGCCGGAGGAACAGTACCGGCATGAAAACGCCGTTCCTGCCATCATTGACAGAGAGACATGGCAGCAGGCACAATTCCTCCTCCAAAAGAGGGTGAAGGACCGGGTCCGGGCAGCGCCGGGACAGAAGATACACCGCTATACGGGTATCATTGAATGTGCGGACTGCCACTCGGTATGTACGGCGCGGACGCGAAAGCTTCCGCAGGGCGGCCGGCGGGGGGAGTACATCTGCAACACCTACCACCGGTACGGCAAAGAATACTGTACGACACACCTCATCCGGGAGGAAGTTCTGGATGATCTCGTTTACAAAGAACTGCTGCGGGTAAAAAAGATGGCGCACGCGAACTGGGAAGCGATCGATGCGCTCGCCAAAGACTGGGCCGCGCAAAAGTTCAACGCGGAACGGCAGATCGACCGGCTGCAGGAGCGGATATCCGTTCTCAAAAATGAAGTGGAGCAGATCCTGATGGAGAGGATCCGTGATAAGGCTCATGCGAATATCTATGATGTGATGCTGCAGAAGAGGGATGAAGCTATCCAAAGTGCGGAACAGCAGATCAACGAATACCGCGATGCTCAGGCGAGTATTGAAGCGAGAAAGGAGTCGATGCGGCCCAGCATCGATCTGCTGGACGCCATCACTTCGGAAGGCAGCGTCAGCGACGCGCACCTGCGGATGTTCGTCAACAAAGTTTATCTGCATGAGCAGGATGGAAAGCTGAGTGTGGAGTTCGTACTGAACGCGGATTTTCAGACGCATCTGGACTTGTACGATCAGAACGGAGAGCTCACAGATGTGTGCAATGACCTTGGCTACTACTTCAGCAAAGCTTCTGCCAATGCGTCGGCCTGAAGTGGAAAAAGGAGCGGGACCCCGCTCCTTTTCGTTCCAGCAAAATCTGGTCTATCTGGCGGTGGAGAATCTGTTCCTTTCACCCCAAACGTGTCATTCAGCGAAAGAGCATGTGTGACCCGCAGAAATCCCTCCATATCGCCAGCCGCATTGCTCTAACAACTCTCTGATATGCGCCCGGTGCTTGGGCGCCCTGCGCCGCTCCAGAAAATCCTGCAGGCCATGATAGCCGATTGGACGGTATTGGACCAGTCATTCTTCCTCTGCAAACAGAACTTCCCCAAACTCGTTATGTGCGCAGGAAAAGTGCAGAATGCAGACGTCCTTATTCATCAAAAGATATTGGCTGGAATGTGCGTTTTCCTTCATCTGCGTCTCCTCTCCTCCACTATCTTATCAGCAAAACAATATACAAAAAAATCGGCCCCGTCTTTACAACGAGACCGACCTGGTGCGGATGAAGGGACTTGAACCCACATGAAGTTGCCTTCACTAGAACCTGAATCTAGCGCGTCTGCCAGTTCCGCCACATCCGCATATATGTGAACACGAGTCACCCCGTGATCACGCTTTTTCTGCTGTTCGTTTCCGAATCAGCATGTTAGATTTTATCATGAAACCTTCTTCTTGTCAACATGCTTTTGAAAAAATTTACCGTATTTTTGCGTGTTGCTGAAATGGCACGCACTGCCGTGAAACCGCTTCGCTCCGCGGCAGCGCGCTTTCGGGCTTTCCGCCTGTAAAACGCACTATACCCTGGCGGCTGTCGGGTTGTACACGCCTACAGTTTCACGCTTTTCACCCATAACATCCCGCTCCGAAAACGTCATCCATTTTACACCGCGGCGATTCTGATACGCGAACGCCAGATGCAGCCTGCCGTCCGAAGCCTGCATCAGATACGGGTACTCATACTGGCGGTTGTTGGTACTGTTTTCTGACCCTACAAAACCCTCTCCCAGCTCCATATGGCGAATCATCGGCCATGTAAGGCCGCCGTCCTCGCTGAGGGCCACCGCAACCGGGCAGCGAAGGCCGGGCCAGGCTGCCATACCTGGCTGCGGCGCAGGCGTATGGGTGGGGTTATAGGCAACGGCAATGCGTCCACTTTGCAGCTTGACGGCGCTGATGCTTGAGTTGTTATTGGGCAGGACCGTGGGCACCGGTTCGCTCCACGTATTGCCGTCGTCCAGCGATTCACTGCGATAAATGAAATCTGCCGCACGGCTCCGCATGAACGCCGCGAGGCGTCCCGGCGCAAGCTCCACCACATTGGCATGTACACGGCCGTTGCTGCCCGGCATCTCTACAGTGCGCCAGGTACAGCCTTGATCGTCGGAGATCTGAAACGCCGTCGGGTCTCCGGCCAGACCGGATGCGCTGTCGCTGCACAGCCAGTTTGCGAATATCCAGCGTCCACTTGCAAGCACCTGGATGGGCTGGCGGCAGAAGCTTCCCTCCCGGGCAAACAGCACATCCGGTTCGCCCCAGGTACGGCCGCCGTCCGTACTTTTCTGCCGGCGGATGACAGACGTGAACTGCATATTATCCTTGCCGGGCACACGGTCCAGCTGGGCGGTATAAACCGCCCATACAGCGCCGTCCGGCGCGAGAAACAGCGAGGGATTCTGCTCACTGCGTTTTTCATCATGGGACACCTGTACTGGAGCTTCCCATCGTGCGGCTCCTTTGGGCAGGCGGGCGCAAACGATGCTCACATCGCCGCTGCCTTCAAAGCTGCCGGCAAACCAGGCGCACAGCAAACTGCCGTCCGGAGTTTCCAGCAAGGCGGGCGCATGCGCCGTAGCCCAGGGCCCGGGGGGCAGCATGGCCTCCACCGTCCCCATTGCAGAATTCTGATAAACGGTGCCGTCCGGTGTCAGGCCGGGCAAACATGGATATTTCATGGTTTTCTTCCCCTCACTCTTTGATGTTGCGGTTGCGGGCCATCGTGACGGCATATTGAATGGCGTTGAGCAGGCTCAATTCATTCGAAGTGCCTTTGCCTGCCTGGTCGAAACCCGTTCCGTGGTCCACCGAGGTACGTATGATGGGCAGCCCCAGTGTAATGTTTACTCCTTCGACAGCCTTCCACGCCTGTTTTTCCCTGTCATATACAAAGCCGACGGTTTTGAGCGGAATGTGCCCCTGGTCGTGGTACATGGCCACAACGATGTCATACCAGCCGCCCAGCGCCTTGGGAAATAAACTGTCCGGCGGCACAGGGCCGTCCACACACAGTCCCTCGTCCTGCGCGGCACGGATCGCCGGGATAATCTCGTCCAGCTCTTCCCTGCCGAACAGGCCGTTTTCTCCCGCATGAGGGTTGAGCCCTGCCACGGCGATTCGCGGGCGCGGGATTCCGAAGCTTCTGCATGCGCTGTCCGCGATATGAATGACATCCAGTACACGCTGCTTTTTCACACGGCCGCACGCTTCCCGCAGCGAGCAATGCGTGGAAACATGTACCACACGCAGATCGTGGTGCGCCAGCAGCATCGTATATTTCTCGGTGTGAGTATAGTGGGCATAGATTTCCGTATGGCCGTCAAAGTGCATGCCCTCGGGCGCGAGAGCCAAGTTCATGGCCTCTTTGTTCAGAGCGTTGGTGCAGGTGGCATCCACCTCGTCGTCCAGTGCCAGTTCAATGACTTTCCGCACGCACTCAAACGCCGCGCGCCCGCACATCGCGGACACTTTTCCGTATTCAAACCGCGCCAGGTCCACAAGGTCCAGATGGTAAACGTCGATGATCCCCCAGGTGAAAGCCGCCTGCTCCACGCTGTCCACGCGGTGCACGGTCAGCTCCGGATGGCCCAGCAGCACAGCCGCTTTTTCGATAACGTTTGCATCCCCCACGATAAGCGGCCGGCATTCCTCATAGATCGCTTTGTGGAGCAGGGCCTGCACACACAGCTCCGGCCCGTTGCCCGCGGGGTCGCCCATCGTGATGCCGATGACCGGCCGCCTTATTTCCGTGTTGTTCATGGGTCAGTGCATCCCCTTTTCCGCATTCTCACGAAGCACCTGCCGCAGCGCGGCAACGCCTTCTTCCGGGAGCTGGTTGAACGGTGCGCGGCATTTTCCCACGTCGTAGCCCAGCAGCGCCACGGCTGTTTTGACGACCGTATTCGGGTTGCCGTATTTGAAGCATGCGCGGAAGGACGCGATGCTCGCCTGATATTCCTGCGCTTTTTCCAAATCGCCCGCGGCAAAACAATCATAAATAGACGCCATGGTGCGGGGGTAAACATTGGCACAGCCCGCCACGCCGCCCCGGCCACCGTTCTTCAGGCAGTCCAAGATCAGGCCGTCGTTGCCGGAAAGCACTGCAAAGCCGCTGCCCCGGGTGCCATCCAGATAAGCTTTCATATTATCCCAGTTTCCCGAGGAATCCTTTGCACCGACGATGTTTTCGATCCGGGAAAGGCGTGCCACCGTCTCGGGCGCAAGAGCATTTCCTGTACGTGCCGGGATATTGTACAGCACGATGGGAATATCCACGGCTTCAGCCACGGCACGGTAGTGGTCGTACAACTCCTGTTGGCTGGCCGCCGCAAAGCTAGGCGTAATAATACTCAGCACATCCGCTCCCGCGTCTCTGGCCATGCGGGACTGTGCAATGGTCTCCCGTGTGGAAACGCAGCCTGTGCCCGCGTACACCGGCACGCGGCCGTTCGTCTGCTCAATGACCGTCTCCAGCACGAGCTGTTTTTCCCTGCCGTCCAGAATATATCCCTCGCCGTTGGTGCCAAAGCAGAACAGCGCATGCACGCCGTTTTCGATCTGGCGGTCCACCTGGCGGCGCAGCTCGGCGGTATTGATACTTTCATCCGCGTGCATCGGCGTAATGATGGGCGGGATGATGCCCTTGATCTCGATTCTATTCATGTTTTTCCGTCCTTTCCGATGTCAGAGGATCCGGCGGTACAGCGCGCGGGCGTCGTCCGCCGTCACCGGGCGCAGATTGTTGTTCAGAAGCCGTGTCACCTGCATGCCGGCCGCCACCAGTGTCTCCAGATCCGACGCAGGCACACCGAATGCCGAAAGGCTTGTGGGTATCTCCAGATGCCGGACGATCTTCTCCAGCCAACGCAGCATAAACTCCGTTTTTTCCTCCTGCGTCACGCAGGTTTTTTCTCCATGTACGCAACGGTCATACGCGGCGGCGAAGCGTTCCGGACAGGCAGGCGCGTTGAAGCGCATCACAGGCGCAAGCAGAATGGCGTTGGATACGCCGTGGGCGATATGATATTTTCCGCCCAGAGGGTAGCTGAGCGCATGGACGGCCGTTGTGCCGCTGGCAGTGATAGCCACGCCCGCGTAAAAGCTTGCGAGCTGCATGGCTGATTTTTGCGATACCGCGTCCGCACTGTCGCACGCAGGCAGGATGTTGTTCAAAATCATATCCAGCGCTTCCAGCGCAAAAGTATCGCTGATGGGATTTGCCTTATTGCTTGTGTAACATTCGATGGCGTGCGCCAAAGCGTCCACACCTGTGGCCGCCGCAATTTTCCGGGGCAGATTTTTGATCATTAGCGGGTCCAGCAGAACATTGTCTGCGATCATCGCGTCGCTGACGATGCCCACCTTCAGCTCCTGCTCCGGCACGGCTACGATAGCGTTGGGCGTGGCTTCGCTGCCCGTGCCCGCCGTTGTGGGGATCATCAGCGTGGGACAGCATTTTTTTGCGCGGCCGGGCGCTTCCAGCAGGTCGTGCACGGTCGAGCTGCCGTCCAAAAGCACACCGGCCAGCTTGGCGGTATCCATCACGCTGCCGCCGCCCACGGCCAGAATCATATCCGCGCCCTCGGCCCGGCAGGCATCCACCAGCTTCTGGACCTGGCCGTAGCTCGGCTCCGGCGGCAGGTCATCCAGCACACAGAATGCCGCCTGCGACTTTTGAAGCTGCTCCAGCACGGGGTCCAGCAGGCCGGCGCTGCGGATCCCCTTGTCTGTAAAGACAGCCGCTTTTTTCACAGACGCCGCCTGAAGGATCTCCGGCATCTTTTTCAGCGCGCCCTCGCCGCAGCAGACGGCGCGCGGCATCTTCAAATTACTCAGTGTATTCATGGCGTATCATCTCTCTCCGAAAAGGGCCGGCGGCATGTTCCGCCGCCGACCGCAGGTTATTATTACATGGGGAATACAATCACGCAGGCCCCGCACAGCACCAGAATCTGGATGACGTACAACGGCAGAGTGAACTTCCAGAAATCAACCAGCTTGTATTTGCCCATGCCAAGAATCATAGCAGGCATACCGTCGATGGGCATGATCCAGTTGATCCAAGCGGCGGTGACACAAGCCACAGCCACAGCCGTAGGATCCAACCCCATGCTGACGCAAGCGGAGATGGCGATGGGCGCAAATACGAACAGGGAACCGAAGCTGGCGCCCGTGAACGTAGCGCTCAGGCTGGTGAGCAGTGTGAACACCAATACGATGACAAATGGGCTGACACTGGTACCCAAAGCGCCGGCCACCGCGTCACCCACCATGGCGGTGAAGCCGGAGTTCGCCAAGGCGCCGGCCACGCCGATGACGCCGGCCATCATAAGAATCAGCGGAGAGGCAATATTGTTGCGCACTTCCTTGAAATTGAGGATGCCCAAAACGAACAGTACGGCGGCAATGACGCCGGGGATGGCATAGCCCGGCTCCCCCAGCTTATCCAGGAAGATCATGGCTACGAAGTTGACCACGAAAGCAATATACACAACGATTTCTTTCCACCTGGACAGCTTTTCGCCCTCTGACTTTTGTTCGGAAGCCTGCGCGCCCGCTTCGGCAATGGGGTGGTCCGGCAGGAAGCGGTAACCGATAACCGCCCACACCAAAAACGCGATAGAACTGACAAGCTTGATGCCGGAATATACCAGCAGCGGCACTGCGGTGCCTGTGACGCCGGAACTCTCCAGCAGAGAGGCCACCAAGCCCACGTAAAACGCCATATTCACAGGTACGATGGGGTTGTAAGTGGCATAGCCCAAGGGCATAAAGATTTTTGAAATAGGCAGATTTTTATTGTAGGGGATAGTGGATACCAAGCTCAGCACCAATACATAATAGCCTGTACCGCTCATCACGCTGGCACCCAGCATGACAACGATCAGCAACAGGATGTAGTTGCGATATCCGCCCTTGCTGGCCATATTGAACATCGTTGCCTTGACCTTGTCGATGAGGCTGGTTTTTTCCAACGCCGCCATAACCACCATAAAACCGGCGATCATGATGACATTTTTGTCCACAAAGCCCGCAAAGGCCTCGGACATGGTGGCGCAGCCCGTCAGTACCAGAAGAACGCAGGCGATCAGCGGCGGTGCGCCGAAGGCAAATTTGTCCGACATGATCATGACGATCATGCCGATCACGATTGCCAATGTAATGATCATTTGGATTGTCATTTGTGATTCACTCCTTCATTCTATTCGCTTTTGCCGTGTTTTCCAATATGCAGATACCATTTTCCACTCCCGTCTTTTCTTTTCCATTCCTCCCATCTGCTGTGGTCTCAAAGCGTCCGGCCGTTTCGCAGCGGGCGCGTTACGGGTCGATGTGCAGAGAACCGTCCTTCCCGCGTGAGAACCTTTTCATAAACTGCCAGGCAAGCTCCAACTGGCGCAGGTCCAGCGCGTGGGGCATACGCTTTGCGAGCAAAACTTCAAACAGCGCGGGCTTTCCTTCATCGCGGCTGAACCAACGGTGGTGAAGGAAGCGCCCGTCCGCACAGTCATAAAATGTCTCGTCGGCCGTCAGGCCGGATTCACACGCGGCGGCAGGCTCGTAAGGCGTGAGGGGAATATTGTTGTACGTTTTCCAGTAATCAAAAGAAGCCAACCGCTTGAAGGGATCGTCCTGCGCGGCGGGCCATGTGCCGTCCAGCAGGCCCGAATTCTGGATGAGGGGCATACGGTAGGCAAAGGCAGCCTTTTTCGCATCCGCCCGTACACGTGTACGGGTGACCGGTTCGGAAGGGCCGTCCGGCAAACCGCGGCCGGTGGGCATTTTCCGCAGCATCGTCCACATTTCCGACGCCGGGACCAGATAGCCGGAATTGAATCCGTTGCAAGGGGCTGCCGCCGCAAACAGCTCGGGATATGCACATGCCAGAGCGTTGGTCATCATGCCGCCCATGGAAAAACCGGAGATGTACACGCGGCTTTCATCAATGGCATAGGTCCGCTTCATATGCTCCAGCAGCGCCAGCACAAAGGCCTGGTCGCTGGGCATGCCCGGCTCATCCCAGATGTTCCACGCCTTGTTGCGGGCGGGCTTGGGATATACGACGATAAAGTTTTCCCTGTCGGCGATATCGTGCCAGCCGCTCTGCTCCGCGCCGTACAGCGGCACGCAGCCGATGCCGTGAAAATAAAACACCAGCGGCGCTTTTTCTTTGCTGCCGCGCAGACGGGGCGGTACATATTCGTACCAGGTATGGGCAAAGCCTTCGTTCACGCCGAGGCCCGGGTCGTTGACGTGTGCCACAAAGCCGCGGGCCGTAAAATCCGTGCGCTTTTGATATGTCCCATAGGTGTCGTTGGACCAGCGCCTCGCTTTGCAGAACAGCATGTCCCATGCACGGACCGCTTCCTGCGCGCTGAACGGCAGCTCGGACACGATGTGCCGCACATTTGGGTTTACGGGGCTGGTGTAAAGCACCGCGTGCTCCAGCGGCCGGGCGTCCGCTCCCGTCACTCCGTTCACCTTTCCAAAATAATCTGCGGCGCGGGCGGCTCCGCCGCAGAGATAAGCCACCTGCGGCGCGTTCACGCCGTCCTGCGGGATGCTGTAATCCGCAGGGAGCTCCGAGAGCAGCACGCCCGCCACATTCAGGGGCCTTCGCGCGCTCATCGCAAGCAGCAGTGCGCCGGCTGACGGAGAACCGCCGATATAGAAGATCATTCCGATGAACCCGCCGACCTTTCCCTTGCCCTGCGGCAGGGCCATAAAGCAGCGGGAGAGATAGTCCATGTCTTCCGCGTCCCTTTCGCTCCAGCCGCTTTGCCGCGGATTGGGGAAGGCCAGCACAAAATGCTCCTTTTCCGCCAGCGCATCCAAACCATATTCCTGCATGGCCGCCTGGGCGGAGGCTTCGTCCGCGCCATCCCGCAGAAACATGACGACCTGCGTCTGTTTCGCGTCCGGGCAGCCGGAAGCCGGCACATAGACGTACATGCTGCGGTCATCGCCCGCCTTCGTCTCGATGCTGTTCTCCGGCACATTCGCGCGTTCCTGCGCACCTTTGACCTCCTCCAGCACCAGACGTCCTCCGAAGGGAGAAAATGCTGTGATCTCGTTCATCGTATCGTTCACTTCAGTCGCTCCTCCTTTTGTTTTGCGCATTCTGTTTCTGTGCTCTCTGTATGCGGCACCGTTTCCACAGCCTTTCCGTTTCCCGGCCTCCGATACCGTCTCATAAATTCCCATGCCGCCCGGCTCTCATCGTGGATTGCTCCGTGGGGCATATTTTTCATCACTGTCACACATACGCGCGGTACGCCCTGCGCGTCCCGGTAGACCGCTGTGCCAAAGCGTTCGCCCTCGGTATACCCACGCGCGGCAGTGTAATGGTTTTCGCCGTTGTATATCGCATCCGGCACAAAGCCCCCGGCCGTCCGCACAGCCGCACAACAGTTTGCCCGGAGCATCTGCTCCAGCAGCGGTTCTTCCGTGCCCCGCGCGACGGGGTCGTTGTCACCCAGATAGATGAAGCACGGCATCTGCCACCCGCCTTCCGCAAAGCCGGGCCAGGTCTCGGCAGGCGGTGCATTCCAGGGTGATAAAGCCGCGAAAAGCTGCGGATACCGCGTGCCCGCCTCCCGTGTCATCATGCCTCCGTTGGAAAAGCCCGTCAGATAAACGCGCTCCCGGTCGATGCCGTAACGGCTGTGGAGCCTGTCGATCATCCGGGCGAATACACCGCCGTCGCGTTCCAGAAACCAGATGTTTTCCGGAGAGTCCGGCACGGCCAGCAGAAACGCGCCGGTCTCGTCCGCCAGCCTGTCCCAGCCGTTTTTCTCCGCGAACATCCAGGCCTGTTCGCCCCGGCCATGTACGCTGAACACCAGCGGCAGGCCCCTGGCCTGCTCCGCCGTCAGCCCTTCCGGCACATGAACGAAAAAGCCGTAGCTGCGGCCCCCGTACACAACAGAATCCAGCGCAAAGCGCGGGGACGCATAAAAGTCCGCACGGCTCATGAAAGGCGCCAGCTTTCCATCCGGGCCGTTTTTCCAGCGGATGACGCGTTCAAAAAGCTGTGAAAAAACCGTGCGCGCCAGCGCAGGCTCCGGGCCGAAGGTTCCGGTCGAAATCCGTACCTGCGCCGCTCCGCCATCCGGCACCCGGTAGACCGTCGCGGAAATATCATCAAACATTTCTTCACAGCCCGGCCCCTGCGCGCCGTTGCTCCAGTTGAAATAGCGGACAGCCGCGTCCGCCTCCTGCCGTTCACGCACCATCAGCCAGAGGCAGACGGGCAGCTCCCGGTTCAGGGTTTTATAATCCGCGCTCACATTTTCCACGAGCCAGTGGCTGGAAGGACGCTCCCCGGGCGTATAATCCTGCGGCACGCCGCCCACGAGCGCCGCCGCAGCAAAAAAGCTTGGACAGGCAGCCGAGGCGTCGCCCAGGAAAGAGGCGCCGTCCTTATATCCCACCGCATAGATCAGTGTTTCCCAACACCACAAATAGCCGCCGCGCCCATACAGGCTTTTCCCGCTTTGGGTCGGAAAGCTGCCGCGCGTGCCGCGGTAGATCTCCATCAGCAGCCCCGCGTCCTCCGCCCGCCAGCCGTGCGGCACGATGGGGAGCACCAGTACCGCCCCGTCCTGCTCTGCGATTTCCCGCCAGCCGGATGCCTGCGCAAAACGTGCGGCGGCTTCATAGCTTGCCGCATCCGCGCCCGGAGCGCAGACATAAAGTGTTTTTACCGGGTCAAAGCCTGCTTTTGTTGAGATATGGCAGTACAGCTCCCGTCCTTCCCAGGCGATACGCATTTTATCTTCTCCTTTTTTCCTGTCCGAAAGGCTGCATGCCCCGTCACACCGCGGGCAGTTCCTTTTTCCATCGTTCCAGAATGTTTTGCAGGTCATAAAACAGTGTCTTTGCTCCAAACCCACCGGATTTGGAAACAAGGTTCCATTGCCGTCCGCCATAGGTGAACTGCGACAGCACCACGCCCGGCGCGACTTCGCACAGAGGCATGATCTCCGTTACATCCAGCTGGCGCATCAGGCCCAAAAGACAATCACCGCCCATGATCAGCACCGTGCTCTCCAGCCCGTCGTCCAGCAGACGCTTGAGCAGCGCGCCCAGCGTATTGGCGATCTGAATGCGGTCTGCGGTTTTGTCCGCGCCCGCGTTCTCCACCGCGCCGCCTGTGTCCAGCACCACCACCGGCTCCTGCGAACAGGCCCGTAACACAGCTCCCAGCATTTCGCCCGCCTGCGCGCCGGCCGCCCAGTCCCGCGAGAGCTTCTGCTCCGGCGTGAGGCTGAAGCGGGGCGCTCCCTGCGCCTCGGCCTGCGCGCACTGCTCCAGCGAGACCGGGTTGATGCTGCCGCAGACCGCGAGCAGACGGCCGCAGAGCGGCAGCGGCGCGGTGTCCCGGCAGGACAGCTGCAACAGCCGCGGCAGCACGGATGCAAAGCCCGCGCAGCCGGCCAGCAGTCCGGTCTCGCTCCGGGCCGCCAGCTGGTCGGCGATCTGTGCCATATCCCGGTTCGTCTGAGCTTCATAGACCAGCACGCCTGCTTTGCCCTCTGCGGAACCGCCGCCGGGGATATAGGCGCACAGTGTATCCGTCTGTTCATGCAGAATATCCTCCACACGGGAATGCGTCACCGGCTCAAAGGGGTCCTTTCCAAACACACTTTGGGCAACGGGCACGCCGCCGATGTAGTGTACGCCGCCGCGGGTGACGCGGTCCAGATTCGGGAAGGCGGGCACGAAATGGAGCCTGTCGCCTCCATCCGCTGCCAGCGCGGCGGAAAGCTCTGCCCCGATGTTCCCGCGCAGCGCGGAATCTGTCTTTTTATAGATGCATCCGATCTTTTTTTCCTTTGCCCAGCGCACCAGGCGGTAGACCGTATCATATGCCTGCGCCGCCGGAAGGTGGCGTGTCTCGGCATCCACCACGAGCACCTGTGTTTGCGCGTCTGCCTCCAGTGCCTGCAGGCCTGTCCCCACAACGACCTTCGTGGCCGCTCCATAGGAGGCAAACTGTACGCCTGTATCCAGCGCGCCTGTAAAATCATCCGCAATTACAAATAAATGTATCATAGGCTCTCCTCTTATCCCTGTCCAGCGGACCTTTCGTCATTTTCATTATACAGGCGTATTTTTTATGCTGGTATGCAGAATCCCTCCGCAAATCGTTTTATTATGAAACACTTAAGAAAATTTGTTGTGTTTTCTTTGTGAATTCGCTATAATAAAGCAAAAATGTGTTTCATTTTTAAACAAAAGAGAGATGAAAGAAAATGCCATCCATCAAAGTACTGGCGATCTCGCCCTATCCCGGGATGGTGCCGCTTTTAACAGAGACCGCGAAAGAATACGACGGCCTGGAGCTGACCATCAGCGTGGGCGATCTGGCCAAAGGGCTGGAGCTCGCGCAGAAAGGCTTCCACGCAAATTTTGATGTGATCATCTCCCGGGGCGGCACGGCCAGACTGCTGAAACAATCCGTTTCGCTGCCGGTCATCGAGATCGGCACCACCGTGTACGATGTCCTGTGCACGCTTCAGCGCGCCAACATTCACGAGGGGCGAGTGGCCATTGTGGGATATTCCAACATCACACAGGATATGGGCATCCTGCGGACGCTGCTGCCATACCAGTTGGACGTATTTACCATACAATCCTCCAGCCAGGCCGTTACCACGCTGCAATACCTGCGGCGGGAGGAATATGCCTCGGTCCTGTGCGATATGGTCACCTACACCGCCGCCAAGGAGATGGACGTCAACGCTTTCCTTATCACCTCCAGCGCCGAAAGCATCCGCGCCGCGTTCGACCAGGCTGTTTTTTTCTGCAGCGCCAACCGCCAGCTGCGCAGCGAAAACCAGTTCCTGCGCCAGCTCCTGCACAAACGCACCAGCCAGACCGTAGTATTCACCCGTGCGGGCAAGCTGGTTTTTTCCACGCTGGAGGACGCCTCCGCAGAGCTGCTGGACATGCTGCGCGAAAAAATCGAGAGCGTGGCCGCCGCGGGACGCATCAAGGTCATGCAGCAGTTCCGCGGGCTGCTGTACAACATTGAAGCGATGCAGCTTCCCTCCGACGGAGAGGCCTATACCGCCTTTTATTTTCTCGCTTCCACCCCCCCTGTCGCCGGGGACAAATACGGCATCAGCTACTATAACTGCAGCCAATTGGAGGAGGCGTGCTCCGCCGGTATCTATAACATCACCGGCCTCACCGCCCAATATCATCAAAGCATCCTGCAGGCGGCGGCAGGACGCGCACCGGTGTTTCTGTTCGGCGCCGCCGGAACAGGGAAGGAATATCTGGCGCGCACAATCTACCTGCGCAGCGCGCGTCGCAGCCACCCTTTTATTCAGATCGACTGTAACCTGCTGAGCCGTAAAACCTGGAATTATCTGCTGGGACACCACAGCTCTCCGCTTTGCGATACGGAAAACACGCTGTATTTCCAAAACCTGAACGCGTTGGACGATACGCAGTGGCGCCAGCTTCTGGCCTTTCTGCTGGAGGGACAGACCGCGAAGCACAACCAGCTGATTTTTTCGCGTGTGGAAGCCGGTGACGGGCGCATCAGCGGAGCGGCAATGGAATTCATCAACCGCCTGTCTTGCTTTCCCCTCTGCCTTTCCTCCCTGCACGCCCAACCCGCGCAGGTGGAAACCGCGTTCAGCCTGTATCTGGACCGCCATACGATAGACACCGGCAGGCAGTGGCGCGGCATCGACGCGGATGCGCTTACGCTGCTGCGCCAGTATCCGTGGACGCAGAACTATCTGCAGTTCCACCGCGTGATGGAACGGCTGACGGAACTGTGCACGGATGCACAAATCCGGCTGTCGGACGTTCAGGCCGCCCTGCAGGCGGAGCTTTCCCTTGCGCCCGCCGACGCGGATACGGCGGCCTCCCCCGCCGCCTCTCTCGACCTCTCCCAGCCGCTGGCCCTCATCGAGCGGGAGATCGTCCGAATGGTACTGGAAAAAAGCGGCGACAACCAAAGCCGTGCGGCGCAGAGCCTCGGCATCAGCCGCACCACGCTCTGGCGGATGCTGAAGGCATAAAAAAACGGCATGGAACTTTTGCTCCATGCCGTTTTGCTTTATCCCATGCGTTTACATGTGCCAGATGTCCCGCGCATATTCCAGAATCGTACGGTCGGACGAAAACACGCCCGCGTTTGCCACATTGCGCATACACTTTGCCGCGAAAGCCCGCGCGTCGCGATAGTCCCGGTTGACAGCCAGGCGCGCGTCGCAGTACTCGATAAAATCCCGCATCAGGAAATAGTGGTCGGGCTTGTGCCAGCTTGCGCCTTCGGTGAGGGAGGCATACAGTTCGCGGAACATACCTGTGCCGCCGTCGGAAAATGTGCCGTCCACCAGGCTTTCCACCACGCGCTTTGCGCGCGGCTCCGCCGCGAGGACGGCGTTCGGGTCGTAGCCGTCCTTCTGCAGACGCGCGATCTCATCGGCGCGGGCGCCGAAGATATATTCGTTCTCCGCGCCGGCCTGCTCTGCGATCTCGATGTTTGCGCCGTCCAGTGTGCCCAGCGTCACCGCGCCGTTCAGCATGAACTTCATGTTGCTGGTGCCGGACGCCTCCGTGCCGGCCGTGGAGATCTGTTCGGACACATCCGCCGCCGGGATAATCTTTTCCGCATAGCTGACGTTGTAGTTCTGGACAAACACCACCTGCATCAGGCCGTTCACGTCCGCATCGCCGTTCACCAGTTCCGCCAGCTCGTTGATATACTTGATGATGCCCTTGGCCCGCACATAGCCCGGCGCGGCTTTTGCTCCGAACAGGTAGACGGTGGGCGCGAAATCCGCGCGGGAGATGCGCCCCTCCTTCAGGCCATAGTATGTGTCCAGAATGGAAAAAGCGTTCAGAAGCTGGCGCTTATACTCATGCAGGCGCTTTACCTGCACATCCAGCAGGAAGTCTGCGCGAAGCCGCACGCCCTCGTGCTTTTCCACATACGCCGCGAGCTGCCGTTTTTTCTCCCGCTTGACGTCCATGAAACGCGCCAGAAATGCAGGGTCGTCCGCGCAGGGCTCCAGCCGCTTGAGCTGGGAGAGGTCTGTCAGCCAGCCGTCGCCAACAGCGTCGTGCAGCAGCGCCGCCAGTTCCGGGTTTGCCAGCGCCAGCCAGCGCCGTTGGGTAACGCCGTTGGTCTTGTTGTTGAACCGCTCGGGATACAGCTCGTACCATTCGTGCAGAGCGGTGTCCTTCAATATCTCAGTGTGCAGGCGCGCCACACCGTTGGTGGAGTGGGTGGCAAAAATGGCCATACGCGCCATATGCACCATGCCGTCCTCCAGGATGGCATAGCGGGACACCTCGCCCATGGGCACGCCCCTCTGCTCCAGCGTGCGGCGCAGCAGCGCGTCCAGCTTTTTCACATACGGATACACCCGGGGCAGCACGCCGCGGAACAGCTTCTGATCCCATTTTTCCAGCGCCTCGGGCATAATGGTGTGGTTGGTGTAGGCAAAGGTATCGTGGGCCACCTGTACTGCGTCGGCAAAACGCATGCCCGCCTCTTCCACCAACAGGCGCAGCAGCTCGGGAATGGCCACTGTGGGGTGGGTATCGTTGAGCTGTACCGCGTATGCGTCGGCAAAATGGGTGAAATCCCCGCCATGGGCCGCGCGGTAAGCACGCACCATGTCCTGCAGCGACGCGCTGGAGAAGAAATACTGCTGCTTGAGGCGCAGGCGCTTGCCTGCGTCGGTGTCGTCGTTGGGGTACAGCACACGGCTGATATCTTCAGCGGCGTCCCGCTCGCGCACGGCAGCGGCATATTTCTGGGCGTTGAACAAATTGAAATCGAATGCCTGGAACGGCTCGGCCTGCCACAGACGCAGTGTATTGACGGTTTTCATTCCGTAGCCGATGACAGGCGTGTCGTAAGGCACGGCGCGCACGGCCTGCCCGCCGAACTGCACAGTGACGGCATCCTCCTCCCGGCGAACGCTCCATGGATCTCCAAAGCGCTGCCAGTCATCGGCGGTCTCTTTCTGGAAGCCATCCTCAAAATACTGCCTGAACAGGCCGTACTGGTACCGGATGCCGTAGCCGTCCAGCGGCACGCCCTGCGTGGCGGCGGAATCCAAAAAGCACGCGGCCAGGCGGCCCAGGCCGCCGTTGCCCAGCGCCGCGTCCTCGATCTCTTCAAACACGTTCGCATCCACACCCGCGTCCAGCAGCATCTGCTGCACCTCGCCCAGGCGGCCCATGTTCAGCAGATTGGCGTAAACGAGGCGTCCCACAAGAAACTCCGCCGAAAGGTACGCCACGCGCTTGCCCGGCGCGCGCTTCCATGCGTCCGCAGCGAGGTCCAGCGCTGCTTTGGACACCGCGTTGTACAGCTCACGGGGCGTAGCCTGGGCAATGGTTTTCCGGCAGTCGGCCGCAAGCACCTGCCCCGTCAGTATCTGAATATCTCTTTTCATGGAAAAACTCCTTTCCTGAACCGCCGCCGCGGGATAAAAGCAATTTATTTTCGCAAATTTTCGTAGAACACCACCATGTTAGCATTGGATACGGATTTCGTCAAGGCGTATTTTGTGATATTTTAATAAAATATTCTTTCTCTCCCATTGCAAAGAGCGGCGGTGCGGGTTATACTAAACAGGATATCGGACAACGAAGGGAGGCGCAGCGCTTGGTGACGATCCGAGACATTGCCCAACGGCTGGGAATCGCGGTGAGCACGGTTTCAAAAGGATTGAACGGCGCGCCGGACGTGAGCGCAGAGACCCGCCAGCTTGTGCTGGACACGGCGGTGGAAATGGGCTATGCGGCCAAGCGTGCCCGCAGGCAGGCACAGCCCAAGGTGTGTGTGCTGGTGGAAAATATGGAATACGCCAACATCGGCCAGTTCGGGTACGAGATCGTGGCCGGGTTCCGGCTGGCGGCCGGGGCACGGGGATGGGCCGTGGATGTGCTGCCCACCACGCCCGAGGCGCAGGCGCGCACCAAATACGGCAGCCTGCTGCTGGAGGGCGGATACGGCGGCGCCTTCATTCTCGGCCTGACGCCGCAGGATGCATACATGCGTGCGCTGGCCGGCACTGGCACGCCCACAGTGCTGCTGGACAACTGCGTTCCCAACGCCAGCGTCGGATATGTGGGCACCGACAGTTGGGAGGGCGTGGAGCTCGGCGTGCGGCATCTGGCCGGATTGGGACACCGGAAAATCGCCTTTTTGAACGGCACGCGGGATTCAATGGTGTCTGAGGAAAGGCGGCTGGCTTTCCTGCACGCCACCTGGCTGTGCGGGCTTTCCGCCGACGAACGGATGATGGCCTATGGGTATTATGAACAAAACTGTGCGCGCGAATACGTGCCGCATTTTCTTGCACAGGGCGCGACAGCCATCCTGTGCGCCAGCGACGGCATCGCCCGGGGGGTGCTGGCCGAGCTGCGGCGTCTGGGCCTGCGCGTGCCCGGGGACGTGAGCGTGATGGGCTACGACGACCTTCCGCTGGCCGCCGGCTGCGAACCGCCCCTTACCACCATCCGGCAGGACAGGCTGGCGCTGGGCAAAAGTGCGTTCAGCCTGCTGGACAGTCTGATGAACGGTGTTGCCGTAAGCAAGGTGCTGCTGCGTCCGCAGCTGATCGTCCGGGAGAGCACCGGGCCTGCGCCTGTACAGAAATAGGCCCACGGAAAAACAAAAAAGGCGCTCCGCAGCCATTCCGGCTGTTGAGAGCGCCTTTTTTTGCGCCAGCCCTCCGGCAGGGATGCGGCAAAGGGCCGCCCGGATGGCAGCGTCAGGACGCGCCCGGCGCGCGCCGCTCCGCTTCGGCCCGCAGCAATGCGCCGTCCACCTCTACCGCCACAGCCGATCCGCTGTCCGTTCCCTCCAGCGCGTACACCGCGCCGTACACGCGGCTCTCCCGCCGCTGGGCGGAAAGCGGCCCCGGCACCGGTTCGATATGCTCCAGCTCCGCGCGCGTCAGTTCCCGCCCGGTATCCGCATCGAACACGCAGGAGCGGGCAAGCACGCCCAGATATGCGCCCTGCGCCTCCGGCGCAACGGGTGTATCTGTGACAAGGTAGACTGTCTCTCCGCAAGTGAGCCTGCGGCAGTCCTCCGGCATCACCGCAAAGGCCTCCCCGTATCCCCCGGCCTGCCGTGCAAAGCTGAGGACCTCCGCTTCCGGCGGCAGTACATCCGCGGGTACTGCGCGGCGGAATGTGCCGCCCACCATCACGGCCACAGCGCCGTCTGTCGTGCCGGGCAGCGCCCATACGTTCAGCACCTGCACGGTGCGCCCGCCCTCCGGCAGCCTTTCCTCCAGCCGGGCCAAAGCAGAGAAGGAAAGCGTCACACCGCAGGTATCCACGACGCGCCCTTCCCCGTCCACCGCCGCCAGTGTCTGGATATCGCCCAGCTTGCGCCCCACTGCATCACGCGGTACAGCCTCCCGCAGCGTAATATATTCCACCCCGCCGCAGGTAAAGCGTGCCGGGTCCGCCGGGTCCAGCGTGCAGGCGTCCTCTCCATCGGCACAGCAGCCCGTCAGAACGGCCGCCAGCATGAGGACCGTCCACAGGACGGCGCGTATTCCATTTTGTTTTTTCATGTTTTCTCCACTCCTTTTTGCTTCCGCAGCTGTATCCTAACGCGCAATTCTAAGGAAAGCATAAGGGCGGAAAAACACGGCGGCCCTGTACGGAAAACCGTACAGGGCCCTTTAAGCTTTGATCCGGCGCGGCGCCGCATTTACGGCACGGGCTGCCAGCGCGCGTAGAGGTACATGCTGTCCTCCACCGTATCCTGCGCAAAATCCCAGGGTCTGTGCTCACGTTCCACATCCCAATACCAGCCGTCAAAGACATATCCCTCTTTCACGGGGTCCTCGGGACGCCGGACCAGCTCGCCGTAGCGGCAGGTCTGCGCGGGCACCTGGGAACCGCCGTCGGTTTCAAACGTAACGGTGAATCCGCCGCTGCCCGCAAGAAACACGATGGCGAGCGCAAGCGCGGCCAGACCGGCCAAAATCGCCCCGGTCAGCGCCTTCACGGATATCGTCACGCCGCGGTACATATTGTTCGAGCCGCGGTACCGCGGCTCGGGCGCAGTGTCCCGGAGCGCGCCTTCCGAGCGGTGTTCTTCTTCCATGGCGCCCTCCGGTCACTTGCGTACCAGATACTTGCGCATATCGATGGCGCAGGCCACAAGGATGATCAGGCCCTTGATGATGTACTGCAGATTGGACGAGACACTCATAAACGTGAGGCCCACGAAGATAATGCGCAGCAGCACCACGCCGATGATGACGCCGCGGATCTTGCCGATGCCGCCGACGAACGAGACGCCGCCGATGACGCAGGCCGCGATGGCGTCCAGCTCATAGTTCAAGCCGGTGTTTGCCGTATTCGCGCCGATGCGCGCGCCCTCGATGAAGCCGGTGAAGCCGTACATCACGCCCGCCAGCGTGAAAACCAGAATGGTGGTGGCGGCGACGTTCACGCCGGAGACGTTCGCAGCCTCGGGATTGGAGCCTACGGCGAACATGTTCTTGCCGAAAGTCGTCTTGTTCCAGACGAACCACATCACGACGGTGATCACGATGGCATACCACACAAAGTTGGGGATGGGGACCATATTGCCCTTGCCGTCCGGCACCGAAAGGATGCTGCCGGTGATGAGATTGGTATAACTTTTATCCAGGCCGGAGATAGACTGCCCGTTGTTGTTGCCCTGCATCAGGTAAATGAGCAGCGTGCCGTACACGATGAGCTGGGTGGCCAGCGTGACAATGAACGGGTGCAGATTGAACTTGGCCGTACAAAAGCCGTTGACAGCGCCCACCAGCGCGCCGATGGCAATGACCGCCAAGATGACGATGGGCACGGGGACAGTGCCGATGCCCGGGAACATCTTATTGGGGTACTCCGCCATCTGCAGCAGCGAAGCCGCCACGCAAGCCGTCAGGCCCACAACGCGCCCGGCCGAAAGGTCGGTGCCTGTCAGAATGATCGCGCCCGCGATGCCCAGCGCAATGGGCAGATTCGCGGCCGAGAGCGAAACGATGTTGATGATGGATTTCATCGACACGAAGTTCGGGTTATAGACGGCAATGCCGATGATAGCCGCAATAAGGAAGATATAGAGCGAATTATCAATGAAAAACTCGCCCCACCAGCGCCGCTTATCCTCCTTTTCCATGGCTTTGAAGTTTTCCAAGCGTTGCTTGATGGTCAGTTTGGCATTCGTTCCCACAGTGATTCCTCCTTATGCGTATTTGGCGGCAAGCGTCATGATCTCTTCCTGCGTCGTGGCCTTTGCATCCACTTCTCCGGCGAGCCGCCCGCCGGACATTACAAGGATGCGGTCGCACACGCCCAGAAGCTCCGGCATTTCCGAGGACACCATGATAACGGCCTTGCCCTCTTTGGCGAGGTTGATGATGAGCTGATAGATCTCGTACTTTGCACCTACGTCAATGCCCCGGGTGGGCTCGTCCAGCAGCAGCACCTCGGGGTCTGTCAGAAGCCACCGGCCCAGGATGACTTTCTGCTGGTTGCCGCCCGAAAGCGAACGGATCTTCGTATCCTGAGACGGCGTTTTGATGCGCATGGCCCGAATGGACCACTCCGTACTCTCCTCCATCTTCTTTCTGCTGAGGTACAGGCCCTTTACCTTATATTTCTTCAAGCTGGAGATAGTGGTATTCTCCTGAATGTCCAAAATGCCAAAGATGCCCGTGGCGCGCCGCTCCTCGGTGAGCAGCGCGAACTTGTTTTTGATCGCGTCGCGGGCACGGCGGTTCTTCACCTCTTTGCCGTGCAGGCGGATGACTCCGCTTTTGCGGGTAGCCACGCCGAAAATATTTTCCAGCACCTCGGTGCGGCCGGAGCCGTCCAGGCCGGCGAGGCCGACGATCTCGCCCTTATGTACATTGAAGGAAACATCGCGCAGCTTGGAATACATGGCCGTCAGGCCCTCCACCTCCAGCAGCACGCCGCCGATCTCGTTGTCCTTGGGCGGGAAGCGGTTTGTCAGCTCACGGCCCACCATCAGCTTGATGATGCGCTCCATCGTCATTTCCGCCGCCGGCTCTGTGGCGACCCACGCGCCATCGCGCATGACGGTCACTTCGTCGGAGATACGCAGGATCTCCTCCATCTTGTGGGAAATATAAATGATGCCGCAGCCGCGGTCCCGCAGCATATTGATGATGCGGAACAGGTGCTCCACTTCCTCCTCAGTAAGCGAGGAGGTGGGCTCGTCGAACACGATGACGTCGGAATGGTACGAGACAGCTTTGGCAATCTCCACCATCTGGCGCTGGGCCACGGGCATCGTGCTCATAATGGTGCGCGGGTCCACATGGATGCCCAAATCATCAAAAATCGCCGCCGTATCAGCGAGCATCTTTTTTTCGGACGTGAAGGGCCCCACCGTGGGATAGCGGCCGAGCCAGATATTGTCCATAACATTGCGCTTGAGTGCCTGGTTCAGCTCCTGATGCACCATGGCGACGCCGTGTTCCAGCGCCTCTTTCGAGGTTTTGAAGCTGACTTCCTTCCCATTCAGCAGGATCTGCCCGCTGTCCTTGCTGTAAATGCCGAACAGGCACTTCATCAGGGTGGACTTGCCCGCCCCGTTTTCCCCCATCAGTGCATGCACCGTGCCGCGCTTTACCGTCAGCGAAACATTGTCGAGCGCCTTGACGCCGGGGAAGGACTTGCAGATATTTTTCATTTCGAGCAGAACGCTGTTGTTGTTCTCCATTCGGCCTCTCCTCCGCGTAAAATCTCAGATTCAAGCAGGAAGATAGCCGCCCGTAGAGGCAGCTATCTTCCTGCTGTTTGCTTGATCGGGTCTATCAGCCGGTGTAAACGGCGTACGGGATGCGGATCTTGGCACTGGCATCATCCACATTGTAGCTGTCGGTGCCGTCCATCAGGGCCGCGCCGCTGGTGGCGTTCTTGGCAAGCAGCGCAATGGCCGCCGCCATGCCTTCGGCGTCCTGCTTGATGCTGCCGACCATGCTGCCGGCGGCGATCAGCTCTTTGGCTGCATCGGTGGCGTCAACACCGAACACAGGGATGGCCTTGTCCGCGCTGGCGTTGTAGCCGGCGGTCTTGAGCGCTGTGATAGCGCCCTCGGCCATGCCGTCGTTGTTGCAGATGACCAGCTCGACCATGTTGTTATTGGCCTCGGTGTACTCGGACAGAATCGTCGTCATATACTCGTTGGAAGCCTGCGCGGACCATGTGCCGTTACGGTCCACCAGGAACTTGTCGGCATTGTTGGCGTCATAGAACGTCAGCGCCGGCTTGCCGGCGGCCTCCAGCGCAGCGTCGCAGTCCTCGACGGCGTACTGGGTGCGGTATTCGGCCTCGGGGTTGGCGTTCTGGCCCTTAAACATGACATAGGAGATGGTGCCGTCACCGTTCAGGTCCACGTCGTCATAATTCGCCAGCAGATAATCAGCGATCATCTGGCCCTGCATGTGGCCGGCCTCGGCCGCGTCAGTGCCGATGAACGCACATTTTTCATAGCTGTTCACCACGGCGTCAGACACTTCGCGGTTGAAGAAGATCACGGGGATGTCCGCTGCCTTCGCCTTGTCCACGATACCCTGCGCCGCGTCGTCGGAGCCTGTCTCGACGATGTTCACAATCAGGCAGGTAGCGCCTTTCGTGATGGCAGTATCAACCTGCTCGGTCTGGGTATTCTGTTGAGAGTTGGAATCATAGTCCTGGTACTCAACGCCCAGCTTATCCAACTCCGCGTCCAACGCGGTGCGGACCGTGGAAATATATGTGTCGCTGTACGTGTAATAGAAAACGGCGATGGAGCCGTCGGCCGCCGCAGGCGCGGAAGCCGGCGCGGAGCCAGAGGTATCCGGCGCTGTGGAAACAGGCGCGGAAGAACCGCTGCCGCCGCATGCCGCCAGAGAAAGTGCCAGGCACGCCGCCAGAAGGATCGCTAGTACTTTTTTCATACGTTTCTCTCCTTTTCATTTGCATTTTTCCCCACACGCCGCCGGAACCTCCTGCAATGCGGCATGTGCGCCGCCGGGCCTCCCGCCGCCGCAGGCAGCAGGGCCCGCGCATCTGCGCAAGGCCGCGCCGCATGGATTATCCATGCAGCAAAATGTGAAGAAGCGGAAGCTATGCTGCTTCCTGCAACGGTTTGATATTATCATCGTAATTGTAAAAAGTCAACAAAATCATTTGTTTTGATATCTTTTTTTCATAATTATAAAACAAATAAATTTCCATATTTTTCTATAATAAGGTAAAAATTTTCATTATTAGATTATAAACTCAAAAAATGAAAAATATATTTTTGATCTTAAAAATGGATATTTGTTGTATATTTTAAATAAAAACTGGCATTTTCATGCTAATTCAAACTGTTTTCTGTACAAAGTGCAGAAAGAAGCTCTGCATAAAAAAGCGGCGGGTATCCCCGCCGCTCAAAAGCTTCTTCATTTGACTGTAATCAGTTCATAGCTGCGTGTGCCCAAACCGATTTTTTCCCCATGCTCCATACACGAGCGCCAATCTGTATTGGGAGAAACATTCGTAAAATGGTCGTGATGGTCACGGGCGCCGCAGGCGCGCAGGTTTTCGTCCAGCAGGCTTCCGGGCATCACGGGCATGCGGTTGCACGCGTCCGCGCACGCTACGTCCAGCGCCACAGGGTCAAAGCTGGCGAACATCCCCACGTCCGGAATGATAGCCGTGTCATTCTCACCGTGGCAGTCGCAGTAAGGCGAAACCTGGTTGACGATATTGATATGGAAAGCCGGGCGGCCGTCCACCACAGCCTTGGCGTACTCGGCCATCTTGCAGTTCAGCTCGTCGTTGGCGGAATCGTTGCCGTTATATACGGCGTCAAAATTGCATGCACCGATGCAGCGGCCGCAGCCCACACATTTGCCGTGGTCGATGCCCGCTTTGCGGTTTTCATCAAAAGCAATGGCTCCGTGCGCGCAGTTTTTCATGCACACGCCGCAGCCCCGGCAAACGCTTTTGTCCACGTCCGGCTTACCCGCGCAATGCATGTCCATCTTTCCTGCGCGCGAACCGCAGCCCATGCCGATATTCTTGATGGCGCCGCCGAAGCCCGTGCTCTCGTGCCCTTTGAAGTGGGACAGCGAAATGAATATATCCGCATCCATCACGGCGCGGCCGATATGGGCCTCCCGGATGTATTCGCCGCCGCGCACGGGCACGTCCACCTCATCCGTCCCCTTCAGGCCGTCTGCAATAATGATCTGGCAGCCGGTGGAAAATGGCGAAAACCCGTTTTCATAAGCCGCTTCGATATGGTCCAGCGCATTTTTGCGGCGCCCCACATACAGCGTGTTGCAGTCTGTCAGAAACGGGCGGCCGCCC